>Ga0326726_10004545_pt1 | contig 12650 bp, 9 predicted proteins | sample MHFenrmetagenome_2_FD_207603 | JGI IMG/M metagenome (GOLD analysis project Ga0326726, IMG submission 207603) | Lab enriched peat soil microbial communities from Michigan Hollow, Ithaca, NY, United States - MHF15MN | ecosystem: Environmental > Terrestrial > Soil > Wetlands > Peat | place: USA...
GGTGCGGATCCAGCGCGTCGTGCTGCGCACGATCGCGATCGATCACGATCAGCGCTACCCGTCGATGAACGATGTGATCGCCGAGCTCTCGATCGATCCCCACCTCCAACGACGCCGGTGGATCGCGGCCAGCGCGATCGTGGTGGTCGCGGCAACGATCGTCGGCGGCGTCTACATGATGAAGGGCTCGCGCAGCGCGCTCTGTACCGGTGCCGAGCACCGCCTGGCCGGCGTGTGGGACGACAAGGTGCGGCAGACCGCGAAGGCCGCGTTCGCGGCCACCAAGAAGCCATTCGCGACCCGATCGTTTTCAGGGCTCGAGCAAGCGCTCGACCAGTACACCAACGAGTGGACGACCACGGTGACCGAAAGTTGCGAGGCCACGCGGGTGCGAGGCGAGCAGACCGAGGATGTGATGACGTTGCGCCAGGACTGCCTCGACCAGCGGCTGGCGGAGCTGTACGCGGTGACCCAGCTGCTCGCGAGCGCGGAGGGCATCGTGGTCGACAAGGGGGACAAGGTGGTGTGGGAGCTCGAGCCGGTCACGCGCTGCTCGAACGTGGCGGCGCTGCGCGAACCCAGGCGGCCACCCCCCGAGCTTCGCGACAAGATCGTCGCGCTCGAGACGAAGCTGGCCGACGCCAAGGCGCAGCTCATCGCCGGGCGCTATCTCCCAGCGATGGTCGCGACCCAGGCAGCTGCGGCCGAATCCGAGAAGCTCGGCTACGACACGATCGCTGCGGAGGCGTACATGGCGCGCGCCGGGGCGCTGATCGCCACGGGCAACAGCGAGGACGCCGCGAAGTCGCTGGCCGGCGCGACGTGGGCAGCGATGCGGGCCAGGCGCGACGACCTCGTGGCGGGCGCGGCGATGTCGGCCGCCATGGTGACGTCGGAGGGCCTCGGCAACTCCGACAAAGCGCAGCTCTGGCTCGACCTGGGGCGCGCGGCGTCCGTGCGGGCCGGGATCGATCACAACCTGGAGCTCCAGCGCTTCGAGATCGAGGGCATGGTGGCCGCACAGGCCGGCGATCTCAATGCCGCCGTCACGTGGCACGAGAAGGCGGTGGCCACCGCCGAGCTCGTTCGCGGCAAAGGGAGTCCGGCGCTGTGGTCCGACGAGCAGATGCTCGCGACCACGATGACCAAGGCCGGCGCGTTCGCGAAGGCCGCGTCGCACTTCGAGCACGCGCTCGCGCTGCGCGAGGCGAGCGTCGGGCCCGATCACCCCGACATCGCGCTCATCCTGTCGAACCTCGGAGTGTGTTACCGCCACCTGGGGCAGACCAAGAAGTCCCGCGCCGCGTTCGAGCGTGCACTCGCGTTGCGCGAGAAGATCTACGGCAAGAACAGCCCGATGCTGATGGCGACGCTCGACAACATGGCGGAGCTGTTCGAGCAGGAGGGCGACTTTCCGACCGCGATCGCGATGTTCGATCGGGCTCTCGCGGTCGGTAGCGCGGTGTTCGGCAAGAACCACGCGGCGTATCACAACGTCGCAACCGATCGCGCGCAAGCGCTGACCGCCAGCGGCCGGCTCGCCGAGGCCCGAGCGGTGTTCGACGAGTTGCTCGTTCTCGAGGACAAGGCGCATTCGCCGATCCTGCCGCAGACTCAGGTCGCACGGGCCGAGCTCGCGCTCGCCGAGCACGACTGGACCGTGGCGACGAGCTTCGCCGAGCTCTCGATCGCGGGTTACGAGGCGGTCGGCGGGAAGGACAATCCGTCATTGTGGCGACCGTTGACCCGGCTCGCCGAGGCGAAGCTCGGACGTGCGCCGGCCGACACGGCGGAGCCGAGAGCGCTGCTCGAGCGCGCGCTCGCGATCGGTCGGAAGGCGCAGATGGTGGCCGACGATCTCGCGCCCGTTCGCGCCGCGCTCGCACGGCTGTCGCCGCCCTAGTTGGGGAGCTTCGGATCGTCCGCGGGCGTGGGGTCCTCGACCTCCGCGAACGGATCGTCGCCGGGCCACGGCACGTAGGGCGGCACGATGATCGGGCGAAGCCTCGCGACCTCGGCGTCGTGCGCGCGCTCGTCGCGGTCCCACTGGGCGATGCGACGCTTGTTGTAACGGCGGCGGCGCATCCACGCGAGCGTCAACAGGATCGCACACAAGACCCACACGCCGAGCCCGAACAGCCCGATCGGTGCCGTGAGGTAGCGCTTCGTCAGCTCCTCGCGCCACTCGTCGAACAGCGCGTGGATCGGCTTGCCGAACTCCTTCATCGCGGCGTCATCGAGGCTCGCGCCGTGACCGATCCGGGTGAGGAAGCGACGGAACGGCCACCGATCGCCGTCGTCGTCCGGATCTTCCCAGCGCCCGCGGCGCGACAGGTAGCCGACGAAGTCGTAGCTCTCGGCGTACGCGCGGTTCGCGGGCGACTCCTCGGCGGGGAAGCTGCGATCGAGGTCGTCGAGCGGGATCACGCCGCCGAACCACACCATCCCGGCGAGCGTCTCCGAGCGATCCCACGACCACTCGGCCGAGTGCTGGTACGCGAAGCCCTCGTGCAGCCAGTGCGGGGCGCGATTGCCGATCGCGGCGCCGAGCGCGATGTGGCCGAGCTCGTGCCGCAACGTCGACATCGGATCGACGACCTGCGCGCCGCGACGCATCGCGATCCCGATCACGCCGAGATCCGGATACGCGATGCCGATCGCCCACGGCGGTGCGCCGCGACCTCCGGGCGCGATCGCGGACAGGTCCTTCGCGTCGCGCACGAGCTGGATCCGGATCGTGCGGGGCGCGGGTAGATCGACGAGGTCGCTCGCGATGCGATCGAGCTCGGTCTCGGCACCGGCCTGGAGCTCGCGCGCGGTCGACTCGAGGCCGGGCTCGTAGCTGACGATGATGCGGTCGCCGCCGGGCAACGACTCGAGCCGTGGTGCCGCGCTGGCCGCGACACCGAACAGCAACAGCATGACTACGACCAGGAGGCGCTTCACGGGTAGTGCAGCTCCAGGTGCTCGGTCGTGCTCTCGGCGTGGTGCAGGTAGACCACGGCCACGCCGGCGACGATCGCGGCACCGATCGTCGCGTACACCCACCACTTCGTGGGCTCGTCTTCACCGGCGAGGCGCCGGCCGCGACTGCGGATATCCTCGGTGAGCAGCGGCCGATCCGGATCCGGCGCGTGCGAGCTCCACCCGGCCACGCGATCGGCGAGCAGGGCGGCGGCACGATCCGCTTCCGCGATCGTGCGCAGGCCGTCGTCACCGCCGAGTCGGTGCGGCGTCTCGACCGGACCGGCGTGGCCCCACACCTCGACGACGTCGCCATGGCGAACGAGCGCGGCTCGGGCGTGGATCTTCTCGAGCACCCAGCCGAGGTCCTCGGGGGTGGGCAGCTTGCCGTGCCAGCTCGCGACCTTCGCGGCGACCGCCGACCACGTGCCGGCTTGATCGGTCAGCGGGATCGCGAGGTCTCGCTGCGACGCCACGACCGTGCCCGTGAGGGCGCCGCGGCGCGTGCCGGTGGCGGCGGCGATGATGTGCTCGCCCGGTGCGAGCGCGAGGTGCGCGGGAGTCTTGCCGGCGGGCTCGAAGTCGACGAACAGCCGCGCGTCGGGGACGTCTGAGGTCACCTCGACGTCGATCGCTTCGTTGCCGAGCATCGTGTCGACGGCCGGGTACTTCGCGAGCACGGCGGGCGTCACGTCGGGCGAGCCGCCGACCACGCGCAGCATCGCGGCCGCGCGCATCGCCGCGTCGACGTCGCCGCTGCGGTCCGCGCACAAGAGCACGTACGCCCATGCACGCGGAAGCTCCGGGACCAGGACGCCGCCCGCCTGGCGCGCCGCGAGCACCGGCAGCGCGAGCTGCGCCGCGGCGATCGTCGCCTTGCAGTCGAGCTGGCCGAAGCTGCGCTCGGCATCGCCCATCGCGGCGGCCAGGACGATCGCGTCGCGATCGACGTCGATCCCGGCGAGCGCTTCTTCGACGTTGTCGCCGAGCACGGGCTCGAGGCCGGCATCGACCAGCGCGGCGGCGAGCTTGCGCCGCACGCCACCGTTGTCGGCAGGCCCGAGATCGATGACGGCGGCACGTTCGCGCTCCGTCGACGGAGCCGCGACCGCGGTACCGGCGATCAGGGCGCTACAGGCAGCTGCTCGAAGAACTTGTTGAGCGCCCATACGTCACGCGCCCGCAGTCCATCGAACTGGACGCCGGTCGCCTTGTCGTCGCTCCAGCGGACCGTGGCGCCGATCTCGATCGCCTCGTCCATCGTGGGCACCTTGAACGAGATCACCAGCCGAGAGCCCATCGCGAGCTTCGACGTGCCGATCGAGAACAACGCACCACCCAGCGACAGGTTCATGACCGTACACTCGCGCGACGCGCCATCGATCGTGAGATTGGCAGGGAGCGAGACGGCGTGACGAGTCGAAGTCCGGCGGTTTTCGGCCACGACTCATTGTACACAAATCATGGATCCGAATCGGGCGAGCGCACACTCCCCATTCGCCTGGCGACACGTGTTCGTGCGGTGTGTCGGCTCCGCTACTGGAGCTTGATGTCGATGTAGGCCTTCTTACGAAGCTCCTCCACCCACGTCTGCGTCTGCTTGTCGAGCTCGCGGCGCCGCAGCTCGCGCTGCAGCTGATCCTTCATGTCGGCGAACGCCTTCAGCTCCGACTTCTTGATGTCGGTGAGGAGGAACACCTCGACGCCCTGCGGCCCCGGGATCGGGCCGCGGACGTCACCCTTCTCCATCGAGAACACGGTCTGCTCCCACTCGGGGTTCGACAGGCTGCCGCGCTCGAACCAGCCGAGCTCGCCGCCCGACGCCTTCGTGCTCTCGTCCTCGGACATGTCGGCGGCGACCTTCGCGAACTCCTCGCCGCCCTTGACCCGCTCGATCGCCTTGGCGGCCTTGGCCTTGGCGTCGTTCTGCTGCTGCTCGGTCGCGTGTTCGGGCAGCTTGATGAGGATGTGGGCCAGCCGCACCGCGCTGACGGCCTCGGACCGGCGCTGCATCTGGTCGTAACGCGCGCGGACATCTTCGTCGGTGATCTGGATCTTCGGCGCCACCAGCTGGTTCACGGCGCGGAGCCGCAGCAGCTGGCGCTTGAGATCGGCCTTGTAGTTCGACAGCGTGTAGCCCTGCGCGGCGAGCGCCTGCTGGAGCCCGGCCTCGTCGAGGCTGTTCTGCTGCTTGATCTCGTCGAGCGCGGCCTGGACCTCGGTCGACTCGACCTCGATCTTCGCGGCCTGCGCGGCCTGGACGATCAGCTCCTCGCTGACCATCTCGTCGAGCGTCTGGCTCGCCAGCTTCGCGAGCCGGCGCTTGCGCTCGCCGAGGTCGGTGATCTGCTCGGCCTCGGCGCGCACGGGCACGAGCCGCGCGTCGAGCTCGCTCTGCAAGATGATCGCCTCGTTCACGATCGCGACGACGCGCTCGAGGTGGACCTTCTTGCCGTTATTCGGCGACGTGACTTTCTTGTCGGCGCTCTTGTCGGGCTTGTCGTCCGCGGACGCCACCCCGACCAGACCCACGGCGAACACCAGCAAGAGAATCGTACGCACGTTACTTGGACCTTCGGGTTACGGGACGGGTTGCTCGGCGCCGCCAGATCCGGCCGCCGGTGGAGGTACTGGAGTTCCGGGCCCTTGCATGGCCGGCGGCTGGAGATCGTGACCGTGGCCGTCGTCGCCCGCCGAGGACGTGTCGATGCGCACCTTCGCGAGGTTCGCCTCGTTGACCTCGATCTTGGCCTGCGCGCGCAGCCCGTCGACGAAGTCCTTCTGCGCCTGCAGCCGCTGCTCGCGAAACAGCTTGTTGCGGATCTGCGGCTTCGCCTCGTCGAACGACTTCGTCATCGCCTTGCGGCGTCCGGTCTGCTTGAGGATGTAGAACGAGCCGTTGCCGGCATCGACGACGCCCGAGACGTCACCGGTGTTGACCAGCCCGAACGCGGCCTTCACGACCGGGCCGGGCAGCTCCTTGGTGGTCATGTCGAAGTAGCGCAGGTCGCCGCCGCGCAGCTTGGTCTCCTCGTCGGCCGTGAACTTCGTGACGAGATCGCGGAACCCCTTGTTGGTCTTGCCGGCATCGCCCTTGGCCTCGAGCAGCACGCGATCGGCCTGCGCTCGGTTCTTCAGGATGATCGCCGACGCGCGAACCTCCTCCGGCTTGACGTACTCGACGAGGTTCGCGTCGTAGTACGTCTTCATGTCGGCGTCCTTCACCCCCTCGGCGGTGACCTTGGCGTCGAACTCGTCGCGCATCAGCTTCTGGATCATCACCTGCTTCATCGTGCGGACGACCTCGGGATCCTTGTCGAGGCCGCGCTTGTACGCTTCCTTGGCGAGGATCTCGAACTTCACGAGCGAGTCGAGGAACTCCTTCTTCTGCTCGAGCGACGTGTAGCGCGCGCGGATGTACGGCGACTGGCGGTTGATGCGCTCCTGGAACTCGCCGAGCGTGATCGTGACGTCATCGATCTTCGCGAGCGGCGCCTTCAGCTCCTCGGCGCTCTGCGGCGGTGCATTCGGGGCGCCCTTGCCGCCGCCGCCGCCGCCCGCGGGCGATCGGTTGGAGCTCGGTTCCTCCCGCTTCTGACACGCCACGCCGAACTGGATCGACGCGAGCGCGATCAGAATCCACCCCAACTTCTGCATGGTTATCCTTGTTCGGTAGCACGAGCCAGGACGCCCAACAAGGCTTGCCTTGCGGGTGGAGCGGTCGCGAACCGGCCATCCGGCAGGCGTCGCCAGCCGAGCGCGAGGCAGGCCGGACCGACGCGCGAATCGTCGGGCAGGGCGATCGCGACCCGGCTAGTCGAGATCTCGAGCGCCAGCGCACCCATGCGCCGCGCGAGTGCCTTCTGGCCCATGAGCTCGCCGAGCAGGATCACGTCGCCGGGGACCGGGCCGTAGCGATCCGCGATCTCGGTCATCACCTGCTTGAGCTCGTCGTCGTCGGCAACGGCCGACAACCGCTTGTACAGCTCGAGCCGCTGCCCCGGATCGGGGACGTAGTCGTCGGGGATGAACCCGGGCAGGTCGACCGTGAGCTCCGGATCGACCTCGCTGTGGATCGGCTCGCCGCGCAGCTCGGAGACCGCGCGCTCCAGCATCTTCACGTAGCGATCGAAGCCGACCGCGGCGATCGATCCGGACTGCTTCGCACCGAGGAGCTCGCCACCGCCGCGGATCTCGAGATCCTGCGACGCGATCTGGAACCCGGCGCCGAGCTCGGTGAAGCGCTGCAGCGCCTCGAGGCGGCGGCGCGCGTCGTCGGTGATGTGCTCGGGCTCCGGCACGAGCAGGTAGCAGTACGCGCGATCCTTGCTGCGGCCGATGCGACCGCGGAGCTGGTAGAGCTGCGCGAGGCCGAACGCGTCGGCGCGCGCGACGAACATCGTGTTGGCGCGCGGGATATCGAGCCCGCTCTCGACGATCGTGGTGGCCACGAGCACGTCGAGCTCGCCGGCGATGAACTGCACCATCACCTTCTCGAGCGCCTCGGACGCCAGCGACCCGTGACCGATCCCGACGCGCGCCGACGGCACGAGCTGCCTCAGGTACTCGGCCCACTCGTCGATCGTGCGGTCGTCATCGCGCGGCCGGCGGCGCGTCGGGCGAACGTCGTTGGGCAGCCGCGGGTCCACCTCGGCGACCGGCATGGTGCCGATCGTCGGCGAGATGAAGAAGACCTGGCCGCCGCGCGCGAGCTCGCGCTCGATCGCCTCGCGGATCGTCGTGTCGTCGACGCGCGACACGAACGTGCGCACGGCGCGGCGATCCGCGGGCGGCGTCGCGATGATCGACAGGTCGCGCATCCCCGCCATCGCGAGGTGCAGCGTGCGCGGGATCGGCGTCGCGGTGAGCGTCAGCACGTCGACCTGGGTCTTGGTCTTCTTGATCCGCTCCTTGTGCGCGACGCCGAACCGCTGCTCCTCGTCGATCACGAGCAGCCCGAGATCCTTGAACCGCACGTCGGCCGAGAGCACGCGGTGGGTCCCGACCACCACGTCTACTGCCCCCATGGCGACCTTCTTGACCGTCTCGATCTGCTCGGCCTTGCTCTGGAACCGCGACAGCTTGCCGACGGTGACGGCGAAGCCCTTGAAGCGCTCGGTCATGGTGCGGAAGTGCTGCTCGACGAGCACGGTGGTCGGCGCGAGCACGCACGCCTGCTTGCCGCCTTGCACGCACCGGAAGATCGCGCGCAGCGCGACCTCGGTCTTGCCGTAGCCGACGTCGCCGCAGATGAGCCGGTCCATCGCTTTGCCGGCTTCCATGTCGCCGAGCACCGCGCCGATCGCCTCCTCTTGGTCCGGCGTCTCGTCGAACGGGAATGTCGCCTCGAGCTCGTGGAACTGATCGTCGGCCGGCGGGAAGCGGTGGCCGGGCAGGGCGGCGCGCTGGGCGTAGATCTGCAGCAGCTCCTCGGCGAGCGCGCGGATTCCGCGCGACACCTTCGTCTGCGTCGCTTCCCACGTCACGCCGCCGAGCTTGTCGATCCGCGGCGCGTGGCCCTCGGCGCCGACGTAGCGCTGGACCTCGCCAAGCCGGTAGATCGGGAGGTACAGCGTGCCGCCGTCGTACTCGAGCTGCAGCGAGTCGATCTCGACTGCCTTCGGTCCAGACGGGCTTTGCCCGGGGCTCGGGGTCGACGTGATCGCGATCCGCTTCAGGCCCTGGTACCGGCCGACGCCGTGGCGCTGGTGGACGAGAAAGTCGCCGGGCGCGAGCTGGCTCCAATCGGAAACGCCGCCGAGCAGCGCGTCGCGCGCGCGTTTCTTCTGCGCGCTGGCGTGGTGCGTGCGCTGGCCGAACACGAGGTCGCCGGTGACGACCGCGACGCGATCCTTGAGCGACACGAACGCGTGCGCCGGGGCGCCGCTGGTGATCGCGATGTCGGTGACCCCGCGCGCCGCGAGCACGCCGGCGAGCCGGTCGACGCGGCTCTGCGAGTCGAGCGCGAGCGTCACCGCGACGCTGGCGGCGCGCCACTTCTTGATCGCCGCCAGGAGCGGCGCGACGTGTTCCGTATCGCCGAACGTCCGCGCGTGGTCGAGCTCCTGGCGGAGCACGCGCAGATCGTCGACATCGACGCGCAGCCGGGTCGCGTCGGTGTCGCCGGAGACCTCGAGAGACGACAGCTCGATGCGGCGCGGCGACGCGAGCGGCTCGAGCACGCGCGAGAAGTGGGCATCCGGTGGGAACGCGAGCTGCTTGGCGTGGGTGCGGCCTTCGAACCGCACGTCGGCGTCGCGCAGCGCATCGGCGATCGCGCGCTTGCACGCATCGGGGTTCACGATCAGCCACCGCGCCTCCGCGGGCACGTACGCCGACGCCGGCACCAGCGCGTCGTGAAACGCGGGCAACAGGCCCTCGATGCCGACGAACACGCCGCCGGCCTCGAGCTGCTCGATCAGCCGCCGGGTCGCCTTCGACGGAAACGCGATCTCGTCGGCGTACTCGCGCAGCCGCGTGCGCACGTCACGCGCGCCGGTGGCGATCGTCTCGCGCACCGGATGCAGGACCACGCGATCGATCTCGCGCAGCGTGCGCTGCGACTCGGCATCGAACGTGCGCAGCGACTCGACGTCGTCGCCGAACAGCTCGATCCGCACCGGGTGAGAGGCGAGTGGCGCGTAGACGTCGATCACGCCGCCGCGGAGCGCGAACGTGCCCGGCTCGTCGACGACCGGCGTGCGGGTCCAGCCCGCGGCCACGAGCTTCTCGGCCAGCGCATCGCGCTCGACGACGTCGCCCTTCGCGATCACGATGCCGCGCGCGGCGAGCTCCGCGGGCGGGAGGGTCTTGCGCACGAGCGCCTCGGCCCACGTGATGACGACCTTCGGCCATAGCGCGCGCTGCGTCAGGCGGTACAGCGTGGCGACGCGCTCGACGATGCCGCGCCGATCCGGCGACAGCTCGGCGTACGGCGACACGTCGATCCCCGGCAGGTATGCGATGCCGTCGTGGCCGCCGAGGAAGAACGCCACGTCATCTTCGAGCGCGCTCGCCTCGGTCTCGTCGGCCGCGACCACGACGACCAGCTCCTTGCCGGCGCGCTCGGCGGCGAGCCACGCGGCCCAGCCGGGGGTCGCGCCGTACGCGATCACCGCGCCGGTGTCGATCGCGCGCTCGAGCTCGGACCACATCGCGGCGGCAAGCTAGCACCCTAACGGACGAAGAACCGCGCATACTGCGCGCATGAACCGCATCCTCATCACCAGCCTGTTCGTCGCCGCCGCGTGCGGCGGCAAGAAGCCGCAACCCAAGCCCGTCGACAAGCCGGTCACCACCGACACCAAGCCCGACGACACGAAGCCGGCCGACACCAAGCCGGACGCGAAGGCGGAGAAGCCCGCGCCGCCGCCGCCGCCGGCGCCGAAGCACGCGACCGCGACGATGGTCGGCACGAAGAAGTTCAAGGCCGTGAAGGGCACGGTCGAGTTCAAGGAGACCGACGACGGCGTCGAGGTCACGGCGAACATCGAGGGCCTCAAGAAGGGTGACCACGGCTTCCACATCCACGAGAAGGGCGACTGCAGCGCGCCCGACGCGAAGAGCGCCGGCGGTCACTTCAACCCGAGCAACCACAAGCACGGCGCGCCCGACGCCGCCGAGCACCACGAGGGCGATCTCGGAAACCTCACCGCCGGCAAGGACGGCAAGGCGACCAAGACCTTCACCATGAAGGGCATCACCCTCAAGGACGGCGACAACTCGGTCGTCGGCAAGGGCTTCATCATTCACGAGAAGGCCGACGACATGAAGACGCAGCCCACCGGCAACGCCGGTGATCGCGTCGCGTGCGGCGTGATCACGCTCGACGCCGCGGAGTAGCGGCGCATGGACGCCGCGGAGTAGCGGCGCATGTACGCCGCGTCATGGCGACGCCGCGGCGTAAGCCGCCAAGACGCCGCGGGCGCCAAGGAACAAGTTCCGTTCATGCGTGTGCCCGATGCCGGCAGCAGCGCCGTTCCGGAACACGCGTGTCCCGGAATCGCCACAGAGACCTGTTTCGGGCGGAGCTCGCACGTGCGCACCTGTACGTGTGCCCCGGACGAGGCAAGACGAGGGCACAGAGTCAGATCCGTTTGGATCCGGACTCCGTGCTCTCGATCGGCCTGATCGGGCACACGTGCAGGTGCGCACGAGTGAGCTCCGGCGTTACCGATCTCCTCCGCCTCCGTGGTGAATCAGGGGCACACGTGCGATCGATCGCGAGATCGATCCTTGGCGTCTGCGGCGCCTTGGCGGTGAATCCGATCCTGGGGCACGCGTGCGATCGATCGCGGATCGATCCTTGGCGTCTGCGGCGCCCTGGCGGTGGCTACAGCGGCTTCGAGCGATCGACGAGATTGACCGCGCGCGGCTGCATGGCGGCGACACGACGGCGCCGCAGGAAGATGATCGCGGCGAGCGTCCACAGGCCGGTCATCGCGCCACAGGCCGCGAGGATCGCGAGCCAGTTCGTCGGCTGGGTCTGGACGATGTACGTGATCTCCGGCGCCTGCGGAGCCGGTTCGGTCACCGCGAGCTGGACGTGGGTGACGGGCGTCGAGTCGGCCTGGATCATCACGGCACTCGGCGTCGAGTCGTCGACGCGCAGGCTCGGTGACACGCCGCTCGCCGGGCAACCCGCGAGCGCGGCGACGTTCTCGTAACGCGTCGGACCGGTCTGCACGTACGTGTACGCGAGGTCGACCTCGCGGCGATCGATCGTGATCTCGTAGTCGGCGCTGGTGCCGCGCGTCTTCGCGACGCGATCGGCGACCACCGGCTCGCCGGGCGCCTTGTCGCCGCACGGCTCGCAGAACTGGATCACCTTGGGATGGCCCTTCAGCGCGGCCAGCGCGCGATTGGCGACCTCGTCGTCGATCAGCTGGCACTGGTCCGCGTGCGCCAGCGACGGAAGCGCGGCCACGGCGAGCAGGAGGGGAAGCGTCCAGGACCTCATCGATGTTCTCCAGGGTGGGTAACGCGTCGCTCGGTTCGATTATTCGCCAGCCGGCGGGCGCCTGCCACGACCAATTCGACCCCGCCGCCGATCGCGGCGATCGCTCCGACGACGAGCGCGCACCCGAACAGGACCGCCGCGGCGTGGTGCGCGAAGTCAGTGCGGGTCGCAGCGCCGTTCGCGAGCGGCAAGACCAGGGCGATCAAGAGGTACGCGGCGATCGGCACGCCGAGCCAGCGGATGCGTTCAAGTAGCCTCACGGTGAATCCTTTCGTCGATGGCTTTCGCCGCGGCATACAGCGCACAAAGACCACCGAGGTAGACGATGATGCCCTCGAGTCGGTGCAGGTCACTCGAGCTGGCGTTCGCGACGTGCATGCGAATCGCGATCGCGATCCGGATCGTGTTGATGACGAGGGTGGCCACGTACGCCATCACCGCGGCGATCGCGATCCGCTTCACCATGCCGCGCCAGGTCCGCATGCCTCCGAGCCAGCCGATCACCAGGGCCAGGAACCCCGCGAGCATGAAGTGCAGGCCGGCACACACCGGCGCGATCTCGAACGTCACGTCGCGGTCGACCCAGCCCACGCCCACCTCGTGCACGAAGTGGCTCCCGGTCAGCGCCGACACCATCTTCGCGGTCGGCGCGAGCAGCCACGCGAGCTCCTCGGCGCCGGCGTTGCGGTAGTAGTGTTTGCCGGCGATCACCAGCGCGAACGCGATC
>Ga0326726_10004546_pt1 | contig 12648 bp, 15 predicted proteins | sample MHFenrmetagenome_2_FD_207603 | JGI IMG/M metagenome (GOLD analysis project Ga0326726, IMG submission 207603) | Lab enriched peat soil microbial communities from Michigan Hollow, Ithaca, NY, United States - MHF15MN | ecosystem: Environmental > Terrestrial > Soil > Wetlands > Peat | place: USA...
TAAATGCCAGTCCCATGCTGTTGCATTCCGGTAAAATCGCAGTGAACATCACTTTTATATCAAGAGATAATAGTGCAGTTGCAACATTCATACTTGCATGCAAGACCTCCTCATCGCCACATGTTATACCCGAAATGATCAGAGGGTTTTTAGCTTTCTTTAATGTATCTGCTATATTTCCGGCAAGCTCCCGATGATCATTACTCAGCTTTTTCGAAACCGGTACATCATCCTTTAGTAATGAGGCAACAGTTGATCCCAGGTTTGCAATATCTGAATAAGAAGCTCTGAATGTTGTTTCAGCTATTTCGTCCAGGTTGTCCTTAAAGGGGGTAGCAATATATACCGGGCTTTTAGTATCCTGTGCCAATTCTCTGACGGGAGAATCATTCCATAATGGGACACCTTTCTCGCTGGCTTCTTCATTTGGCCTGTTTCGTGCAGCCTGTCGCAAAGCCAGAGCGGTCATTGGTGCTGTATTTGTCAGATCTTCCCCAAGAACTAAAACTGCATCAGCCCGTTCTATCTGTTTTAATGAAGGAATTTGAACACCGCTATTTTTCAAAAAGTCCAGAACCATTTTGGTCAAATGCTGTTCCTTTTTTGAAATGCCATGATAAAAATTCTCCTTTCCGGCAAGGACTAACAAAGCATAATTCGATTCGACGGAAGCTCTCGGAGAGCCTATTCCGATGATCTTTTTATTTTTAATAAATGCTGTATTAAGGATAGAAATAATTTTTTCATTTTCCACCTCTTTTAGATCCCCATTCTTTTTAAAACGGATTTTAGTTTTTCTTATCCGCTTCTCATCATTTACAAATTCGTAACCAAACCGGCCGCGATCACATATAAAGTATCCGTTCACCGATCCGTTATACCTGCTCATTATGCGTCTGAGAGAACCATAACGTTCGCTGGCGATAATATTGCATCCGACACTGCAATGTACACAGACAGAAGGTGCATTTGACAGATCCCATTTGCGGGTGAAATGTTTATTTAAAGTCTTGTCCGTAAAAACACCTGTAGGACATACCTCCACAAGATTGCCGCTGAATTCATTTTCAAGTGTCCCATCTTCGTGCCTTCCGAAATAAACATGGTTACGGGATCCGAAAACATTTAGATCTTTACCACCTGCATAATCCCTGTAAAACCTTACACATCTGTAACATTGAATACAGCGGTTCATTTCATGTTTAATGAATGGCCCCAGTTCCTGGTTTTTATAGGTTCTTTTCCTGAAATCAAAACGTCTGTAATTATGCCCTGTCATAACAGTCATATCCTGTAAATGGCATTCACCTCCTTCATCACAAACCGGACAATCATGGGGATGATTGGTCATCAGGCCTTCAATGACGGCAGCACGGAATGCTTTAGCTTCAGGATCTTCAATTGAAACAATCATACCTTCCGTAACAGGTTCCATGCATGACATTACTATCCGGCCTCTTGTGTCATCCTGATCCTTGAATTTTTTTACAGCGCAAAGTCTGCATGCACCAACCGAACCAAGAGCGGGATGAAAACAGAAATGGGGAATATCCAATCCCAGCGAAAGACACGTTTCCAGAAGATTCTTCTTCGGTTTAATTTCATAATATTTTCCGTCTATCCGGATATTAGTCATCGTTACCTCCAGGGACATTTTTTATCATCAATATGCCTTACGAAATCGTCATAAAAATAGTTCAACCCGCTTTGCAATGGTTCCGCAGCGCCAGGAGCGTGAGCACAGAATGTATTCCCCGGACCCATATATTTTGAATGAAATTTAAGTATATCAAGGTATTCCATTTTGCCGGTTCCTTCCTCTATTGACGCGAGTATCTTTTCAACCCATGGAAGACCTTCACGGCATGGAGTGCACCACCCGCAGCTTTCAAGTGCAAAGAATCTTTCAATATTATGAATAAATGCAACCGGACATGTTTTGTTATCAAGAATAATCATTGTACCTGTTCCCATTCTGCTTCCGGCAGCAGCTACGGTTGAAAAATCCAGTTTTACGTCCAGATGCTTTTCTGTCAGAAAGTCGGTAGATGCTCCACCTGGTAAAGCACCTCTGAAGCCATATCCATCTGCCATTCCCCCGGCATGTTCTTCGAGCAACTCACGCATCGTTATACCCAGTGGCAATTCCCACGTCCCAGGATTCTTTACTTTGCCGCTAACGCCAAAAAGTTTTGTGCCGCCTGTTCCTGTAAGGCTCAGTTCCTTAAACCACTCCGCACCATTCTCAATTATATGTGATATCCAGGAAAGTGTTTCAACGTTGTTCACTACAGTTGGTCGGCCGAACAAGCCGCTGATAGCAGGAAACGGAGGCTTAGTGCGGGGAGTCGCCCTTTTTCCCTCAAGGGAATTAAGCAATGCTGTTTCTTCCCCGCAGATATACCTGCCCGCACTAGAATGAACATATATATCCAGATCAAACCCAGAGCCTAAAATATTTTTTCCAAGATAACCGGCTTCATAAGCCTCACCAATGGCTTTTCGAAGCTCAGCTTCAGCTTTCTTATATGCCCAGCGAAGAAAAATATAGCCTTTTTTAGCCTGAATAGCATAAGCTGAAATGATCATTCCTGCAATAAGCTGATGCGGATTACCTTCCAAAAGATATCTGTCCTTAAAAGTACCAGGCTCCATTTCGTCAGCATTGCAAACCAGGTATTTTGGTTTCGGACTTGCATCATCCATTGGGACAAGGCTCCATTTAATACCTGTGGGGAAGCCGGCACCGCCTCTTCCAAGAAGGTTTGATGCTTTAACCAGGCTTGTCACTTCTGCAGGTGTCATTTCCTTCAACGCTTTGTTTGTTCCACCATAACCACCTGCCTGAAGGTATTCCTTCAGATTAAGAGGGGAAGATCCCGGTAGGATATGCTTTGTCAGCGGTCTTTCCATCACTGGTTATTTGTAAATGTCAAGCAGCTCATTAACCTTTTTAACTGTCAGGTTATTAAAATGATCATTGTTTATCATCATGGCAGGTGCATGATCACAGTCTCCGAGACATGAAATCGGAAGAAGAGTAAAACGTCCGTCAGACGTTGTATCTCCAAAGCTGATCTCAAGTTTCTGTGATATATAATCATAAATTGATCCGTATCCCATAATCATGCAACTAACACTGTCACATATAAGTATTACATTTCTGCCCACCGGTTTCCTGTAAATGCGGCTATAAAATGTAGCAACACCATCTACCTCTTCATTCGACATCGTCAGTATCTGAGCTATATCCCTGACTGATTCATCAGACACCCAGCCGCGATGATGCTGTACAATCTTTAAAGCATCGATGCATGCCACAGCCGGGTATGGATAGTGTTTGGCCTCTTCCAGTATTTCCTTCTTTTCTTCTTCAGTCAGCATTCCAATCAAATACTTATTTATCTTTTACTTTTTATCTGTCAAGATCTGCCAGTACAAAATCCATAGCACCCAGAATTGCCAGCAGATCAGGAATTGTATACCCTTTGCTTATAAAGGGAAGCATCTGCATATGAGGGAACGAAGGGGTTCGTATCCTCGATCTGTATGAAGATGTACTACCGTCGCTGATCAGGTAATAAGCATTGCTCCCTTTTGCTGCCTCAATTGGTATCATTGCTTCACCCGGAGGAATAACAGGGCCCCATGAGACACCTACAAAATGAGTAATGAGGGTTTCAATATCTGTCATGGTTTTATCTTTCCTGGGCGGTATTGCCAGTGGGTGATCAGATTTGTAATGTCCGGCAGGCATGTTATTTATGCATTGCTGAATGATCCTAAGGCTTTGACGCATCTCTTCCATGCGTACCAGCGCCCGGTCATAGCAGTCACCATTCTTGCCAAGCGGAATATCAAATTCAAACTTCTCGATACCCGAATATGGCCTTTTTTTGCGATAGTCCCAATTATAACCCGTAGATCTGAGACCAGCGCCCGTTATTCCCCATTCAATTGCTTCTTCAGTTGTAAATACACCTATTCCGATAGTCCTCGCTTTAAATATTCCGTTCTTTATAATAATATTATCAAACTCTTTCAGACGCTTAGGAAAGTAATTGACAAAACCCTGCACTAGTTTTTCCCAGCCTTCCGGAAGGTCATGAGCGACTCCTCCGATCCTGAACCATGATGGATGCATACGGGCACCAGTTATAGCGGATACAATATCAAAGATCCGTTCCCTGTCATTAAATGCATAGAAAACAGGAGACATCTGGCCCAGGTCTTGTGCAAATGTGCCCAGCCAGACTAAATGACTGGCAATGCGGAATAGTTCGCTCATCATAATGCGTATCACATTGGCCCTGTCAGGAACTTCAATACCGGCCAATTTTTCAACTGAAAGTAAGTAAGCCAGATTATTCAGGACACCACCCAGATAATCAATTCGGTCAGTATAAGGTATAAAAGTATGCCACGATTGTCTTTCTCCCATTTTTTCAGCACCACGGTGATGGAAACCTATTTCCGGTACGATGTTTACAATATCTTCGCCATTCAGCTGAACAATAAGCCTTAACAAACCATGTGTCCCCGGATGCTGGGGGCCGATATTCAGGAACATGAAATCACTGTCTTCACTTTTCGTGGCTAATCCGTATTCTTCGGGATTAAATCTAAGATTGGCTTCCTCTTCATCCCTTATCTGTTCAGTCAATACAAAAGGATCAAGTTCAGTTGCCCTGGCCGGATGTTCCTTTCTTAATGGATGTCCCTGCCATGTCTCTGGCATAAGTATCCTTGACAGCCCCGGATGATCATTGAAATTGACGCCAAACATGTCATACACCTCACGTTCATACCAGTTAGCTGATTCCCAGACACTTGTTATGCTTGGAATAGAGAGATCTTTCTCTTTGAGAGGCACCTTTATACGGATATCTTCATTCCTTTCAAAAGAGGTAAGGTGATATACTATGGTGAAATCACTTTCGGGCTGATCCAACCGGCTTATTCTTGTCCGCTCATCAATACCTGTGAGATCATATAACATTTTAAATGGCAGTGTGATCTCGTTCTTCAGGTATTTTAATATTGGGATAAGATTGTTCCTATTTGTCCAGAATGTAGTGGTGCCATCTCTTGTAAATTGTTGATGCAAAATAGCCTGATCTCCAAATTTGGACCCCAGTTCGGAAATTACATTATGGATTTCACTGCTCATTTTAACACAGAACTTCAAAGACTGTTGTCACACCTCATTCATGGGGCGGATGATACCCATCTTACATCTTTCTTCCTGTTTGATATCTCTCATGCTTATCTTTTCTGCCTTATGAATGCCCTGAGGTCCGATAACCCAGCTTAATGGCCGCTGTTCTTTGCCTATTGATTCGCGAAGCAACAACAGCCCTTCAAGGAAAGCATCTGGTCGCGGAGGACAACCGGATACATAAACATCAACAGGCAAAATCTTATCCACACCCTGTACAACACTATATATATCGTACATTCCACCCGAGTTTGCACACGATCCCATTGAGATAACCCACCTTGGTTCCATCATCTGTTCGTGCAGCCTCTTTATGATTGGCGCCATTTTGAGAAACACAGTTCCTGCAATTACCATCATATCTGCCTCCCGGGGTGTGCCGCGGATTACTTCACCACCAAAGCGTGCAATATCATACCGGCTTGTAAGTGAAGTGGCCATCTCAACGAAACAGCATGAGAGTCCAAATGCGAATGGCCAGACGGAGTTCTTTCTTCCCCAGGAAATCATCTCATCAAGCTTGCCGAATAATACCGATTTATACAAGGCATCTTCAGACCAATCCTTTTCCAGACCGGTATTACTGGTACCAGTTTTTATTATGGAAGATTTCATTTGGTTCTGGATTTAGATTTCAGAATTTTTTTACCATCCGGTCCGAATTCAAGTGCACCGATGCTTAACTCGTAAATTAAAAGTATTATCAATAAACCAATAAATACTAAGATTCCAATATAACCCGGAAGTCCCAACTCGCGGAAAGAAACAGCCCATAACATTATGAATGCAGCATCCAGATCGAAAATAACAAAAAACATAGCTATGATATAAAAACCTGAAGAAAAGCGTAGCCTTGCATCACCTGTAGGAGGTATCCCGGATTCAAAAGGTTCATCCGTGGTTTTTTCCTTGTGGCGCTCTCCAAGTAAATAGGAAAGGCCTATCATGATTCCGATAAGGATTATAACGCAAAAAGCAAATACAATAAAAGGCCAGAAAGTAATATTTTGCTCCATCAATTTGGTTTACAGAGTATTTAATTTAATTTATTACTTTAACTTTTTATTCTGTTGAACACTTATGCAGGAAAATTCTGTTTAAAGGATTATTAAGAACATAAAAGTAATTATTTTGTTTATTTTCATATAATATTTATATCACAATGTTCCGGCGCTTATACAATCCCGAAGTTTTCCAGGGCAACTTAAGAAAGAAACACTATTTTGAGGGTTGGTATTTTAAGCAGGTCACGAAGGATCAGTCTTATACTTTTTCATTTATCCCGGGAGTTTCATTGGTCGAAAATGATCCCCACGCGTTCATTCAGATCATGAATGGATTTACTCGTAGCACAGATTACATAAAATACCCGCTTGAGGAGTTCAGTTGGGATAAAAGGAGACTTTTTTTAAAAATTGGCTCTTCCACATTTACAGGAAGCGGCATATCACTTAATATCGGGAGTGAAAATATAAACCTGACCGGACAAATTGATTTCAATAATATAATCAGGTACCCCAAAAGTATTTTCTCTCCCGGGATTATGGGCTGGTATTCCTTTATCCCATTTATGGAATGCAACCATGGCATAGTTTCCGTAAATCATGATCTCCATGGCGAGATATCAGTTAACAGGAATGCAATTGATTTCACCGGTGGAAAAGGATACATAGAAAAAGACTGGGGGGTCTCATTTCCGGAAGCCTGGATATGGATACAAAGCAATAATTTCGAAGAGCATGACACATCCTTTTCATTTTCAATAGCTAAAATCCCATGGATGGGCAGGTTTTTTATCGGATTCATCGCTTTTCTGTATCTAAATAAGAAGTTTTACCTGTTCAGCACTTATAATAAGTCAAGCATTTCAGAGATTAACCATAATAAGGACATAATTGAAATTACTGTCAGAAACAGTAGTAACATTCTTAAAATTAAGGTCACTAGAAACTCATTCGGAGATCTCAGAGCACCCGTTTCAGGTGAAATGTCCAGAAGAATAAAAGAAAGTACCGATTCAGAAGTTAATTTGCTATTATTGGACAAATACAATAATCCGGAATATCAGGGAACAGGAAAGAGAGTCGGTCTGGAAATTATTGAAAAGATATTCGATTATATTTAAGTACAAACCGTCATAATTCAGGAATCGGTTACCGGTAATTCAGCAATCAAAATACCTCCAATCGGAGCATCTCATGAGAATTATTTATCTTTGGAAGTAATGGCGGAATGATGGCTACTTCAAAACTGAACTTCGCAAAATGGGATGAATATGATTCTGTAAAAGCAGCTACTTAAGAAAATCAATTTCCTAAGTGAAGGGTCATACAAAAAAAGATAAAACCTGATTTTGTGATACAGCAAGTCTTTTGGGGAAATGTTTAAAATAAGTTATTGAATGCTTTTGCAACCATAAAGGCAGCTGCTGCAGCCGTAATGCCGATCAGAGTAACTTTTACTGCTCCTTTCAAGGGTGGCTGTCCTGTTACTCTGCTTTTAAAATAGCCGAAAATGAACAGGCAAATTACTGTAAGCAAAGCCGAAATCAATAATCCCTCATAAGGAGTCCTGGTAAAAAAATAGGCTAAAAGCGGAATTAAACCGCCAATAATGTAAGAGATACCAATAGTAGCCGCACTGTTCCTTGCCCTGTTGACATCGGGCTTTTCCAGGCCCAGTTCATATTTCATCATAAAATCAACCCATTTATCCTTGTCCTTAGCTAATTCATTTGCTATAATATTTTGAGTAAGTCCATCCAATCCGTATTGTGCAAAAACAAGCCTTACCTCTTCCTTCTCTTTTTCCGGTACATTTCCCACTTCATCATATTCCCGCTGCAATTCTGACTGATAATGCTCCTGCTCTGTTTTACCAGCCAGGTAACCACCAAGCCCCATCGCAATACTTCCTGCAACAATTTCAGCAATACCGGCTGTAATAACCACAGAATTACTTTGAACGGCACCACTCAGGCCTGCTGCCAGAGCAAAAGGGACAGTCAATCCGTCAGACATACCTATAACGATATCAGTGATGAAATCCGAACTTTTCAAATGTTCTTCCCTGTGTGCATCTTTAACATTTGCCGTTCTTGTCATTTGAAATAAATTTTAATTTAATTAATCTGTGTGCTACTGTTCATTTGCCAGTTTTGCCTTCATCGCTTTCATTATGTAAAATGTGCAATAATCTATGGACAATGGGAGCAAAGAAAACCGCAGTCATGTGCTCTGGAATCGCAAAATCGGTACTAAGTCATTCAAATATAATAATTTCAAATGCATTAATGACTATGAGTAAAAATATTATTTGGTTGCTTTACCTGGCCGAGAGTTAGTTATTTCGTGCATTCTTATATACCTCTTGCCCAATATATGACCAGGTTCAATTTCCTTCATTTAAGTACAGGTATTGTAATTAATTCGTATCTTTTATTTTCTTATCAAATTTGATCCGTGAAAATAAATTGGGGCTTAAACAACGATCAATTATGAATTTCCCTATTAGCCCTGCTACATTTGATATTGACATCTACATACTATTACAATTATGAAAAAGAAAAAAGAGTTTAAAGCCTTCATTTTAAGTACAATGGATGATAATAAAATCATTCTGATAAGGATAATTGTGGGAATGATTTTTCTATCAGAAGGTATTCAGAAATTTTTATTTCCCGATCTTTTAGGTCCGGGACGTTTTGAGAAAATCGGATTCGCCGATCCTGCTTTTTGGGCATATTTTACAGCCACATTTGAAATAATTTGTGGTTTAATGATTATAACTGGCTTGTTGACAAGAATAGCAGCTATCCCACTTTTCATAATAATGGTCACCGCATTTATTTCAACCAAATGGCCACTATTATTGGATAAAGGATTCTGGGTGATGGCTCACGAATACCGCACTGATTTTGCAATGACCTTGCTATTGATTTATTTGTTTTTTTCCGGTGGTGGCAGCCGGTCTCTCGATTTAAAGTTTGTTAAACGTGTAAATCGCAGATAGTGACAATCTTCAACAAGAAAATTTCAATTTTAACTTTCCTTTTGTATTCATTATGCATTCACCAGGGATATGCTGGCCCGCCTTTTTTTACCGATGATCCGCAACCTGTCGATTTCAAACACTGGGAGTTCTATATCTCCTCGGTAAACATCATACACCATGATAACTGGTCAGGCACCAGTCCTCATTTTGAACTGAACTACGGATTAGTCCGCGATCTACAAGTACATCTTCTGTTACCTGTGAACTATAATTATACTCCACACCAGGGGGCAGATTTTGGATATGGAAATACAGAATTTGGGGTGAAATATTGTTTTATCCATGAAACTGAGAACTGCCCTCAGGTAGGAATTTTTCCGATCCTGGATATACCTACAATAAAAAATTCCGAATTCAGTAGCGGAAAAACTCAGATTTTCCTTCCTGTGTGGGCGCAAAAATCGTGGGGCAAATTAACCACTTACGGGGGGGTTGGTTATTGTATTAATCCCGGTGAAACCAATAAAAACTGGATCTTTACCGGAGCTGAAGTACAGTATGAATTTTCTCCGGCATTTATGCTTGGCGGAGAACTGTATTATCATTCAGCGGATACTGAAGATAGTAAATCTATAACTGCATGCAGTATAGGCGGATCGGTCAATTTCTCAGAGAAATTCCACTTTATTTTTTCAGTGGGACACAGCTTAAAAAATGATAACTTCACAAGTTCTTATATTGGATTACTATTGACTATATAACATTCTCTCTGGTAATTTGATGACCCCGATAAAGATGTTTTATTGGGAAAACAAAACAGAGAGTCTGAATTGGTTCTATGTTGAAAGAGAGTTAGATGTATTACATAAATTTAATTTAAAAGAAAATCATGAAAAAGCTTTTTCGTTTTAACTGTTTACTCTGGCCAATGGTTATAATAGCCATGATGGCATCCATAGGGATTACCTCGGGTCAGAAACTGAAAGAACAAACATCCCCAATACCTGAGAACATAAATAAAATTTTCCAGGCTTCATGTTTTAATTGTCATGGAAGTAATGGCAAAATGTTACCTATGGCAAAGCTGAATTTTTCAAAGTGGGCTGAATATGGTGCCGCAAAAGAAGCAGAAAAAGCTTCCAAAATCTGTTCTGTGCTTACTGAAGGATTGATGCCGCCAAAATCAGTAAGGAAATCAAACCCTGAACTTATTCCCGCAAAGGATCAAGTCGCATTAATCTGTAAATGGGCTGAATCATTAAAACCAAAACAGGAAGGGAAATAGCTCCTATTCCAGCAATTTCATTCAGATGGTAATCAGTTTATGTTAATTGGCCGAGGTCACTTGCCCAGCATGAAATTATAAACCATGGTCCCTCCTATAAACCCGGTAAAGGACACCGCAGCAAAACCCAGAAAATAAAAACCGAAAGCTATCCATTTTAGTCTGGTCTCTTCTTTCTTTTGGACAACAAGCCAGATCCTGAAGAGTGAACAGATAATCATCACGATCATAGTTATCAATGCTGCGGTCTTATGTTTTTCAAATATCCCTATAATCCCGCTCTCGTATGGATGATCGGTAAATAGTTGACCGGTAAGCCATGCAGCTATTGCTGCTAATGTCCCCAGTATCATAAGATAAAATCCAGTCTTTGAAAGACATTTCTCACTCTGGAAGAAAAGAGAAACAACCTCGGCTATAAAGCCAACTATAATAAGTGCAACCGGAAAGTGCACTATCATGGGGTGTAAGTGGTCTGTATTGAACATGATAATAAAAATTGGATGTTTTATTAATCAAGGGACATACTCGGTAATCGCAAAATCAGTGTTAAGTCATTCAGAGTTTGAGTAAAATCTTATTTTATTACGACACAATTATTCATTAGAACATCCATCAGGAATCCTGAACATTCACCACGGATTGTCACTTCATTACCGGAGACAAGTGGTGCCGGATCAGATTGGGGTGACATGGTACAGATCACCAATGAAAGCTCACTTCCAGTCTTCAGGGCTACGTTGGTTATATTGCCTTCCCCAGCTTTTACAGATTCAATAGTCCCGGTTACTTCAATGATTTTATTTACATACTTTGCAATTGAAACAGCTTCATTATCCTCAAATGCCTTTTGAAGATCAATGGAGGTTATTGCAAAATCAGGCTTGGCTTTTTGAAGATTTTGGGCCTGCAAATTAAAAAGATACAGACCAACACAAATCCCGGCCAATCCGAGAACAGCCACAGTAACCAGAGCAATTTTTATTGATTTTTTCATGATAAGTATTATTCGTTCAACCCTCACCCCCCTATGAGAGGTTAATTAAATTGCGGATGAAAAGTCCCTTATAGGAGGCAGGGGGACTTCATTCTTATTTATTTTCCACCGTAGTATACTTCATTGCTACGGTAACCTCAATGGTTTTAGCAATGTTATTTCTGACAACACCGGGTATATTAATCTTGAAGTCCTCCGGAACAATGATGAATTTAGAATTTGCATCAATTCCTCCGGAAACGACATCAACACCTCCATTTACAGTGACCTTTTTGGTAACATCATGTATAGTCAGGTCTCCTTCTACGGTCACATCATAATGGCCCTGTTTGTTAAAATCCACGGCAGTAAGATTAGTTATTTTACCTTTAAAGGTTGATTTTGGATATTTTTCTGACTCCAGATAGTTTTCATTGAAATGTTCCTCCATCAAAGCTTTCTCAAATTTGAAGGACTTGATAAGTGCCTGAAATACAACCTCCCCTGTTGAAATATCAATAATACTGGCTACCTGGTTGTTATCAGCCTTTATGTTCTCAACAGGCGTGCTGGAAAAGAATCCGATATAACCATTTTTGGTCATGTATTTCTGTGCATTGGCTGTCATAAAAAAGCCAAGAAGCAGAATAATAAAAGAAAGACGTTTCATAATTGTTGTCGATTCAAAAATTAAAAAATCAAATTCAAGGATTCATAATATGTAACAAATATAAGGCCAATGTGTCTTTAAATTCTAATTCTTTAAAGTAAATACCCTTGAAATATTGAATCCGAAATGGATATCTCCTTTTGCCCAACTGCCTGTCGTCTCACCAATGAATCCCTTTTCAATCATTGCCAGAGAATTGGTGAAAATCAGCTGGAAAACATGACCGCCCGTTTCAATGTCAAAACCAACTGACAGAGGGTTATAAACCTTCTGGCTCATGAACGACCTCTGATTGATCATGTAATAATACTCAGCATTAAAGCTGATGCGTTTAGTCAGTTTCATCCTCCCGCCGGCTCCTATAGAATATAGATCATTCGGATCAAGTTCTGTTGGAACAAGATTGCGGTGCACAAATGTCGGTGCAATCTGAACAGAAAAAGACTGGCTAATTTTACGGGCAATAAGAAACTGTTGTACATAGGAGAGCCTTGAAGAAAAATAGT
>Ga0326726_10004547_pt1 | contig 12648 bp, 7 predicted proteins | sample MHFenrmetagenome_2_FD_207603 | JGI IMG/M metagenome (GOLD analysis project Ga0326726, IMG submission 207603) | Lab enriched peat soil microbial communities from Michigan Hollow, Ithaca, NY, United States - MHF15MN | ecosystem: Environmental > Terrestrial > Soil > Wetlands > Peat | place: USA...
TGCATGGGCCGCAATGCGGGGGGGATACTCAAGCGGGGCCGGGGGCAGAGACACCCTGACGGCTGCGGTTGTGAATGGGACGGATTCGACCCTCACCCTACCCTCTCCCTTAAAGGGAGAGGGAGCACAACTAAATCCCCTCTCCCCTATGGGCCGCAGGTCCCTGAGCGTCGCACGACGCGGAAGGGAGAGAGGGTCAGGGTGAGGGGTGGACCTGCGAGAGCCCCTCACCTGATTCGTCCCTAGTCAACGGGACGGATTCCAAGCTTCTCCGGGCGTTGGGTCATGGCACCCATGGCTCAGCGCTGTAGGCGCGGTACAACTTAGCCCAGGGCGCACGCCCTAGGTATGTGATCGCATAAGAGTGAAGCCCCATCGGGGCGACACATTGTGCACTGGTTTTGATCCAGTGTCGCCCCTCCGGGGCTTCTAGTCTTGTTCCGGAACGAATCCCCGGGCTCACGCCCGGGGCTAAGTTGTATCGCCGCTTTGCGGCTGTAGCGAGTTCACGACCGAGGAAGCCTTGGGGAGATCATTCAGGAAGAAGATGTCTGCTAAACCGGTTTTTCGCGGCAGAGGTCGATCAGGGCGGTTAGATCCGCCGGGAGAGGAACTTCAAACTCCATGGGACGTTGGTCGGCGGGGTGAAGAAATGCGATCCGACGCGCATGAAGCGCCGGACGGTCTAGGAGCTTGAGCATGGCGCGTCCCAGAAGTCGCCAGCGCGGATCGATGCCCTTCAAGTGATCCCCGGTGCCGCCATATTCCGAATCGCCGACGACCGGGTGGCCCGCATGGGCGAGATGGACACGAATCTGATGGGTCCGTCCGCTTCCCAGTTTCGCTTCGATCCAATCGGCGACGGTGTAGCGTTCCACCACCGTCACCGTGGTTTGCGCGGCGCGGCCACGTTCGGTCACGGCCATACGTTTCCGGTCACGATTGGAACGACCCACCGGCTGATCAATCACCCAGGGCGATTTCTTCACCTTGCCCCAGCAGACCGCCCAATAAACGCGCGTCAATGATCGGTCCTTGAGCTGTTCGGCCAAGAGACGATGCGCCGATTCGGTCTTGGCGACGACCATGAGGCCGGATGTGCCCTTGTCGAGACGATGCACGATGCCGGGCCGATTTCCTGATGCGCCCTCCGCGTCCGCGTCGAATATCCCGCGCCCGAGAAGCGCGTTGACCAGAGTGCCGGTGCGATGCCCGGCGGCGGGGTGCACGACCATGCCCGCGGCTTTGTTGATGACCAGCAACTGATCGTCTTCGTAGACGATGTCGAGTGGCAGATCCTCGGCTTGCGGCGGCGCATCGGGCGATTCCGGACGCGTAAGAACAAGGGAGATAAGGTCGCCCTCTGCCAGTTTCTGATTCGATTTGGCGGGTAGATCGTTCACCAGCAGCGTGCCGGCCTCGACCGCACGTTGAATCTGCGAACGCGAGAAGTCAGGGAAACGCTCAGCGAGGACACGATCGACGCGGGTACCCGCGTCATCGTCGGTCGCGGTGTAACGGATTGTCTCAGACGTATGTGGCACGGGGGGAAGGTAGCAATAAACAGAGGGGGAGGGGGAAGGTCTTGATCCCTCTCCCCACAGCGGAGAGGGGAACGTTCTGCTCCCTCTCCTCTCTGGGGAGAGGGTTGGGGTGGGTGTCGAATGACGCCGATGCTCAACGGATCGTCTGGGCTCAGAGGCATTTCACCCTCACCCCCTCCTTCGCCCTTGCAGGGCTTCGGAGGGACCTCTCCCTCGAAGGGAGAGGAAACTAGAAGGTGATTCTCACGGGGGCGACTTCCGAATCCTGCGCGTTACGGATGCTGATCTGCGCGGCGAGGTTGCGGGCGATCTGCTGAAACGCGATTGCGGCAGGTGAGGTCGGGTCGGAAATGACGATCGGGACGCCCGAATCCGAGGTTTCGCGGAGACGGGTCGCGAGCGGAATTTCGCCGAGGAATGGGGTGCCGAGGCGTTCGGCGGCGCGACGCGCGCCACCGGTGTCGAAGATGTCTTCGCGCGCGCCGCAATGAGTGCAGATGAAATAGCTCATGTTCTCAATCAAGCCGAGAATCGGCGTGTGCAACTGATTGAACATGATCACGGCCTTTTCGGCGATATTGAGCGCCACGTCCTGCGGGGTCGAAACGATCGCGGCGCCGGTGATCGGGATGCGCTGGCAGAGCGAGAGTTGGATATCGCCGGTTCCCGGAGGCAGGTCGACGATCAGATAATCGATTTCGCCCCACTCAACGCCGCCCAAGAACTGCTCGATCATCTTGCTTAACATCGGGCCACGCCAGACCACCGCCTGATCGGGCCTGAGGAAGAAACCCATCGAGATCACCTTAACGCCGTAGGCGTCGACCGGGATGATGCCATTCTCGCCGGCGACGGGCTGCGCGGTAATGCCGAGAATGGTGGGGATGCTCGGCCCGTAGACGTCGGCATCCATGAGCCCGACCCGGGCCCCGGTTTGTGCCAGAGCGACCGCGACATTGGCCGAGACCGTCGATTTCCCGACGCCGCCTTTGCCCGAGCCGATGGGGATGACATTGCGCACTGTTGGTATCAACGCCTTGCCCGCTTCGCCGAGGGTCGGGCGTACCTGCGCGTCCATCTTGATGGCGACGGATTCGACTCCGGGGAGCGCACGTATCGCGCGCTCGGCCTGCGCCTTCATCTCGTCCTTCACCGGGCAGGCGGGTGTGGTCAGTTCGAGGGTGACTTTGACCAGACCATCGCAGACAGCGACGTCCTTAACGAATCCGAGCGTCACGATGTCGCGATGCAGATCGGGATCGATGACGGCTTTCAGGGCTTGCAGGATTTGGGCTTCATTGGGCACGGTCTTATGGTCTCCTTCACGCCCCGTTTCGCGGGGTCGGGATGTATTGCTTACAGCCATACGTTGGGAAAAGCGAAAGTTTGGCCCCGGCGGCGAAAAAAGTCAGGACGCTCAGGGCCGGGGTCCGAGGCAAAACCTGTTGCCAAGCACTTCGCAAACGTCATCTTAGTCGGGTCGAACTCGGAGATGAGCTCAAATTCAAAGAGTGGAGGTAGGTGATGGATACGGTTGGACCGCTTCTGGATGCACTGTTCCGCTGGGTGCACGTGGCATTCGGCGTCCTCTGGATGGGGCTACTCTATTTCTTCAGCTTTGTCGGGGGACCCTTCATCGAATCGCTGGATATGGATTCGCGCAAGGCGGTGATCCGTGGTCTGATGCCGCGCGCCTCGTTTTGGGCCACGGTCGGGGGATTCGCCACCTACATCACAGGCCTTCTGCTTTTGGGGCTGATCTTCTACCACCCATCGGGCATCGCCAATGTGGCGTCTGCGGTGATCCTGGTTGTCACGTTAATTGCCGGGCCATTTATCTATGACATGCTGGCCAAGAGTTCTGTTGCGAAGACCCCATTCCTCTTCGCCGCGATCGGATTCGTCCTGATGGCGGTGTTTCTGCTTCTGATGATCTATTGGGGCGACTTCGGGTACCGTCGCGCCAACATTCACATGGGGACGATGCTCGGCTCAATTCTGGTCTTCAACGGGATTTTTCGCATCAAGCCCGCGCAGATGAAAGTGCTCGACGCGCTCAAAGCCGGCTCTGCGCCCGATCCGTCTCAGATGGCGTTGTTCATGCAGCGCATGCGCCACAACGCTTACATCTCGCTCCCCCTGCTTTGGACGATGATCAGCTCGCACACCGGCGTGCTCGCCAGTGGCACGTTGGGTATGACCGAGAAAACCTGGTGGATCGGCTTCTTAGTCATCGTCCTGATCGGCTGGCACAGCGTGACCATGCTCTATCGGCGGGCGTCGAAGCTCAAGGGAGTGTAGCGGCACGGCCTGCCGTGCCTGGACATACCAGGCGCAAATGGAGGATCACAATGTTCATCGGACATTTCGGTCTGGCCCTGGCCGCTAAGAAGGCCGCGCCGCGCACGTCGCTGGGGACGACCTTTCTCGCGACGGAGTGGATCGACGGTCTCTGGCCGATCTTCCTTCTGATCGGCATCGAGACAGTCAAGATTGCGCCCGGCGATACGGCATTCTCACCGCTGGAATTCACCAGCTACCCGTACAGCCACAGCCTCCTCATGGTGTGCGTCTGGGGGCTTCTGCTCGGGGGACTGTACTTCGCGATTCGCCGCTCACGCCGCGGCGCGCTGGTCGTCGGGTTGCTGGTCGTTAGCCACTGGGTCTTGGATTGGTTTACCCACCGTCCCGATTTGCCCCTGATGCCCGGGGGCGCTGCCCGCGAAGGGTTGGGACTTTGGAATTCCGTGACCGGCACGCTGATTATCGAGGGGCTAATCTTTCTGATCGGAATTGCGATCTACCTGCGGACGACACGCGCGAAAGACCGACTGGGAACTTGGTCCTTCTGGGTGCTGGTCGTCCTGCTGGTCGGTCTGTATCTGGGCGCGGCTTTCGGTGCCCCGCCGCCAAGTGAGAATGCGTTGGCGTGGACTGCCCTCTCGGGTTGGCTTTTCCCGGTCTGGGGATGGTGGATTGACCGGCATCGTCGGGCAGCGATGTAGTCGCAAGCGCCTCGTAAGAGCAGGCTCTCCGCCGCGGCGGAGAGCCCTCCCAAAAGACAAACGCCAGCCGAGGGCGGCTGGCGTTCACGTTTTCGAGAGGGTAGGCTGAGTCCGCCCATGGACCACGATTCGTCGAGGATGTAGCGGCACGGCCTGCCGTGCCCATAAAAATCCAGACCTGCAAAGGCACGCCAAGGATAGGCTCGGCGGTAGCCTTGCCCTCCATGTGGGCCATGGCACTTAGTGCAGGGCGAGGTAATAACGAGCCATCTTAGCGCATGCAGAATTTGAAGAGCAGGCTCGCCGAGAGGCTCGCCCTCCCAAAAGACAGACGCTTCCCCAAACACAAACGCCAGCCTCGCGGCTGGCGTTCACGTCTTCACAATGGTGGGCTGAGTCCGCCAAAGGCGGGCAAGCCCACCCTACTTGTCTAGTCCACGGTCCAGAGTTGGCCGGAATGGATGAGCTTCTTCAAGTCGCCCTTACCACGCTTGGCGGTGTAGTCATCAATCTGCGACTTCAAGAGCCCATCGTAGGTCGGATGAGTCACATTGCGGAAGACACCAATCGGCATCGGCAGATCGGGGCGTTCCTCGCGTGAGAGCATGTACGCCAGCGAGGATTCCTCGATGGTCTCGTCATGGACCAATAGGTCCTTTTCACTGACGCCATCGCCGAGCGTGACCACCTCAAGGCGATACCCGTTCAGACGCAACCCCTTGTCCAAGCTCTTTCCGAAGATCATCGGCTTGCCATGCTTGAGTTCCAAGAGCTTGTCGTCGCGCACATCCTTGGCGACCAGGTAATCCCAGGCGCCGTCGTTGAAAATGTTGCAGTTCTGGAAGACTTCGACGAACGCCGTCCCCTTGTGTTCAGCGGCGCGTTTCAATGTCTCCTGCAGATGCTTTGGCTCGGAGTCAACGGTCCGTGCGACGAAGGTGGCTTCGGCCGCAACCGCGAATGAAACCGGCTGGATCGGATGCTCAATCGATCCGATCGGAGTCGACTTGGAGATCTTGCCCATCTCCGAGGTCGGCGAGGTCTGGCCCTTGGTCAATCCGTAAATGCGATTGTTGAATAGGATGATCTTGAGATCAACATTACGGCGCAAGGTGTGGAGCATGTGGTTGCCACCGATGGACAGACCATCGCCGTCGCCGGTGATCACCCAGACCTGCAAATCGGGACGCGAGCATTTGATGCCGGTGGCGATCGCCGGTGCGCGGCCGTGGATTGTGTGGAATCCGAACGAGTTCATGTAATACGGGAACCGCGAGGAGCAGCCAATTCCCGACACGAAGACGAGATTCTCGCGCGGCAGGCCCAAATCGGCGCAGACACGCTGCATCTGGGCGAGTATGGAGTAATCGCCGCAGCCGGGGCACCAGCGCACTTCCTGGTCGGACTCATAGTCCTTGCGTGTCGGCTTGGTCATTGTTGCCGGAGGGGCGGTGATGGTGGCCATTAGATCAAGTCCTCGATCTTTCTCTGGATTTCGCCGATGGTGAACGGGCGGCCCTGGACTTTGCTCATGCCGATAACCGGAAGGCCGTACTCGCCGCGCAAAAGCATGCGCAATTGACCCAGATTCATCTCCGGGACCAGCACGGTGTCAAATCGCTTCAGGATCTCGCCAAGGTCTGCCGGGAACGGCCAGACATGACGCAGATGCACTGCCGAGACCTTCTTCCCCTTGGCCTGCACATTCTCGACAGCCGATGTGATCGCGCCGTACGTTGAGCCCCAGCCGATGACCAGCAAGTGCCCCGACGGATCGCCGAGGATCTTGGTTGGTGGGAAGTCCTGCGCGATGCGCCGGATCTTCTCGGCGCGCGTGCGGGTCATTTTCTCGTGGTTGAAGGGATCGTAGCTGACATTTCCCGTGATGTCTTCTTTTTCCAGACCACCGATGCGATGCTCGAAGCCGGCCATACCGGGGATGACCCAGGGGCGCGCCAGCGTTTCCGGGTCGCGCTGGTAGGGCTTGAACTCGCCAGGGACGGCCGAGTGATCAATCGTGATCTTCTGCAGCTTGGTGATGTCGGGCAATGCCCAAGGCTCGGAGGAGTTGGTCAAGAATCCATCCGAGAGCAGAAAGACCGGTGTCATGTATTTCGTGGCAATGCGAATCGCTTCGATGGCGACTTCGAAGCAGTCGGCCGGAGTCGATGCCGCGAGCACACAGGCGGGGCATTCGGAATTTCGCCCAACCACCGCCTGAAGCAAGTCGGCTTGCTCGGCCTTGGTGGGCATGCCGGTCGACGGGCCGGCGCGCTGCACGTTGATGATGACCAAGGGCAACTCGGCCATCACCGCCAGCCCGATGGCTTCACCTTTGAGCGCGACGCCGGGGCCGGAGGTTCCGGTGATGCCGATCGCGCCCGCGTAGGAGGCGCCAATGGCGGCGCAGACGGCCGCGATTTCATCCTCGGCCTGAAATGTCATCACGCCGAAATTCTTGTGACGCGCCAATTCGTGCAGAATGTCAGAGGCGGGCGTGATCGGATAGCTGCCGTAGAAAATCGGCGTGCCCGCCAACTGCGACCCGGTGACGAGGCCGAGGACGAGCGCCTCGGTCCCAGTGATGTTGCGGTAAGTTCCGGGGGGCAGTTGGGCGCGGCGCACCACGTAGCTTTGCGTGAAGATCTCGGTGGTGTCCGCGTAGTTGTAGCCGGCCCGCAACGCGGTCTGGTTGGCGGCGACGACGTCGGCGTTCTTGGCAAATTTGCCGGCGATCCAATCAAGTGTCGGTTCGAGCGGACGGTCATACAGCCAGTAGATCACGCCAAGCGCATAGAAGTTGCGGCACTTGTCGCGTTCCTTCTTCGGCAAAGGCGAACTCTCGAGCGCCTTCAGGTTCAGCTCATTGATCGGAATCTGCACGACACGATACGCGGAAAGCGAGCCGTCCTCCAAGGGACTGACCGCGTAATTCGCCTTCTTCAAGTTGGCCGCGGCGAAGTTATCGGAGTTGACGATGATCGTACCGTTGGGAATCAGGTCCTTGAGATTAACCTTGAGCGCCGCCGGGTTCATCGCCACCAGGACATCGGGCGCATCGCCCGGTGTGTGGATCGTCTTCTCCGAGAAGCTGATTTGGAAATTGGAGACACCCGGAAGCGTGCCCGCGGGGGCACGGATTTCCGCGGGGAAATCCGGCAGCGTGCCGAGATCATTCCCGGCCATCGCGGTGGCCATCGTGAACTGGTTGCCGGAAAGCTGAATGCCGTCGCCGGAATCACCGGCGAAACGGATGGTGACCCGCTCGAGCGTCTCTTTGGTGCGCTTCGGCCTGGGGGAATCGGTAGATGGTGTTGCCACTTTACAATGTCCTCTCTGGAGCTTAGACAGTTCTCGGGGCGTTTTGTGCCCAGAATCTCAATATAAACTATCGGGTTCTCCAGCGGCAATCTCAGCTTGGATTTGTTCCATTAACACCGGCGCGCGGCGCCGCTTGATCTGCGTCTCCGTACGCACTCGTAAATCGTTTTAATGGTTTGACTTGCGCCGGTTCGCCCAGAACAAAGGCGGCCGCCCGATGCCGGGCGGCCGCCAGAAAGCAGATCTGTTGCAGGCTCTGCCTAATCAGTACACGTCTGACAGAACGCCTTGGATCTGTTTGCGCCGCGGAAGGTGACATCGATCATCTTGATCACGTCAACCACGTCCGTCATCTCATTGCCATCCACGTCGGTCGGCGTCCATCCGCAATACGGCGCCGGGTCGGCAATGCCAGCCGCTCCACGGAACGCCACGTCGATGAGCTTCACGACATCCGCAACCGTGCATATGCCATCACAATCGGGGTCACCGTGGCATTGGCAGGCATTGATGCACGGCGCCACCGTGACGGTCCCCGCCTTGAACGACGGCATGACCGGGTTTTCGCCACCACAGGTCACGAAATACAGGTGATTGGCAGGCACGATGCAGGCCGTGTCGATTACGAAGTCACCGACCCCAGTCGAGATGTCAAATGTCAGCAAGAATGACGGCGTGCCCGTCTCCAGTGTCCCGTCCGACCCGGGGGCCAGGCAGGGGCGATCACCGTTGAGGCCGACCCACAGGACCGCGCTGGGTGATTGGAAGAAATCAGCGCCCGGCGCTCCGGATCCATGCGCATAACTGGATGATGTTGGTCCGCTGCAAGCCACTTCGCCACCCGGCGCATCGTAGTAGCGCAACGTTGCATATTCCATCAGGCCGCTGCTGCCAACCCGTCCTTGAGCAACCAGGGCAAACGTGCTGGCGATATAGGGGCCGGCAATGGTTCCACGGATTTCCAAGGGTAGCACCATCGCCGTCACGGCGAAATCATTGGAGACATAAATTCCCAGCGTAACTCCCGCTTCCCCTTCGTGCACGGTCTTGGACTCGACGAGCACATTGGCGGGCGGGATTGCGCAAGCGTCACCGATTCCGTCATGATCGTTGTCGGCCTGATCGGGATTGTAGGCGTGTGGGCAGTTGTCGCAGACGTCGCCGATGCGATCACCATCGGTGTCTTGCTGCGTAACATTGGCGATCGACGGGCAGTTGTCACAGACATCGCCGATGCCATCATGGTCTGCATCCGCCTGGCCGGGATTCGGAGCGCCCGGACAATTGTCGGCCTGATTGTCGATGCCATCGCCATCGCAATCCGATCCTCCGGCGCAGCGTGTTGTGTACCAGATATCGCTGCCGCCGAACCCGCCGGGCCGCAGGCTGGTGATGAAAATCGTATCGTTCGAAGGTGAGAAGACCGGCTCCCAGTCAACGGTTGAGCTGTTGGCCAGGCCCCCCAGGTTTTCAGGCTGTGACCACTGGCCGTCTGCGAAATGAACAATCCAGTTGTCGTAGTTGCCGAATCCTTGATGGCCAGCTGGGGCCCAGGTGATGACCATCTGGTTGGGATCATGCCCAAAGCTGCAATGCCCCATGTGGACCGGCAGATTCAATTCGTTGACCAACACCCTAGCGCTCCACGCCGAGCCGTCCCAAGTGGACACGTGGATGCGCGCAACGCCAGTGCCTGGCGCTGGTTCGGCGCCGTAATAGAACTTCAGGCCGTCGGGGGTAATGCCGCCGCCCCACTCGTTATTGGTTGTGTTGATGGCGCCGGGCATGAGCGTGGCCGGGCCCCATGCCGATCCATCCCATGTGGTCTGATAGAGATCAAAGCCGCCGACGCCGTTATCGCGATAGGAGCGGAAATACAGGGTGTTCCCATCGGATGAGAGCGTGCCGTTCCGCTCCTCGTACGGGCCATTAACCTGCGGCCCCAAGTTCACCGGATTTGCCCAGTCACCGTTGACCCATGTCGACATCCAGAGATCCATGCCGCCGACGCCGCCGGGACGATCGGAGGCGAAGATCAGATGCTGCCCGTCCGGGGTCAGCGCACCACCGGCCTCGGCATACTCGGTGTTGATGGGTGGACTCAGGTGGACCGCCGCACCCCACTCCGTGGAGACCGGCGGAAGCGGAAGTTCACAAACGTCTCCCACGCCGTTGTGATCGGTGTCGATTTGATCGGGGTTGGGTGTATCGATGCAGTTGTCGCACAGGTTGCCGATTCCGTCATGATCGTTGTCGGCCTGATCGGGATTGTGGGCGTGGGGGCAGTTGTCGCACACGTCGCCCAGTCCATCTCCATCAATGTCCCACTGCGTGGGATTGGAGATCGCGGGGCAGTTATCACAGAGATCGCCGACGCCATCGTTGTCCATGTCCTCCTGTCCGGGATTGGGAATCGCCGGACAGTTGTCGACCTGATTGCCGATGCCATCGCCATCGCAGTCCATTCCGCCAGGGCATCGCGCCGTGTACCAGATGTCGGTGCTGCCGAATCCGCCGGGCCGCAGGGTGGTGACGAAGATCGTGTCGTTCGATGGCGAGAAGACCGGCTCCCAGTCAACGGTTGAAGTGTTGGCCGACGCGCCGAGGTTCTCAGGCAGTGACCAGTGACCGTTTTCAAAGTGGACAATCCAGTTGTCGTAGTTGCCGAATCCTTGGTGGCCATCCGGAGCCCAAGTGACCACCATCTGGTTGGGATCGTGTCCAAAGCTACAGTGTCCCATGTGGACTGGCAGATTCAACTCGCTGACCAGCACACCGGCGCCCCACGCCGAGCCGTCCCAAGTGGACACGTGGATGCGGGCAACGCCCCCGCCGGGCATCGACTCGGCACCGTAGTAGAACTTCGAGCCATCGGGAGTGATGCCACCACCCCATTCGCTTCCGGTCGTGTTGATCGCGCCGGGCATCAGCGTGGCTGGGCCCCATGCCGACCCATCCCATGTGGTCTGATAGAGATCAAAGCCGCCGACGCCGTTGGGTCGAGACGAACGGAAGAACAGAGTGTTCCCGTCGGATGACAGCGTGGCGTTGCGTTCCTCATAGGAAGAATTGACAGCCGGTCCGAGGTCGATGGGATTGCCCCACATGTCCCCGGCCCTGGTCGACATCCATAGATCCAGGCCGCCGACGCCGCCGGGGCGATCAGAAGCGAAGATCAGGCGCTGCCCGTCCGGCGTCAACGCGCCACCGGCCTCCGCATACACGGTGTTGATGGGCGCACCCAAGTTGACCACCGGACCCCATTCGGTGGAAGGCGGCGGGAGTTCGCAAACATCTCCGATTCCGTTGTGATCAGAGTCCGCTTGATCGGGGTTGGGTGTGTTGACGCAGTTGTCGCACAGGTCGCCAACGCCATCCTGGTCGCGGTCGGCCCAATCGCGACCGTAGACGTGGGGGCAGTTGTCGCAGACATCGCCGATGCGATCACCATCGGCGTCTTCCTGAGCAGGATTGGCGACCTCGGGACAGTTGTCGCAGGCGTCGCCAATGCCATCATGGTCCATGTCGTCTTGGCCGGGATTCGGAATCGCCGGGCAATTGTCGGCCTCATTGGCGATGCCGTCGCCGTCGCAGTCAGCTCCGGCAACGCAACGTGTCGTGTACCAGATGTCTGTGCTGCCGAATCCGCCCGATCGCAGGCTGGTGATGAAGATGGCATTGTTTGAGGGCGAGAAGACCGGCTCCCAGTCGACGGTTGAACTGTTGGCCAAGGCCCCCAGATTCTCCGGCTGTGACCATTGGCCATTGTCGAGGCGGACGATCCAATTGTCGTAGCCGCCGTACCCCTGGATGCCATCCGGCTCCCATGTGATGACCATCTGGTTGGGGTCATGCCCAAAGCTGCAGTGCCCCATGTGGACCGGTAGATTCAACTCGTCGATCAGCACGCCGGCGCTCCAGGCGGAACCGTCCCAGGTGGACACATGGATGCGCGCGACGCCGGCACCCGGCGTCGGCTCGGCACCGTAGTAGAACTTCAGACCATCGGGGCTGACGCCGCCGCCCCACTCGTTATTGGTCGTGTTGATGGCGCCGGGCATGAGCGCGGCCGGGCCCCAGGCCGATCCATCCCAAGTGCTCTGATAGAGATCAAAACCACCGACACCGTTGACACGAGCGGAGCGGAAGTACAGGGTGTTCCCATCGGATGAGAGTGTGGCGTTGCGTTCCTCGCCCGGGCTATTGACCTGCGGCCCAAGGTTGATTGGATCACCCCATGCATTACCAATCCTGGTTGACATCCAAAGATCAATGCCTCCCACTCCGCCGGGACGATCGGAGGCGAAGATCAGATGCTGCCCATCCGGTGTGAGCGCACCGCCGGCCTCCCCGTATTCAGTGTTGATTGGAGGACCAAGGTTGACAGGGGTAGTCCACGTTTCAACAGCACATGCGGTTCCCGTGAAGATGACCGCCGCTAGTGCCGCGACGAGAAGCTTATACATGTTCCCTCCGTGGTTGGGAACGGTGGCCAGCGCGTGAGGTGTGTCACCGCCGTTCATTTGTGTACCGTTAATAATATCGCTTGTGAGGGTTTTCTCAAGCGCAAATGTGCGGAAAGTGGGTGTCAATTCCGCAATGCCCGTCAAAAACTCTTTTGACTTGTGCCAGAGGGGTCTTTATAAACCAAACATCCGGAGCAAAGGAAGAGCAGGGGGATCGTTCCGGTGCGAAGACGGGAGCTATTCCCACCTCTATCACTTAACCTAAGTCAGGAGAGGGGCTTATCATGAAACGTATACTCGTGACCGGCGCCG
>Ga0326726_10004548_pt1 | contig 12647 bp, 8 predicted proteins | sample MHFenrmetagenome_2_FD_207603 | JGI IMG/M metagenome (GOLD analysis project Ga0326726, IMG submission 207603) | Lab enriched peat soil microbial communities from Michigan Hollow, Ithaca, NY, United States - MHF15MN | ecosystem: Environmental > Terrestrial > Soil > Wetlands > Peat | place: USA...
CCGCCAGCTACGGACTTCCGGGTGGGTGCTCGGCAAGCCACCGCATGGCTCGCTCGACGCGCGCTCGACCACTGGGGTGATCGTAGAAGATGATTTCCTCGAGCCTCCCCGGCTCGAGCTTGCGATACGTCGCCAGTCGCATTGAGACGCTCGCGAAACCATAGGGCTCATTCGCCGCCTCGAGCCCGAAAGCATCCGCCTGGTTCTCGGCCGTGCGCGTGATCGAATTCGTGACCGGCGACAACAGGTACATCACGACGGTGAAGATCGCGAGCGCGAGCGGAAAGCCCGCCGGGTCGGCGAGATCGCGCACGCCCCAGCGCTCGCCGTAACGGCCCTGGAAACGGCCGAACAGGCGATTGACGACCCAGTAGGCGATGCCGTAGACGATCGCCAGCGCGAGCGTCAGCCACAGCGGATGCCGCAGGACGTAATGGCCCATCTCGTGGGCCATCACTGCGCGGATCTCGGGCTCGGTCGCGCCCTTCAGCAGGTTGTCGTTGAGCGCGATGCGCGTCGTGCCGAAGAGGCCGGAGACGTTGGCGCTGATGCGCGTGGTCTGGCGCGACGCGTCGAACCAGGTGACGTCGGTCGCGGGAATCCCGGATTCCTTTGCGAGCGTCACGATGGACTGGCGCAGCTCGCCGTCGGGCAGGCTGTGATAGTCGTTGAACATCGGCGCGACGAACACCGGGTAGACCATGATGAAGAACAGCATGAAGAACGCGGTGATGCCGGTCGCCCAGTAGACCCAGCGCTCGCGTATGCGGCGCACGATCCGGTAAAAACCGGCGATGGCGAAGGAACCGACCAGCAGGAACATGACGAGCGTCTTCGTCTGGTCGCCGAGGAAGGCGCCGACGTTCTGGTTCGAGAGTCCGTACTGGTGCTCGCGGAAATAGCCCGTGTACAAGGTCCACGGCAGCATCAGGAGCGCCAGGACGAGGATGATCAGCGCCGCATAGATGAAGGCCTGCCAATACGGCCGCTGCGTGCGCCGCGCGGCGAAATCGCGCAGCTTTGCCGAGAAGCGCGTGCCGAGCAGGACCCAGCAGATTCCGACCGCGATCACGACGGCCCAGGCATCGGTCCAGTAGCCGCCCTCGAAATACGCATCCGACTTCGCGCGTTCCGCGGCGGGGATCGTCGCGATATAGGCGTCGGTCGCCCTGGCGACGTCGAATCCGGGACCCCACTGGGCAGCCGCTGGCAGATTCAGTTGTGGCGCTTGTTCGACGGACATTGCTTACTCCCTCGGCCCGCACGTTATAGTGCGGACTTTGCAGTGCAACAAGCGAGTCCGCGGTGGCGATGAGCCGGGTAGGCCTGATCGGTTGGCGCGGAATGGTCGGTTCCGTTCTCGTCGAGCGCATGCGCGCCGAGGGCGATTTCGCGCTGATCGAGCCGCGATTTCTTTCGACCTCGCAGGCCGGCGCCGCGGGCCCCGACATCGGCCGCGCGAGCGCAGCGTCCGGCGACGCGAACGATCTCGCCGCGCTGGTCGCCTGCGACATCCTGATTTCCTGCCAGGGCGGCGATTACACCGAAGCGATCCATCCGAAGCTTCGCGCCTCGGGATGGAACGGCCACTGGATCGACGCGGCCTCGGCGCTGCGGATGAAAGATTCCTCCGTGATCGTCCTCGATCCGGTCAACCGGCCGGTGATCGATGCCGCACTCGCCGCCGGCCGCCGCGACTGGATCGGCGGCAACTGCACCGTGAGCCTGATGCTGATGGCGTTCGCGGGCCTCTTTCGCGCGAACCTCGTCGAGTGGATGACGACGATGACCTATCAGGCGGCCTCCGGCGCCGGCGCGCGGCAAATGCGCGAGCTGCTGGAGCAGATGGGTCGCTTGCACGGCGCGACCGCCGCATTGCTCGCGGATCCCGCGAGCGCGATCCTCGACATCGACCGGCGCACGACGGCGCTGCTGCAGGACGGTTCATTGCCCATCGCGCAACTCGGCCATCCGCTGGCGGGAAGCCTGCTGCCCTGGGTGGATCGCGATCTCGGCAACGGCTACAGCCGCGAGGAATTCAAGGCGGGCGCCGAGGGCAACAAGATCCTGGGCCGTTCGGGCGCGCCGGTGCCGATCGACGGCCTCTGCGTGCGCATCGGCGCGATGCGCTGCCACAGCCAGGCGGTGACCATCAAGCTCACGAAGGCGATACCGGTCGCGGAAGCGGAGAAGATCATCGCGAATGCCCATCCCTGGATCCGCATCGTGCCGAACGAGCGCGAGGCGACGCTTGCGCGCCTGACGCCCGCGGCGGTCTCGGGAAAACTCGAGATCGCGGTCGGGCGCATCCGCCATCTCGCGATGGGCGAGCAGTACCTGACTGCGTTCACGGTCGGCGACCAGTTGCTGTGGGGCGCGGCCGAGCCGCTCCGACGCATGCTGCGCCTTCTGATCGGGCGCTGATCGCCGCATGACCTCATCGGCCACCGACGGGCAGCGACTGGGCAACCTGATGGCCCACCCGGGCTTTGCGCGTTTCCTGTTCGCCAAGCTCGCGGTCTCGATCGCGGTACAGATGCAGACCGTCGCGGTCGGCTGGCAGATTTACGCGATCACGCACGATCCGCTCGATCTCGGCCTGATCGGCCTGTCGCAATTCCTGCCGTTCGTGCTGCTCATCCTGCCGGCGGGGCATATTGCGGATCGCAAGAATCGCGCGACCATCCAGACCGCCTGCTACGCGCTGGAATTCGTCTGCGCGCTGTTGCTGCTCGCGTTCACGCTCTCCGGGCTCACCGTGGTCTGGCCCGTGTTCGCCGTGATGGTGCTCTTCGGCGTCGCGCGCGCCTTCTCGATGCCGGCCGGCCAGGCGCTCCTGCCGAACCTCGTGCCGCTCGAGCACTTCAGCCGTGCCGTCGCAGTCAACTCGAGCACCTGGCAGGTCTCGACGATCGCGGGCCCGGCGATCGGCGGCCTCGTCTACCTGCTGGGGCCCGAGGATGTGTACGGAAGCGTCGCGGTGCTGCTCGGGATCGCCGTGGTCCTGATGATCGGCGTGCGCGCGCCGCAGCCTGCGCCTCCGACCGAGCCCGACAGCTGGCACACGCTGCTCGAGGGACTGCGTTTCGTCTGGCAGCGAAAAACAATCCTCGGCGCCGTCTCGCTCGATCTCTTCGCCGTGCTGTTCGGTGGCGCGACCGCGTTGCTGCCCGCCTACGCGCACGACGTGCTGAAGATCGGGCCCGACGGCCTCGGCATCCTGCGCGCGGCGCCAGGTGTCGGCGCGTCGCTCATTGCGGTCGCCTTCGCGTGGCGGCCGCTGCATCGCCGCGTGGGCCCGCAGATGTTCGCGGGCGTGGCGCTCTTCGGCATCGCGACCGTGGTGTTCGGCGTCTCGCAGAGCTTCTTGGTCTCGCTGCTGGCGCTCACGGTGCTGGGCGCGGCGGACATGGTCAGCGTCTACATCCGTCACCTGCTGGTACAGCTCGAGACGCCGGATGCGATCCGCGGACGGGTCAGCGCGGTCAACGCGGTCTTCATCGGCGCGTCCAACGAACTCGGCGAGTTCGAGTCCGGCCTGACCGCGGCCTGGTGGGGGCTCAAGCCGGCGGTGGTCATCGGCGGCATCGCGAGCGTTGTCATTGCCGGGCTCTGGACGCGCTGGTTTCCGGCGCTGCGCCGGATGGACCGCTTCCCGGGAGCCCCGGCGCAGGAGGCGACCCGGTCGGAGTAGGGGCCGTCGCAGGGGCCAGTTGACCGGCAGCGGCCGTAGCTGTATATCCATACAGCCATGCAGGCCAGGGAAATCCGGGGTCGTGGAGCCGTCTCGAACCGCGCCGGGCGCTTCGAGTCGCTGGCGGTCGAACCCGTGGACGACGGCTGGGGCGTGCTGGACGAGCCGCTGCCGCCGCTCGAGACCACGGTCCTTCCGGAGCCGGCGCAGAGCGTCATCACGCACAACAACTCTCCGGACATTCCTTTCGACCAGTCGATCAATCCCTACCGCGGCTGCGAACACGGCTGCGTCTACTGCTTCGCCCGTCCGAGCCACGCTTATGTGAACCTCTCGCCCGGGCTCGATTTCGAGACCCGGCTGTTCTTCAAGAAGGACGCGGCCGCCAGGCTGCGCGAGGAACTGGGCCGCCGCAGCTACCGCTGCAGCCCGATCAACCTGGGCGCGAACACCGACCCCTACCAGCCGCTCGAGCGGCGCCTCGGCATCACGCGCTCGCTGCTCGAGGTGCTGGCCGAGAGCCATCACCCGGTCACGATCGTGACCAAGTCGGCGCTCGTGGTGCGCGATCTCGACCTGTTGAAGCGGCTCGCCGCGGAACGACTGACGCGGGTCTTTGTCAGTGTTACGACGCTCGATGACGAATTGAAGCGGCGGATGGAGCCGAGGGCGGCGTCCCCGGCAGCGCGCCTCGCGACGGTCCGCAAGCTGTCGGAGGCGGGCATCCCGACCGGGGTGATGTTCGCCCCGGTGATTCCGGCCATCAACGATCACGAGCTCGAGGCTGTCGTGGCGGCGAGCGCCGAAGCCGGCGCCGCGACGGCGGGTTATCTCCTGCTGCGGCTGCCGGGCGAAGTCAGGGATCTCTTCTATGAATGGCTCGAAACGCACTACCCCGAGCGGGCGAACCGGGTCCGCAACCGGATCCGGCAACTGCGCGGCGGCCGGGACAACGACCCGCGCTTCGGCGCACGCATGCGCGGCCAGGGCCCCTGGGCCGATCTGTTGCGCGGGCGCTTCGAATCCAGCTGTCGTCGCCACGGCCTCGAGCATGGCCGTGCGAAGCCGCTGGAAACAGCGCTTTTCCGCCCGCCAAGCCGGTCGCCGGGCCAGATGGAACTGTGGTAGTCGCAGCGTATACTCGGGCGGAATGACGCCGATCCTGAAATACCGCTCATTGCTGCAGGCGGGCGTGGGCGCCGCGATGCTGCTCACGCTCTCCGGCTGCATGACGGCGCGGCTCGAGGAGAGCCGCAACACGTCGACCGCGATCGGCAAGGGCGAAGCAGTCGTGCTGCTCGCGAAGCCGCATGTCGAGGGCGTTGCCGCCGAAGACGATTTCATGGATTGCGTCGGCAACAAGCTGCAGGCGGCGACCGGCATCCCGGTGCGTCCCAACGACGCCTTCGTGGACTCGATGTTCCCCTGGCTTGAACCATCCACCGCGCCGCAGCGCCCGGAGGGCGTGACCAAGCTGCTCGCGCGCGACGTGGTCGCCGAGCGCATCGCCGAAAGCGGCGTGCGCTACATCATCTGGATCGACGGATCGACCAAGCAGACCGACAGCGGCGGCAGCCTCACCTGCACGCTCAGCCCGGCCGGCGGCGGCTGCATCGGCTTCGGCTGGTGGGAGAAGGAATCCGACTACCAGGCCGTGGTCTGGGATCTCTCGACCGCGCGCACGGCGGGCTCCGTTTCGACCAACGTGACGGGCACCTCGGCGCTGGTCGGCGTGCTGGTTCCGCTGCCTTTCATCGCGCGCGTGCAGGGTGCCGCCTGCACTCGCCTGGCGACGCAACTGGGCGCATTTCTCCGCGGTGAGGATCCCTCCGTAGTCGGTGGGGCAGGCTGAAGCCCGCCCGCCCTGACCGGTGAACCAACGGGCCGGGCGGGCCTCAAAGTTTGAAGGACATACCCGATGCCGGTGCCGGCTTGCGCAGGCGTCCGGCTGGGAGGCGAAGATGACTTCGAAACAGCTCCTGCAAGGCCTCGCGATCGCCGCGGTGTTCGGCTTGCTCGTCGGCTGCATGACCCAGGGCGGCATGACGCGGCCGGATACCGGCGGTTCCTCCGGTGGCGGTTCCTCGGGCGGCGGTTCGTCGGGCGGTGGTGGCTCCTCCGGCGGTGGTTCGTCGGGCGGTGGCGGCTCCTCCGGTGGCGGTTCGTCGGGTGGCGGCGGCTCCTCAGGCGGCGGTTCGTCGGGTGGCGGCGGCTCCTCCGGTGGCGGCGGCTCGACCTCGAATTTCCCGACGTCCGGTGGCGCGGGTGGCGGCGATGCCGCGATCCCGATGCCGGGCAGCAAGGACGGCGTCGAAGGCGGATCGACGAAGGGTACGGACAGCGGCTCCGGCGGCGGATCCGATCCCAACAGCAGCGGCTCCGATGGCAGCGCGGGCGGCGGTCCCGATGGCTCGCAATCTGCGGGCGCAGGCGGCGATGCCGCGAAAACCGGCAATGATCCCTGCGTAACCGACAATCCGGATCCTGCGCAGGACCAGGCCAAGGACTGCGCGGGCAAGACGAGCGCCGATTCCGCCGATGCGACGGGCGGCGGCCCGGCGGCAGGCGGCGCAGGGGCTGCGGGCGGCGGTGGATCGCAAGCCGGTGGCCAGGCGGCGAGCTCTGGCGGCGCCGGCGGCGCCGGCACTGCGGAAAATCCGGCGGGCGGCAGCGCTGGCCAGGGTCCGGCCGCGGGTGGCAGCGGTGCGAACCGTCGTGACGAAATCAACCGCCGGCTCGACGAGACCTTCGGCGTATTCGACGCAGCCGTGCGCGACACGCAGGCGGCGATCGCCAAGGAGCGCGCCGAGCAACAGGCGGCCGGGGCCAGCGGCAAACCCGGTGACGGCGAGGCAGGCGATGGATCGGACGGTTCGGGCTCCGGCGGTGACGCGGCTGACGGCAACGGGCCCAAGCGGCCGGGTGGGCTTGAGTCCGTCGGCAAAGCCGGTGACGGCAGCGGCGATACGAGCGGCAATACCGATGAGCAAAAGACCGCGGGCACGCAGGGCGGCGGCGGCGGTGTGGGCGCCGGTCAGGGTGGCACGGGTCCCAAGACGATTCCGGTCGATATTCCGGACGGCGCGGACGACGATATCGTCGCGCGCCAGATACGCGAGGCGGCGATGAAGGAAACGGACCCGGAGCTGCGCGCTGCGCTCTGGGAGGAATACCGTAAGTACAAGAAAGGACGCTGAAGCGTGATCAAACTGACAACGCTTTGGATCGCAGCGGCGGCGGCAGCCGTCGCAATGACGGGCTGCGTCAAGGAGACCCGGCCGGTGGTGCTGAAGCAGGCGGCCCAGGCAACCACGGAAATTCCGGCCGACCAGCTGCTCGACGTGGGCGTGCACATATTCAATCCCGGCATACCGAAGGAAGTCGAGGACGATCCGGACCTCGCGGACAAGACGGGCATTTATCCGGACATCCGCAAGGCCGAGGCGCGTTACTTCGCGATGCAGCTGCGCGACACGCTGGAAGGCACGGGCAACTGGGGCACGGCGCGCGTCGTGCCGACGACGGTCGTCAATTTCGACGTCACCGTGGACGGCCGCATCGTCGAGTCCACCGGCACGACGCTGAAGCTCGCGATCACCGCGACCGACGCGGCGGGGCACATCTGGATCGACAGGAAGGAGTACGAAGACCGCGCCGACACGCGCGTCTACAAGGACGGTTACAGCGCGGGCCGCGATCCCTTCGAGAATGTCTATGTCATGATCGCTGACGACCTGCTGGCGGCGCGCAAGACGAAGACGGCGGCGGAGCTCGCCAACATTCGCCGCATCAGCGAATTGCGCTTCGCCAACGATTTTGCGCCCGTGGCTTTCAGCCAGTACCTGGCGCAGGACGCAAAGACCGGCCAGTACCGGGTGCTGCGGTTGCCGGCCGACGACGACGTGCTCCTGCAGCGCATCCGCCAGATCCGCGAGCGCGACTACGGCATGATCGACACCGTCAGCGAGAACTACGCGGCTTTCAGCGAGAAGCTCGCGGAACCGTACACCGGCTGGCGGCGCTACACCTACGACGAGATCACCGCCGAGGAGAAGCTGAAGAAGCAGGCACGCACCCGCATGGCGCTGGGCGCCGCCGCGGTCGCCGCCGCGATCTTCGTCCCGGACAACTGCGCGAGCGGCTCGACCTGCGACCGTGCCTCGAGCGTCGCGCGCTACGGCGCGGTCGCCGGCGGCGTCGCGGCCGTCATCAGCGGCTATCGCAAGAACGAGCAGACCAAGATCCACGTGGAGTCGCTGAAGGAAATCTCCAACTCGTTCCAGTCCGAGGCCGCGCCGCTGGTCGTGGACGTCGAGGGGCGTACGCTGCGCCTGACGGGCACGGCGGAGGAGCAATACGCGGAATGGCGCCGGCTGCTGCATGAGCTGTACCGCGAGGAAACCGGGCTGGTGCCGACGGCGCCGGCCGCGGGTACGACGACGCCGGGAACGCAGGCGGGCGGCGCGGGCTGATCCACGATGACGGAACTGATTCCCGGGCTCGAACTCGGCGCCCGGTTTGCACTGATTCGCCGGCTGGGCAGCGGTGGAAGCGCCGAGGTCTGGCTCGCCGACGATTCCCTGCGCGGCGAGCAGGTCGCGCTCAAGATCTTCTTCGACCCGTCAGATAGCGGTCTCGCGGCGCGCCTTGCCGGAGAGCTTGCGCGCGTGCGCGCGCTCGGCAGCGACAAGGCCGTGCCGATCCATGACGTGCTCGAGGCCGACGGCCGCTCGCTGATCGTCATGGAATACCAGTCCGGCGGCGACATCGGCCAGTTCCGCGGCCGGTCCTTCGATACCTGGAAGAAGGCCGCGGACGACGCCGTCGCGGCGCTTGCGGCAGCCCATGCCGCGAACCTGGTGCACCGCGACCTCAAGTGCAGCAACGTGCTGCTCGATGGCGCGGGCCGCGCGCGGCTGTCGGACTTCGGCATGGCCGCGGAGGCGGGCACAGCGGCGGCCGGCGGATCGCCCTACAACGCGAGCCCGCAGCAGCTGCGCGGCGAACCCGCGACGCCAGCCGACGATCTCTATGCGATGGGGGCGATGCTCTACGAACTGATCGCCGGGCACCCTCCTTACTATCCCGAGATCACGCGCGAGCGCGTGCTGTATGAGCCGGTGCCGCCCTTGCTGCCGCGCGGCACGGTGCCGGTCGGCGTGCGCGAGCTGGCGCTGCGCCTGCTGGCGAAGTCGCCGCAGGACCGGCCGGCGGGCGCGGCCGTGCTGCGCGAGCGTCTCGCAGCAGCCGCCGCCGACGAGGGCGGCGTGATCGAGCCGGCCGTGTTGCCCGCTCGCACGACGCAAGCCCGCGCCCGCGGCAGGCGCTGGCTGCCATTCGCGTTGATCGCGGCGGCAGCGGCGATCGCGGCCATATTCATCTGGCTGCCGAAGTACATCGCCGGCCACCAGGCGATCGTCGAAGTCGCGCGCGAGGACGCGAAGGCCCAGGGCCAGCAGCGCGCGGCCGAGGAACGGAAGGCGGAGGATGCCGCGAAGCAGAAGGCGGCCTCCGAGGATGCGCGCGGCCATTTCGATGCCGCATTCAAGGCGCTCGATGCGCATGCGGCGGCGACCTGGGCGACCGAGGCCTTCGCCCGCGCCCGCGTGCAGGGCGAGCAGGCGGCGCAGCAATACGCGGTCGGCGATTACGCCGCCGCGCGGCAGTCCTGGGACGCCGCGGCGCAGCAACTGACGGTGCTCGAGAAGGAGCGTCCGCGGGCACTCGCAGGGGCGCTCGACCGCGGCAAGGCGGCGCTCGCAGCGGCGAAGACCGCACAGGCCCGCGCGGCCTTCGAATCCGCGCTCGCGATTGAACCGGGGCATGCGGGGGCGAAAGCCGGCATCGAGCGCGCGGCGCGGCTCGACCAGGCTTTCGTCGTCGTCGATGCCGCGGTCGCGAGCGAGCGTGCCGGACGTCTCGCCGAGGCCGAGCAGGGATTCCGCAAGGCGCTCACGCTCGATGCCGCGGCGCCGGGAGCGGCGGAAGGACTCGCGCGGCTCGCCGCCCGCAAGTCGGGCGATGCCTACGCGGCGCTGATGTCGCGCGGACTCGCGGACCTCGCGGCGGGGCATGCGGAATCGGCGCACGCGGCGTTCCAGCAGGCGCTCGCGATGCGGCCGGATTCCCGGGAGGCGCGCGATGCGCTCGCCTCGCTCGAGCAGGGCCAGCGCGTGTCGGCGTTGCAGCTCCTCGAGGCCCGCGCAGCGAGCGCCGAAAGCGACGAGCGCTGGGACGAGGCCCTCGCCGCCTGGCGGGAGGCCGCCGGGCTCGAGCCGGGCCTCGCCTCCGCCCGTGACGGCATCGCCCGGAGCGGCGCGCGCGCGGAACTGCAGCAGCGGATCGACGCTCTGATGCAGCACCAGGAACGGTTGTGGGACCCGGCGGGCCGCGCCGAGGCGCGCACGGTGCTCGCAATGGCATCCGCCGCCGGCAATCCGCGCAGCCGCCTGGCCGCGGCCGCGGCGGACCTCGATCGCCTCGCCGCGGCTGCCGGGACGCCGGTGCGCCTGCGCCTGGAGTCGGACGGACAGACCAGCATCGCGATTTATCGCGTCGGGCAGTACGGGACGTTTTCGCAGCGCGAGGTCGAGCTGCTGCCCGGACGCTACACGGTGGTCGGCACGCGCACCGGCTTCCGGGACGTGCGGCGTGAAGTGATACTGATGCCGGGCGCGGCGCCGCCGGCGGTCGTCGTGAAGTGCGAGGAAACGATTTGAGCGACTTGTGGCTCGTCGAACCGCTGGGTGAACGGCCGCTCGCGCCGTCCGACCTCCCGTTGACGGTCGGCGGGCCGGGCGCGGCCATCGTGATTCCCGGCTGCGCGGCGGGCGAAATCCGCGCGCGCGTGCATGTCGTGGGCTCGGAGCTGCGCGTGTCGCCGGAGAGCGGCAAGAAAGCCGCCATGGATGGCGTCAGCATCGTGCTCGAGGTGCGCGACGGCAGGCGCGCGATCGTCGTGCGCCACGGCGGCGTCGCGAATGTCACGCGGCCGCCGGAATTCGAGGGCCGGCCCTTCGAGACCGCGACCGAACAGGGCGACCGGCTGCCGATCGAGGTCCTTGCGTACCAGCCCCGCCGCGGCGATGTCGAGAAGCCGCGCGCGAGCCGCAACTGGCGCAGCGTCGCGCAGTGGAGCGCGGTCGCCTTGGCCGTGGCGGTGCTCGGCTTCATGATGACTTCGACGACGGTGCTCGTCACGACGAGCCCGCAGGCGGAGCTCGACGACGTCGAATTCCGCGGCACGCTGCTCGACTTCGGGTTCAAGGGAAGCTATCTCGTGCCGCCGGGCAACTACGAATTGCTGGTCCAGGCGAAGGGTTTCGCGCCGGCGCGGATGCGGGTCAACATCGGCCGCCAGTCAGAGCAGCGCATCGTCGTCGGGATCCAGAAGCTGCCGGGCACCGTCCGCTTCGACACGGGCGGCGTCGCCGCTCTGCTTTCCGTGGACGGCGCCGCGCGCGGCAAGCTGCCGGGCGAATACGAACTCGCGGCCGGCACGCGCGAACTGCTGGTCCAGGCGCCGCACTACGCAGAGCAGCGGATCCGCCTCGAGGTCGAAGGCGGCGGCGCGCAGCAGGCCGTGAACGTGAAGCTCGAGCCGCTGTTCGCGAAGCTCAGCGTGACCAGCACGCCCGCGGGCGCGACCGTGCTGGTCGGCGACCAGGAACTTGGCAGCACGCCGCTCGAGACCCGGCTCGACGCCGGCCACTACACGCTTGCGATCGTGCATCCGCAGTACCGCCGTTTCGAGAGCCCGATCACCGTGCAGGCGGGAGTGCCGCTCGCGATCGGGCCGGTGGAGCTCGGCAAGGCCGACGGCACGCTCGTCGTGCGCAGCAATCCCGCGGGCGCCGACGTCAGTATCGGCGGCCGCTATCGCGGCCGCACGCCGCTCTCCGTCGCGGTCGCGCCGGGCATGCCGCAGGAAGTGCTGGTCAACAAGATCGGCTACGCGCCGGTGACGCGGACCGTGAGCGTCGAGAGCAGCGCGGAGCAGGCGCTCTCGGTCAATCTCGCGGCAGTGCTTGGCGAGATCCGCGTGCATGGCGAGCCGGCGGACGCAGTGCTCTTCGTGGACGGCGCCTCGCGCGGTCCCGCGAACCAGACGCTGTCGCTGCCCGCCGCGCCGCACGTGCTCGAGGTGCGCAAGAACGGTCTCGAGACTTTCAAGGCGACCGTGACGCCGCAGGCCGGACAGCCGCAGATCGTCGAGTACGCGCTCACGACCGCGGGCGCGGCGCGCGTCGCCGGTCTCGCGGCGCAACGGACCACGGCGCTGGGCCAGGAACTCGTGCTGATCCGCGGCGGCCGCTTCACGCTCGGCAGTCCGCGCCGCGAGCCGGGGCGGCGCACCAATGAAACCGAGCGCACGGTCGAGCTGAAGAGGCCCTTCTATATCGCGCGCCGCCATGTGACGAACAAGGAATTCCGCGAGTTCCAGGCCGAGCACCTGTCCGGCATCTTCAAGGACGAATCGCTCGACCTCGACCGCCAGCCCGTCGTGCGCGTCGGCTGGCAGGACGCGGCCGCGTTCTGCAACTGGCTGTCGGAACGCGACAAGCTGCCGCCGGCCTATGTGCGCAATGGCGACCGCCTCGAACTGATCGAGCCTGTGACGACCGGCTATCGCCTGCCGACCGAGGCGGAATGGGAATTCGCGGCGCGCTACGACGGCGGCGCGGCGACGCGCAAGTATTCCTGGGGCAGCGACCTGCCGGTGCCGGCGCGCTCGGGTAACTGGGGCGACACGTCGGCGATCTACCTGACGACCGTCACCATCACGGGCTACAACGACGGCTACCGGGTCGCAGCACCGGTCGGAAGTTATCCGGCCAATCCGCTCGGCCTCTACGACATGGGCAGCAACGTGTTCGAGTGGATGACCGACCGTTATTCCATCTACGTCGTCGGGCCGGATCATGTCGATACCGATCCGGTCGGCCCGCGCGCC
>Ga0326726_10004549_pt1 | contig 12644 bp, 11 predicted proteins | sample MHFenrmetagenome_2_FD_207603 | JGI IMG/M metagenome (GOLD analysis project Ga0326726, IMG submission 207603) | Lab enriched peat soil microbial communities from Michigan Hollow, Ithaca, NY, United States - MHF15MN | ecosystem: Environmental > Terrestrial > Soil > Wetlands > Peat | place: USA...
CGATGAGCGAAGAAATCGCGCGGCTGCACCAGCCCGCCAAGGAAGTCAGCGAGGACGCGCTCGCCCGCGCCGAGGAGATGATCGAGCGCGAGGAGGGCGTCCAGCACAAGCTGAAGGGCTGGCTCGCGGCCTTTGTCACCACGGTGGCAGTGGCGTCGTCGCTGTTCCACCTGTACACCGCCTACGCCATCGTGCGCCCCGAGCACCTGCGCGCGATCCACGTCGCCGTGGTGCTGTTCCTCACCTTTCTCATCTTCCCCGTCGCGCGGCGCTACAAGAACCGCGTCATGTGGTGGGACTGGGCGCTGGCCGCCGTGGCCATCGCGACCGCCGCGTACCTGATCGCCGGCGGCGACGACTTCTTCGACCGCTCGATCCTGCCGAACCAGTGGGACATCGTGTTCGGCGTCGCGCTCTCCCTGCTGATCCTGGAGGGCATGCGGCGCACCACCGGCTGGGTGATGCCGATCGTCACCACCTGCTTCCTGCTTTACGCGTTCTTCGGCGAAGTGCTGCCGGCGCCCTGGACGCACAAGGACTACGAGATCCCGCGCCTGGTCGGGCACATGTACATGACGCTGGAGGGCATCTACGGCACGGCGATCAGCGTGTCCTCGACGCTGATCATCCTGTTCACCATCTACGGCGCCTTCCTGCAGTTCTCTGGCGCGGGCAAGTTCTACATCGACTTTTCCTTCGCCGCCATGGGCGGCAAGCCGACCAGCGCCGGGCGCACCGTGGTGCTGTCGTCGTTCCTGCTCGGCGGGCCCTCGGGCTCCGGCGTGGCGACCACAGTGACGCTGGGCGCGGTGGCCGCGCCGATGCTGGCCAAGGTGGGCTACGGCAAGAACGAGGCGGGCGGCCTGCTGGCGGCGGGCGGCCTGGGGGCGATCATCTCGCCGCCGGTGCTCGGCGCGGCCGCGTTCCTGATCGCGGAGTTCCTCAAGATCTCCTATCTCGACGTGCTGCTGATGGCGGTGATCCCGACGCTGCTCTATTACCTGACCCTGTTCGTGATGGTCGAGATCGACGTGCGCAAGTTCGGCATGAAGAACGTGGTGTTCGAGAGCGTCGAGTCGGCCTGGAGCCTGACGAAGAAGTACTGGTTCCATTTCCTGTCGCTGGTCTCGATCATCGCCTTCATGCTCTTGGGCTTCTCGCCGGAGTTGTCGGTGTTCTGGGCCACGGTGGTGTCCTTCGTCACCAGCTTCCTGCACCGCGACTGCGCGATGTTCTCCTACGATTTCCTGCGCGGCCGCGAGGGCTTCGTCAAGGGCTTCCTCGGCTCGCCTTTCTTCCAGGCGCTGGACGGCGGCACGCGCGCGGTGCTGAACGTCGCCGCCACCTGCGCGGGCGCGGGCCTGATCGTCGGCGTGGTGACGCTCACCGGCCTGGGATTGAAGTTCAGCTCGATCGTGCTCGCCTACGCGGGGAACTCGCTGCTGCTCACCGCGATCTACACCGCGCTGATCGTCTGGATCGTGGGCCTGGCGGTGCCGGTGACAGCGAGCTACATCATCTGCGCAGTGATCGCTGCGCCGGCGCTGATCGCGCTCAAGGTGCCGGAATTCGCGGCGCACATGTTCATCTTCTACTACGCGGTGCTGTCGGAGGTCTCGCCGCCCACCGCGCTGTCGCCGTTCGCGGCAGCGGCGATCACCGGCGGCGACCCGTACAAGACCACGATGCAAACCTGGAAGTACACCACGCCGGCATTCCTGGTGCCGTTCATGTTCGTGCTCGATCCGAGCGGCACGGGCCTGCTGCTCACCGGCTCGTTCAAGACGCTGGCCGGTGCCGACTGGGGGTCCATCGCCCTCGTCTCCTTTACCGCGGCAGTCGGCATCATCGCGCTTGCCGGCTCGTTCCAGGGCTGGCTGTTCAAGCGCTCGCCGTGGTACGAGCGCGTGATGCTCGGCATCGCGGGCTTCCTGCTGGTGTACCCGGCAGCCCTGTCCGACGTCATCGGATTCGCTCTGGTTGCGGCGGTGCTGCTCTCGCAATGGCTGCGGAAATCGGGGTCAGACCCCAAGTTCCGCAAAATCGGGGTCTGACGCCTATTTCGCCGCCGTGCGCACGCTCGATACCGACATTCTGATTCTCGGCTCGGGCGGCGCGGGCCTGTTTGCCGCGCTGCACGCGCACCAGGCGGATCCGGCGCTGTCCATCACCGTCGCGGTGAAGGGATTGCTCGGCAAGTGCGGCTGCACGCGCATGGTGCAGGGCGGCTACAACGTGGCGATCGCCATGGAGGACTCGGTCGAGCGCCACTTCATGGACACCATCGAAGGTGGCAAGTGGCTGCCAGACCAGGAGCTCGCCTGGAAACTGGTGACGCTGGCGATCGAGCGCATCCACGAGCTGGAGAACGAGCTCGGCTGCTTCTTCGACCGCAATCCGGACGGCACGGTCCACCAGAAGGCTTTCGCCGGGCAGACATTCGACCGCACGGTGCACAAGGGCGACCTCACCGGCATCGAGATCATCAACCGGCTCGCCGAACAGGTGTGGGCGCGGCAGATCGGCCGGCTGGAAGAGCATCGCGCCGTCGAGTTGATCAAGACCAGGTCCGGTGATGCGCTCGCCGGCGTCCTGATGATCGACATGCGCACGGGCGAATACATATTCGTGCGCGCGAAGGCGGTGCTGCTCGCCACCGGCGGCGGGCCGACCATGTACCGCTACCACACGCCCTCGGGCGACAAGAGTTGCGACGGGCTTGCCATGGCGCTGCGTGCGGGCCTGCCCTTGCGCGACATGGAGATGGTGCAGTTTCACCCGACGGGTCTCCTGGCCGGCCCGCACACGCGCATGACCGGCACCGTGCTGGAAGAGGGCTTGCGCGGCGCGGGCGGGTACCTGCTGAACGGCGCCAAGGAGCGCTTCATGCCGCGCTACGATCCGCTCGCCGAGCGCGCGACGCGCGATTTCGTCTCGCGCGCCATGTACACCGAGATCCGCAAAGGCAACGTCACCCCCAACGGCGGCATGTACATCTCCATGGCGCACCTCGGGCCGGAGAAAGTGGCCAGGAACTTCAAGGGCATGGTCGAGCGCTGCGCCGATTGCGGCTTCGATCTTGCCGGCGGCCTGGTCGAAGTAGTTCCCACGGCGCACTACATGATGGGCGGCGTGGAGTTCGGGCTCGATTGCACCACCGAATTGCCGGGCCTCTTCGTCGCGGGCGAGGACGCGGGCGGCGTGCACGGCGCGAACCGCCTGGGTGGCAACGGCGTCGCCAACTCCACCGTATTTGGCGGCGTGGCGGGCGAAACGATGGCCGCGTGGGTGAAGCAGGAGGGCGCCTTGCGCGAGCCGGACCAGGTGGCGATCGTCGCGGCGGTCGCGCGCTGCGAGCCGAAGGCTTCCGACAAGGCGGGCGCGCTCGAGGCGCTGCGCGAGCGGCTTTCTGACGTGATGTGGCAGAAGGCCGGCATTATCCGCGACGCCGCCGGATTGAAGAGCGCGCTGTCGGAGCTCGACGCGATCGCCGATGAGCTCGCGAGCACCGGGATTGCGGATGCCAACCGCGCTTTCAATCTCACCTGGCACGACTGGCTGAACCTGAGGAGCCTCACCGAGACGAGCCGCGTGATCGCGCAGGCCGCGCTCGCGCGCGAGGACTCGCGCGGTGCGCACTACCGAGACGATTTTCCGGAAAGCGGTCCGCTGGCGACGTCGAGCTACACGAGCGCGCGGCTATCGGGGGAGCGGCTGGAGATCGGCATGAAGCCCGTCGCCTTCAGCCGCGTGCGGCCGGGCGAGACGCTGCTCGGAAGACCGGGGTGAAAATTGGGGTCAGGGCCGCATTTCGCTTGTGAGACGAAATGCGGCCCTGACCCCAATATTCCTACGCGTCGGCGACTTTCAGCACCAGCTTGCCGAAGTTCTCCCCGCTAAAGAGCTTGTTCAGCGCCTCGGGGAAATTCTCGATCCCGGCGACCACGTCCTCGCGCGACACGAACTTGCCCTCGCGCATCCACTGCGCGATGTCCTTCACCGCCAGCGCGTAGCGGTCGGCGTAGTCGAACACCACCATGCCCTGCATGCGCGCGCGGTTGACGAGCAGCGACAGGTAGTTGCTCGGTCCCTTCACCGGCGTGGTGTTGTTGTACTGCGAGATCGCGCCGCAGATGACGATGCGCGCGCCGCGGTTGATGCGCGTGAGCACGGTGTCGAGGATCTCGCCGCCCACGTTGTCGAAGTAGACGTCCACGCCCTTGGGGCAATGCTCCTTGAGTCCGTCTTTGACGTTGCCGGCCTTGTAGTCGATGCAGCCGTCGTAGTGCAGCTCCTTCACCGCGAAGTCGCACTTCGCTTTCCCGCCCGCGATGCCCACCGCGCGGCAGCCCTTGATCTTCGCCACCTGGCCCACCGTCTGCCCTACGGCGCCCGCCGCGCCCGACACGACGACGGTCTCGCCCGGCTTCGGCTGGCCGACATCCAGCAGGCCGAAATAGCCAGTCATGCCCGGCATGCCGAGCGCGTTCAGCCATTGCGGCAGCGTGCCCAGGCGCAGGTCGATCCTCGACAGGCCGAAGCGCGCCGCGTCCTTGCCGTCCACCAGGCAGTACTCCTGCACGGCGAAGCCGCCGCTCAGATGCTCGCCCACGGCGAACTTCGGGTTCTGCGATGCGACGACCTTGCCCACGCCGCCCGCGCGCATGACTTCGCCAATGCCCACGGGCGGGATGTAGCTGCGGCCCTCGTTCATCCAGCCGCGCATCGCGGGGTCGAGCGAAATCTGCAGCACCTTGATCAGCAGCTGGCCGTCGGCGGGCTGCGCCACCGGCTCGCTGGTGAGCTGCCAGTCGCTGCGCTTGGGCAGCCCGGCGGGGCGCGCAGCGAGGCGGAATTGCCGGTTGTTCACGTCAACCGAGGTGCTTGCGGAAGAACTCCAGCGTGCGCCGGCGCGCGAGCTTCGCGCTCTCGGCGTGGTAGGACCCGCGCTGGTCACAATTGAAGCCGTGGCCGGCGCCCGGATAGAAATGCGCCGTGATCTCGGGATGCGCCTTGGCGATCGCCCTGGACTGCTCGAGCGTGGGCGACTGGTCGAGCTCGCCGAAGTGGCACATGGTCGGGATCTTCGGCTTCTCGCCGATGAAACCCGGCATGCCGCCGCCGTAATAGGGCGCCGAGCACGTGAGGCCCGCGAGCCGCGCGGCCGCCACCCACGACACCGTGCCGCCCCAGCAGTAGCCGACGATGCCGACCTTGCCCGCCTTCTTCGCCTCGCCGATCGCCGCGTCCACGTCGAGCATCGCCTGCTTCCAGTCGAGCTTCTGCATGATGGCGATGCCGGCCTGGATCTCGGGCTGCGAGTAGCCGGTGTCGTAGCTGCGCTGCACGCGATCGAACATCGCGGGCGCGATCGCGAGGTAGCCGTCCTTTGCATAGCCGTCGGCCACCGACTTGATGTGGCTGTTGACGCCGAAGATCTCCTGGATTACCACCACGGCGCCGCGCGCCTTGCCCACGGGCTCGGCGCGAAACGCGGCGAGCTTGTGGCCGTCGGCTGCCTTCAATTCGATCATGCTGCCCATGCGTCCTCCTCCTGGAAAACCAGCGGTTAGAATCGCCATTATGAAGAAGAAGCCGCAGGATTTGTTCCGTCTGGCGAAGCAGGCGCTGATGAATGCCGGCGCGCACGAGACGATGGCGGTCACTGCAGCGCAGCACCTGGTGCAGGCGGAAGAGCAGGGCCTGCCCACCCACGGCATGTCGCGCGTGCCGTTTTATTGCTCGATGCTGAGAAACGGGCGCGCGGACGGCAAGGCAAAGCCCGCGATGGCCGCCGAGAGGGCCGCGGTGTGCCTGATCGACAACGCGGACGGCCTGCCTTACGAGTCGGTGGCCTGGGCGATCGAGGAAGTGATGCAGCGCGCGCGCCGTAACGGCATCGGCTTTGCCGGCATCCGCAATAGCGCGCATGTAGGCGTGCTCGGCATCCACCTGCTGAAGGTCGCGCAGGCCGGCATGGTCGGCGTCGCCTTCACCAATTCACCCGCGGCGATTCCCGCGTGGGGCGGCAAGAAGGCGCTCTTTGGCACCAATCCGGTTGCCTTCGCGTTTCCGCGCCAGGGCGCGGCATCGTCTTCGGCCGGCAACGGCGCGGATCCGATCGTTGTCGACCTCGCGCTCACCACAGTGACGCGCGGCAAGATCATGGTCGCAATGCAAAAGGGCGAGAAGGTTCCCGAGGGCTGGGCGCTCGATCGCCACGGCAAGCCCACCACCGACCCGAAGGAGGCGATCGAGCAGGGCAGCCTCTTTCCCATCGGCGGTACCAAGGGCGCGATGCTCGCCCTCGCCTTCGAGCTCGTCTGCGCGGCCCTCACCGGCGCGGCGATCGGGCCGGAGGCGGACTCGTTCTTTTCGGAGCAGGGCAACAAGCCGCGCATCGGCCAGGCATTCCTCGCCATCGACCCGGGCGCGCTTGCCGGAATGGACAAGTACTTCGAGCGCGTGGAGACCGTGGTGCGTACGATGCTCGCCGACGAAGGCGTGCGCCTGCCCGGCGCAAAACGTTTCGCCTCCGAAAGGAAGCTGCGCGCCGAGGGCATCGAGATCGCGGACGCGCTGCTTGCAAAGATCGAGAAGCTCGCCGCATAGATGGGGTCAGAGCCACGTTTCCAGGAAACCGCGGGTCAACGATGACTTCAAGGAAACATGGCTCTGACCCCGGTTTTGCTGCCGTCATCGCGTTCCCGAAGTTCAAGGTCGCGGTGGCGACGCGCGACGGCCGCGTCGCCGGGATCCGCTATCTGCCGCCCGCCGCGCCGGAAGTCACGCCGCGCAACCCGCTCGCCGAGCGCGTGGCGCGCCAGCTCGAGCGCTACCGCGAGGATCCCGATACAGTATTCGACCTGCCGCTGCTCGTAGAAGGCACCGCGTTCCAGAAGGCCGTCTGGCAGGCGATGTGCGCGATTGCGCGCGGGCGCACGCGGACCTATGGCGATCTGGCGCAGGAACTTGGCGGCGAGGCGCGGGCCGTGGGCCAGGCCTGCGGCGACAACCGCCTGCCGATCGTGATTCCGTGCCATCGCGTGGTCGCCGCGGAAGGCATCGGCGGCTTTGGCCATTCCACTGGCGGCTACCTCATCGAGGCCAAGCGTTGGCTGCTGCTGCACGAAGCGCAAGCGGACGCATTCGCGCTCAGGCCCTGAGCGGCGCGGACGCGCTGGCGGTGGATGCGTTCTGCGACGCGCTATGGCTGGAAGACGGCCTCGCGCGCAACACGCTCGAATCCTACCGCCGCGACCTCGCGCAGCTCGCGGCATTCCTGAAGGGCCGCGCGCTCGTGCAGGCGCGCGAGGAGGACCTGTTCGCCTTCCTCGCCTCGCGCCGCGGCAAGAGCACGAGCGCCGCGCGCATGCTCTCCACGCTCAAGCGCTTCTACCGGCATGCCCAGCGCGAGCGCGCGATCGCCGTGGACCCCACGCTCAAGCTCGACCCGCCCAAGCGCGCGCCACGCTTCCCCAAAAGCCTGTCCGAAGCCGATGTCGAGGCGCTGCTCGCCGCGCCGGATACCGGGACCGTGCGGGGACTGCGCGATCGCGCGATGCTGGAGGTACTCTACGCCTCGGGCTTGCGCGTCTCCGAACTGGTGGCGCTCAAGACCTTCGAGGCGAACCTCGACGCCGGCGTGGTGCGCATCCTCGGCAAGGGATCCAAGGAGCGACTGGTGCCCCTCGGCGAGGAGGCGGTGTCCTGGGTGCAGCGCTATCTCGCCGAGGCGCGGCCGGCGCTGCTGAAGAGAAAGGCGGCGGACGCGCTCTTCGTCACCGGGCGCGGCGCCGGCATGACGCGCCAGGCGTTCTGGCACCTGATCAAGCGGTACGGCGCGAAAGCGGTGCCCGGCAAGGGCCTCTCGCCCCACGTGCTGCGCCACGCCTTCGCCACGCATCTCATCAACCACGGCGCCGACCTGCGCGTCGTGCAGATGCTGCTGGGCCATGCCGACATCTCCACGACGCAGATCTACACGCACGTCGCGCGCGAGCGACTGAAGGCGCTGCACGCGAAGCACCATCCGCGCGGCTAGGTCGGCGGCTGCCTGGAATGGCCGACACGCCCGCCACGATGTTCCTAAAGGCGCACCGCGTCGCGTACACGGAGCACGAGTACGACTACGTCGAGCACGGCGGCACCGAGGTGTCCGCGCGGGCGCTCGATGTGCCGGAGCGCGAGGTGGTGAAGACACTGGTGATGCAGGATGAGAACGCGAAGCCGCTGATCGTCCTGATGCACGGCGATCGCAAGGTGTCGACCAAGAACCTCGCGCGCCAGGCCGGCGTGAAGCGCGTGGAGCCCTGCAAGCCGGAGGTGGCGCAGCGTCATTCCGGCTACCAGGTCGGCGGCACCTCGCCTTTCGGGACGCGCAAGACGCTCCCCGTGTACATGGAGCGCTCTATCCTCGCGCTGCCCAGGATCTACATCAATGGCGGGCGCCGCGGTTTCCTGGTCGGCCTCGCGCCCGCGGAGATCGCGCGCACGCTCGCGCCGCGCCTGGTGGAAGTGGCGCTGGAAGATTAACGCGCGCTGCGCTCGATCGTCACGCCAACGAACTTGGCGTTGCCGAGGATGCCGATCTTCGCCACGCTGACCTTCAACCAGGGCGCGCCGAAATCCTCGAGCAGCAGCCGCGCGATGCGGTCGGCGAGCGTCTCGACGAGCCGGAAGTGCCCGCTCGCGACGAGCGCCTTGATCTTGAGCGCCACCTGCTCGTAGTCGATGGTGTCGGCGACCTTGTCGCTCTTGAACACCGCGGTGCCCGGCAGGCCGATGTCCAGGTCAATTGACACCGTCTGCGCCACGTAGCGCTCGCGCTTGTGGATGCCGATGAGCGCTTCGACGCGCAAGTCGCGAATGAGGATCGCATCCATGCCTGCCGATTATAGGGGCAGCAGGGTAAGATCAGTTTCGGTGAAGGACGACAACCTCCTGCATCGCAGCCAGGAACTGCTCGCCAAGCTGTTCCGCAACAGCCCGGCGGCGATCGGGCTGGTGCGGCTCTCGGACGGCGTGATGCTCGACATCAACGAGGCGTATGAGCGCCTGTTCGGCTGGAGCCGTCCGGAAGTGATCGGCCAGACAACCGAGGCGCTGCGCATCTGGATCGAGCCCGAGGCGCGCGCGCGCTTTCGCGAGCTCATCGCGACGAAGGGCCGCGTGGTGGATTTCGCGTCGAAGGCGCGGCGCAAGAACGGCGAGGTCTTCGACAGCCTGCTGTCCTCCGAGGTCATCGAGGACCGCGGCGAGCGCATCGCGCTGGTGATCGTGCTGGATGTCTCCGCGCGCAACCGCGCCGAGGCGGCCCTGCGCGAGAGCGAGCAGCGCTTCCGCGACCTCACCGAGCTATTCGCCGATTTCTACTGGGAGCAGGACGAGCAGTACCGCTTCATCACGCGTGTCGGCCACACGTGGGAGCGGCGCGCCTATCCGGCCTCGGAGGTGCTCGGCAAGGCGCGCTGGGAGCTGCCGGCGCTGAACATGAGCGCGGAGGACTGGGAGCGACATCGCGCGGATCTGGAGGCCCGGCGCGAATTCAGGAATCTCGAGATCGAGCGACCGCTGCCCGGCGGCGGCACGCGCTGGATCAGCACCAGCGGCCGGCCGATCTTCGACGCGCAGGGCCGCTTCCGCGGCTACCGTGGCGTCGGCAGCGACATCACGGAGCGCAAGCGTGCCGAGGAAGCGCTGCGCGACAGCAGCCAGCGCTTCCGCGCGCTGGTGGAGCTCTCCTCCGACTGGTACTGGGTGACCGACGCCGAGCACCGCTTCACCTTCCGCGAAGGCGAGGTCCTGCATCGCATGGGCATCCCGCCGGAGGCGGATTACGGCAAGCGCCGCTGGGAGATGGAATTCCTCAACATGACGGAGGCCGATTGGGCCGCGCACCGGGCGCTCCTCGAGCGGCGCGAGGAATTCCGCGATCTGCTGCTCGAACGGCGCAACCCCGATGGCAGGGTGAATTGGGCCACGATCAGCGGACGGCCGCTGCACGACGCGGCGGGGCGCTTCATCGGCTACCACGGCACCGGCCGCGACGTCACGCGGCAGGTGAACGCCGAAGACGATCTGCGCAAGTTCAATCTCGAGCTCGAGCAGAAGGTGATCGAGCGTACCGCGGCGCTCGATGCCGCCAACAAGGAGCTCGAGGCGTTTACCTACTCCGTGTCCCACGACCTACGCGCCCCCCTGCGCGCGATCGACGGCTTTTCACGCCTGCTGGAGGAGCGGCATGCCGGGACGCTCGCGGGGGAGGCCCGCGGCTACCTGCAGCGGGTGCGCGCCGCGGCCCGGCGCATGGGCCAGTTGATCGAGGACCTGATCGCTTTTTCGCGCATCGGCCGCGCGGCATTGCATAAGCGCGCCGTGGACTTGAGCGCGCTTGCCAAGTTGGTGGCGAAGGAGTTGGACGCAGGGACGCCCGAGCGTCGCGTGGAGTGGCGCATTGCCGAAGGGCTTGCCGCGCAATCCGACCCTGGGCTCGCGCGCGTGGTGCTGGAGAACCTTCTCGGCAACGCCTGGAAATACACGGGCAGGACATCGCCAGCGGTGATCGAATTCGGCAGGACCGATGCCGGGGAATTCATCGTGCGCGACAACGGTGCCGGGTTCGACCCGGCGCGCAGCGACGGGCTGTTCCAGCCCTTTCGCCGGCTGCACGCGCCGGAGGAGTTCGAAGGCACCGGCATCGGGCTCGCCACCGTGCGGCGCATCGTCGAGCGCCACGGCGGCACGGTTCGCGGCGAGGGCGCGTTGGGTGCCGGCGCCGCGTTCTATTTCACGCTGCCCGGCGCCGAGGCCACGCCACCGTCGCAGAATGGATCAGCGGCTGCCTAGCCGATAAGATCAGCCGCATGCAAACCGCTCTGGTTGTCCTCGGCGCGTATCTTCTCGGCTCGGTCTCCTTTGCCATCGTCGTCAGCCGCGTATTCGCGCTGCCCGATCCGCGCAGCTACGGCTCGAAGAATCCGGGCGCGACGAACGTGCTGCGCACCGGCAAAAAGGCAGCCGCCGTGCTCACGCTCCTTGGCGACGGCGCCAAGGGCTGGCTCGCGGTATTCGTCGCAGAGCAATTGACGGGACAGACGGTGGCGACCGGCGCCGATATCCCGCTCGCAGGCTTGGCGGTGGTGCTGGGGCATATGTTTCCGGTGTTCCACCGCTTTCAGGGCGGCAAGGGTGCAGCCACCGCGGCGGGTGCGCTGCTCGGCCTGAACGTCTGGCTTGGCTTGGGCACGCTCGCGACCTGGGTGGCGATCCTCGCCTTCTTTCGCATCTCATCGCTCGCGGCGCTGGTAGCGGCGGTCTTTGCCCCAGCCTACACCTTGTGGCTGTTTGGGCTGCGCCCTGTGTTGCCGGCAGTGATGGCGATCGCGGCGCTGCTCCTCTGGCGCCATAAGGGGAACATCGGGCGGCTCCTGCGTGGCGAGGAGAGCCGCGTGGGCGCAAAAGCTAGCCAGAAGCCTGAAGATCCCAGCGCGGGCGCACGCTGAAGGCGTGACCGTCCTCGGAGACGAGTCCCGCCTTCAGACGCAACGCGCCGGCGAGCGCGATCATCGCGCCGTTGTCGGTGCAAAGTTCAGGCTCCGGGTAGTGAACGTCGAATCCTGAGTCGCACGCCTTGGCATCCAGTGCTTCGCGCAGCTGCCGGTTCGCGCCGACACCTCCCGCGACCACCAGCCGAGTGAGGCCCGTGATCTCCATCGCCCGCGCGCACTTGGCCACCAGCACCTCGACGATCGCGTCCTGGAAGGCGCGCGCCACGTCGGCGCGGAACTGCTCGTTGGGGTCGGCGCCCTTGACCAGCAGCATCACCGCGGTCTTCAAGCCGCTGAAGCTGAACTCCAGGTCTCCGCTCGCGAGCATCGGCCGCGGCAGGCGGTAGCGGCCCGGCGCACCGCGCCCGGCGAGCCGCGACAGGGCCGGCCCGCCCGGATAGCCCAGGCCGAGGAGCTGCGCGGTCTTGTCGAAGGCTTCGCCCGCGGCGTCGTCCTGTGTCTCGCCAAGCAATTCGTACCGGCCGACGCCTGCTACGCGCATCAGCTGCGTGTGACCGCCGGAAACGAGGAGCGCGACGAACGGGAACGCCGCAGGGCGCGCCGAAAGCAAGGGCGAGAGCAAGTGCCCCTCGAGGTGATGGATGCCGATCGCGCGCACGCCGAGGGCGGCGGCGAGCGCATGCGCAAACGAGGCGCCGACGAGAAGCGCCCCTGCCAGGCCCGGCCCCTCGGTATAGGCGACGGCGCCCAGGTCCGCGGGCCGGTGGCCGGCCCGCTCGAGCACGCCGCGGGCGAGCGGCACCAGGCGCCGGATGTGGTCGCGCGAAGCGAGTTCCGGCACCACCCCCCCGTAGGCCTCGTGCATGTCGACCTGGGAGTGCACCGCGTGGCCGAGCAGGCGCCCGGCGGCCGCGTCGTACAGCGCGACGCCCGTCTCGTCGCAGGAGGTCTCGATGCCCAGGATCAGCATGCTAGGGAGCCTCTGACCTATTCGCGCGGTGGCGCGTTGCGGCCGGAACGCGGCGCCGGCTAGGCGCGAGGCCGCAGCGATATGTCGATATCGCAAGGTCGAGCAACAACGCCGGCGCCCGTGTCATCGCGCAATCGTACCCTGCGCCGCTACGACTTCCGGCC
>Ga0326726_10004550_pt1 | contig 12644 bp, 10 predicted proteins | sample MHFenrmetagenome_2_FD_207603 | JGI IMG/M metagenome (GOLD analysis project Ga0326726, IMG submission 207603) | Lab enriched peat soil microbial communities from Michigan Hollow, Ithaca, NY, United States - MHF15MN | ecosystem: Environmental > Terrestrial > Soil > Wetlands > Peat | place: USA...
CCCCACCTGCCCTACCTGCCCTACCTGCCCTACCTGCCCTACCTGCCCTACCTGCCCTACCTGGCCCACCCGCCCTGCCAGCCTCAAGAAGTCACCATTCGGCGCTCGGCCGCCTTTCGTATTTCCAGCAGCTGCATCTGGTACAACGCGGCGTACGCGCCATCGGGCCGCCCGACCAGATCGTCATGTCGTCCGATCTCGACGATGCGCCCGCGCTCGAGCACGACGATCGCGTCGGCCCGGCGGATGGTCGACAGCCGGTGCGCGATGACGAACGACGTCCGGTTCTTCATCAGATTGGCGAGCGCTTCCTGGACGAGGAGTTCCGCCTCAGCGTCCAGCGCCGATGTCGCCTCGTCGAGCACGAGGATCGGGGCGTCCTTGAGCAGCGCGCGGGCGATCGCCAGCCGCTGGCGCTGGCCGCCGGAGAGGCGCTGACCCCGCTCGCCGATGAGCGTCGCATAGCCCTCCGGCAGCGCCGCGATGAAGTCGTGCGCGTTGGCGGCGCGCGCCGCCGCTTCAATCTGCGCCTGAGGCGCGTCGGCCGACCCGTACGCGATGTTGGTGGCAATCGTGTCGTCGAACAACACGGTGTCCTGCGTGACGATGCCGATCTGCTTCCGCAGCGACGCCAGCGACACCTGACGGATGTCGACGCCGTCGATCAGGATCTCGCCGGCGCTGACGTCGTAGAACCGCGGCAGCAGATTGACGAGCGTCGTCTTGCCGGCGCCGCTCCGCCCCACGATCGCGATCATCTGCCCGGCGCGGACCGGGAACGACACGCCGCGCAGAATCCGGCTGTCCTCGCCGTCGTAGCCGAACGCCACGTCGCGGAACTCGATCGTCTGCCGGAACGGGGCCAGCGGCGCCGCGCCCGGGCGCTCGACCACTTCGGTGTGCGTGTCGAGCATCTCGAAGATCCGCTCCGACGCGGCGATCGCCTGCTGGAGGTTTGCGTTGACGCGGCTCAGCTTCTTCGCCGGACCGTACATCAGCAACAACGTGCCAATGAACAGCGCGAACTGACCTGGCGTCAGCTCGCCGGCAGCGATCCGCGAGCTGCCGTACACCAGCGCCGCCGCGACGCCGAAGCCGCCGAGCAGCTCCATGAGCGGCGGCAGGCTCGATAGCGCGGCCGTCACTTTCATCTGCGTGCGGAACAGATGGTACCCCGCTCGATTGAACTTCTCCGCCTCGTGCTTCTCGGTCCCGAACGCCTTCACGATGCGGTGGCCGGTGAACGCCTCGGCGGCGAGATGTGACAGATGTTCGAGCGCCTCCTGGCTGCGGCGCGTCGTTCGGCGGACGCGCTGGCCAAGACGAATCAGCGGATAGACGACCAGAGGCGCGCCCGTGAAACAGACCAGCGTGAGACGCGGGTCCCGGTAGAAGAGCAGCGCCGCGAAGCCGGCGACTGCGAGCGTCTCGCGCGCCAGATCGCCAGCCGTCTCGGAGACCGCCTGCTGGACCTGGGTGACATCATTATTAATACGCGAAAGCAGCTTGCCCGTGGCGCCGTGGGCGAAGAAGCCGGCCGACTGGTCGAGGATGTGACGATAGAGCGCGTTCCGGATGTCCATGACGACGCGCAGGCCGACGTCCGACATCAGATAGGACGAGACGTACGATCCGACGCCCTTCAGCAGGAACACGCCGACGATCGCCCACGCCACGAACGCGACGCGTTCCTGGCTGAGCAGCCCCTTGTCCACGATCGGCTCGATGAGCGCGGCGAGTCCCGCGGAACCGGCCGCGTACACGATCATCCCGAGCATCGCCCAGCCCAGCCGCGAGCGATACGGCCTAGCGTAGCCGAAAAGCCGCCGCAGGGTGACCCGCTGTCTCGGCACCTATGCGTCCCCGTATCCGTGCGGATGCGCGCGGCGCCAGTCCCACGCCGTGCGCACGATCGTCTCGAGGTCGGCGTGACGGGGCTGCCAACGCAATTCGGTCTGCGCCTTCCGCGGCGCCGCATACAGAACGGCCGGATCACCAGGACGGCGCGGCGCGAGCGTCCAGGGCACGTTGCGGCCGGTCACTTTCTCCACCGCGCCTATGACTTCCTTCACCGAATGCGGACGGCCGGTGCCGAGGTTGTAGGCCGCAGAGCGGCCGGTCGCGACCATCGACTCGAGCGCGCGCACGTGGGCGTCGGCGAGATCGCTCACGTGGACGTAATCGCGCAGGCAGGTGCCGTCCGGCGTCGGATAATCGTCGCCGAACACCTGCAGGCCCGGTCCGCCGGACGCGGCCTCGAGCGCGCGCGGGATGACGTGAATCTCCGGTGCATGATCCTCGCCGATCTCGCCGTCCGGATCGGCGCCGGCTGCATTGAAGTAGCGAAGCGCCACGGCGTGCAGTCCGTGCGCGCGCTCGAAATGCGGCAGCGCGCGCTCGATCGCCAGTTTGGTCTCGCCGTAGCTGTTGATCGGGCGCTGAGGGTGCGTCTCCGAAATCGGCGTCTCGACCGGCTCGCCATACGTCGCGCAGGTCGACGACAAGACGAAGTACGGCACGGACTCGGCCACCATCGCCTCGAGCACGCCCAGCGCGCCGACGACGTTGTTGCGATAGTAGCGCACGGGATCGCGCACGGATTCGCCGACATCGAGGAACGCGGCGAAGTGCATGACGGCCGAGATCGCGTGGCGGCGCAGCGCGTCGCGCACGGCACCGACGTCCGCGATATCGCCCTCGACGAGATCGCCGTACTTCACCGCCGCGCGATGTCCGGCGACGAGGTTGTCGAAGACCACGACGTAGTAGCCGGCGCGCGCGAGCGCTTTGGCCGCGTGGCTGCCGATGTAGCCGGCCCCGCCGGTGACGAGGACGGCGCGCGAGCTAGCGCCCAATGGAGAAGTAGGTGAACCCGAGCGCGCGCATGTGCTCGGGCGAGTAGATGTTGCGGCCGTCGAAGACGACGGGCGCCTTGAGCAGCGTGCGCATCTTGTCGAAGTCCGGCTCGCGGAATTCGTTCCACTCGGTCACGACCGCCAGCGCGTCGGCGCCCGCGAGCGCCTCGTAGCTCTTCTCACACAGCGTGATCCGGCCGCCGAAGAGACGCCGCGCGACGGGGCCCGCCGCCGGATCGTAGGCGCGCACGGTCGCGCCGCGCGACAGCAGCCGCTCGATGATCGGAATCGCCGGCGCCTCGCGCATGTCGTCGGTCCGCGGCTTGAACGCGAGCCCCCAGAGCGCGATCGTCCGGCCAGCCAGGCTCGCGAAGTGCCGCTCCATCTTCTCGACGAGCCGCTCCTTCTGCGTGTCGTTCACGCGCTCGACCGCCCGGAGGATCTTGAAGTCGTACCCTTTGTCCTGCGCGGACTTCAGCAGCGCCTTGACGTCCTTTGGAAAGCAGCTCCCGCCGTACCCCACGCCGGGAAAGAGAAACGAGGTCCCGATGCGGCGATCCGCGCCGATCGCCTTGCGCACCTGATCGACGTCGGCGCCAACCAACTCGCAGACGTTGGCGATCTCGTTCATGAACGAAATCCGTGACGCGAGGATCGAGTTCGCGGCGTACTTGCACAGCTCGGCGCTGGCGGTGTCCATCATCAGGATCGGCGCGCCGGTGCGTGTGAACGGCCCGTAGAGCTCCTTCATCAGCGTCGCCGCGCGATCGTCGCCGCGCTCGACGCCGATCACGACGCGATCCGGTTTCATGAAGTCTTCGATGGCAGCGCCCTGCTTGAGAAACTCGGGGTTGCTGACGACGCTGAACGGCTGCGAGGTCTCCTTGCCGATCGCCTCGCGCACTTTCGCGGCCGTGCCGACCGGCACCGTGCTCTTGTCGACCACGACCGTGTACTTTTGCATCGCCCGGCCCACGTCGCGGGCGACGGCGAGCACGTACTGCAGGTCGGCCGATCCATCCTCGTCCTGCGGCGTGCCGACGGCGATGAACACGATTTCCGACGCGCGCACGGCCGACGTCAAATCCGTGCTGAAGTGCAGGCGCTCCTCGTGATCGTTGCGCCGCACGAGTTCTTCGAGGCCCGGCTCGTAAATCGGCATCTGGCCGGCTTCGAGCATGGCGATCTTCGCGGCGTCCTTATCGACACAGGTCACGGCGTTCCCGTTCTCCGCCAGACATGCTCCCAGGACGAGCCCAACGTACCCTGACCCGACGACGGCGATTTTCATATTCAAATAAGATACTGAGTCGGAAAGACTTACACAAGTGCGCGTCCTCATTGACTACCGCCCCGCGCTGCGCGAACGCAGCGGCGTCGGCGAGTACACCCACCAACTGATCAGGGCGCTTCTCGCCGCGTTTCCCGCCAACGACGCGGCGCGACCGCTCGATCTGACGGTCTTCTCGAGCTCCTGGAAAGATCGGCTGGACGCGTCCGAGTTCGCCGGCGCGTCGACGATCGATCGTCGCGTGCCCGTTCAGGTCTTGAATCTGCTCTGGCACCGGCTTGGCTGGCCGGCCGCCGAGACACTCACGGGACGGGCGTTCGACGTGACGCATTCCTCGCATCCGCTGCTGCTCCCCGCGCGGGCCGCCGCGCACGTCGTCACGATTCACGATCTGAATTTCCTGGCGCATCCCGAGCGCACGCGCGCGGAGGTCCGGCGTGATTACCCGTCGCTCGTGCGCGCGCACGCGCGCCGCGCCGACCGCATCATCGTGTCCTCGGCCTTCGCGGCGGGAGAAGTCGAGCATCAACTCGATGTCCCGCGCGAGCGGATTGCGGTCTGCGAACCCGGCGCGCCGGACTGGTCGCCGCGGGCGCACGTGCCACCCGACGGCTACGTGCTGTTCCTCGGCACGCTGGAGCCGCGCAAGAATGTCGGCGGCCTGCTGGACGCGTACGAGCAGTTGGTGACCGGTTTAGCGGAAGCTGGACGCCACGTACCGGAGCTGGTGCTGGCCGGAAAAGCGACCGACGAATCGCGCGCGTGGCTGGACCGGCTCGAGCGGCCGCCGCTCAAGGACGTCGCCCGATACGTCGGCTATGTCGACCCTGCGAAGCGCCGCGCGCTCTACGAAGGCGCGCGGGTGGTCGTGCAGCCGTCGTTCGAGGAAGGATTTGGCATGCCCGTGCTCGAAGCGATGACGCTTGGGGTTCCCGTCGTGGCGGCCAATCGCGGCGCGCTGCCCGAGGTGCTGGGCGACGCCGGACTGCTCGTCGATCCCGAACAGCCCGCCGCCATCGCCGCCGCGATGGCGCGCGTCCTGTTCGACGCCCAGTTCGCCGCAGCGTGCACGGCGAGGGGACTCGCGCGGGCGCGTCACTTTCGCTGGGACCGCACGGCGGGGCAGGTGTACGACGTGTATCGACAGGCGATCGAGCATCGACGATGCGCATCGGCGTAGACGCGCGCGAACTCTCCGGCCGCGTGACCGGCGTCGGCCGGTATCTCGCCGGGCTCCTCCGCGAATGGAGCACCAACGAGCGGGCGCGCACGCACGAATTCGTGCTGTACGGGTCGGAGCCGATCGCCATTGCGCTCGACGCCCGTCGGTTTCCGACGCGTCTCGTGCCGGGCTCGCCCGGTACGTGGTGGGAGCAGGTCCAGTTGCCGCCCGCGGCCGCGCGCGACCATCTGGACGTCTTCTTTGCGCCCGCGTATACGGCCCCGCTACGGCTGCGGGTCCCGACGGTGGTCACGATTCACGACCTGTCGTACGTCGCGCACCCGGAGTGGTTCCGGCTGCGCGAAGGGCTGCGCCGGCGGTGGCTGACCCGCGGCACGGCGGCACGTGCCCGGACAATCATCACGGTTTCGGAGTGGTCACGTCGCGAGATCGTCGATTTGCTCGGCGTGCCTGACGATCGCGTGCGCGTCATCCCGCAAGGGATCGAGGTTGCCGCATCTCACGCCTCCGATTCCCCCAACGTCCTCTTCGTGGGCTCGATCTTCAATCGCCGCCACGTTCCTGATCTGATTCGTGCCTTCGGCTCTCTCGCCGAACGATATCCCGACGCGTCCCTGGATCTGGTGGGCGACAACCGCTCCTACCCACGCGAAGATATCGAGCGCATCATCGATGTCCACGGCCTGAAGGGCCGCGCGCGCTGGCACCGGTACGTAACCGACGATCAACTTCGCGACTTGTACGCGCGCGCGCGGGTGTTTGCCTTTCTCTCCGAATACGAGGGCCTCGGCATGACTCCACTCGAAGCGCTCGCGGCCGGAGTGCCGGCGGTATTGCTCGACACGGCGGTCGCGCGCGAGAGTTGTGAGGGCGCGGCGCTCTACGTGCCGCCGAACGATCTGCCTGCGACCGTCCGCGCGCTCGAATCGGCGCTGTTCGATGACGCCGTCCGTGCCCGGCTGCTTGGCGCCGCGCGGGCGGCGCTGGCAAAGTACGACTGGCCGAAAGCCGCGAGCGCGACCCTGGCCGTCCTGGAGGCGAGCGCCTCTTGACGATCATCTCGATCATCATCGTCAGCTTCAACGCGCGCGCCGATCTGGAGCGCTGCCTCGATGCGCTGCGCGAGGCGCCGCCCGGGACGCCGCATGAGGTCCTCGTCGTCGACAACGGGTCGACCGACGGCAGCGCGGCGGCGGCGCGCAGCCGGTCCGGCGTGCGCGTGATCGACGCGGGCGGCAACGTCGGGTTCGCGCGCGCGTGCAACATCGGAATCCGCGCGAGTCAGGGCACGCACCTGCTGCTCTTGAACAGCGACACGGTCGTTCCCGCCGGCGCCGTCGACGCACTCTTCGCCGAGCTGCAGCGGAATCCGGACGTCGCCGTCGTCGGTCCGAGGCTCGTGGACGGGACCGGGCGCGCGGAACTGTCGTTCGGGCGGATGATCACGCCGTTCGCCGAGTGGCGACAGAAACGGCTCGCGCGCAGCGGGCTCGTCGATCAGCTGACCCGGCAGCGGCAGTACCCCGACTGGGTGAGCGGCGCCTGTCTGCTCGTCAGCCGCGCCGACGCCGACGCGGCCGGCCTGCTCGACGAGCGGTTCTTCATGTACACCGAAGACGTCGACTTCTGCGCCTCAATTCGTGCCCGCGGCCGCCGCATCCTCTTCGCGCCTGATGTGGAGGTGGTTCACGCCCGCGGCCGGTCGGCCGCCAGCGCTCCCCAGGCGACGCACGAGGCGTATCGGCGCAGCCATCTCGCCTTCTACGAGAAGCACCACCCGGCCTGGGCGCCAATCCTCCGCCTCTATATTCGACTGCGGGATCCCGCCCGATAAGCCTATAAGGCATGACCGATTCCCAGGCGTCCGCGCTCAGCTGGCTGTGTCCGGAATGTGGACGCCGGGTCCCGGCTTCTGTGACGAAGTGCAGGTGCGGGGCCGCGCGCGTGGTTCCGGCGGCGGCTCCCGAGCCCGCGCCGGTCGTTGCGACGCCGGCGCCGGAACGGAAGTGGTCCGGGCTCGTCCACGTGATCGTCGTTGCATCTGCTGTGGCCGCTGTCGGGTTCTGGTGGAAGCGGCCGGTCGCGCCGCCTCACACACCTCCCGTCCGGACGTCGACTCGAACAGCAGGCGTGCGTAACAGCGCACCTCCTGTCGTGCTGCCAGCACCGTCCGCCGAGGCACCAAAGCCCCTGGCCGCCGACCCGGCACCGGCAGATGGCGCAAAGGCGATGGAACCGCCGGTGCCCACGCTCGAGGATCTCGTCGCGCGCCTGAACCCCGCCGTCATCACGATCCAGACGCCCACGGCGCGCGGCAGCGGATTCTTCGTGGCGGCTGGCACGATCCTCACCAACGTGCACGTCGTCGGTGCCGAAACGACCGTGACGATCCGCCGTCCTGACGGATCGTCGACGACGGCGCATGTCGAGCAGACCGCGCCGGCGTATGACATCGCCGTGCTCAAAGTGACGGCGCCCCTGGAAGACCAGACGACCATTTCCATGGGATCCGCGGTGAGCGCGCGCGTCGGTCAGGAAGTCATTGCCATCGGCACGCCGCTGGGGTTCCTTCAGAACACCGTCAGCCGCGGCATCGTCAGCGGCCTGCGCGACGTCGGCGGCGTGACCATGGTCCAGACCGACGCCGCGATCAATCCAGGGAACAGTGGAGGGCCGTTGCTCGACCGCCACGGGATCGCCATCGGCATCATCAACTCTGGCTATCAAGGGCGCGAGGGTTTGTCGTTCGCCATCGCGATCGATCACGCACGGTCCGTCATCGAAGGACGGCTGGTCGCCCCGACGTCCAACGGCGCGGCGCCGTCCCAGTACCAGCAGCTGGCGCCTTCGGTCCCATCGCAGACAGACCAGCGCCGCGCGAATGCCGAGCGTGCGTACCAGCAAACGCTCGAGGCGCTCGCCCGGCGCGCCAGCACCCTGGACGATCGCTGGCGCAACTTCAAAGCCGGGTGCTACACCGGCACCGTCGCCGCGAATCTCGATCACGAATGGTTCGGGTTCTGGGATCCGAGGGCGCTGCCGGGTGCCGTGGCGCCGCAGTGCGACTCCCTTTGGGCCGACCTGCGGAAGATGGCGCAGGCGATCCGCGACGATGTGATGGCGGCCAACGAAGCCGCGCGGCAGGCGGACATCCTTCCCGGCACGCGGCGCGATCTGCTCCGTCGCTACAAGCTGGACTACCCTGCCTGGGAACGCTGATTCCCCGCTCGCCTCACCTGCCCCACCTGACCCACCCGCCTTACCCGACCCTCTGAGTATCATGTAGTGTGCGCATCGGCATCGATGCCCGGAAGCTGCACGACTTCGGGATCGGCACCTACATTCGAAATCTGCTGCGGCAACTGGCCCGGCTCGATCGGGACACCGAATTCGTCGTGCTCTGCCGGCGGGAAGACCTCGGCGCGATGGTCCTCGGGGAGAACTTCCGGGCGGTCGCCGAGTCCGCCGGCAATTACTCCGTGGCCGAGCAGCTGAAGATCCCGCTCGCGCTGAAGCGTGAGGGCGTCACGCTGTTTCACGCCCCGCATTACGTCCTGCCGCCGCTGGTCCGATGCCGGTCCGTCGTCACGATTCACGATTGCATTCACCTGATGTTCCCGCAGTACCTGCCGAATCGATTCGCGCTGGCGTACGCGCGGACCTCCATCGCGCTGGCGGCCCGCCGTGCGACACGAATCATGACGGTGTCCGAGAGCTCGAAGCGCGACATCCTGCGCTTCGTGGACGCGCCGGCCGGGAAGATCGACGTCATCTACAACGCCTACGACGAGCGCTTCGGGATCGAGCCGAAGGACGAGGACGTGCTGCGCGTCCGCGAGCGGTACCAGCTACAGGATCCGTTCGTGCTGTACGCCGGCAACGTGAAGCCGCACAAGAATCTCGAGCGCCTCATCGACGCGTTCCACTTGCTGCGCGCGCGCGGGTTGGATCAGGTGAAGCTCGTCCTGATCGGCGACGACATCTCGAAGTACGCGGCGCTGCGGCGGGCAGTTCATCAGCATCAACTCCACCGGCACGTGCGCTTCCTCGGCTACATGCCGGAGGAAACGCTGGTCGTGCTCTACCGTCTGGCGAGCGTCTTCGTCTTCCCGTCGCTGTACGAAGGCTTCGGGCTGCCGCCACTCGAGGCCATGGCGAGTGGCACGCCTGTGGTGACGTCGAACGTCTCGTCGCTGCCTGAAGTCGCGGGCGACGCCGCCGTCCTTGTCGATCCGTACGACCCTGCCGCAATCGCGGACGGCATCCAGCGCGTCCTGACCGATGAGACGTTGCGGGCCGATCTCGTGCGCAAGGGCCTGGCGCGCGCGAAGCAGTTCTCCTGGGATCAATCGGTGCGGCGGATCCGTGAGATCTACACCGAGGCGGGCCGCGAGTGACCGCGCCGCGCGTCGCGATCGTGCACGACTGGCTGACGGGCATGCGCGGCGGCGAGAAGGTCCTCGAAGTCCTCTGCGAGCGGTACCCGGACGCGGATCTGTTCACGCTGCTGCACGTGCGTGGATCGGTGTCCCCCGTCATCGAGGGGCGCAGGATTGTCACGTCGTGGCTGCAGCATCTGCCGGGCGCCAGGCGGTACTACCGCCAGGGCCTGCCAATCTTCCCGTTGCTCATCGAGCAATTCGATCTCGATCGCTACGACGTCGTCATCAGCAGCAGCCATTGCGTCGCGAAGGCCGTCATGACCCGGCCTGACGCGGCGCACGTCTGCTATTGCCATACGCCGATGCGGTACGCCTGGGATCAATTCGACGCGTATTTCGGCCCGGCGCGCGTGGGCCGCGCGGCGAGCGCGCTGCTGCGGCCGGTGCTCGCGGCGCTGGCGCGCTGGGATCGCGCGACGGCGGACCGCGTACAGCGCTATGTCACGAACTCACAGCATGTTGCGCGGCGGATCCGACGGTACTATAATCGTGAAGCGAGTGTCGTCTACCCGCCGATCGATACCACGTTTTTTCAGCCTGACGCGTCGGCCGTGCCAGGAAACAACGCGCGGAGCGAGTGCCTGATCGTGTCAGCCCTTGTGCCCTACAAGCGAATTGAAACCGCCATCGACGCGTGCCGCATCGCGGGCGCCGGTCTGGCGATCGTCGGCGACGGCCCGGACCGCGCGCGATTGGAGCGCGCGGCCGCCGAACATGGCGCCCCTGGCAACAACGTCCGGTTCCTCGGCCGCCTCAGTGACGCCGACGTGCGCACCGCGTACCAGCGGGCCGCCGCCGTGTTGATGCCCGGCGAAGAGGACTTCGGCATCGTGCCGCTCGAAGCGCAGGCCTGCGGACGCCCGGTCGTCGCGCTCGCCCGCGGCGGCGCGCGCGAAACGATCGTCGATGGAGAGACCGGCGTGCTCGTCGAAGAGCCCGGCAGCGACGCGTTCGCGGCCGGCATTCGGACCGCGCTCGCGCACCGCTTCGATCCGGCGGCGATCCGGCGCCACGCGGAAGGATTCGGCCGGGCACGCTTCGGCGACGCGATCGAGGCGATCGTCAGCGAGACCCGCGCGGGAGCCGGCCGGGCATGGTGAACTGGCACAACCGCCTGCTGGTCGCCTTCCATATCGTCTCGGACTCGCTGCTCGGCGTCACCGCGTTCGTCGTCGCGTACCTGCTGCGGTTTCACACGATTCACACGATTATCCCGGCGACGAAGGGCGTCCCCCCGCTGTGGAACTACGTCTACGTCATGCCGCTCGTGGCGCTGCTCGTGCCGTTCGGCTTCCACCTGCAAAGCCTGTATCGGCTGCGGCGCGGCCGGTCGCGCGTGGACGATTTCTTTGCCGTCTTCGTCGGCAGCATCCTGGCCGTCGTCTTCGGCATCGTCGCCACGCTGTTCATCGAGGTCTACTTCGCGTCGAACGCGGCCAAGGCCGCGGGCACGTTCGAGGTCTCGCGCCTCGTCTGGATCATCTTTCTCGTCCTGAACGTCGCGCTGGCGTTCGCGTCGCGCGAGCTCGTCCGTGAGGTTCTCGAACGGCGGTGGCGCGCCGGCATCGGCCTCAAACGCATTCTGATCGCCGGCGCGGGCGACCTGGGCCGGCTCATCGCGGACAAGATCATCGAGCACCGCGAGCTCGGCTATCAGATCGTCGGGTTCGTCGACGACAAGGGCGACGGCGATCATCTCGGCTATCGCGGCCTGCCGCTGCTCGGCGGACTCGACGAGGCGGCGGAGATCGCGACGCGCGAAGGCGTCGATCACCTGTACGTGGCGCTGCCGCCTGAGCAGCACGTGCAGATGCTCCAGCTCATCGAGAACACGAGCCGCGAGTGCGTCGACGTCAAGGTCGTTCCCGATCTGCTGCAGGTCATCGCGCTTCGGGCGCGCCTGGACGATCTCGACGGCGTGCCCGTCATCAACATCAACGACGTCCCGCTGCAGGGCTTCAACAGCATCGTCAAGCGCGCGATCGACATCGCGATTTCCGGCGCCGCGCTCGTCGTCCTGGCGATTCCCTTCTGGGTGATCGCGCTGCTCGTCAAACTGACGTCGCGCGGCGAGGTGTTCTACCGGCAGGAGCGCATGGGGCTCGACGGCAAGCCCTTCATGATTTACAAGTTCCGCTCGATGTACGAAGATGCCGAGGCCGTCTCCGGCCCCGTCTTCGCCAGCGAACAGGATCCGCGCCGGACGCCGCTCGGCAAGCTGCTGCGCCGGTCGAACATCGACGAGCTGCCGCAGCTCTGGAACGTGCTCAAGGGCGAGATGTCGATCGTCGGGCCGCGCCCCGAGCGCCCGCTGTTCGTCGCGCAGTTCAAGGACAAGATCCCGCAGTACATGCTGCGCCACAAGGTGAAGGCCGGGATCACCGGCTGGGCCCAGGTGCACGGCTGGCGCGGCAACACGTCAATCGAGAAGCGGATCGAGTACGACCTCTACTACATCGAGAACTGGTCCGTGCGGCTCGACCTGAAGATCATCTGGCTCACGGTGGTGCGGGGCTTCTTTCACAAACACGCGTACTGACGCGTAATTTGGTCATTGAGTCATTTGGTTATCGGGTCATTTTTCGCTGGCCAATTGACCTTCACCCAATGACTCGATAACCAGATGACTCAATGACCAAATCCAGCTCGCCTCGCATCGTCATCACCGGAACCGCGGGTTTCATCGGCTCCCATCTCGCCGAGACGCTGCTCGACCGCGGCTACACGGTCGTCGGCATCGACAATTTCGTCACGGGCGATCGCGCCAACATCGCGCACCTCGTCGGCCGCGACTTCACGTTCATCGAGCACAACGTCTCGAACTTCATTACCGTCGACGGTCCCGTCGACTACGTGCTCAACTGGGCGAGCCC
>Ga0326726_10004551_pt1 | contig 12643 bp, 8 predicted proteins | sample MHFenrmetagenome_2_FD_207603 | JGI IMG/M metagenome (GOLD analysis project Ga0326726, IMG submission 207603) | Lab enriched peat soil microbial communities from Michigan Hollow, Ithaca, NY, United States - MHF15MN | ecosystem: Environmental > Terrestrial > Soil > Wetlands > Peat | place: USA...
GCGTCACAGGACGCGAAGCTCGCGCCGGCCGCGGCCGTCGAGGTCCGCGTCCACGTCGCGTCCGGGGGCCGTTTCGTCGACGATCTCAGGCTCGCCGATTTCAGCCTCCTCGTGGACGGGCAGGCCCAGCCCCTCGACGCGCTCGCCCTCGTGAAGAACGGGACCGTCGCGCGCCGGGAAGGGCCCGGGATCGCTCCGGCCCCGAGGCCCCGAAGCTTCACGCTGCTCTTCCAGCTGGTCGACTGGGACCCGAAGCTCATGGAGGCCGTCGACCATCTCTTCGGCGCGGTCCTCAAGCCCGGGGACTCGCTGGCCCTGGTGACGCCGTTCAGGCCCTATCACCTCCAAGGCGACGCCCTGTCCAAAAGGTCCAAAGCCGAGCTTTCGGAGAGCATGAAGGACGTCCTGCGGAAGGACGTCCTGCGCGGCGGCGGCGAGTACCGGGACCTCATCGCCGAGCTGCGGCGTCTGAGCCGGGCCATCGGCGGAGGTTCGGGGATCTCCCAGGACGACATCGACACCGACCCCACGGCCGACGCGGAGAGCGGCTTCGGACTGGAGATGCAGATCGACCGTTACCGGCAGGCGCTGATGAAGATGGAGGGCATCCGGCTCGTCGACCAGGCGAAGCTCGCCGCCTTCGCCAACTCGCTCAAGCCCGTCCGCGGCCAGAAGACGGTCGTCCTTTTTTATCAGCGGGAGTTCCGGCCCGAGATCAGCCCGGCGACGATGAACCGGCTCATGAGCCTCTATCAGGACAATCCCGACATCCTGGGCAACCTGATGGATCTCTTTCAATTTTATAAGCGCGAGAAGACCTTCGACGCCGACAAGATCAAGCAGGCCTTCGCCGACGCCGGCATCGATTTCCACTTCATCTTCATGGAGAAGAAGAGCCAGCGGGTCTTCGGGGCGACGATGCGCGAACAGTCCGAGGATACTTATCCCGGGTTCGTCGAGATCGCCCGGGCGACGGGGGGGACGGCCGAAAGCTCGGCCAACCCGGCCGTCGCGTTCAAGCACGCCGCCGCCGCCTCGGCCGATTATTACGTTCTGTCGTTCGTTCCCGAGGTGACGGCCGGCGGCGCCGGCTTCCGGAAATTCGACGTCCAGGTCGATCGCGCCGGATGCGTGGTGACCAACCCCTTGGGTTTCTTCGCGAAATAGACCTTCCGGCCTTCGATCGGGCGTCCCTCAGAGTTTCAGGACGAGCCCGGCCCGCGTCAGCACGGCCGTGAGCAGGAGAATGACCGCCGTCATGACCGCGGCGTTGAGCATGCCGGCGATCCCGCCCGTCGCATAGAACGGCCAGAGCAGGCGGCCGATGTCGAAGTGGACGAGCGTCCCCACGAGCCCCGCCGCGTTCCCGATGAGCCCCGGCAGAAGGTAGGCCAGCAGGGGATTCTTCCCCGCCGGGAGGAGGAACGCCGCGGCCTTCTTTCCTTTGAGGACATCGAGGCCGACGTAGAACAGCGCGAAGACGAGGCCGCAGATGCCGGCCGTGGCCAGGCAATAGGATTCCGTGCCGTTGATCTTGCTGAAACCGTGGAGGGGCCTGAGCACATACCCGGCGAGAACGAGGGCCGCGCCGAGCACGACCAGGAAGCGCACGCGCCGGCGCGGCTCCGGGATGCCCGCTCCCGGCAGGAAGACCGTTCCGGCGAGCATCCCCGCCGTGACGATGGCCGCGTGCGAGCCGAAGAGACTGCCGACGTAGACGAACCCGTTGACCGGGCCGAGGAAATCGAGCGCGCCGTGGCGTGCCCCGATGTAGAGGGCGGTCATCAGCCCGATCGCGCCGGCCAGGACCGTCCGGTTGCCGCGGCAGGCCAGGAAGAGAAGGCTTCCGGCCATATAGCACCAGCCGATCATGCCCAGGATGCCCCACCACGAGGTCCGGAGCATCGTCACCCGGCCGTCCTCTCCCTGGCCCCGGAAGACGATGACGAGGACGACCAGGGCGACCGCGGCGGCGATCTTGAGGACGAAGACGAGGCGTTTCCCGGCCGGCCGGGCGGCCTTCGGAACGACGGCCCAGAGCGCGAACACGGCCAGCGTGGCCAGGAAATACCAGAGGTCCCGGCTCAGGCCGGTCGCGGCGGCCGAGAAGCGGTCCTCGTTGACGAGAAGGACGCCGAGAAAGAGGAGGGCCAGCGTCCGGACGAGCACATGGCCGACAAGACCGAAGCCCGACCGGCCCTCGGCGCGCCTTTTCGCGAGAGCCAGGGGGATGGAGACGCCGACGATGAACAGGAACCCGGGAAAGACAACATCGGTCAACGTGAAAACGTCCTGGTCGGCGGCGGCGTGGCGAAGGATGAACGGGATGGCCGCCATCCCAGCGATAGAGTTGACGAAGACCATGGTCAGGATGTCGAAGCCGCGGAAGGCGTCGAGACTGGTCAATCGCTCCTTCGAGGCGATCGGCGTCGCGGGCGTGCGGGGAACGGAGGCGGTCATGGGGCGCCTCAGGCCTTTCCGCCCGGCAAGACTTTCCCCTTGTCGAGGGCGGCCAGGACCCCCCTCACGTAGCCGACGGATTCCGCGAGCCCGGCGAAGGGGTCCTTCCCGTCTTTCTCGTATTCGAAGGCCGCCGTGCCGCCGTAGCCCATCTCGCCCAAGGTTCGCAGGAACCGCGGCATATCGATGACGCCCCGGCCGACCTCGACGGCCGTGCCGTCCTTCGACGGCGCGGAGACATCCTTTAAATGAACGTCGAGGAGGCGAGGGCCGCAGCGGGCCGCCTCCTCCGCGGGATCGAGGCCCGAGCGCCGGCAATGCCCGACGTCGAGGCAGACCCCGATCCGGCCGTCGAGCTTGAGGATCCGGTCGAGGATCGACCGCGGCGTCGGGTAGCGAAGATCGCCGGGCCCGTGATTGTGGATGGCGAGTCGGATGCCGGTCTCCCGAACGCGGGCCTCGGCCCGGCCGAGGAGCCCGTATTCGGGCACGCCGATGACCATACCCATGCCGCCGGTCTTGGCGTAAGCGAAGGCGCGGTCGACCTCGGCCTCGCTCGCCATGTAGACGACGCCGCAGCCATAGAGGTCAAGACCCGCGGCCCGGACCTTGCCGGCCGTCGCCCGGATCGTGCTCTCCGGGCTGTCGAGGGGGAGATGGACATCCTTGAGGGCGATGCGCCGGAGGCCGAGGCGCAGAGCCGCGGCCACGGTCGAGTCGAGGTCGAATTCCCGAAAGGTGTAAGAGGCCAGCCCGAGCTCGAAGCGCGGGACGGATCCGGACGATGCGGATCTTGGACCGCTGGCAAGCGAGCGTCCCAACGCCATCGGGGCCGCATAGCCGGCTGCGGCGGCCAGGAAACCTCCGAGGAACCCCCGACGCGTCGTCTTCCCCATGGCGCTTACTATAGCGGGTTTCCACGGCCGGGGTCAATTCCCCATGTCCTTGACATCCGCTTCAGCCATGATAGCATCGGTCCTGCGCCCGCCGCCCGCGGCCGCGCGATTTCGCGAGAGAGAAGGAGGCCCCATGGACAAGCGACCGAGTTCCCACGGCTGTTCCGGCTGCCCCGTGAGCCGGCGCCGTTTTCTGACCACGGCTTCGGCCGGAGCGTTGGGCGTGCTCGCGCCGGCGGCCCTCTTCCAGTCCTGCGGGCGGGCGGAGAAGTTGCGGATCCGGGTCATCTATGCGCTCCACGCCGTCGTCCAGCCCGGCCCGGATTGGCCCAATGTCGGCTTCGACTTCCAGCCGGTCATGGACCGGACCACGGCCGCGCTCGTCAAGGGATTCCCGGGCTGGGACTTCGCCACGGCCATGGCCAAGGGACCGGAGGAGGCGCAGAAGATCCTGGCCGAGGACGCCGCGTCCCCCTTTGACGGCTACATCGTCGTCCAGCTCAACTGCTGGAACCGCGTCGTCCAGACGATCGCCGGATCGGGCAAGCCCACGCTCTACGTCGACTTTCAGTACGGCGGCAGCGGCGGCTTCCTCGTTTACACGGCCGAGTTCCTGCGCACGAAGACGGCCAACCTCGGCTTCGTCGCGTCGTCGCGGCCGGAGGACCTCATCGCGGCCTGCCGCGCCTTCGCCCAGGTCAAGAAGAGCGGGACGGCGGGCGATTTCGGGGCCCTGGTCGCCTCGATCAGGCGGTCGGGAACGCCCGGTCCCGGCGACCTCGGCGTGGCGGCCGACGCTCTCGTCGCCATCCCGGCCGCCGATTGCCTCAAGAGGATGAGGGAATCGAAGATCCTGGCCGTCGGCGGCGGCTGGCCGGGGATCGCTCCGGCGATCCAAGCCGAGATGGGCATCGAGGTCATCGACGTGCCTTTCGCCAAGGTCAACGAAGCCTGGGCCCAAGCCGACAAGGACGAGGCCAGGGCCATCGCCGAACGGTGGCAGAAGACGGCGGCCCGGATCGACGGCGTCAGCCCGGAGACGCTCGTCACCTCGGCGGCCATGTACCTCGGCCAGAAGGCGGTCCTTAAAGATTACCGCGCCAACGCCATCACGATCAACTGCCTCGGCGGTTTCTACGGCGGGCACATCCACGCCTATCCTTGTCTCGGCTTCCACGAGCTCAACAGCGAGGGGCTCGTCGGCGGCTGCGAGTGCGACGTCCGCTCGGCGGCGACCATGGTCACGATGACGGCGCTGACCCAGGGCCGGCCCGGATACATCTCCGACCCGGTCATCGACACCGCGTCTCGCCAGATCATCTACGCCCATTGCGTCGCCTCGAAGAAGGTGTTCGGCCCGGCCGGGCCGACGAACGCGTTCGAGATCCTGACCCATTCGGAGGACCGCCAGGGCGCCGCGGTCCGATCGCTCCTGCCCCTCGGCTACATGACCACGACGGTCGAGTTCTCGCCGGAGCGCAAGCTCATCCTCTTCCACCAGGGCAAGGCCGTGGCCAACTCCCCGGACGACCGGGCCTGCCGGACCAAGCTTGCCGTCGAGCCGGTCGGCGACATCGAGAAGCTCTTCGGCCAGTGGGACGAGTGGGGCTGGCACAGGGTCACCGTCTACGGCGACCTCAAGAAGCCCGTCTTCGAGCTGGCCGACGCCCTCGGCTGGAAGGTGCTCGAGGAAGCCTGACCGGACGATCGGCGACATGGTCGGAAATCCGGGACATGACCCATTTCTTCGGAAACGGGATCGTATCCCATGGATTTTCCGAGCGATCTTCGGGGCTTCCCGGGTGTCTCGGATCTTTCGGGGGACTCTCCCCGGGCGGAATGGCCCCCCGAAGCGGCCATTGAACGCCCCCTTCAATTAGGATAAAATAAGGCGGGAATCACCCCTGAAACGAAAGGACAACTCCATGGCCGAGCCGTTCATCGAAGAAAAAACGCGGAAGGTCGCTCTGCTCATCGACGGCGACAACGCCCAGCCCTCGCTTATCGGCCAGATCCTGACCGAGGCGGGCAAATACGGCCTCGTGACCATCCGCCGCATCTACGGCGACTGGACGACGGTCAACATGTCGGGCTGGAAGACCGCCCTCCACGACAGCGCCATCCAGCCCATCCAGCAGTTCCGCTACACCATCGGCAAGAACGCCACCGACAGCGCCATGATCATCGACGCCATGGACATCCTCCACGGCCACCTCGTCGACGGCTTCTGCATCGTCTCGAGCGACAGCGACTACACCCGGCTGGCGACGCGGATCCGGGAGATGGGCTTCTTCGTCATGGGCATCGGCAAGCGCTCGACCCCCAAGGCCTTCGTCAACGGCTGCAACATCTTCATCTACACGGAGAACCTCGTCCCCCGCGGACGGGAGGGGGGAGCGCGGCGCCGCGACCGCGGCGGCGCCCCGCGGAAGGGCGGCGTCAAGGAGACCCGGGAGCAGAAAGAGGAGCGCGAGGACCACGAGGATAAGGAAGATCGCGCGGACGCTGCCGCCAAGTTCGACCCCGTCCCGCTGCTGAAGGGGGCCTTCGACATGGCCGTCCACGAGGACGGCTGGGCCAACCTCGGCGAGATCGGCTTCTACCTGCGCCAGCTCGATCCCGGCTTCGACCCCCGCACCTACGGCTTCAAGCAGCTGTCCCAGCTCATCAACAGCCAGAAGGCCCTCTTCGACGTCCACTCGCGGGGCGAGGAGGGGGGCGGCGCGGCGATCTATGTCAGGATGCGGGGGGAGAGCCGCGACTAGAGGACGGGGCTCAGCGCTTTTTCTTGCCCCTCTTCAGGAAGGCGGTGAGGAGAAAGCCGCCGCCTATCACGATCATCAGGATCCCCCAGACCAGGTTGAGGTTGAGGCCGAGGGAGATCGCGTACATCTCTTTTTTCGTCAGCAGGCCGTAGACCGTGAGGAGAACGCCGTAGGCGCTGAGGAGCCAGCCGATCGGCAGCTTGAGGTCGAGGACGTGCCCCTCGCTCATTCCCGGTCCCTGCTCTTTGGTTTCAATGGGGTCGCTCATGGTTCACTCCTAGAGGGTCGCGGTACCGATCACCAGAAGATGATGTTGAGGGCGAGGGCGATGGCCAGGGCCAAGACCGCCCAGACGGCCGGCCGCGCGTACCAGCGGGCCTGGGCTTTGGGCTTCGGCGTCAGTCCGAAGACGAGGCCGACGAGCTCCTTGGGGTCGCGCTTGACCGTGAAGAGGCTGACGGCGATCGTGACGACGAAGTCGGCCGACCAGGCCCAGATGGCCTGGTAGAAGTTGGCGGCCATGTCGCTGTGATAGTGGAGTACGCCGGCCCTGTAGAGGATGTAGTGGCCGGCCGCCGTGAGGATGCCGACGAGGAGACCCCAGAACCCGCCCCAGCCCGTGGCCCCCTTCCAGAACATGCCCAGGAGGAACGTGGCGAAGAGCGGGGCGTTGAAGAAGGAGAAGACGAGCTGCATGTAGTCCATGAGGTTGGGGAAGGATTGGGCGATGTAGGCGGTGCCGACGCTGACGGCGATGCCGAAGATCGTGGCGTACTTGCCCATCTTCAAATAGTGGGCGTCGGGCTTGCCCTTCTTGATGTAGCTGCCGTAGATGTCGTAGGTCCAGATGGTGTTGAAGGCGGTGACGTTTCCGGCCATGCCCGACATGAAGCTCGCCAGGAGGGCCGTGATCGCCAGGCCAAGGAGGCCGTTCGGCAGATAGTGTTTCATGAGCAGGATCAGCGCGGAGTTGTAGTTGGCCGACGGCAGGGAAGCCTGACTGAACTCCGGCAGGACCAGCAGGGCGACCAGGCCGGGGATGACGACGATGATGGGGACGAGCATCTTCGGGAACGAGGCGATGATCGGGGTCATCCGGGAGGAGTTGAGGTTCTTGGAGGCCAGGGCCCGCTGGACGACCAGGAAGTCGGTCGTCCAGTAACCGAAGGCCAGGACGAAGCCGAGGCCCATGACGACACCGAACCAGTCGACGCCGAGGGGGTTGTTGCTCGTCCCGAGATATTTTGCGGCGTGGAGCATCGGCTCCTTGAGCTTGGCCATGAAGCCGGCGAACCCGCCGACCTCCTTGAGGCCGAGGAAGACGATCGGCAGGAGGCCGAGCCAGATGAGGAAGAACTGAATGACCTCGTTGTAGATCGAGGAGGAGAGGCCCCCCCAGAAGACGTAGAGGAGGACGACGACGGCGGCGAAAAGGATGCTCCCGGTGAGGGGCCAGCCGAGCATGAGCTTGAAGAGGAGGGCCATGGCGTAGAGGCTGATGCCGCTCATGAGGACCGTCATGATGGCGAAGGAGATGGCGTTGAGGCCGCGCGTCGCTTCGTTGTAGCGGAGCTTGAGGTACTCGGGGACGGTCCGGACCCGGCTGCCGTAGTAGAACGGCATCATGAAGACGCCCAGGAAGGCCATGGCCAGGACGGCGCCGATCCAGTAGAAATGGACGGTGGCGATGCCGTACTTGGCCGAGTTGGCGACCATGCCGATGACCTCGAGGGCGCCGAGGTTGGCGGAAAGGAAGGCGAGGCCGGTGATCCAGCCGGGGAGGGAACGGCCCGAGAGGAAGAAGTCCTCGCCCGTCTTCATGTACTTCTTGAGCGAATAGCCGACGAGGATCATGACCAGGATGTAACCGCCGATGATGGCGTAATCGACGGCGTTCAGGGTGATGACGGGGTCCATCGCGCTCTCCTTTCGTCAGGGACGGCGGGGTGCTCTTTTTCGCGAGGGAGCATAATTCACGCCCCGGGACTTGTCAACGGCGCGGGCGCGGCAGGGACTGTCCCCGGAGGGGACTGTCCCTCTTGTGGGGACAGCGGCTTCCGGCACGCGTCCCCCCTCTCGTTCGGAGGCTGTCAAGGGCGGCAGGGGACGGCCTATTTGTGCCTGGCGAGCGGCAACGCGTAGCCCAGGGAGACCAAAACCGCTCCCGTCTGCGTATCGCCGCTCGTCTCGACATCCTTTTGAATGGTGGTCAAGCCCAGCTGGAAGCGGGCCTCCAGAACGAGCGAACCCCTCCCGAGGGGATAGATCAGTCCGCCCCCGCCGGTCAGCCCGAGATTGGTTCTTTTTAGGCTGTCCATGACGTCGGTATCGGCGCCCAGGTCGACGATCAAAGGATCGGTCGCGGGGGGGACGATGACGGGCATCGTGCCCTGCTCGTCGAGAAAGAGGGCGCTCGAACCCCGGGTCACGGCCCGGGCCCGGACAAGATAGCCGGCGTAGGCTCCGGCCTCGGCGAAAAAGCGGACCTTTCCGCGGGAGGTTAGCCGGACCATGACCGGGACCTCGACGTAATCGAGAATGGTCTCATTGCGGAAATCGGCGTAAAGGATCGTTCCCGGAGGGATGGGGAGCCCGGGGGGAAGGTCCATCGTGATCGGCTGGAGGCCCCTGCGCAATCCGCCCTGGGACGTATAGTTCAGCTGCGCGACCAGGGAGGCCAAGGGTCCCAGGCCGAGTTCGGCGGAGAGCCCGAGATAGATCCCCTCGCGGGATTTGAAACCCCGGCTGAACACGTCGGTATCGTTTCCCCTGAGGTTGGGAATGCTGATGCCGCCGTGGGCGCCGACGTCGATCCCCTGGGCGAGGACGGAGCCGCAGGCCCCGAGCAGGATCCCGATGAAGACGGCCAGAACACCGGATGCATTTCTCCGCATGTCGAACCCTCCTCGTGGGGAGCCGGCCGAGGCCTTCCCCCCGGACGAAATCCCCCTCGGCCCGGCCCGCCGAGATGAAGGGGTCCGCCTCGTCCTCCCCTCAGTTGACATGAAGCTTAAGCCGGGGCTGGGGAGATGTCAACCACGGCCGCCGCGGCGAGGCCTATGGCTACGGAAGCGCGATTCTAATATAGTGGGGAGCGGGCGGGCCGCGAGAGGTCCGCGAGGAGGGCCTGGTCATGACACATCCCATCCGGACAAAGCCGGATATCCCCTTGACAGCCGTGGCGGTCCTCTTGACCCTGTCGTTCGGCTGTCCCGGTTCGCGGCCCCAAGCCGCGGACAGGACCTCCGTTTCGGGGCCTGTCATGATCGGGCCTTCGGACACCATCTCGGACCTCGTCGGGAAAGCGGCGAGAGTCGTACCGTCCGAGCGGCAGCTTCGCTGGCAGGCCCTCGAGTTCCAGGCGTTCGTCCATTTCGGCATGAACACGTTCACGAACCGCGAATGGGGCGAAGGGACCGAGGACCCAAAGCTTTTCGACCCGACCGATCTCGACGCGAACCAATGGGTCGAAGCGGTCAAGGCGGCGGGGATCAGGGGCCTCATCGTTACGGCCAAGCACCACGACGGCTTCTGCCTCTGGCCGACCCGCTTCACGGAGCACTCGGTCAAGAATTCGCCATGGAAAGACGGGAAGGGCGATGTCGTAGGTGACGTCGCCGCGGCCTGCCGTAAGGGCGGATTGAAGTTCGGCGTTTACCTTTCGCCCTGGGACCGCCATGAGCCGACCTACGGCGATTCGCCGCGCTACAACGAGCACTTCAAGAACCAGCTCAGAGAGCTCCTGACGAATTACGGCGAGATCTCCGAGGTCTGGTTCGACGGCGCCTGCGGCGAGGGGCCGAACGGCAAGCGCCAGGTTTACGATTGGGACGGGTACTTCAAGCTCATTCGCGAGCTCCAGCCCGGCGCGGTCATCTCGATCATGGGCCCCGACGCCCGCTGGATCGGCAACGAAGCCGGCGTCACGCGGGAGAGCGAGTGGAGCGTCATCCCGGTCGTGGGGGATGACGACCTCCCCGATGAAAAGAACCCCGGCGGCATCGCCCATCTCGACGCCCAGGCCCAGGACCTTGGCTCTAGGGAAAGGATCGCCGCCGTCGCCAAGCAAGGCGGGCGTCTTCTCTGGTACCCCGGACAAGTCGACGTGTCCATCCGTCCCGGCTGGTTCTACCATGCGGCCGAGGACGACAAGGTCAAGACGCTCGACCAGCTGTGGGATATCTACTACACCTCGGTCGGCGGCAACGCCCAGCTCCTCCTCAACATCCCTCCCGACAAGCGCGGCCGCATCCACGAGAACGACGCCCGCCGGCTCAAGGAACTGGGGGACAGGCTCCAGGCGACATTCGCGGTCAACCTGGCCGCGAAGGCGAGAATATCGATGATCTATCACAACTCTGAACTCGTAGGCGGGATCGATGAACGGGGGCGAGCCACTGGCTATGGCAAGCGTCTTGGCACGGACTTTGAAATAGACCTCGGCGGCCCAAAGCGTTTCAACGTCGCCATGTTGAAAGAAGACCTCCGGAAAGGTCAGCAGGTCGAAGCCTTCGCCTTTGATATCTGGGACGGGAAGGACTGGAAGGAGATCGCCCGGGGGACGACCGTCGGTTATCAGAAGCTCCTCCGCTTTCCCGCCGTCGATGCGGCCAAGGTCCGAGTGCGGATCTTGAAGTCCAGGGACAAGGTCTCCGAGTCCCTACCTGAGCTCTTCTTTGATCCGGGACGATAATCAGGACCAGCGAGACAGTTCTCTGAGGGAGAGGCACCTCTTTATGGTTCTTCTCCCATCTCCGGGATTCCCTCTCGAGGCGGCGACGGATATCGCCTCGAAGATCCCCGTTGTGGAGGGGGGACCCGCGTAGCGGGGGGAACCGCACGAACTGGTTCCCGGGGGGCCGGGGAGCTAGAGGCGATATCCTGAGCCAAGCCAAAGAGAGGGATTTCCCGGAATCGGGAGATGGACCATTTAAAAGCGGGAGTTGCTGACGAAGGCGATCCGCTTTCCGTCGGGAGACCACGAGGGGACGTTGATCGTGCCCTGCCCGCCGTATACGTAGGCGATGACCTTGGGCTCGCCAGAGCCGTCGGCGGGCATCATCCGGACGTAAACCTGCTTATAGAATGGATGATCGTCTGCCGCAACATCCTTCTGGAAGGATAGAAATACGATCTTCCGGCCGTCGGGAGAGACGTGTGGAAACCAGTCGTGGAAGAGGCCGGAAGTCACCGGCTCCTGGCCGCTTCCGTCCGCGGCCATACGCCAGACGCGCATCTCGCCCGTCCGGGCGGAATTGAAATAGATAAACAGGCCGTCCGGCGCGTACTCGGGTCCGTCGTCGAGCCCTGGCGCGTCGGTCAAGCGGACTTCGTTGCCGCCTCTGACCGGGATCCTATAGACGTCGTAATTCCCGTCGCGGACGCCCGTGTAGACCAGGAACTGTCCGTCCGCCGACCAGCCGTGAAGATAGGACGGAGCCTTGGCAGTCACCCGTTTCGGCTTGCCACCTGTGGCCGGCAGGACGTAGACGACGGACTCGCCCTTGTCCTCGTCGCTGTGGTTGCTGATCCCGAGCATCTGGCCGTCGAACGAAAGGACGTGATCGTTGTTGTTGGCCGTGGCGAGTCCCGTGTCGATCCTTGAGGACTTCCCGGTGGCCAGATCGAGGCGGAAGAGAAGACCGTCAACGTTATAGATCAGAAAACCGCCGTCCTTCGTCCAGTTGGGCGCCTGGATCGGGCGGTCCGAGCGGAACGCGGCCGTTCGCCTCCCCGTGCCGACGTCCAGGAGCTCGATCGTCCCGCCGATGTAATCCTGATATGGGACGAAATTCTCCGGGGCCGGGATGATGACGCGGACGTTGGTGAACCGGGCTTTCTCGACGACATCGGCGTTGTGCGAGCAGACAAAGAGTCCGACGAGGACGTCGTCGCCTAGCGGGATATCCGTGATCCGGTCGCTCACATACGGCTCGCCGAACCGGGCCGCGGACATGATATACGTCGTGCCCCGCCGCTCGAGCTGGATCTGGTCGGCGGCTGCGATAGGAAGCCGGATCTCCTCCGTGTCGGCCCCCGCCGCCCTCCGAAATTGGAGCGAGGTCAAGCCGTCGCCGTGGACGACCGCGCTGGCCTGGGCCGAATGGGTGCCGATCGTCGAGCGGACCATCCAGCCGATCTTCCGGTGGGACTCGACGCCCTGACCGAGGAACGCGACCCTCGCGCTAACGATGAAGTCGCCCGTCAGGCGCTTCCAGAGGAAGTGGCCTTCGTCGGCCGCGAACCACATGTTAGCGCCGGCGCCCTCCAAGACCAACGCCCCATTCGCCGCGTCCTCAACAACAATGCCCGGCCTCTTGACGGCGCCGATGTCGCCGTGCCCGTCAAAAAGCGCCAGGGGATTCTCGAGCGTCGGGACGGGCGGCGGGGGAGCGTGGCGACAGCCTGAGACCGTCCCGGCGACGGCCGCCAGGGTGACCAGGAGAAAGACGCGTCCGAACGTGATGGGGGGATTTCCGCGCATGGCCGCATGATAAACGCCCTTCCGCCGCCGGGTCAAGC
>Ga0326726_10004552_pt1 | contig 12643 bp, 11 predicted proteins | sample MHFenrmetagenome_2_FD_207603 | JGI IMG/M metagenome (GOLD analysis project Ga0326726, IMG submission 207603) | Lab enriched peat soil microbial communities from Michigan Hollow, Ithaca, NY, United States - MHF15MN | ecosystem: Environmental > Terrestrial > Soil > Wetlands > Peat | place: USA...
GAGTGCTCGCGATCGACCCTCAGCAGAATCTCGAACGCGGCGGCGCGAGCAGGAGAAACAGACATGACGGCCTATTGTTCAAGCTTCTCGCCGGGAGTTGGCCGGTAGCCGTTGATGAAGTCCTGAGCGGTCATGCGGCGTTTGCCTTCAGGTTGAACCTCGATGAGCTCGAGCGCTGTCTGGCCACCGCTGCCGGCTAACAGCCGCGCGCCGTCGGAAATGATCTGTCCGGGCGGCAACGCGCCCGCGTACTCCGCAGGCCGAGCACGATGGACCTGAAGATGGCGTCCACGGAAGAGCGTGTGCGCTCCCGGCCAGGGTTGGAATCCGCGAAGCCGGTTGCAGATTTCGGTCGCAGTACGTTGGAAGTCAATGCGGCCGTCTTCTTTCTTCAGAATGGGTGCGAGCGTGGCGTTCGAATGGTCCTGCGGGATTGAGCGCATCTGGCCGCTCTCCAGTCCGCGCAAGGTCTCGACCATAAGATCGGCGCCGATCGCAGCGAGTTTCGGCGCCAGCGTCTCAGACGTGTCGTCGGGAGCAATTGGGAATTCCCTTTGCAGCAAGATGTCGCCCGTGTCGAGGCCGGCGTCGATGCACATGGTGGTGACACCGGTGACCGATTCTCCTTGGGCGATTGCCCACTGGATGGGTGCCGCGCCCCGGTACTTCGGCAGCAGCGAGGCGTGCAGATTCAAATTGCCGAAGCGCGGCAGCTCGATCATCCACTGCGGGATGATGCGGCCGTAGCCGACCACGATGATTGCATCGGGGCTGAGCGCGGCCAGTTGCCGGCGAAGTTCATCATTGTTCTTGATTGTTTCGGGCTGGATGACAGGGAGGCCAAGGCGGAGGGCGGACTCTTTTACAGGCGAGAGTGCCAGTTCCATTCCGCGTCCGCGAGGACGATCCGGCTGAGTCAACACCAGCGGCACAGAATGACCGGCTTCGACCAGTTTCTCAAGGGTCGGGACAGCAAAGCGCGGAGTGCCGCAGAAGATCAGAACCATAGGTCTTAGGTGTCAGGTCTCAGGTGTCAGGAAATGCGACATCCACCTGCGGAAACGTCACCTCACGTGCGTAGAGACGCGGCTTGCCGCGTCTTTTGCCGTCATCCGTGGATCCCGATTTTCCTGAGACCTGACACCTGATACCTGCCACCTGCCACCTGCTCTTCTACCACTCTCCCGCTTTTGCCAGCTTCTTAATCTTCCGCTTGATCAGGTCGCGCTTGAGCGCGCTGATGTGGGAGATGTAGAGCTTACCGTTCAGGTGATCGGTTTCGTGCAAGAAAGCGCGTGCCAGCAGGTCTTCGCCAGTATGTTCGAAGAACTTTCCGGCCACATCCTGGGCGCGCACGGTCACAGTTTTGGCGCGCGTCACTTCTTCGCGAAATTCGGGAATGCTCAGGCAGCCTTCCGTCCCGCGCTGGCGGCCTTCTTTTTTTATGATCTCGGGATTGATCAGGACCAGCTTGGCTCTGGGGTCGTCCTTGAAAGTGACGTCCACGACAGCAACGCGCTTCGAGATGCCGATCTGCGGGGCGGCGAGCCCGACGCCGTGGGCCGCGTACATCGACTCAAACATGTCTTCGACCAGCTTCTTCAGGTCATCGTCAAAAGCGGTGATGGCTTCGGCCGGCTTCTCCAGCACAGGGTCGCCAAACTTTACGATGGGATAAATCATCTTCGAATTAGTAGTTCTTTAGTTGTTGGAGATAGCCTGCAAAATTGCGTTTCGTTTCTTTGATGGAATCGCCGCCAAACTTGTCGAGAGCACAGCGCGCAAGGATGAGCGCTACCATGGCTTCGCCCGCCACGCCCGCTGCCGGCACCACGCAGACGTCCGAACGCTCGTAGGCTGCCTTGACAGGCTCGCGGGTGGCGAAATCCACCGATTGCAACGGCCGCCGTAAGGTAGAGATCGGTTTCAGATAACCGCGCACGCGGATTTCCTGGCCATTGGAAACGCCGCCTTCGATTCCGCCCGCATTGTTGCGCGTGCGCGTGAAGCCGGCAAACCCCGACTGGTTCTGGTAACCGATTTCGTCATGCACGGCCGATCCTGGCGAATGCGCGGCCTGAATGCCGCTTCCGATCTCCACCGCCTTTACCGCTTGCAGCGACATGACGGCGGCAGCCAGCAGGGCGTCAAGCCTTTCGTCCCATTGCGCGTAGGTGCCGAGGCCGGGGGGAACATTATGAGCCACGACTTCAAAGACGCCGCCCACCGAGTCGCCTGTGCGCAGGACCTTTTCCACTTCCTCTTTCATGTGCTCCTCGGCTTCGGCGTCGGCACAGCTCAACAGCACTTCGTCCTGGCGCGAAACTTCACGGATCCGTTCCCATGCGATCTCACGATTGGCAATCGAAACCGAGCCGACGGCGATGACATGGCTCAGGACTTCCATGCCCAGCTCCCGCAGAAACAGCTTGGCCACGGCGCCGATTGCCACTCGGGCAGCGGACTCGCGCGCCGAGGCGCGCTCCAGGACGTAACGTGCTTCCGGAAAATCGTACTTCAAGGCGCCGGCGAGATCGGCGTGCCCAGGACGAGGCGATGCGACGCGCTTGTGCTTCTCCGGGTTGCCGGTTTCCACGGGCAATGCCTCTTTCCAGTTCTGCCAGTCGCGATTCTCGAGCATGATGGCGATCGGTGAGCCGATGGTCCTGCCATGACGCACGCCGGAGAGGATGTGCGCGGTGTCGCGCTCGATCTTCATGCGTCCGCCGCGGCCGTAACCCTGCTGACGGCGCCACAGTTCGCGGTCTACAAATTCCTGATCTATGTTCAGTCCCGCGGGAAGCCCCGAAAGAAACGCGACCAGCGCCTCGCCGTGGGATTCTCCGGAAGTAAAGTAGCGCAGCATGCGAACATGGCATTGTAAATGAAAGAAGAAAAAACCACTTTGGCGTACGATTTTGATCCGTGGCCACGACCGGAGCAGGTACAATAAGCTCTCAGATTAGAGTGGAAGTAGCCCAAGGTTCTGGTTCTGACTCCAGCGCGCCGTTTCGTCCGAATCTTGCGGCCAGGAGTTTGTCTTTGTGTTGTCCCCAAAGCCTGACCAGTTCCGTTTCGAAGGTTCCAAACCAATCCGCTGCGTGATTGCCGACGATCACACGCTGCTGCGCCAGGGTGTGCGCCGCCTGCTGGAAGAGGCCCCGGATTTTGTGGTGGTGGGCGAAGCCGGGGATGCGGGCGAAGCGCTGAAGCAGGTTCTGGAGTACCGTCCCGACATCATCCTTCTGGACATTTCGATGCCCGGCATGTCGTCGTTCGAAGCAGCCCGGCTGATCGAGGAGCACTGTGCGGGCACGCGTATCGTCTATCTCACCATGCATGAGGATCAGGAGTACGTGCAGCAGGCGCTGCGTTCGGGAGCGAGCGGATACCTGCTGAAAGATACGCCCGCGCCGCATCTGCTGCAGGCGCTGCGCGACATCCATCGGGGAGAGCGTTCGTTGAGCCCGCGGGTGTTGAGCGGGCTGCCGGATGATGGGAGCGATGGCAGCCGCGCTGGGCGCATGCGGGCGAGTCGCACGACGCTGACTCCGCGAGAGCGCGAAGTGATGAAATTGCTGGCCGAGGGAAACAGCGTCCGCCAGGCTGCGGGCCATCTCGGAGTCAGCGTCAAGACCGTCGAAGCGCACAAGTTCAACCTCATGCGCAAGCTCGACATCCACAACAAAGCACAACTGGTGACGGCGGCGATCCGGAAGAAGATTGTCAGTCCGCCGGTCCCGATGTAAGGATAGTCAGCCTTTCACCGCGAGCTTAGCGAGAGTAGCAACATCGGGGACCTCGAGGTCCGGCCTCCCACTGGCGGCGTGGACTGCGCCAACGTTGGGACGAGCGGAGCGACGGTTGACCCAGACCGCGCGAATGCCAAGCGACTGCGCGGGAAGCACGTCGTGATAGATGCTCTGCCCGGCGTGAAGCAGATGGGAGGGCTCGATTCCCAGCTTCTGAAGAGCCAGCCGGAAATTATTGATTGAGGGCTTGTAACTTCTCGCCTGCTGGGCCGTGATCACGCCCGCAAACTGCACTCCAAGATGTTTGCGGGTTTCGGCAAAAAGATCGTCATCGATGTTGGAGATCACTGCCAGCTGGTAGCGCTGCTGAAGTTTCTGAAGCGCAGCCACAGTGTCCGGAAAAGGCGGCCACGAAGGCACCGACTCGTGCAGAGAGCGAATCTGGGCGGCAATGGGGCGGAACCCGCAGCGCTCCCCGAGTTGCCGAACCACCGATTCCAGCACATTCCGATAGCTCTGGTAGGGGCCAGCCTCGGCCCCTGCTTCAAATTCGCCATAAAGTTCGAGAAGGGCAGCGTCCGGCAGACTTTGCCCGTGAGCGGCAAGCACGCCCCGAAGCACGGGCAGGATGCCCAATTCCCAGTCAATCAGCGTGCCGTAGCAATCGAACGTGATGGTAGTGAAGGGAGAGAAGTCCATCGGGCAATCCGGAACACGAACGTTTGCGAAGAAGCAGGTAGAGACGCGGCCAGCCGCGTCTCTACGAGGATTAAATCTATTTCAGATCGAGGGGAGCCTCGAGCTTAAAGCTGACAGCAGACTCAGCGGGAAGAACGATGTCTTTGTTTCCGGTGTAGGCAGATCCGGCTGCTCCCGCGCCACCGCCCGCCAGCGCTCCAATCGCCGCGCCCTTGCCGCCGCCGGCCAGCCCGCCGATGATGGCTCCGACCGCTGCGCCTCCACCCGTGATCACGGCCGTCCTCTTACCTTTGCCTTTTTCCGCACGCGTGACCGCCGAGGTTTCAATCGAACGTTCTTTACCATCCACCATGATTGAGTTCAGCTTAATCTGTAACACCGCCCCGCCCTTAAACTTGCCCAGGGCCTTGGCGTCGGTGACGGTTCCATGAGCTTCGGCGCCCGAGGGGACTACGGTCTTGCCCGCAACTTCAACGGGCGCAGCGAGTGTGGCCGTAAAAGACTGGCCGGGACTGCTGATTTTCGATCCCAGCGCTTCTCCCAGGCGCACGGTGAGGGTCGTGCCGGCGGGTATCACAACCGCTTCTGCCGCGGGCTTAGCCGCCTCGCGACCGGAGCTGGCCATGCCGCCACCGCTATTTCCTCCAGCGCTGGAGGACCCGGCATTCTGATCGGCGGCCGAATCGCTGGGTTTGCTGGAGCAAGCTGTCAGCGCAAACAAAAGACAAGCTGCGAGAACAGATAGCAAAACACGGGAACGCATAGGAACCTCCAAAATGAAATTGCCAGAAGCCCAAACTGTATCGAAAGCTGACGAGGTGTGCAAATGGAACTACGTCGGGCCCCGTCTAGAACTTCCCGGAGCGACCAGTGGTTCCGGCCGCGGCCGGCTCATCTTTGTGCTCACCGAAGAGGTCGAGAGCCGGGCCTGTCTGAGAAGCCTCCGCGGAAGCGGGGGGCGGTTCACCGGGCGAAGGAGCGTTCGGCTCAGCCGCGCCTTTCGCCCGCAGGAATTTGGCGGAATTCAACAGCGGACGGCCCAGCGACGCGTTATAGCTGGTCCACGGTCCATCCAGGTCAGCCTCGCGTTCGAAGTGCGCCCGCATGGCCTCCATCTTGGAATCCAGGTCGTCGAGGTAATGAAGCATCAACGCCTCGGGGAACATGGGGAGCTTGGGCGATCCAAAGTCGTACTGTCCGTGATGACTGATGATGAGATGTTCGAGCAGGGTTTTGAGATCGGCCGGAAAGCCAGGCAGCTGTTGAAGCTTGGCTTGCAGCATCTCGAGTTCGATGATCATGTGCCCCAGAAGCTGGCCGCGCGTGCTGTAAGAAAATGAGCGGTTGTAGGTCAGTTCGTGGATCTTGCCGATGTCGTGCAGGAACGCTCCCGTGAGCAGCAGATCGCGGTTGACTTGCGGATAGTTCGGGCAGAGCAGATCACAGGACCGAAAGAGCGAGACCACGTGATCGAGCAACCCGCCGATGTAGGCATGGTGCAGCGATTTTGCAGCCGGCGCCATGCGGTATCGCTCGGCGATCTCGGGATCGGCCAGAAAAAGTTCGAGCAGCGATTTGAGGTGGGGACTCTCAAACGTGCCGACGAATTCGGTCAGGGTGTGCCAGAGTTCGTCAATGTTCTTGGAGGTCTGGGGCAGGTAGTCGGCAAAATCAACTTCCCCATCCTGCATGCGACGCAACTTGTGGATGGTGAGCTGGAAACGATTCTTGTACTTGTTGATGAGGCCTTTAACCTTCAGAAAGTCATCCTGCTCGAAGACGTCGATGAATTCTTCGACGTTGTCCCACATCTTGGCTTCGATCTGCCCGGTGCGGTCGCCGAGAGTGAGCGCCAGGTAAGGCTCACCGGTCTTCTTCGGTTTGACCTGCTTGGAAACGACCACAAAGCTCGACGTGATGACCTTGTTTTCCTGTTGGGAGCAGTCGGAAATGAAGAACTCTTTCATGAGCCTCGGATCTGGGGAAGCGAAGAAAGTCCAACTGTAGAGACGCGGCTTGCCGCGTCTTCTCCGCTACCAGAGACTCCGCCAGCCGCGTCTCTACGAATCTGTTTGCCGGCCTCTACAGCGCAGCTGAAGCCGTACCAAAGCAGCCACCACAACCTAGACTAGAATACGCCCAGCTTCTTCTTCTTTTTCAGTTTCTTGGCAGTTACATCCCGAGCGGTAGTCTCGACGGGCTTGGTCTGTTTTGCGCTGGCGCCGGTATCAATGTAGCCGGGTTTGATGTCGATAAAGGCCTCTTCCCGCAGCTTGGTCAGGTAGGCGCGGAGGGCGGGCTGCAGTTTCTGCATGTAGAGGGCGTCCTGGATCCGGGGCTCGACTTCCTTCAGGCTAGGCACGCCCGCCATCTGATGCTCGGTCACTTTAAGGATGACGAATCCCTGCTTGGTGGGAATCACGTCCGTCGTTTCGCCGGCCTTCAACGCGAACACGCGATCCTCGAGTACCTTGGCGAGGACTCCGCGCTTGAAGTAGCTGAGATCGCCGCCCTGGGCAGCCGACGGGCCATCCGATTGCTTCTTTGCCAAATCCTCAAAACTCGTACCCTTGCGAATCTGTTCCAGCAGATCCTGCGCTTTGGCCTGGGCTGCGGCTAGTTGCGCGTCCGTTTCGGCCTGGGTGGGGGTCGCTGGAGTGGCGTCTTTGGCTCCGGCTGCCGGTGGCGCTGCCGCCTTGGGCGCGACCAGGATCTCACTCAGCCGAATCTGCTCGGGCTGCTGCATATCGGCCTGGTGCTCGTCGTAGAACTTCTTGACCTCCTCCTTGTTGAGAGTCATGTGGGATCCCACTTCCTGTCCGATGACCCTCTGGGTGATGATCCCGTTGCGCGTGTTTTGCTTGAATTCCTCGTAGGAAATGCCCTGGGCCGTGGCTGCTTTTTCCAGGTCTTCCATCGACTCCAGGTTCATCTGCTTGCGCATCTCATCCAGCCGCTTGATCAGTTCCGTGTCGCCCGTGATGCCCAGATCCTTTCCCTTCTGCAGAAGGAGTTGCTGATCGATGAGGTCGCGAAGGATGTCGCGCTGCCTTTCGGCGAAAGCCCGGTCGGCGCCGGTGGGTTGGTTCTGCTGGATTTCCTGCTTGAGCTGATCGCGGCTGCGGGCAAGTTCGGAGCGGGTAATGATCTCGTTGTTGACGCGGGCAATGATCTCTTCGACCACGGTGTCGGCCGGCGTCACGGTGGGGAACAGCATTGCGCCGGCAACTGCCAGCAGCAAGGGGAGTCTCGTCTTTTTCATGTTGGGGCTCACTAAACCTGGGCACAACCCGGAGATTGATTTGTTTGTATTTTACGCTGGGACGCTCGGAGGGGCCAAGCTAGTTGGCCCGCATCAGGGTGAGAGCGGTCATGTCATTATGCTTGGGGTAAGCGCACACGAAGCCTTGCACCTGCTCCAGGATGCTGCGCGAGAGATCGGTTGCCGAAGGGGGCTTGCTGCCCATGACAAGTCTGACGCCAGCCAGCCCGAATTCCTCATCGCGGCACTGCGCCTCGACCACGCCTCGCGAAACTACCGCCATGGTGCATTCGGGTCCTAAGCCGACGATCCGGGCGTCGGTGGGCGCCAGCGAGAACAACCCGAGGGGTAAACCGGTTGCGGGGAGCTCTTCGATGCTGGAGTGGTCGCACAGCAGACCCGGAGTGTGGCCGGCATTCACATAGCAGACCGTTCCGAGTTCTTCGTTATAGCAACCAGCGAAGGCAGGACAACTGCGCACCCCGCCCGCTGCCCGCATGATCTCGAGATTCAGACGCCGCGCCAGCTCGATCATGGCCTCGGGTTCGTTCAGTTCGCGGGTGGAAAGCAGCTCTTGTCCACCCGCACGGAAGCATGCCTGGGCGGCCGCCAGGATGAGGCGGCTATCGTCCCGCTTGCCGGCAAGGTCGAGCAACCCAAACAGCAGCCGGTGGGGACTGACCCGGACACACTCGTAAAAATCTCCGCCGGCTCGGCCAGAAAAATACGCCACTGCTAACTCGGCGCCGTTGATGTCTGGAGTAGTTGCATGGACCAGTTGCGGGGGTTCTTCGACTGCCGAACCAAATCCGAGTCTGGAAAGCAGGCCCTTCATGTCGGGGGAAAATACCATACTTCGGGAAGGGCAGCAATCGGAAGGTGGTGGGGGGCAGTTATTCCCCGTATTTGTCTTTAAGCCAGCGCGCCAGCTCGTCGCGCAACTGGCTGTAATCGGCGTGGATGGTCGAACGCAGGGCAGCCTCAGTGGAACTGCCCTGGGACAGGCGTTCCAGGATTCTCGGGAGATCACTCATGCCGTAGGTGTCGCGAATGTACTCCGCGGCGGCCAGGGATTCGGCATAGGCGACGACAGCCTCCGGCGTGCCAAAGCGCATGAAACTGCCTTCCAGAGCGTTGTAGGGAATGTCACGCCCGGCGCCGAAGAGCTGGGCCAGGGAACGCCCATAGGTGGCGCTCGATTTTCCCTCTTCGATTTGCGCGATGCCTTCGTGCAGCCATGCCGGGCAGCGTCCGCCGGACATCTGGGCGACGAACGAGTGGGCGAGCTCGTGCTTGAGTACCCGGGCAAGATCGGATGTCATGCTGGTCATGCCGCTGATCGGGATGCGCAACTTGCCGTCGTTGACGGCGCCACTCCAGGATGGTGCCCGGGTTACGTCGAAAAACGCCTGCTCGGTGTAAAGAGTGACCGCGATGGTGTTGTGGGGTGAGTATCCCAGATCGCGCACCAGGTCGTCATAATCCGATTCCAGGGTGGCCACCAGGTCGCGGCGGAAGCCGTCGGAGGTCTGCTTGCCTTCAAAGTGCAGGTTAAAGTGGCTGCTCTCGTGTTGCGAGAAGTCCGACTCGGCACTCGATTCCCGCTCCGCCCGCGCCAGGGACTGGCTGACAGCAGCGTCGGGGCGAAGCTTCAGCGACTTCTTCCACGCGCGGATCGCTTCCTGCGTGTGATCGCTGTTGAACTGAACGAACCCCAACATTGCCAGGGCGTCAGGAGAATCAGGATCGGCCCGCACCGCGCGCTCGGCATACGGCACCGCCTCTGGCGCGTGGCCAGTGTGTACCAGGCAGGCGGCGTAGTAGATCAGGAGAGTTGAGTTGTCCGGCTGGAAGCGGAGTGCGGTCTCGAAATAACGCTTCGCTTGCGGGAGGTTTCCGTGATCCGACTCGTGTTTGCCCGCCAGGAAGTATCCGGTGGCAGCCAGATCGGGTTTGCCATCGCGTTCCAGGCCGGCGAGAGCGTCGGTATCGACCTTGCCGTCGCGGATAACCTTATCGCTGACGTCCGCCTCATGACTGAAAGTCGGCACAGCAGGCGTGAAATCGGGGACGTCGTGCGACGTTCCCGAGCCGGAATGCTGAGGAGCCATCCCGCCCGCGTCGATCCGTTCCACGACCGATTTCGGGATAGCGTAGGTGTCCTCGCCCACGTCATACTCGATGCGGTCCTTGGCCTGGCGGACCTGGTCGGCCCAAATGGTGCGTCCATTCTTGAGGTGGATGACATCGGCCGCCGCCGGCAGGGCCGCAAAAAGAACTAGAATCGAGATAGACCAGGATCGCACTGGGCTGATTCTAGCAACGGCCAGGAGGGCTTTCGTAGGTGACCAAGGTACTGGATCGGCGGCCCATCTTAGGGTTGGCTTTCTGCCTGCTTGCCGCCGCGACCTTTGCCCAGACCCCACCCCCCAGCACCAATTGCCCGTCGACCGCAACCGCCCTTTACTCTCGCCTGCGTTCGGTCGGACTGGATGAGCAGCGTGTGTACCGGGTGCGCGGCGCCGCGATTGACCGCCCCAACCTCCAGCTCCTTTTCGACGCGGGCACGATCGCATTTACTGAGGATATCTGCGGTCGCATCACAGGAGCGTTCTTCGAGGGCGAGGGCGAAATTCTGCTGCGACCGCCCAATAAGGTCGAGCGCGGATCGCTCGCTCTGTTTACCGGCATGGCCATCCTGGAAGAACAGTTCGGCTCGGCGTACTTGCGGTTCAACGACGACACAGCGGCCATCCTGCAACCGTTTCTCTCGCCATCTCAGGAGGGCGGCAATTTCCTGAAGCAATGGAATGATATGAGCCGCAATCTGGCCGAGTCTGACGCCCTGCGCCTGCTGATTGACTTCAGTCTGTTTCTTCCCCAGTCCGGCGGGGCCAAGCCCGTGCCAGAGTTTCCGCGCCTGATGCACGCGCACCTGCAGGGCAAGAAGCTGGGCGCGTTTGAGTTGTACTCGGATGCAGCCGTGATCGAGTCGTTGTCGGCGGGCCAGATCCGCACGCGGGAGGGCGTGCCCTTCTGGGATGTCTGGACTTCGTTTACACCCGGCGCCACAGGAGGCATCGGCGGTTCGACGGCCTCGCCCGCCGGAGACGTAACCATCACCAACTTCCAGATTCGCGCTTCCGTCCATCCCCCAACTCAGTTGCGAGCCACAGCCGACGTCGATGTGCTGGTGCGAAAAGGAGGGAAAAGGACGGTGCTGTTCGAACTGTCCCGCTATCTCAAGATTGACAGTTTGCAGAGCGCCGGCCGGCCCCTGGACTTCATCCAGAACGAAGCGCTGGAAGGGACGCAACTACAGCGAAAAGGCAATGACCTGGTGGCGGTAGTGTTCCCCGTGCCACTCGAATCCGGGCAGAGACTAAAGCTGCTTTTCAGCTACGCCGGCGACGTGTTGTCAGAAGCGGGCGGCGGTTTGCTGTATGTGGGAGACCGCGGCACCTGGTTTCCGAATTTCGGTTTAAGCCCAGCCCAGTTCGATCTGGAGTTTCAGTATCCAGCCAACTGGACGCTGGTGGCGACCGGGAAACAGGTTCCGCCCACTGGCACAGCAGCGCAACCCGGACTCCAGATTTCACACTGGGTCTCTGAAGGGCCGGTGGCGTTGGCCGGATTCAACCTTGGCAAGTACGTCCGTGCAGAAGCCAGGTCCGGGAGCGTGGTCGTGCAGGCTTTCGGCACTGCCGGAGTCGAGCGCTCATTCCCCAAAGCCCGGGCGGAGATGGTTGTACCCCCGCCGGTCTATCCTGGCCCGAAAGCAGCCACGGGCATGGTGCTGGCGTCCCCGCCGCCGCCCTCACCAGCACGGAATGCGCAGGCCGTGGCCGATAAGGCCGCCCACGCCGTCTCCAGTTTCTCGCAGTGGTTCGGACCGTATCCTTTCGGCTCGCTCGCCCTCACGCAGATGCCGGGGGATCTGAGCCAGGGCTGGCCCGGGTTGGTCTTCCTTGCCAGTTCCTCTTTTCTCAGTCCCCAGGAGCAGGTCGACTTGCACCTCGACCCCATGGTTGCACTCCTGACCAACCAGGTGCTCGTCCACGAAACAGCCCATCAATGGTGGGGAGACCTGGTGCTCTGGAAAAGCTACCGGGACCAGTGGTTCGTGGAAGGTCTCGCGAACTATGCCGCGCTGCTGGTGCTCGAGCAACAGAACCCGGCGCATTTCCGGCAGGTGCTTGAGAAATATCGTAACGACCTGCTCAGCAAGAACAAGGACGGAGAGTGGCTGCGCGACGCCGGCCCCGTTACGCTCGGCCCGCGCCTGATCTCGTCGCATTTTCCCGCGGGGTACGAGGCCATCAGCTATGAGAGGGGTACGTGGCTGTTCCACATGTTGCGATGCATGCTGCGTGATTCCGAAGTGGCGTCCCGTTCCCGGAACGGACCTGCCCATCCCGAGGAACCTTTTTTTCGAGCTCTGCGGAAGGTCCGGGAAAGGTATGCCGGCAAGAGCATCAGCACAAGGGAGTTGGTGCAGGTTTTCGAGGAGGAACTACCCCGCTCCCTGTGGTACGAGAACCGCCGCTCGCTGGACTGGTTTCTCGACAGTTGGATCAACGGAACGGCCATGCCGCGATTAGAAGTGCGCGAAGTGCGCATTACGCCGAAGGAGCGTGGCGCCTCGGTGGCGGGCGTGATCGCACAAAAGGACGCCCCTGACGACCTGGTTACGGCCATCCCGGTGTACGGCGTGACGGCCAGCAACTCCATGATATTTCTGGGCCAGGTGTTGGCCGATGGTCCGGAAACAACGTTCCGGCTGAACGCGCCCGCCGGCACGCGGAAGGTCGTGCTCGACCCCAGGCAGACGGTGCTCACTACGCTGAAGTAGACCCCGCACAGACCCTTCGTGCCGTGCCATCCTCGTGGCTGCGGGCCACTGCGGACACCCGATTGCTCACCCCCTTCA
>Ga0326726_10004553_pt1 | contig 12642 bp, 9 predicted proteins | sample MHFenrmetagenome_2_FD_207603 | JGI IMG/M metagenome (GOLD analysis project Ga0326726, IMG submission 207603) | Lab enriched peat soil microbial communities from Michigan Hollow, Ithaca, NY, United States - MHF15MN | ecosystem: Environmental > Terrestrial > Soil > Wetlands > Peat | place: USA...
TCCGGCAGTATCCCGATCACTGGCTCTGGATGCATAAACGCTGGAAGCACACGGATGCTTATGTCACTCAGCACGGTGGTGTTCCTCACCAGACCGCGCTGGGGGAGCACATCACATGACGTCACCAAAGAAGATTCTTGTTCTGCACACCGCCTTCCTGGGCGATGTGATTCTCACCCTTCCTCTCCTGCAGTACCTGCACGATGAATTTCCCGATGCGACCATCACAGCAGTGGTGACCCCCGCCTGTGCACCCGTGCTTGCGCATCACCCCGCCGTTGCGGAGGTGATGGAATACGACAAGCGCGGAAAGGCACGCGGACCTGCCGGACTCCTGAAGATTGCGTCTGACATTCGCGGACGAAAGTTTGATGTAGCGATTATTCCGCACCGGTCACTCCGTAGCGCGCTCGTATGCAGGCTGGCAAACATCCCCATGCGGATTGGCTTTGACCGGAGCGCCGCACGATTTCTCCTGACCCATATCGTGAAATACAACCCCGCTGACCACGAGATTCTCCGTAACCTCTCGTTGTCGACCCCGCTGGGCAGGAGCGTGCGACACATGATCCTCCCGCGCCTCTTTCCCTCCACGGGTGACCGGAGTTCGGTTGACGAACTGCTCGGGAAGAGCCGGAACTTCCCGGATATGATTGCCGTCGCTCCTGGCTCCGTCTGGAATACGAAACGATGGCCCGAGAGCAGGTATGTCGACCTCCTCAGGCTGCTCGCCGCCGACTCCCTGGGCATCGTGCTAATCGGTGGAAAAGAGGACGACGAACTCTGCGACCGGATTCAGCATGCCGTCGGAAGTGTGTCTGTCGTGAACACGGCGGGCAAGCTCTCTCCTCTGCAATCGGCAGAGCTTATCAGTCGGTGCCTGGTCCTGGTTTCGAATGATACAGCCCCGATGCACATGGGGGTCGCAATGCAGGTTCCGGTGATTGCCATTTTTGGTCCCACGGTTCCGTCGTTTGGCTTTGCGCCTGTCGGCAGGTCCGATCGTATTGTGGAGACAATGGGGCTCAAGTGCCGTCCATGCGGAATCCATGGAGGAAAGTCCTGTCCCGTCCACACGTTTGAGTGCATGCTCGCAATCAGTGTTGCTCGCGTTCACAACGAAGTCCGTGCTGCCATCCATGCGCGTTCGGCGCAAAAGGTGAAACGCTAACCCCGCGATGACTCCCTCCAACCGATGCATTCCTGCCGGGTACACGTATGGCTTTTCACGTCTGGGCTGATCCCCAACGACCGCAGGACCGCCCCCTTGTTCTTGCCGCGGAAGTTCTGCAGGCGGGAGGGGTTGTCGTGTATCCCACCGAGACGCTTTATGGCATAGGAGCAAGTGCATGGAACCGTCAGGCGCTTTCGAGGGTTCATTCCCTTAAGCACCGGAACGAGCAGAAGCCATTTCTTGTGGTGGTGAACTCCCGTGATGCGATCCTCAGGCTTACCGACGAGATTTCCGATGATGCGGATCGTCTCATGGAGAGATTCTGGCCGGGGCCGCTTACGCTCCTCTTCCGCGCAACCATCGAGGTGCCGCCGGAAGTGACGGGAGGGACGGGGAAAATAGGGATACGTATTCCGTCAAGCCCTTTGTGTCTCAGACTTTGCGAGCTCTGCGGACACCCCATAACATCTACCAGTGCAAACCTCTCCGGTGAGCCGCCGCTTGGTTCCCCTGCAGAAATTGAACGGGCTCTCGGACCGGCTGCGGATCTGTACCTTGACTGCGGACGACTCCCACCAAGCCTTCCCTCAACTATCGTCGATGTTTCCGGGAGAGAGCTGAAAGTGGTCAGAATTGGCGCCCTCCCCCTTGAACGTTTACGTGAAGTCTTCCCGAATCTCTCATCCTGACAACGGCATGCACCGAGGCACATCGTTTATCGCATTTGTTCTTCTGTTTCTTTCGCCCGCAATTTCTCAGGAGAGGAATTCCGTCAGTCTTCATCAGGCGGTGCTGGACCTGAGACACGATGGGGTGTTGATGGATCTGTCCGCTCATCCGGATGACGAGGATGGTGCGACTCTTGCCTACTACCGGATGCACTTCGGCATCAAGACATATTCAGTGCTCTTCACGAGAGGCGAGGGCGGACAAAACGAGAAGGGTCCGGAGTTGTACGAGGCCCTCGGTGTGCTGCGATCCCGGGAGACGGAGGAAGCAGGCCAGATCCTGGGAGCGGAAGTTCATTTTCTGAATTTTCTGGATTTTGGGTACTCGAAAACCGCCTCAGAAGCGCTTCGGATATGGGGAGGTCAAACCGAAGTTCTTCGGAGACTTGTGTATGTGATACGAAAATACAAACCCGACGTCATCTTCACGAATCACAACACCATCGGCGGACACGGACATCACCAGGCGGTTGCTGTGACTGCAATCGCGGCATTTGACGCGGCGGCCGATTCGACGGCATTTCCCGAGCAGCTCCGGGATCCCGGCATCACTGTCTGGCAGACCCGCAAGCTCTATTCACGGGTCTTCGGTCGAGGCGAATCCACGGCCGACGTCGCCAATGCAATCGACATGACAGATTCCGTGCGGGGGACGGGATATCTGGACATTGCTACAGAAGCACTGCGGAAGCACAAGACGCAGGGAATGGAACGCGCAAATCTCAGGGCTTTTGCTCGGGGCAAGAGTCTCTACACGCTCATTCGGACAAACAGCCTGTATGATAACGACAGCACGAATTTCTTTTCCGGGATAGACTTCTTCAGGGACCCGTCCGTTGCCATGCTTTTGCCGCTTCGGAGAAAGCTGGACCGGTTGAGAGATTCCATGCCCGTCGATTCAATGGTGCAGATCGTGTCTTCAGTCCTTTCCGCCTGCGATTCAATCGACCGGCAACCTTCGCTCAGCCTTCTTGCCCGCCGGATGCTGTCACACTGGAGAGATGAGTGCGGTCATCTCGGCGAAATTGCGTGCGGACTTAACGCCTCGTGGCAGGTGCGGGACTCCATACTTGTTCCGGGACAGCGGGCCGAATGCGATTTGAATGTCAGCGCTACGCTAGCGATCCTGAGCGGAGTTCGATGGGATTTCCGTATTCCAACGGGTTGGCGGATGGAACAAGATCCGGATGCAGCCCCCCGCGTGACAACCCACAGGGATGATCGCATCTACCGTTTGACGGTGGGAGACGATGCCTTGCCGTCTCTTCCCAAAACCGTAACGCAATACCGTGGACTTGAGAATCGGCAGGGAATCGATGCAAAGCTGTCGCTCGTTGTTGATGGGTATCCACTTGTCCTTGACGTCAGCCCCCGCTTCGAGATCGGGCCGAGGCAGTTGATCACCGTCGAGCCGCCGCGGACGGCAATCCTCCGATCGCGTCTCCAGGAGGGAGTCACACTCCAATATACAATCCGGAATTTCCTTCCCCACAAGACAGCGGGACGCATCGGCATAAGCACTCCGCAGGGCTGGCGGGGAGACAACGAGCCATTCGTCATCGAGCACGAGGACAGCATGGCCGCCGGAGATTTGCGGGTGTTTCCACCCGGGGACATCGCGGCAGGAGAATATTTACTGCACGTACGAACGGACCTGGCCTCGGAGCCCGTGACAATCCGTGTCGTCGATGCGAAAGTTGCGACGGGCGTGCGGTTGGGGGTGATTCAGAGCTATGACAATACGCTGGAAGCAGTTGCGAAGACCCTCGGGGTCGAGTGCCACATGATTTCCGATGCCGAACTCGGGCAGGGGAATCTTTCGAAGTTTACAACAGTCATTATTGACATTCGTGCCTACCTGGTACGTGAAGTCCTCAGGAAAAACAACGCGCGCCTTCTGGAGTACGTTCGGAAGGGCGGGAGCCTACTCGTGATGTATCAGCGAGATCAGGAATGGCGGCCGGAGTATGCCCCGTATCCCTTTTCCGTCGGTCGCATGCGAGTGTGCTCGGAACAAGCCCCCGTATCGATACTTTCTCCGGACCATTCGTTAATGACATTCCCCAATGCGATCGGGGAACCGGACTGGCAGGGTTGGATTCAGGAGCGTGCGGTTTATTTCCCCACGCAGGTCCCCGGTGAGTATACCCAGCTGCTGTCCTCTGCGGATCCGGACGAACAACAACTCACGACCGGGTATCTTGCTGCAAGTTACGGAAATGGATGGTACGTATACACATCCTATGTTTGGTACCGGCAGCTGAAAGAGGGCAATGCAGGTGCTCTCCGCTGTTTCTCCAACATGATTTCTCTCCCATGGTCCAGGCCCGCACGGCCCTGATCTTCACTCTTCTTCCCCTGGTTCTTGCAGCTTGCAGAGGAAAGACGGGAACTCCTCTCGTTGTCTATTCGCCACACGGAAAAGAGATGCTTTCCGCCTTCGAGAAAGAGTACGAGGCCCTTCATCCTGACCAGGATGTCCGCTGGCTCGACATGGGCTCGCAGGACGCGCTCGATCGCATCCGCTCAGAGCGCCAGAATCCTCAGGCCGATGTCTGGTGGGGAGGCCCTATGACAATGTTTTCGAAGGCATCGGCAGAAGGACTCCTCGAGCTTTACATCCCGACATGGGACAGCGCGGTCGGGAGTGGATTCAAGAGCCGCGAGGGGACATGGTATGGTACATTCATCACGCCCGACGTAATTGTGTATAACAACGCGCTCCTCCGGCCGGAAGAGGCTCCTCAGGATTGGGACGATCTCCTCGACCGGAGGTGGAAGGGAAAGATTGTCATCCGTTCTCCCCTTGCGTCAGGCACCATGCGCACGGTGATCTGCTGCCTCATCCAGCGGCAGGTTGAGCAGAGAGGGGATGTGGATGCCGGCCTTGCCTGGCTGCGGAGGCTCGATGCAAACACCAAGGCCTATGCAGCCGACCCCACGCAACTCTACCTGAAGATCGCGCGGCAGGAAGGAGCCGTGACTCTGTGGGATCTCCCCGATATCCTCATGCAGGTTCAGGTCAATGGGTATCCTTTCGGGTACATTCTTCCTGCGTCGGGAACTCCGCTCATCACCGATGCAATTGCGCTGCTTCACGGATCAAAACATCCGGCCGAGGCCCGGCAGTTTTATGAGTTTGTCACATCGCGTGAAAGCATGCTTCGGCAGGCGAAGGATTTCTACCGCATCCCCACCAGGAATGACCTTCCGGGCAAGGATCTTCCATCGTGGCTGCGAGGCCTCGATCTCCGGCCCTTCCCGGTGAATTTCGACACTCTGGCGGCTCATGAGCAGGAATGGATGAGGCGTTGGGATGATGAGGTCCGGGGGAAAGGCGAATCGGAACCTTTCGGGCAACAATGACATGGCATCACTCGTCCTTCGCGATGTTTCCAGGAAGTTCCGGTCAACCACGGCGGTTCGCTCGGTTTCTCTCGAGATTCCTTCCGGCGAATTCTTTGCCATCCTCGGACCCAGCGGAAGCGGGAAGACCACGCTCCTCCGCATCATTGCCGGATTTGAGCGCCCCGACGCGGGTACGATCGTCATGGATGGTGAAAACATTACCCCCCTCCCCCCGCAACGCCGGGGGATCGGGATGGTGTTCCAGAACTATGCCCTCTTTCCGCACCTTTCTGTTTTTGAAAATGTGGCGTTCCCCCTCCGTGCGCGCCGGGTGGCGAATGCAGAAATTCGCGAGCGCGTCGGGTCTGCGCTTGACGGCGTTCAGCTTCGCAGGAAAGAGTCAGCCGCAGTCACTGCTCTAAGTGGTGGAGAACAACAGCGCGTTGCCATCGCCAGGGCGCTCATCATCCGGCCGGTCCTGTTGCTGTTCGATGAACCTCTGAGCAGTCTCGACATTTCTCTCCGGGTTCAAATGCGTGAAGAGATTCGTTCGCTGCAGCAGCGGCTACGGATTACGTCGATCTATGTCACGCATGACCAGGGTGAAGCGATGGCGCTGGCCGACCGGATCGGTGTCATGCGGGATGGACAAATCGAGCAGCAGGGGACGCCTCAGGTTTTGTACGAGAAACCTGCAACGCCCTTCATTGCGTCGTTTGTCGGGGGGGCAACGCTCGTGCCGGGGACCTACGATTCCGTGGGAAAGATATTCAGGAACGGAACCTTTGTGCTCCATGATGAAAGCTCGCAAACTACTTGCCCCTCCGGGCCTGCCACACTTGCCGTGCGCCCTGACGCGGTTCGCATCTCCGGGATGGGGCAGAGTCAGCTGGAAGGTGCTCTGGTTTCGATCGAGTATCGTGGGTACATCGTTGCCTTCCGGGTGCGGATCGGTGATATCGAACTGAGCTGCGTTGCATCGGGGAGCCATCACCTGCCGGAGCCGGGCTCGCGTATCTCCTTCGATCTCGATCCGGGCGCCTGCACACTGTTCGGCATGGAGGTCCGGTGAAGAGCCGCTGGCCTGTTGCTGTTGTCATCATTCTGGTCACGTGTGTGTTCGCCGGATATGTTGCGTACCCTCTCGGTGCCCTGGTTCTTGAAAGCCTTCGAAGTGACGGGGGCATGTCATTCTTTCAATACCAGTCCCTCCTGGACACTTCACGAGCAGCAAACATCGAGGCGGTATGGAACTCAGTCTGGGTGTCTCTCGTATCGGTACTCCTCAGCGGTATCCTGGGCTTGTTTCTGGCCTTCGTTTTCACGCAGTTTGAATTTCCGTTCCGTGCGTTGTGTTCGCGGCTTGCGATACTCCCTGTCGCCCTCCCCCCGCTCATTGGAGTGCTGGCGTTTCTTTTTGCCTTCGGGGAATCGGGAATCATATCGCGCGGACTCCAGACACTCCTGGGATTACGGGAACCCCCTCTCGCCCTCAGCGGCGTCGGCGGGATCCTCTTTGTGCACGTGTATTCATTCCATGTGTACTTTCTGCTCTTTGCCTCCGCAGCATTCCGACAGGTGGATCGTTCGCAACTGGAAGCCGCGTCGGGTCTCGGCGCACGACCCTGGTATACCTTCCGCCGCGTCATGGTGCCTGCCCTCCGGCCTTCCCTCATTGCCGCTTCCATACTGACGTTCATGGGAAGCATGGCATCCTTTACCGCCCCGCTCATTTTCGCCGGCGATCGGCATTTTATGACGCTGGAGATCTACACAACCAAACTCAACGGAGATATTCGTCTGGCGGCAGCGCAATCCGTTCTCCTTACCCTGGTGTCTGTTGTGTTCGCCCTCCTTGTGCAGAATTATCGGTCTCCCGGTGGAGCAGGGGAGGGCCTGAAGGGCGTGGGGTCGGTGGGCAAACTCCCGTTGGCACGTTGGGTGCGGAGGCTCATGATTCCGGTCGCAGTCTTTATCCTAATCCTCGAACTCCTACCGGTGGCAACGATCCTGCTTCTGTCCTTTGCCCGCGAAGGTTCCTGGACGATGCAGTGGCTTCCAGCTGCGTACACAACAGCAAACTACACTGGCCTGGTTGGTGACCCTGCTCAGATGGAGCCACTTCTTAACAGTGGCGGCATGGCTCTCCTCGCCATGGCAGGATCGCTGATTTTCGGAATCGCGGCGGGTTACGGGATTGCTATGGGCGGGTCGCGTCGTATTCGCAAACTTGCCCTAGTCCTTCTCACCATTCCGTATGCAGTCCCTGGAACGGTCGTTGCCATCGCCTTCATCCTGGCATTCAATGTCCCCACGTTCCTGTCGGCATCGACAGTTCTTGTGGGGACATATTGGATCCTTCCTCTCGCTTATTTCGTCCGTGAGTACCCCATCATTGTCCGGTCCGCATCGGCTGCATTGGAGCGGCTCGACCGCGGACTTCTCGACGCGGCGGCGGGACTCGGTGCTGGGCTGTGGCGCAGATTTCGTTACGTTGTCCTCCCCGCGATTCTTCCTGCAGTCGTGGCTGGTGGGGCGCTCGTTGCGATCGGTGCGCTGGGAGAGTTTGTAACTTCTGTGTTACTTTATTCCTACGAGACACGGCCGGCGTCGGTTGAAATCTACGCCCAGCTTCGCCTCTTCAATATTGGAGCTGCTGCCGCTTATTCCGTCGTCCTGATGGTGGCCGTTCTTGGTTTGCTTTTTGTGGCCGGCAGAATAGGATCGAGGAGTCCGGGCGCCGAGCCGGGATATCAGGGGCTAACGCTCTGAACCGGGCCAAGACACCGCAGTTTCTTGATTTCCAGGCGTACGTTTCTTACCTTCTTGAAGGAGTCTGCCTTACTTTGCGCCGCGCAAAGCCGATGTACCCTCGTTGAGCACCTGTTAAACCAACGGCTGCCAGGGCCGGCAGGCTGCGGGTTTGCGACCAGACGCCGGCTGAGAGAAGCGCGGGGGGTGCAGGACGATACCTGTGCCATTTCTCATGTGATGCGCCCGTAGCTCAATTGGATAGAGCGTTGGCCTCCGGAGCCAAAGGTTTCGGGTTCGACTCCCGACGGGCGCACAGAGAATTTCAATTCATCAAATTTCAGACGACGAAATGCTCCGACCAAAAAAGAAGATTTCCAAGAAAGAATTGAAGGAAGACTCGCTTGTCAAGGCCTATGTGAAAGTCACCTCCTTCTATGATCAAAACAAGAAAAATATCAGTATCGGCATCGTGACGGTTGTCGTCATAGCCGCGGTCGTCTTTGGGTACCTCAAGAACAGGGGAGATGACAATCAGAAGGCATTCGTGCAGCTCGGGCGCGTTTTTGAAACATACGATGCGGGTGAGTTCCAACTCGCCATTGACGGCGTACCGGAAAAAAACATTCCCGGCCTGAAGTCCATCGTCGACAATTACGGCAGTACAAAGGGGGGAGAGCTTGCCCGATTTTACCTCGCAAATTCCTACTTCCAGCTCAGCAAGTATGACGAAGCCTTGAAAGAGTTTGAGGAATTCAGTCCCCCCGATGAATCGCTCGCCTGTTCACGATTGTCGGGCATCGCCGGGAGCTATGAAGGACTCGGCAGGCATCGTGAGGCGGCGGAATACTTTGAGAGAGCGGCGACACAGGACAGCAAGGACGTCAACGCTGCGGAAAACCTCAACAACGCGGCAAGGAATTATGGAGAGGCGGGGGACAAGGCGAAGGCGATCGAATTGTACAAACGCCTGAAGAAGAACTATCCCACGTCGAACTTTGCCCGGGAAGCCGACCGGTTTATCTCCCAACTTTCCGTGTAGCACGCGCACCCAGTGCACAGTACATTCCTGGCCTGCAGGATTTGATGGGCTTTCTCCCGGACAAATCCCTCACCCGCCGCGTATTGAGAATTTCCACTCCCGCCGTTGCGGGCCTCTCTTCGCAGATGGTCGTTTCCGTCGTCGAGGCCGCGATGGTCGGTCGTCTGCAGAACACCACCATCGTGCTCGCGGCGATGGGGCTTGGAATGCTTGCGGCATGGGCGATCACAAGCGTGTTTTCCAGCCTGGCCACGGGCACACAAGTCCTTGTAGCACGGCGGTACGGCGAGAGGGAATACGAAGGCGCAGGCGATGTTTTGAATAGCTCGCTCCTGCTTGCACTCTTTTTCGGAGGGGTGTTCGGCACACCGGGGTTCATTTTTTCGCACGCGATCATCAGCTTCTTCTCCAGCGATCCCGCCGTTGCAGCCGCCGGAACGGGATACATGCAATGGCGGTTCATCGGTCTGCTGTTCTTTCTCTTCGTCGTCTCCTACCGAGGCTTTTTTAATGGTATCGGGCACACGAAGATATTCATGTATTCGGCGATCATCATCAACCTGTCGAATATTGTTTTGAACTACCTTTTGGTCTTTGGTGCTTTCGGGTTTCCGGCGATGGGGCTGACAGGGGCGGGTTGTTCGTCCGCCATCAGCAATGCGATCGGCTGTTTCTATTTTCTGGGTGCAACTTTTCTTCCAGCGTATCGAAAAAGATACAGATACTATACCCACCTTCGGGTTCGGAAGGAGGTGTTGCGCCAAATCGTGAAGATTTCGTCCCCGGTGTCCTTCCAGAACATCCTCATTTTGCTTGGATTCCTCGTTTTTGTCGCAATTACCGGCATGATCGGAACTTCGCAGCAGGCTGCAAGCCAGGTAGTCATCACGGCGCTCTATATGTCATTTCTCCCGTGCTTCGGTTTCGGGATGGGAGCTCAGACTTTGGTTGGCCAGAGTCTGGGGACGGCGCGAAGGGAGCTGGCAAAGCGTTACGGTCTGGAGGCGGCCAGGCTTGCAACGTATTTCACCCTGGCGCTCGGAACGGTGTTCATTCTCTTCCCCGACATCGTCATCATCATGATTACGACCAATAAGGAGATCGCTGAAATCGCCCGGCCTCTTCTCCGCATCGCGGGAGCGGCGCAGATTTTTTACGCCTCGGGAATTGTCCTTGCGCATGCCCTTCAGGCGGCCGGCGCAACGGTCTACGTGATGCTGATTGAAGTCCTGACGCACTGGGTTATCTTCCTCCCCGTTTCGTACATTCTTGGTGTCACGCTTGGGCTGGGCATCGAAGGAGCCTGGCTCGCGCTCCCGTTGTACATCGTTTCGTATTCGCTGTTGATTTTCTGGAAGTACAATGGCGGCTCGTGGTTGACAATGACGATCTGATCTGTCCGGCATGACGGTCTGATGAAACTCCGCAGGTTCTTATTTCTGGGCGGCGCATTTCTGCTGCTCGTGGTGAAGTTCACGCTCGACATTGTTGGCAAGAATGTCGATCTCGAGCTCCGTGAACCCGCCCTGCTGCGCGAGGCAACCGTGCTCGGGGCATTCGTGCTGCTGTATTTCATCGTCGATGCGCTGGCCTGGCATCGTCAGAGCTCGCCGGTGAGAACCTTCGGTCTCATGCTCATCGTGATGGGGGGCGCGTTTGTCACTGCGCTGGCGTTGAGCGCAATCGGCGTTGACGGGTTCGATGCAAAGAGCATGAGTTTGGTTCCACGTGATTATCCCACCATCTTCGTCGCGTCGCTCCTCTCGCTTACTCTCGGCACCTTTGCAGTGATCGTCTTCAGGCTTTTGCGCGATCTCGTGCTTGCCAACAGAAAGGCGGCTGCGCGGCGGAACTGGCTGCTCTTCACGGTGTTCGCGCTGGCCTCCGCTGTTTCGGTGACGACAACGCGTCCTCTGGATTCAACCTGGCTCAACGGCATTCTGTTCGGTGTGTCGGTTTTTCTCGGTCTCGTTAACGCCTTTCGCCTACCCTGGATTGTGTATCTGACCAAGCGCGAAAAGGTTTTCGGTCTCATTTTCGGTTTCCTCCTTTTCGGAGGCTTTACCGGATTCAGTGTGGCGGTAGGAAGCTCCTCATTTCTGGGCAGGTCGCTGTTGTACTATTCTCACCCGCTGCGGGAATTTGTTTTGAATATCATGGTCTTTGGAACAGTGTATACGGGGATGGCTTTTGTCAGCACGCTGTTCCACCTTCCCACTGCTGAAGCCCTTGATCGTAAAAGGTCGGAGGTTTCATCCCTCCATACCCTGGGGAAGCTGGTGACCCAGGTGTTCGATTTCCACGAGCTCGTGGAGACGGTCACATCGATGACAATGCAGGTTGTCGAGGCATCCCGCTGCTGGCTTGAAATCATGCAGCCGGAGCCGGGGAGTGCCTCCGGATACTGGGTACGGGTTGCGGGGATGAAGAACATCACGGAAGAGCAGATCGGCCAGCTGGTATCGCATGGCGGCTTCGATATTCGCGAAGCGATCATGGCAGAACGAAAACCGATGTTGATCGACGATCTTGAACACGACCGCCGGTTCGCACGGCTGAAGGGGGCCAGCGACCTTGCCGGTTCGATTGTTGTCGTGCCGCTCATCTCACACACCGGCCTGGCGGGGATACTGTATGCCACCAAGAAGGAAGCGTTTGGATTCATGAAGGATGACGTGGAGTTGATTGCTGCATTTGCCGATCAGGCGACCATCGCAATCGAGAACGCCCGCCTCATTCGCGAATCCATCGAACGCGAGCGCCTATACCGTGAGATGCTCGTTGCGCAGGAAATGCAAAAGCGCCTCCTGCCGCAGGTGCTCCCTGCGGCGTCGACGATCGAGCTCGACGCCGTCTCCACGCCGGCATTTGAGGTGGGCGGGGACTACTACGATTTCATGGAGCTGGACGATTCCAGAATCGGGATCGTCGTCGGAGACGTGTCGGGGAAAGGTGTTTCGGCCGCCTTTTATATGTCAGAGATGAAGGGCATCTTCCAGGCACTTGCACGCCTGCATACATCGCCCAAGCAATTCATGATCCAGGCGAATGAAGCGCTTGCCGAATCCATTGATAGTCACTCGTTTGTTAGCCTTATTTATGTTATCATTAACACCCGCACCGGTTGTCTGACCCTCGCCCGGGCTGGCCATTGCCCGATGCTGCACATCAGCGGAGAAGAGGTAACCTATGTCCGTCCCAACGGTCTCGGGATGGGTCTGAGCCGCGGCGCCAAGTTCTCGGGCGCAATAGAAGAGCAAGTGATCGATCTTGCACCGGGAGATGTGTGTGTCCTGTACACCGATGGGATTACCGAGGCCCGCAGGGGAGACGAGGAGTTTGGGTACGAGCGCCTGCAGCAGGTGGCACGCGAAATGCAGGGACGGAATGCGGGAGAAATCAAAACTGAGATCCTGCGCACGGTGGCAGAATTCTCCGAACATCGCGCGCATGAAGACGATCTGACCCTGGTGGTCCTGAAGTGGAAGGGACCCGATCGGCGCGCTGAGCGCATGAGTTGAACCTGGAGGAACTTCGATGAGCGAATTCAAAGTTGCACAACGGGAGTCGAGGAGCATAAGCATTCTGGAGCTCAGGGG
>Ga0326726_10004554_pt1 | contig 12641 bp, 11 predicted proteins | sample MHFenrmetagenome_2_FD_207603 | JGI IMG/M metagenome (GOLD analysis project Ga0326726, IMG submission 207603) | Lab enriched peat soil microbial communities from Michigan Hollow, Ithaca, NY, United States - MHF15MN | ecosystem: Environmental > Terrestrial > Soil > Wetlands > Peat | place: USA...
GGAGGGAGTGTCCGCCCCAAACCGAATATTCTCACGAGTAATCAATCCAAATTTACCCACGACGTGATGCAGAATTTCTGCGGTCATTGACGAACGCAAGAGATGCCCTCACTTCACAGATGAGATGTCTGGTTGGCATGGACATTAACTGAAAGAGTCCCAACATCTGCTCAAAAGTTCTGTTCGCCATTGTCAGGTGTGACCGGATGCCTTTGCTGCACTAGCAGAGCCGGTGCGGCCCGCGCTGTGCGATCCCGCCCCGTTGAAATAGGCATTCAACAGAACTGCTGCGACTGCAGCGAGCACAATCCCGGAATTCAACAACGGCTCGAGCTCTTTCGGAAATTTTGCAAAGAAGGTCGGAGCGACCAAGGGAATCATGCCGAAACCGATGGAGATCGCGACAATGAACAGATTGTTGCGATTCGTTTTGTAGTCGACCGATGCCAGAATTCGGATCCCCGTCGCAGCCACCATCCCAAACATGACGATGCCCGCCCCGCCAAGCACAAACAATGGCACCGCGGTGACTAGTGCACCGAGCTTCGGGATCAAGCCGAGAACGAGCAGGATCACTCCACCAGCTGCTGTTACCCACCGGCTCTTGATGCCGGTGACGCCCACCAATCCGACATTCTGCGAGAACGACGTATAGGGGAAGGTATTGAAAATACCGCCAATGAGCGTACCCAAGCCATCCGTCAACAGACCACGAGTCAGGTCGCGCTGCTCGATCTTCCGATCCGTCATTTCACCGACGGCGAGAAACATGCCCGTTGATTCCACCATGACGACGAGCATGACCAGACACATCGTAAGCACCGCGAAGAAATCGAACTTTGGTTTGGCTAGCTGGAAGGGATAAATGACATCCAGCCACGCCGCGTTGTTCAACGCTGCGAAGCTTACCTTTCCGATCGCCCACGCCAGGATGAAACCCAGAATGATGCCAATCAACACTGCAATATTGACGATAAAGCCCTTTGCAAATTTGGCGATGAGCAGAATTACGATCAGCACAAAGGCCGCGACGAGCAGATTGATCGGGTCGCCATAACCGGGAAGCGTGGGTGCCGGCGCCCCTGCCGCCCAGTTGATGCCAATACGCATCAACGAAATTCCGATGACTGCAATGATCGTCCCGGTGACGACAGGCGGGAAATAGCGGAGCAGCGAACTCATGAATGGCGCGACGATGAGACCGAATATGCCTGCTGCAATGACCGAGCCAAAGATGCCGCCCAGCCCAAGGTCGGGATTGTTGGCCATGGCAAGCATCGGCGCCACTGAGGCAAAGGTTACGCCCATCATAATCGGAAGACGGATTCCAAACGGTCCGATGCCGATTGATTGTATGAGCGTGACGATTCCGCATGCAAAGAGATCGGCATTTACTAGAATTGCGATCTGCTCCGGCGGCAGTTTTAAAGCCCGGCCAATAATCAACGGGACTGCGACGGCCCCGGCATACATAACCAGGACGTGCTGCAGTCCGAGCGGAATGAGTTCAGCGAGCGGCAAGCGTTCGTCGACAGGATGAATGGATTTTGCCACGACAGTCCCCCAATTAATTGCCCGCGCGCCGCGCCGGGCAACAAGATGATAGCCGGCTGAATATCGTGCCCTAGCTCCCCCGATAAGTCGAGTAACTCCACGGCGTCGCCAGCAGCGGCACATGGTAGTGGTTTTCGGGATCGGCAACCGAGAAGCGCACCGGGACAATCTCGAGAAACGGCGGATCGGGAAGGTCGACTCCGGCCCGCGTGAAATAGTCACCGACCGCAAAACGTAATTCGTAGCGCCCGATCGGAACAGGACGGTCGTTGATGAGCGCATTGTCGGTGCGTCCATCAGCGTTGGTTACTCCCGCAATGACAAGACGGCTGCCGCCCACATGCGACAGTTCGTGCAGCTCCAGTGAGACTCCTTGTGCCGGACGGCCATGATAGGTGTCGAGCACATGGGTCGACAGCCGTCCATTCACCTTGAGCCTGTCTGCGGCCCTGACGTGACCGTCGAGCCGCAAGGCCGCGATGCGAATAACTTCTTTCAGCGCCATTTCGCGCTCGACGGGCAAACTGTTTTTCGTCCGTAGCTCGAATTGCCGGAGCACGGAATCCCTAGTGTGACGACGCACGCAGATGATGAAGGGAAAACCGAATTTCTTGCGATATGTTTCGTTGAGACGCCGAAATTCGTTGAACTCGTTCTCGCTCAGACGATCGAGACCGGCGCCTTGCTGTTCGGCCCTGGAATCGGCGGTTAGTTGTGCGACCTTGCCCGCCAGATCGGGATGAGCGTTGAGCAGCGAAAGCTTTCGCGAATCGTCTGCGCCCACAACTGCACCGCTCATGCTTTCGTGCAACGCTGCGAGCGTCTTGAATGGGCGCCGCGCGGCGGCGGCTTCCGCTACCCAAGGTGAATGTTCATAGATCAGGCCAAGAGCGGCCACAAATCGTTGCCGGTCCGCTGCGTTAAGCTCTTCGAGCGAAACCGGCGTGTCCGCGCTCATGCCACCACCGGAGCGCTCTTTTCCAGCGCTAAATGTTCTCGCTGCCAGTGCTCGGCAATATCGAGACGCGTGGCAATCCAGACCCTGTCATGCTTGGCGACGTAGTCGAGAAAACGCGACAGCGCAGCCGTACGTCCCGGCCGGCCTGCCAGACGGCAGTGCAAGCCGACCGACATCATCTTGGGCGAGGTTTCGCCTTCCGCATACAGGATGTCGAAGGCATCGCGCATATAGGTGAAGAAATCATCGCTGGTGGCGAAGCCTTGCGAATTGATGAAGCGCATATCGTTGACGTCAAGCGTATAGGGAATGATCAAGTGCGGACCCTTTGGTCCTTTCACCCAGTAGGGAAGATCGTCGGAGTAGGAATCCGATGAATAGCGGAAGCCGCCGTCGTCGAGCACGGCCCGAAGCGTATTGACCGAGCTTCGCCCGGTATACCAGCCGAGCGGCCGCTCGCCGGTCGCTTCCTTATGAATACGGATCGCCTCGGCCATATGCGATCGCTCTTCTTTTTCTGTGACGTCCCTGTAATCGATCCACTTCAAGCCATGGCTCGCGATTTCCCAGTTCGCTTCGCGCATGGCTGCCACCACGTCCGGATTCCGGGCAAGCGCAGTTGCAACGCCAAAAACGGTGACCGGAATCCGACGCGCATTGAACGTGCGCCACAGCCGCCAGAAGCCCGCGCGCGAGCCGTACTCATACATCGACTCGACGTTCATATGACGCTGGCCCGGCCAGGGCTGCGCGCCAAGAACGTCCGACAGGAACGCCTCGGATGTAGCGTCGCCGTGAAGGATCGATCGCTCTCCGCCTTCCTCGTAGTTGACCACGAACTGTAGCGCGATGCGTGCGCGCGCCGGCCAGCGCGGATCGGGCGGATTGCGGCCATAGCCGACCAGGTCGCGCGGATAGGGGGGCTCTGACATCGTTTCGATGCTCGCTCTGCCTAAACTAGGTAGCTTAAAATCCGGCCGCAAACTACTGGATCGACTGCGCCCTTCCAGACGCTTGAAAGTCTCGTATATGGTGCAGCGATGAATGCCGGCACCAAAGCCAGGGTTGTCACCTGATGTCGCGGGTCTCCATTACGTCGGGAGAACAAAGCCCTGCCGGCGCGCCGGCCGCATTCGGCAAGCGCATTCTGGCTCTGGCGGATAGACTGGCCGCCTGGTCCGAGACGCAGGACGGTTTAACCTGCACTTTTCTTTCGCCGGCACACCGGACGGTCGCCAGCGAAATTGCCGCGCTTATAGCGGCTGCCGGACTGGACGTGGCCATCGATGCAGCCGCGAATGTTGTAGGTCGCTACAAATCGCGAAACCCATTGGCAAAGACAGTTATCGTTGCATCTCATTACGACACCGTGCGCGATGCCGGAAAATATGACGGTCGCTTGGGAATTCTCGTTGGCCTGGTGGTCGCAGAGCATCTCGCGCAAAAGAAAATCAGCCTGCCCTTCGATCTGGAGCTGATCGCCTTCTCCGAAGAGGAAGGTGTCCGCTTCTCGACCTCTTATATCGGCAGCAGCGCGGTCGCTGGCCGCTTTGATCCCACACTACTCGAACGCCGCGACAGCGAGGATATATCGCTGGCCGAAGCATTGCGCGCAGCCGGCCACGATCCCAAGGCCATCACTTCACTCGCGCGCCGCCGTGACGAGCTGGCCGGCTATCTCGAGGTCCATATCGAACAGGGGCCGGTGCTGCTCACGGAAAAACTTCCGGTCGGCGTGGTCACGGAAATTGCCGGAAATTCACGTTACCTCGTTACTGTCGAAGGCGAAGCCGGCCATGCCGGCACGGTGCCGATGGGGCTCCGTCACGACGCGGCAGCAGCCGCGGCGGAAATTATCCTCATGGTCGAGCGATACTGCAAACAGCCGGGACTCTTGGGCACCGTTGGCCGACTTACAGTTCCCAACGGCGCGATCAATCTCATTCCGGGTCGCTGCGAATTGTCGCTCGACATCCGGTCCGGGAAGGACGCGAGCCGCAAGGGGGCTATCGGTGATATTCTCGCAAATATTGCTCGCATTGCGGCCGCCCGCGGCGTCAAGGCAACCACCACCGAGGTTCTTGATGAGGCGGCGGTGCCTTGCTCCATGCGGCTGCAAGAGGCGTTCGCCGCCTCAATCGCGCGCGCGGGTCTTGCCGTGCGCCGGCTGCCGAGCGGCGCCGGGCATGATGCCGTCGTGTTCTCCGGTATAACCGACATTGGCATGCTGTTCGTGCGGTGCGGCAACGGCGGCGTCAGTCACTCGCCACGCGAGACCGTCACTGTTGACGATGCCGATATCGCCGCCCGCATTCTCCTTGACGTACTCGTTGGTTTAAACCCTGTTTGACGGAAACAAACGCATGGACAAGCTTCGTATCAAAGTTGATCCCTATGTCTTCGAGGCGCGCTTCGAGACCGCGGCCGCACCGAAGACCGTCGCGGTTTTCCGCAAGCTTTTGCCGTACACCAACAAGATCATCCACGTGCGCTGGAGCGGCGAGGGCGTCTGGATTCCGCTAGGGGATCTCAATCTCGGTCTCACCTACGAGAACCACACCAGCTATCCTGCGCCAGGGCAGATGATCGTCTATCCGGGTGGGATCAGTGAAACCGAAATCCTGCTGGCCTATGGCGGCGTGAACTTCGCGAGCAAGATGGGACAGCTTGCCGGTAATCATTTCCTGACGATCACTTCGGATCTCGACAAGCTCGCCGAGGTCGGACGCGTTGTGCTTTGGGAAGGTGCCAGGAGTATTCGCATCGAAGCCGCCTGACAGTTGAACTATCCGGCGACAATCTGTCATGCTGGCGATAACAGCCGTTGACCAGGGTTTTAGCTGTGGATGTCGTTCTCACGGAATCGCTGAGCGCTGTTCTTCGCTGGCTTCACGTCATCGCCGGCGTCGCCTGGATCGGCTCCTCGTTCTACTTCATCCATCTCGACCTCAGCCTGAAGAAGCGCGCCGGCTTGCCGAAAGGCGTCAAAGGCGATGCCTGGCAGGTGCATGGTGGCGGCTTCTATCAGATGATCAAGTTTCTGGTGGCGCCGGCCAAACTGCCGGACGAGCTGACCTGGTTCAAATGGGAGGCCTATACGACCTGGCTGTCCGGCTTTGCGCTACTTGTACTCGTCTACTACCTCAATGCCGATCTCTTTCTGATCGACAAATCCGTGCTCGCCATGAGCGCCCCGCAAGCGGCGGCGATCGCCTTCTTCAGCCTGGCCGCGGCTTGGGTCGCCTATGAAGGACTGTGCCGCTCGCCACTTGGCAAACATGAGGTGGCGCTGGCGCTGGTCGGCTATGTATTTCTGGTGGCGCTCACTTACGCCTTCACACATGTTTTCAGCGGACGCGGAGCCTTCACGCAGATCGGCGCGCTGATCGGCACCATCATGGTGGCGAACGTCTTTGTCATTATCATTCCATTTCAGAAGAAAATCATCGCCGCGATGACCGCGGGAAAAAAGCCCAATCCGTATTGGGGCGCGATCGGCAAACAACGCTCGGTGCACAACAACTATCTCACGTTGCCGGTCATTTTCCTGATGCTGAGCAACCACTACCCGCTGTTTTTCGGAACGCGGTTCAACTGGCTGATCGTCGCCATCGTGCTGCTGATCGGGCCGGTGATCCGGCATTTCTTCAACTCGCGCCACGAAGGCAAAGGCAGCCCCTGGTGGACGTGGGGCGTAGCGGCGGCGGGCATGCTGGCGATCGCCTTGCTATCGGGCGCCGGCCCGTCTGGCGCGAAAACAGGGGCGTTGCCGGCCGCGCCCAAATTCGCCGATGTTCAGGACATCATCATTTCACGTTGCAGCATGTGCCATGCGGGCGAACCCGTCTGGGCTGGCATTGCTGCGGCGCCCGGCGGCGTGCGGCTGGATGATGCCGAACAGATCAAGCTTCATGCGCGGCTCATCGACCTCTACGCAGTGCGCTCGCACGCCATGCCGCCCGGCAACGTCACGGAAATCAGCACCGACGATCGCCGGATTCTGGAGGCATGGCTCGCCGTCGGTGCGGCGGCTAACTAAGGCTTCGGCAGACGAAAGGCCTGGCAGCAGACAGACATCCATTTGGCATTGGCGAATGTCCGCTTTGGGTCATTAACGACCGACGCTTTCAGCGCCAAGGCGCGACTCTTGGCAAGCCTGCCTAAAGAATAGCGCGCGCAACGCCCAATATATGGGCAGTCGGCGCAATAGTTCGGCAAGCTTTGCGCATCGCAGCCGCGCGGGATAAGTCACGCAAAATAGGTAAGCAAACCCAAGCAATTCCGCCAATTCTCTCTTGGCACGCCGCTTGCGAATCCTTGTCCGCGAAACCGGGGCCGGGCCCGATTGCGCGCGCGTCAAACAGAGGAAACACGATGTTGAATATCAATAGCGCGGCCGCTGGGCGGCCGCATGCTCGCCGCTGGCTTTCCGCTGCTGCGAGCCTCGCATTCGGTTTCGCCGCTGCCTGTCCGGCATTTGCCGAAGACACCATCAAGATCGGCATTCTTCACTCGCTGTCCGGCACGATGGCCATCAGCGAGACGACGCTCAAGGACACGATGCTGTTCCTGATCGACGAGCAGAACAAGAAAGGTGGCCTGCTCGGCAAGAAACTGGAGGCTGTGGTCGTTGACCCGGCTTCGAACTGGCCGCTGTTCGCCGAGAAAGCGCGCGAACTGATCTCCAAGGACAAGGTCTCAGTTGTGTTCGGCTGCTGGACTTCAGTGTCGCGCAAGTCGGTATTGCCGGTGTTCAAGGAGCTCAACTCCGTCCTGTTCTATCCGGTGCAATACGAAGGCGAGGAATCCGAGCGTAATGTCTTCTATACCGGCGCCGCGCCGAACCAGCAGGCGATCCCTGCCGTCGACTACCTGATGTCGAAGGACGGCGGCAACGTGAAGCGCTGGGTCCTCGCCGGCACCGACTACGTCTATCCGCGTACCACCAACAAGATCCTCGAAGCCTACCTGAAGGCCAAGGGTGTCGCGCCGGAGGACATCATGATCAACTACACGCCGTTCGGTCACTCCGACTGGCAAACCATCGTCGCCGACATCAAAAAGTTCGGTTCGGCGGGCAAGAAGACCGCGGTGGTGTCGACCATCAATGGCGACGCGAACGTTCCCTTCTACAAGGAACTTGGCAACCAGGGCATCAAGGCCACTGATATTCCCGTTGTGGCGTTCTCCGTAGGTGAGGAAGAACTCGCCGGCCTCGACACCAAGCCGCTGCTCGGCCATCTCGCCGCCTGGAACTACTTTGAGTCGATCAAGAACCCGGCCAACGCCGAGTTCATCAAGAAGTGGCAAGCCTTCACCAAGAATCCGAAGCGCGTCACCAACGATCCGATGGAAGCGCACGTGATTGGCTTCAACATGTGGGTCAAGGCTGTGGAGAAAGCGAAGTCGACCGATCCCGACAAGGTCATCGAAGCATTACCCGGCATCGAAGCCGCGAACCTCACAGGCGGCACCTCCAAGATGCTGCCCAACCACCACATCACCAAGCCGGTCTTCATCGGCGAAGTCCGCGGCGATGGCCAGTTCGACGTGGTGTGGAAGACAAAGGGTCTCGTCCCGGGCGACGCCTGGTCCGACTTCCTGCCGGGCTCCAAGGATCTAGAGGCCGACTGGGTAACTCTGAAGTGCGGCAACTACAACAAGGTCACCAAGAAGTGCGGAGGCCAAGCTTCCTGATCTTCGCGCGACAAGGCCAGAGGCGGCGGTCATGCCGCCGCCTCCCCTCTTCACGCAGTTCTGCCGGGACGAATGGAATGCGTAGCTTCTACGATCGCGTCATAGCGTTCGTATTCGGCATTGGATTGCTGTTCGTCGCCGCAACCATTGTCCATGCCGGCGCTTACGAAGACGCGCTGGTCGGTTTTACCACCGACTCGTTCGGCGATACCGCCGACGCGATCGACGCGCTTGCGGCAAGCGGCGACCCGCGCACCGGACCCTTGCTCGAAGCGCTCAAGGATCAGCGGCTTCTGTATTCTGCCGAAGCCAAGAAAGTCTTCATCAAGGACAAGTCCGACAAGCTGACCGACGCCATCACCGGCGAGACGGTTCCCTCACCTCCATCCGATGTCGACAATGTCCGCCTCAACAACCGCGTGCGCGGCATGCTGGATGCCGCGCTTGGCTCGCTCACACTGATGGCGAAGGAGCCGGATCGCCGTTTCGACGCGGCGCAGTCCGTGTTCAAGTCACGCGATCCGACAGCCCTGCCCAACATTGACAAGGCCCTGGAGAAGGAGACCGAGCCGCGCGTGAAGAAGGCTCTTGCCGAAGCCCGCGCAGCGATCGTGCTCAATTCCGCCGACACCACCCCGGAAGACAAGATCGCGGCGATTGCGGTGATCCGCGACCGCAGCGACCAGGACGCGCTCGGCCTGCTCGACGGGCTGCCCACGAACCTGCCGCCTGACGTTCGCAAGGCAGTCGCCGGCGCCAGCGCAAAGGTTCAAAACACGCTGGCGATCTGGAATGCCGTGCAGAATGCCTGGTACGGCCTGTCGCTCGGCTCGGTGCTGCTGCTCGCTGCCATCGGGCTTGCCATCACCTTCGGCGTCATGGGCGTGATCAACATGGCACATGGCGAGATGGTGATGCTTGGCGCCTACACCACCTTTGTGGTGCAGGAAGTCATCCGGCAGAAATATCCGGGCCTCTTCGACCTGTCGCTAGCCATCGCCATTCCGCTCGCCTTCATTGTCTCGGGCGCGGTCGGCATCCTGATCGAGCGCACTGTCATACGGTTCCTCTACGGACGGCCGCTCGAAACGCTGCTGGCGACCTGGGGCCTGTCCCTCATTCTGCAGCAGGCAGTCCGCGCATCTTTCGGACCGACCAACAAAGAGGTCGGCAACCCCTCGTGGATGAGCGGCGCCTTCGATCTCGGTGGCATCACCATCACCTACAACCGGCTGTGGATCATCTGCTTCACACTGGCGGTCTTCGTGGCACTGCTCGGCATGCTGCGTTTCACCCGGCTTGGGCTGGAAATGCGCGCGGTGACCCAGAACCGCGCCATGGCGGCAGCAATGGGCATCCGTACCGCCCGCATCGATGCGCTTACCTTCGGACTCGGCTCCGGCATTGCGGGGATCGCCGGCGTCGCGCTGTCGCAGATCGACAATGTCAGCCCCAATCTCGGACAGAGCTACATCATCGACAGTTTCATGGTGGTGGTGTTCGGCGGCGTTGGAAACCTGTGGGGCACGCTGGTCGGCGCCTTCACTCTTGGCATCGCCAACAAGTTCTTGGAGCCCTATGCCGGCGCCGTGCTCGGCAAGATCGCAATCCTGGTGCTGATCATCCTGTTCATCCAGAAGCGCCCGCGCGGCATGTTTGCGCTCAAGGGCCGCGCGGTGGAAGCATGAGTGCTTTCCCGCTGACCCGCCTGATCGACCGCAGCGCCACGCTATTCCTGGTGCTGCTCGGAGCCTTCGCGATCGCTATCCCGGTGCTCAACCTGCTGGTACCGGCGGGCTCGGCGTTGCACGTCTCGACTTATCTGGTCGCGCTGCTCGGCAAATACATTTGCTACGCCATACTGGCGCTCTCGATCGACCTGATCTGGGGCTACGCCGGCATCCTGTCGCTCGGCCACGGCGCCTTCTTCGCGCTGGGCGGCTACGCCATGGGCATGTACCTGATGCGGCAGATCGGTACCCGCGGGGTCTATGCCAATCCGATTCTGCCCGATTTCATGGTGTTCCTGAACTGGCACGAGCTGCCCTTCTACTGGTACGGCTTCAATTGGTTCGCCTACGCCGCACTGATGGTGGTGCTGGCGCCGGGCCTGCTCGCCTTTGTGTTCGGCTGGTTCGCGTTCCGCAGCCGCGTTACCGGCGTCTATCTCTCGATCATCACCCAGGCGATGACCTTCGCGCTGATGCTCGGCTTCTTCCGAAATAACTTTGGCTTCGGCGGCAACAATGGGCTTACCGATTTCAAGGACATCCTCGGCTTCAACGTGCAGGCTGAGACCACACGCAACGCGCTGCTTGTGATTTCCTGCCTGGCGCTGGCGATCTGCTTCCTGATCTGCCGCGCCATTGTCACGTCCAAATACGGCAAGGTCCTGGTCGCCATTCGCGACGCCGAGTCGCGCACGCGATTCCTTGGCTACCGGGTGGAATCGTATAAGCTGTTCGTGTTCACGCTGTCAGCTTGCATGGCGGGCGTCGCCGGTGCGCTTTACGTGCCGCAGGTCGGGATCATCAATCCGAGTGAATTTGCCCCCGGCAATTCCATCGAGGCGGTGATCTGGGTGGCGGTCGGCGGCCGCGGCACGCTCATCGGTGCCGTGCTCGGCGCCTTCGTGGTCAATTATGCAAAGACCTATTTCACGTCCGGAATACTGGCGCCCTATTGGCTGTTCATGCTGGGCGGGTTGTTCGTCGCGGTGACGCTGCTGTTGCCGCGCGGCATCATCGGCACCTATGAGCAATGGCGCGAACGCCGCTTCGAGAAAAAACACGCTGCAGTGTCGGCCGCAGCACCGCATGCGGCGGAGTAGCGAGCAATGGAACTGAAAACCACCTCCGCCCTGCTCTATCTCGACGGCATCACCGTCTCCTTTGACGGGTTCAAGGCACTCAACGAATTGTCGTTCATCGTCGAGCCCGGGGAGATGCGCGCCGTCATCGGACCGAACGGCGCCGGCAAGACCACAATGATGGACGTGGTGACGGGCAAGACACGGCCGGATGCGGGCGATGTCTATTTCCAGCAGGGCTCGTGCGATCTCTCAAGACTTGACGAGACCGAAATCGCCGAGCTCGGCATCGGCCGCAAGTTCCAGAAGCCGACCGTGTTCGACATGCATACGATCGAGGACAACCTGCTGCTGGCGCTGAAGAACGACCGGCGCGTGCGGGCGACGCTGATGTGGCAGCCCTCGGCGCCGCAGAATCGGCGCATCGACGAGTTGCTCGACATCATCCGACTCAAGGGCGTGCGTTCGCGCGTGGCCGGAAGTCTGTCGCACGGGCAGAAGCAGTGGCTGGAAATCGGCATGCTGCTGGCACAGGAGCCGAAGCTGCTCCTGGTGGACGAACCGGTCGCCGGCATGACCGATGCCGAGACCATGCAGACCGCCGAATTGCTCAAAGAAATCAATCGCAGCAAGACCGTGATCGTCGTCGAGCACGACATGGCTTTCGTGCGCGAACTCGGCGTCAAGGTCACTTGCCTGCACGAAGGTTCGGTGCTGGCCGAGGGTACGATCGACCAGGTATCGCAGAACGACCGCGTGGTCGAAGTATATCTGGGGCGCTGAGTATGTTGGACGTAAACGGCATCGACCTCCACTACGGCGCGGCGCAGGCGCTGCGCGGGATCTCGCTTCATGCCGAGCCGGGCAAAGTCACTTGCGTGCTCGGGCGCAACGGGGTTGGCAAGACCAGCCTGCTGCGCGCGCTCATCGGCCAGCAGCCGGTCAGCGCCGGGACGATTGCCCTCGACGGCGCCGACATCACCAGGCTGTCCACGGTCGAGCGGGCCCGTCGCGGCATCGCCTATGTGCCACAAGGGCGCGAGATCTTCCCGTTGCTCACGGTCGAGGAAAATCTCGAAACCGGCTTCGCACCATTGCCACGCGTTGAACGCAGGGTGCCCGATGATGTGTTCTCGCTCTTTCCAGTGCTTGGCAGCATGCTGAAGCGCCGCGGCGGCGACCTCTCCGGCGGCCAACAGCAGCAACTGGCCATCGGCCGTGCGCTGGTGATGCGGCCGAAGCTCCTGCTGCTTGACGAGCCGACCGAAGGCATCCAGCCTTCGATCATCAAGGATATCGGCCGCGCCATAGGCTATCTGCGCGGTATCGGCGAAATGGCCATCGTTTTGGTTGAGCAATATCTCGATTTTGCCAGCGAACTCGGAGACCACTTTGCCGTGATGGACCGCGGCGCGGTCGTCTATGCGTGCGACAAGGCCAGCATGGACGAAGGCGCACTCAAGCGCGCATTGGCGATCTGACGGGGGTAGCTCGTGTAACGAGCCGTAAACACAAGGCGACAAGCCAAAGCCCCTTACCCGATGGTGGGCTTTAGTGTACGAGCGGCGGCTTCCAATGCTGCCGCGCTGGAGTCATAGTTTTTAGCCAGACAGCCGAGCTTTC
>Ga0326726_10004555_pt1 | contig 12641 bp, 11 predicted proteins | sample MHFenrmetagenome_2_FD_207603 | JGI IMG/M metagenome (GOLD analysis project Ga0326726, IMG submission 207603) | Lab enriched peat soil microbial communities from Michigan Hollow, Ithaca, NY, United States - MHF15MN | ecosystem: Environmental > Terrestrial > Soil > Wetlands > Peat | place: USA...
GCCGATGAGCGTCGCGCAGCAGGGTGCGGCCGCATCGCACACCGGCGCCGAGCTGATTCGGGCCGCCGAGTCGAAGCGCGCGGTGTTGGACCAGTGGGCGCGCGAGCAGGATTCGAAGCCGTGGCTCCGTTTCTCGACGAGCGGCGCGTTCGGCTCCGATCCAGGCGACGAGACCGAAGCCGTGGGTGACATCGATCCGGTCCGTGCGACGGAGCTCGGTTTCAAGAACCTGAAGCGGAACATGCAGTGGATCGAATCGGCGACCGTGAAGCCGACGGACGACTTCGACGTGCTCGCCGAGTTGTACAACCGACAGATCGGCCAGTACCGCACGGAGCTCGGCCATGTCGCGAACCTCGTCGGGGGCATGAACTCGCAGGAGAAATACGGCGACCAGCCCGGCGTGCGCTTCGTACCCGTGCCGAAGGCGAAGCAGCAGGCGGCGATGAAGTTCCTCGCCGAGAATTCCTTCCAGACGCCCACGTGGCTCATCGACACGGACATCCTCCGCAAGATCGAGCCGAACGGCGAGGTCACGCGCGTCACGGCCGCGCAGTCGGCGGCCATCAACTCGCTGCTGAACGACGGCAAGCTCACCCGGCTCGTCGAGAACGAAGCGCTGGCGAAGAATCCTTCGGAGGTGTACACGCTGACCGAGATGTTGAGCGATCTGCGCCATGGCGTGTGGACGGAGATCTACGGCACGGCGCCGGTGAAGATCGACGTGTATCGCCGCGGCGTTCAGCGCGCGTATCTGACGGACGTCGGCAACAAGATCAATCCGCCGGCGACGCCCGCGGCGGCCGGTGGTCGCGGCGGTGGTGGCGGTGGTGGACGTGGCGCCGCGGCGCCGCCGGCGAACACCGGCGAGATCAAGTCGATGCTGCGGGGCGAGCTCAAGACGCTCGACGCGGAGCTGGCCGCGGCCGCGAAGCGCGCGACGGACGTGCCCACAAAGCGCCACATTGACGATGCCCGGCAGCAGATCAGCCACATCCTCAAGCCGGCGGCCGCGGCGAGCAACGGCGCGGCCGACGAGGAAGGAATCACGCCACCTGCGTGGAGGTGGTAGAGCAACTGCAGATAGCTGCTCACCGCAGAGGACGCAGAGGAGTTCCAATGGAGACGCCCCGCGAAGGTCGCGGGGCGTTTCTATTTATCCTCGACGGCCTCCCATCGCTCCTCGATCGGCGTGAGATTCATGCGCGCATGTCGAACTTCATGACCGTGCTCCTTCGCCGCGACCCCGCGTGAACTGGAAGCGCTGGGCGTTCACCATCGCGTCGTTCGCGGCGGTGATCGGCGTCTCCGCGTTCTTCATCGTCCGCTGGTGGCGCGCCGGAAGCACGATTCGTCTGCCGCTCGACGCCCACCTTCTGGCGATCGCGGCCGTCTTGTTCGAGATCCTCACGCGCTCCTGGAAAATCCAGTGGAGCGCCAAAGCGGCGCACATCGAGCTCGGGTTCATGACCGCACTGCGCACGACGCTCGCCGGCGATTTCGGCGCGTCGATCACGCCGGCGCGGTCGGGCGCTGAGCCGGCTCGATTCCTCGTTCTCGCCGAGTCGGGAATCGAGACGTCGAACGCGCTCGTCGTGCTGTTCGCCGAGCTGTTTCTGGAATCCCTGTCGCTGGCGACGGTGGTGCTCGTCGTCGCGATCGTCTTCCGGCACGCCGGCTTCGTGTTGAAGGCGCTCGTCGGCGTCGTCGGCCTGTACGCCGGCTTCGTGGTCGGCGTCGGCGTCATCGCCGTTGTTCTCGCGCGGCGGCACGTGGACGATGCACCGCCGCGCTGGGCGATCCGTCTCCGCCTCGGCGGCAAGCGGTGGACGAAGATCCACCGCTGGTTTACCCAAGTACGTTCGACGGTGGACCGGATGCGGCACATCGAGTTTCGGTGGGCCGCGGGCGCGTACTTCATGTCGGTGATGCACGTCGCGATGCGACTGTGCGTGCTCCCGGCGCTCGTCCTCGGCGCCGGCGCCGACGCGCCGCTCGCGCCCCTCGCGCTCTGGCCGCTCGGACTGCTCTACGGCGCGGCCATCGTCCCCGCGCCCGGCGGCGGTGGCGCCGTCGAGCTCGCGTTCCGCGCCGCGCTGGCGAACGTGATCGGCGGGCACCTGTTCGCGGCCGCGCTCCTGTGGTGGCGTTTTTATACTTTTTATATCTACATCGTCCTCGGCGCGGTCGTCGCCGGCAACACGGCCCTGCGGGCGGTTCGCAAGACTCAGGAGATGAGCCAGTTCGAGGCCGCGTGACCCACCCCTATCCACCGTGGCCCGATTGATGAAGAAGCAAGTCCTTCGGTGCGGATAGACCTGTGGGCGGCTCGCGGCGGACGCGCGGAGGGCAAGCATGCGTTGGACCCCCGGTGGTGAGAGCGGGAACATCGAGGACCGCCGAGGATCGGGCGGAATCGGGCCCGTGCACGTGGGAATCGGCGGCGGCATCATCCTGCTGGTGCTCAGCCTGATCTTCGGACGCGACTTCGTCTCGGATAACGCCAATCCGAATCCGTACTCCGCGGGCAGTAGTGCCGCGGGCTCGGTCGGCCCGGCTGGGCCTGGCGGACCAGGCGCCCCGGTGAATGAATCTCCGGAGGAAGCGCGAGAGGTTCAGTTCGTTTCCTTCGTCCTCGACACGGCCGAAGCGACCTGGGCCAAGATCCTGCCGGCGACCACGGGCACGCCCTGGCGGAACGCGAAGCTCGTTCTCTTTCGCGACGCAACACCGACCGGGTGCGGCGTGGGCCAGACGGCGATGGGGCCCTTCTACTGCCCCGTCGACCAGAAGCTGTACATCGACCTCGCCTTCTACGACGAGCTGCGCTCCCGCTTCGGAGCGCCGGGAGAATTCGCGCAGGCATACGTGCTCGCGCACGAGCTGGGGCATCACGTTCAACACCTGCTCGGGATCGACGCGGAGGTTCGTCGCGCGGAGCAGCGCGACCCGGCGGCGGCGAACGACCTGTCAGTGCGCCTCGAGCTACAGGCGGACTGCTTCGCCGGCGTCTGGGGCCACGCCACACAGGGCGAAGGGATCCTCGAGCCGGGCGATCTCGAGTCCGGCCTCAATGCGGCCGCGTCGGTCGGCGACGATCGGATCCAGCGACAGACGACCGGTCACGTGAATACCGATACGTTCACGCACGGCTCGTCCGCGCAACGCGTCTTCTGGTTCAAGCGCGGATTCGATTCGGGTCAGCCGAAAGACTGCGACACGTTCAGCGGCGCCGTGTAGCGCGGTCAGCCTCGCGCGGTGCGTCGAGGGCGCGAATCGCCCGGTTGGCGTAGGCGAACAGCGCGGGATCGAGTCCGGCGCGTTTCATTCGTTCCGGATCGTTCACGTAGCCCGCGCGCACCTTGCGCGCGATCTCGGGATTGCCCCCCGTGAACTCGCGGACGAGCTCGCGCCACCGCATCGCGATGGCGCGAACGCCGCCGCACGACGGGTCGTCGCCGCGCAGCATCGCCGCGCGCATTCGCGCGATGAGACTCGGCCATTCGCGCTCGACAGCGCGCACATGGTCGCGGCCCAGCCGCTCGCCGCGCTCCTTGATCTCCGCCCACTCCTCAGGGGTGAACTCGCGCTCGAGCGACGCCATGCTCTCGATCGCGCGAATCAGCTCGTCCGGCGACGCGATCGCCCCGGCGGCGAAGCTCGCGTCGAGCGTCTCGAGCAGCGCGACGAGACGCTCCTGCTCGCCGATCTGCTCGCGCAGCCGCTTGATGTGCAGCTCGATGACGCGATGCGCCGAAAACTCGGGCGCGTCGAGACAGGCGCGAATCTCGTCGAGGGAGAATCCGAGCTGGCGGAGCGACTTGATTCGCTGCAACCGCGCGAGCTCGTCAGCGCCGTAGACGCGGTGCCCCGACTCCGTCACGTCGCGCGGTTGCAGCAGGCCGATCTCGTCGTAGTAATGCAACGTCCGAACGGAGAGTCCGGTGCGTTTGGCGAGGTCGCCAACTTTCATCGTTTCCGCGGCGCCCATCCTTACGGCCGTCGTCATCGTCTCGAGCGGACCCTTCGCGATAAACGTGATCATTCGTCCAGCCTACGTCCTCACGTTACGTCAGGTGCAAGCGGGGAGGAACCGGTGAGCGCGCCGGCGGATCGCGTCGTCGTCCGCAGGGCCGCGGCGACCGAAGCGGACGCGCGGCTCCTGGCCGCCCTCGGCGCCAGGCTCTTCACGGGCACGTTCGGCGCGATGAACGATCCGGACGATCTGCGGCTCTTCCTGGCGCAGACCTATTCGTCCGAGCTCCAGCTTGCCGAGCTCCGGGATGCCAATCGCGCGACGTGGATCGCCGAGGCCGGAGAGGCACGCGAGCCTGTCGGCTACGCCATGACTCGGCGCGAATCGAAGTCGCCGCACGTCGACGCGCGCCGCCCGGCCGAGTTGCAGCGGATCTACGCCGACCGGTCGTGGCACGGACACGGCGTCGGCAAGGCGTTGCTGGACGCGTGTATCGACCAAGCGCGCGCGTGGGGCTGCGACGTCCTCTGGCTCGGCGTGTGGGAGCGGAACCCGCGCGGAATCGCCTTCTACGAGAAGTGGGGCTTTCGCCGCGTCGGTGCGCAGCGCTTTCTTGTCGGCACGGATTCGCAGCGCGATCACGTGATGGCGCTCCCGCTCGCGTGATACCACAGCCGATCCCGGACCCAACGATGAATTCACCTCGACCGCGCCTCGTTTTCTACGTGATGCCCGCGGCCGCCATTTTCGCGGCGGCGTTCGGCGCGGTCTACGGGTGGATCGGCGTCAAGGCGCTGATCGACGGCGCCGGCTGGTTCGGCGTGCTCTTGCTCGTCTTCGGCGTCGCGGGCATCGCGCTCGGGCTGGCCCTGTGGCGCGCGTGGCGGATGATTACCAAGCGCGCGCGGGACGTGTGAGCCGCGCAGCCACTGCGCGAGGGAGAATTTGAACTACCGAATTGACTTGTGGCCAAACCGCGCTCACGGCGCCTGACGCTGGATCTCCTTCGCCTGCTCCGAGGACATGATCCGGAACCACAGGAAGTTGTGCGGTCCGAGCGTCAGCACGTACGGCACGTCGCGGATCGGCGGGAAGCAGCTCTTGCTCCACAGCTCGAGCGGCACGCAATTCTCGTAGTCGTGCATCTCGAGCTCCACGTACTGCGCGAATCGCGACAGGTTGTTGACGCAGAGAATCGTCTCGTCGCCATGCTTCCGCATGAACACGAGCACGCGCCGATTCGGGCAGTTGATCGCCTCCCAGCTGCCGCGCCCGAACGCCTTGTATGCCTGCCGCACGGCGACCAACCGGCGCATCCACCGGAGCAGTGACGTCGGCGTGCGCTCCTGCGCGGTGACGTTCACCGTGTGGAAGCCGTACGGCGGATCGACGATCAGCGGCGAGAAGAGCGCCGCGGTCTCGGCTTCGCTGAAGCCGGCGTTGCGGTCGGCACTCCACTGCATCGGGGTGCGCACACCGTTGCGATCGCCGAGGTAGATGTTGTCGCCCATGCCGATCTCGTCGCCGTAGTAGATGATCGGGGTGCCGGGCAACGACATCAGCAGCGCGTTCATCAGCTCGATCTGGCGGCGGCCGCTTTCCATGAGCGGTGCGAGGCGACGACGAATGCCGGCGTTGATGCGCATCCGTGGATCCCGCGCGTACTCGCGATACATGTAGTCGCGCTCTTCGTCGGTCACCGTCTCCAGCGTGAGCTCGTCGTGGTTGCGCAGGAACACCGCCCACTGGCAGTCGAACGGAATCTCCGGAGTCTGCCGCATGATCTCGACGACCGGCGTCCGGTCTTCCTTGCGCACCGCCATGTACATGCGCGGCATGATCGGGAAGTTGAACGCCATGTGGCACTCATCGCTGTTGCCGAAGTACGCGCGAACGTCGCTCGGCCAGAGGTTCGCCTCGGCGAGAAACACGCGATTCGGAAACTCGGCGTCGACCGTGGCGCGGAGCGTCTTGAGGATCGCGTGCGTCTCCGGGAGATTCTCGCAGCTCGTGCCCTCACGCTCGACGAGGTAGGGGATCGCGTCGAGCCGCAGGCCGTCGACGCCCATGCGCAGCCAGAAACGCATCACATTGAGCAGCGCGTTCAGGACGTCGGGGTTGTCGAAGTTCAGGTCGGGCTGATGGCTGAAGAAGCGGTGCCAGTAGAACTGCTGCGCCTCCGGGTCCCACGTCCAATTCGAGCGCTCGGTGTCGCTGAAGATGATTCGCGTGCCGGCGTACTTGTTCGGGTCGTCGCTCCACACGTACCAGTCGCGCTCGCGCGATCCCTTGGGCGCCTGCCGCGCGCGTTGGAACCAGGGGTGTTGGTCCGACGTGTGGTTGATGACCAACTCGGTGATGACGCGGATGCCGCGGTCGTGCGCCGCCGCGAGGAATGAACGAAAGTCTTCGATCGTTCCGTAGGCCGGATTGATCTCCTCGTAGGCCGAGATGTCGTAGCCGTCGTCCTTGAGCGGCGACGGGTAGAAGGGCAGCAGCCAGATCGTGTTCGCACCGAGCTCGCGCACGTAGTCCAGCTTGTCGACCAGCCCGCGGAAGTCGCCGTAGCCGTCGGCGTTGGAGTCGCGGAAGCTTTTGACGTGGAGCTGGTAGACGATCGCGTCTTTGTACCAGAGGGCGTCCGTGTCCACGGGGCCGTGGCGGACGCAACAACCGCGCCTCGACGATCGAGGGTTTGCGGTGCGAAACGGCCGCGAGTACATCTATCTCGTTGACGGCTCGCCGACTAACCGGCGTCATCGCCGCTCGTTCAAGCTCTTCCGAGAAGGAAGGGGGCCTTTATGTGGATTCGACTCACCCAACTTCGTCGATCACCCGTGATGCTCCTGCTCGCCGCGATCCTCCTGGCGGGCGTCGCACTGTTCGTCCTGGCGGTCACGCCCGTCGCCGGCGTCAGCCAGCTGGGGTTGTCGCTGCCGTCGGCGTTCAGCGTGCGGGAATACCTGCTGCCTCACAAGAATCCGAACGCGTACGCGCACGACCCCGCCGTAGCACCCGATGGACACGTCTACTTTGCCGACCAGCAGGGCAGCTACATCGGCCGGCTGGATCCCGAGACGGGCGACGTGAAGGAGTACCCGACGCCCACGCCTAGGTCAGGACCTCACGGCATCATCGTCGTGCCCGACGGAAGCGTGTGGTACACGGGAAACGCGGCGGGATTGATCGGCCGCCTCGACCCGAAATCCGGAACGATCACCGAGTTCAAGACCGAAGGCGCGCGCGATCCGCACACGCCGCTCTGGCTGAACGGAACGCTCTGGTTCACGGCGCAGCAATCGAACAAGTACGGCAAGCTCGATCCCGAGAGCGGCGTCGTCACGCTGTACGACGTTGCGACACCTCGCGCACTGCCATACGGATTGCAGCGCGCGCCGGACGGCTCGCTCTGGATCGCGCTCTTTGGAACGAACAAGCTGGGCCATCTCGACCCGAAGACCGCGAAGCTGACCGAGATCGACCTACCGGATTCCGGAACTCGGCCGCGCCGTCTCTGCATCACGTCCGACGGCCGCATCTGGTATTCCGACTACTCGCGCGGCTACCTCGGCATGTACGATCCGAAGACGAAGGCGACGAAAGAATGGAAGACGCCGAGCGACCAGCCTGGCAGCACCTCGAATCCGTACGGCATTGGCGTTGCGCCCGACGGCGCGATCTGGGTGAACGAGGCGCGTCAGGGCACGATGGTTCGGTTCGATCCGGTGACGGAGCACATGGAGGTCGTCCCGATTCCGACCAGAGGCTCCGTGGTGCGCAATATCAGCTTCGACTCCACGAGGCACCGGCTGTGGATCGCCGAGAGCGGCATCAGCCGGATGGGGCGGATCGACCTCAAGTAGTCCCGGCTAACGCGGGCACGACGTTCGGGCGACACGCACACTGTCGGTGCGGTCGCCCGAGGTCACGCGCGCAGTCGAGCTGGAGCCAGCGAGGAGAACGGTCACCGGCTTGCTCGGATCCGCCGTTGTGAACCGCAGGCTGAGCGATTCGGTGCTCGCCGCGTACCAGACTCCAACCACCGTCGAGTCGACGCGGCCGTTCGGCGCCAGCGCACGGACCACTCCCGCGGCCCGGACCCCCGCTGAAAAGGTCATGTTGGAGCTCGCCGGCTGCGCCGCTGTCTTCGGCGCTCCCGCCGCCGCCCCTACGGCGCTCCCGGCCACGGCGCCGCCGCCCGCGCCCCCGCGCCCAGCGCCCCCTCCTCCGTCGCGCGGAACCGACTGATCGAGCGCGAACGCCGCCGGCAGAATCCCCCGCCACTCCGTCGAGTCGATCGCCAGACGGTAGCAATTCGGCAATACGACAACCCTCGTCGGATCGGCGTCGCGGGCGCTCGTGGCCACGACCTCACTGAGCTGGTTGACGTTCGTCGAAACAAATGTTCGCCGCTGCGCGAGAGGTACCTGCGCGCGCGAGACCGAATCCACGGAGACCTTCGCCATCTCGTCCTTGGCCCGAATCGAGTCTAGGCGCGCCACCGGCGGCGCCGGCGCAGCTGACGGCGGAGCAGCGGCGACTTGCTTGGACGCCGCATCCGTGATCGTCCGCTTGTCGGCCAGCGTCGCCTTCTGCTCGGCGACAGCACTTGGGCTGGCGCTCGGCGGAGGCGAGGCCGCAGGAACTGGCGCAGGCGCCGCGTTCTTCCCCTTAGCGGACACGATTGGCGACGGCGGCGCCGCCGGGAGGTTGAGAGGCGTCGCTGTCTGCCTCTCGCGAGGCGCAGAGACGGAGTCGGCCCGCACCGTGGGCGACACCGCAGGCGCGGTCACATCCATTTGCTTGTCGATCAGCCGCGCGCGCACCGAACTATTGTCGGCCATGCGCCGAGCGGTGAGCGACAGGCCCACGGCGACGACGATCATCGCGGCGATCGACATCCGTGTCGGCGTCATCGCGAATCGATACCACGGTCGTCGGCTCGAGATCGGGCCGCGCTGCGTGCGTGGAACCACACCGGCGGGTCCCGCGTCGAGCGCCGACACGATCCGCGTCGCCCCAGCCATCAGCCCTCGCGCTTCCGTCACCAGCTCGCGGCATTCCGCACACTCCGCGACGTGTAGCGCGGCGCTCTCGGACTCTTCCGGCGACAGCTCACCGTCGAGCCATGCGTGAATCGTTCCTTCGTCAAGATGCAGCATGTGTCCCTTTTCCTCGCGTGCCTGCCTCCGTTCGGCCGCCGCTTCCCGGCCAGCCTTCCCGTTGCAGCGCTTCGTACGCCTCGACCAGACGTTTTCTCGCTCGCGACAGCGTCGTGCCCACCGACGCAACCGACAGATCGAGCGCGCTGGCGATCTCCGTGTAGTTCAGCCCTTCCTCGCGCATCAGGAGTGCCTCGCGATCGCGCTCGCCCAGCGCGTCCACGGCCTTTCTTGCCAACGCGGCTTCCTGCGCGCGCTCGAGCGTCGTCGGCTCGGGTTCCACCGCTTCTTCGGCGCGCGCCTGCTCGCGCAACAGCTCGAGGTGGCGGCGACGGCGCGCGTCCTTCCGCGCTTCGTCGCGCACCAGGTTCGTCGCCACGGCGAAGAGCCACGATCGCTCGCTGACGATCGATTCCTGCCGAGCCGCACGGAGAAACGTCTCCTGCGCCACCTCCTCGGCCCAATCGCGATCGCCGAGCCGCCGTGCGAGGTAGCGCACGAGCGGCTGGTGGTATTCGCGGAAGAGGCGGTCGATGTCGATCATCTGAAGACTGGTGAGTTCACCACCCACGCACCAAGGCCACTAGCGCATTCGGCGCCAGCTCCGCCACTCCAGTGTCGTCCACGCGAATCGCTCCCGTCTTCCCAACCACGATCACTCGATCGCCGAGCGCAAAGACGGACTTGAGCTCGGGCAGCTGCTGGAGCGCGTCGAAGTAGGCCTTCGAGTACGGCTTGATGGTCGTGACCTGCATGCCGGCATGATAGCGCACATCGGTCCACACGCCATCGCGCAATGTGAACGTTCGCCCGTCGACACGCCGGTTCTTGTTCGCTTCGTCCTTGTCCTCGCGCATCGGACGGCCGGCTGCGCGCGACAGTGAGTCGATCGCGGCCACGTTCGAGACGCTGCGCTGGGCCGACGCCACCTTCGCCGACTCGAACGCCTGGCGCTGCGCCGCGTCGGCCGGCGCAGAGAGCGCCGTGGGGACCAACCCGCCACGCCCGCCCCCGCCGGCTCCCATCTGTGCCGTGCGCACTGGAAGCGCTTGCGGCTCGGTGACGAGATATGACGTGAATTCGGTCGGAATGCCGTATCGCTCGCCGAGTGCGCGAATCTCGTCATCGATCTCGGACGAGCCGCCATACTTTCGCTTTTCGGCGCTCAGGTAACCGACGCGCTGCGTCGCCCAGAGACGCGCGACGAACGAGTTCTCCCGATCGCGATCGGGGAAATCGACCGTCGACGTCCACGTCACCGGCGTCGACCCGCGACGTCCCTCGACGACGACCCGCGCGTGGCCGTGGCCGGAGTAGCGAGCCACGAGGGATAGATCGCGGTCGGCGAAGATGTCCGTGGACTCACCCGGCAGCATCCTCGAGAGGCGCACGTCGCCTTCGACGCGCACGTGAACGTCCGTCAGCATCGGACCGACGAGGCGATCGGCGACGATGCCGACCATCCGCTCCACCGATTCATCCGGCCGAACGAACTGCGACGTGCCGTGCCCGTCGAGGGCGAGTTGCTCGAGCAGACCCACGTTGACATCTGACCCCAGCCCGAAGGTGAAGATCCGCCGTGGCTCCTCGGCATGCGCGTTGGCGTCGGTGGCCATCGCCGCGAGGTGTTCGGGGCGCGTGTCGCCCACCGTGGGTTCGCCGTCGGTCACGAACAGGATCACCGGCAAGCGTCCGCGCACGACAGCGGGACGCAGCGCCTCGCGCAGCGCCCCCTCGATGTTCGTGCTGCCGGAGGCTTCCAGAGCGTCGAGGTAGCGCGTCGCCTGGCGAACGTTGTCCGGCGTCGCGGCGACGAAGTCGTCGCGGAAGGTGTGCACGTCGCTGGAAAAGTCGATCAAGCGGAAGCGGTCCCCCTCGTGAAGCGTCGACAACAACTGGTGGCCCGCCGCGCGCGCCTGCTCGATCTTGCGGCCATTCATCGAGCCGGACACGTCGAGCACCAGCGTGACGTCGCGCGGAATCACATCCGTCCGACGCCCCGCGGGCGGCGACACGCTGAGCAGGGTAAAGCCGTCTTCGTTACCCGGTGCATAGTTGAGCGCGGTGATCGCCGCTTCGTTGCGCGCGCGGACGGGGACGAGGAGCGTCACGTCGCGCGCATCGCCGCGCACGTTGACGACGCGGCGTCCGTCGCGATCAGCGACGTCGAGCTGGTGTGTCGGCGAAAACGGCGAACCCAACTCCGGCGACTGGCGGTAGCTCAACGTAAAGGACGTCTGGCCGGCGTCGCGCACATTCGTCGTTCCGGGCGCGCCGCCGCGGAAGTAGTCGATGCGCAGCGCGTCGCCCTCTCGCGGCACCACGCTCTGGAAGCGCACGACGACCGTCTTCTCTCGGCCGGGCTCGAGCGGAAAGATCCGGGCGTGGAGCAGCCCGTGCCCCATCCACTCGACGAGCGCAGGGTCGCGCCTCGCGCGGACGATCGACTCGTAGACGTTGCGCGCCTCGCCGGCGTTCATGGTCTCACCGGCGACCAACTCGCCGTCGATCGAGAGCGCGAGATTCTGAAACGCCGCGTTCGTCGGCAGCGGAAACAGGTAGTCCGCCTCGCCCAACGTCGCGCCGCGATTCACGAACCGCTCCTCGACCTCGTAGCGGAGCACGTGGTCGGCGAGCTCCACGCGGACGTCGCTCCGCGTTCGCACGATGTTCGCCGAGCAGTCCCGCACGATCGGCGGCGTGCGCCCTTCGAGCGGCTGAATTCCGAGCCCACACGGGCGCGGCACGACCCACCCCTGCGCGCCGAGCGCCGGCGCGGCAGAGGCGGCGGTTACGAAGAGGATGCTGCGGACGACACGACCAACCTCACGGCCAACGACGCGACTCATGATCGACCCCTGAAACGGTTCGTCAGGGAGACGTCGGAGGCCGTCCAGCTTGCACACCCCATGCACCGATTGGGCCAACGGGCATGCGTCAAATTCTTTGGATGGAACCTTTTTTGGCATGCGCCTTCCCTAGTCGAGGGGCATGCGAAGCACCTTTCTATTGGCTGGCTTCATCGCCGGCACGGCCGTGGTCGGTGGCGCGCTGATCGATGGTTGCGCGCGACCGCCACGGCCCGATCCGATGGCTAGCGCGGATCCCGTTAACCCCGCGGCGCTCAACGGCTTGGCGTCGAGTGAAGTCCGGCCGACCACGATCCTCGAGTCCCCGACCGTTTCGCTGGCGCTCGACCGCATCGACCAGCACGAACTGCCGCTGGATCGCACGTTCGCCCATTCGGCGACCGGGAAAGGGGTGACGGTTTACGTCTTCGACGGTGGGGTCTCGACCACCCACCCCGAGCTCGCCGGGCGCGTTCGCATCGGATACTCCGGTTTCTCCGACGATCCGAAGATCTGCAACGCTCACGGCACCGCGGTCGCCGGCGCGATCGGCGGAGCCACGCTGGGCGTCGCGCCGGACGTTCAGATCGTCGACGTCAAGATGGTGCAGTGCGAGAAGCTGCGCGGCACGATCAAAGCGATCGTCGACGGGGC
>Ga0326726_10004557_pt1 | contig 12636 bp, 7 predicted proteins | sample MHFenrmetagenome_2_FD_207603 | JGI IMG/M metagenome (GOLD analysis project Ga0326726, IMG submission 207603) | Lab enriched peat soil microbial communities from Michigan Hollow, Ithaca, NY, United States - MHF15MN | ecosystem: Environmental > Terrestrial > Soil > Wetlands > Peat | place: USA...
GATCCGCTCGACGAGGCTCGTCCGGACGTGGACGACGCCGTCGAAGGCGGCGACGAGGTCGACCCGGCTCTCGGCCGGGCCGCGGGTGACGAGCCCGGGCCCGCCGACGGCCGCCGCGAGCCGAACGGCGGCGTCGTCCTCGTGGAGGTCGGTCGGGTCCATCGCGAGGACCGCAATCCCGGACGAGGCGAGCGCGCGCGGGCCGCCCTCGACCCGCACCGCCGCTCGGCCGAGCGTCGCGAGGTCGGCGCCTGACAGCCGGCGGCCCTTGGCCCAGCGCGCCCCGTCGACGACGAGGTCGCGGGTCAGGACAGCCCCGTCCAGGTCCGGCGACGGCGGGCGGCCCGGGACGATCCGCTCGAGCCGCACCCGCCGACCGGGTCAGTCCGCGGCGGCGAGGGCCGCCTCGATCGCTCGACGGGTCTCGACCTGGGCCATTCCGGCCCGGTACGTCCCGTCGGCATGGATGTCCGATCCGGCAACCACCCCGTCGGTCGCGTGGGCCGCCGCAGCCGCGACGGCCGCGGTATCGCCGCTCGTGCCGATGAGGGCGGCCTCCACGCCCGACGCGCGGTAGGCCACGTCGGACACGCCGGTGATCCCGATCCGGGCCGTGGTGATCGAGCCGGCGGTCCGCCCGACGACGGCGGCAACCCCGACGATCGAGTACCCGGATGCCTTCTGCTCGAGGCGCCGGAAGGCCACGCCGGCACCGGCCGGCTGCGACGGGATCCGGATCTCGGTCAGCAGCTCGTCCTCGGCCAGGTCGGTGGCAAAGGCCCCTTCGAAGAAGTCGGCCGCCGCCACGACCCGCTCGCCGCCGCGTGAGCGCAGGACGAGCCGGGCGTCGAGCGCCAGGACGACGGCCGGCATGTCGGAGGCCGGGTCGGCGTGGGCGATCGAGCCGCCGAGCGTCCCCCGGTTGCGGACCTGGACGTCGCCGATCCCGGGGATCGTCAGCGCCAGGAGCGGGACCCGGCTCGTCGCCAGGTCCGACTCATAGACCTCGGTGTAGGTGGCGAGCGCGCCGATCGCGACGCCTCCGTCGGGCAGCTGGCGGATCGCCCGGAGCTCGTTCAGCCCGCCGATGTCGACGAGCTGCTCGGGGCGGGCGAGCCGCAGCCTGAGCAGGGGGATGAGGCTCTGGCCGCCGGCCAGGACCTTGGACGTGCCCTGGCCCGCGGCCAGCAGGTCGAGGGCCTCGGCGATGCTCGTCGGCCGAGCGTAGCTGAACGCGGCCGGGATCACGACTGGGCCTCCTTCCCGTGGATGGCGTGCCAGATCTTCGGCGCGGTGAGCGGCATGTCGAGGTGGCGGATGCCGAGCGGGCTGAGCGCGTCGACCACCGCGTTCGCCACGGCGGCAGTGCTGGCGATCGCGCCGGCCTCGCCGACGCCCTTCACCCCGAGCGGGTTGACCGGCGACGGGGTGACCGTCTCGTCCAGCTCGAGCGGCGGCAGCCACGACGCGCGTGGCAGGGCGTAGTCGAGCATCGTCCCGGACAGCAGCTGGCCGTCCTCGCCGTAGACCGCGCCCTCCCAGAGAGCCTGGCCCACGCCCTGGACGATCCCGCCGTGGAGCTGGCCGTCGACGATGAGCGGGTTGATCTTCTTGCCGACGTCGTCGACCGCCACGTAGCGCTTGAGGTCGACCTCGCCGGTCTCCTCGTCGATCTCGACGAGGGCGATGTGGGTCCCGAACGGCCACGTGCAGTTCGGGGTGTCGTGGTAGACGGTCTCATCGAGGTACGGCTCCATCCCCTCGGGCAGGCTGAACCCCAGGTCGAGCGCGAAGGCGATCTCCTGGAGCGTCTTCTTCTTCTCGGGCGAGCCCTTGACCCGGTACTCGGCCCCGACCACCTCGATGTCGTCGGGCGACGCCTCGAGCATGTGGGCCGCATAGCGGCGGGCCTTCTCGCGGACCTTGCCGGCCGCCTTGACCGCGGCCGTCCCGCCGACGGCCCCGGTGCGGCTCCCGTACGAGCCGTAGCCGAACGGAGTGCCCTGGGTGTCCGAGTGCTGGACGATCACGTCCTCCATCGGCACCCCGAGCTCCGACGCGATGATCTGGGCGTAGGTCGTCTCGTGGCCCTGGCCCTGGGGCTGGGTGCCCATCGTCAGGATGATCTTGCCGGTGAGGTGGACCTTGAGGTTGGCCGACTCCCACATCGCGGCGCCCCAGCCCTCGCCGACCGCCCCGATCCACTTGGACGGGGCGACGCCGCAGACCTCGATGTAGCTCGACAGCCCGACGCCGAGGTACTTGCCCCTCCGGCGGGCATCGGCCTTGGCCTTGTCGAGCTCGTAGTAGCCGATCGCGGTCAGGGCCTTGTCGAGGGCCGGCTCGTAGTTGCCCGAGTCGATGTAGATCTTCTCGCCGTTCGAGGCCGTCCCGAGGCCGGACGGGTTCTCGTACGGGAACTGGTCGGGCGGGATGAAGTTGCGGCGCCGGAGCGCGGCGGGGTCCATCCCGATCTCGTCGGCGAACAGGTCCATCGCCCGCTCGACGACGTAGGTCGCCTCGGGCCGGCCGGCGCCGCGGTAGGCGTCGACGAACGTCGTGTTCGTATAGACGCCGGTCACCTCGCAGTAGACGTGGGGGAACTTGTAGCAGCCCGACAGGACCCGCCCGTAGAGCGTCGTCGGGATTCCCGGGCCGATCGTCGACAGCCGGCCGCCGAGGTTGGCGTACGTCTTGACCCGGAGCGCGGTGATGTCACCCTCGCGGGTCCCGGCGATCTCGAGGTAGGTGATGTGGTCGCGACCGTGGGTGGTGCTCTGGTAGTTCTCGCTCCGCGTCTCGACCCACTTCACCGGCCGGCCACCGATGAGCTTCGAGGCGAGCATCACCAGGGCCATGTCGGCATAGCAGAAGATCTTCGTCCCGAACGCCCCGCCGACGTCGGGCGAGATGCAGCGGACCTTGTGCTCGGGGATGCCGGTCACGAAGGCGGTCAGCAGGAGCCGCTGGATGTGCGGCGTCTGACTCGACATCCAGATCGTGTACTCGTCCGTCCCCGGGTTGTACAGCCCGATGTCGCCGCGGACCTCCATCGGATTCGGGATGAGCCGCTGGTTGACGATCCGCTGGCGGACGACGACCTCGGCCGAGTCGATGGCCGTGGCGGTGCCGTCCTTGTCGCCGACCGGCCACACGAAGACGACGTTGTTCGGGGCGTTCTCGTGGAGCTGGGGCGCCCCCGGCTGGGTCGCCTTCTCGGCGTCGACGACCGCCGGCAGCGGCTCCCACTCGACGTGGATCGCCTCGAGCGCATCGGTCGCCTGGGCTGGAGTCTCGGCGATGACGGCGGCGACGCCCTCGCCGGTCCACTTGACGCTGTCGGTGGCCAGCGCGCGCGGCGTGTTCACGTTGTTCTGGATGCCCGCCGAGCCGCCGGCAGGCCAGGCCATCGGGAGCGGGTTGTAGGGCACGTCGGCGCCGGTCAGGACCAGGATCACGCCGGGCATCGCCTTGGCGGCGCTCGTGTCGATCGAACGGATGTTGGCGTGGGCGTACGGGCTGCGCAGGATCGCCATGTAGGTCATCCCGGTCAGCGTGATGTCGTCCAGGTAGCGGCCCTTGCCGGTGATGAACCGGGGATCCTCGACCCGCTTGATCGGGGCCCCGAGCACGTCGGTGGTCATCGGATGCCTCCTGTCAAGCGGTCGCCGCGGCCGGAGCGCCGGCCCCGGCCCGGGTCATGGCCGCGGCCTCGCGGATCGCCGCGACGATGTTGTGGTAGCCCGTGCAACGGCAGAAGTTGCCCTCGATCGCGTGGCGGATCTCGTCGTCGGTCGGATCGGGGTTGCGGGCGAGCAGGTCGGCCGCCGCCATGATCATGCCCGGCGTGCAGAAGCCGCACTGGAGCCCGTGCTTCTCCCAGAACGCCGCCTGGATCGGGTGGAGCCCGCCCTCGGGGGTCAGGCCCTCGATGGTCACGACGTCGTGGCCGTCGGCCTGGACGGCGAGGACCGCGCATGACTTGACCGCCCGGCCGTCGAACTGGACAGTGCACGCCCCGCACTGGCTCGTATCGCAGCCGACATGGGTTCCGGTCAGCCCGAGGTCCTCGCGGAGGGCCTGGACGAGCAGCCGTCTTGGCTCGACCACCACCTCTCGTTCGACGCCGTTCACCGTGAAGCGAACCTGCTCAGTCACCAAACGTCCTCCTGCTGAGCGCGTGCGCGTCTGAGACCGGGACGGGGCGCCTCGCCGGACGTGACGGGTCCGGGAGGTGGACCCCGATGGTGGCACCGGCGGCGACGCGGCGCAAGCCGAATCCGCAGGCCGGACCGACGCGCGCCTGGCAATCGGCAGGCGGCCCGACGGCCGGAGCGAGCCCGCCGGGCCCGGGTCGGCCGGCCGCCTCAGTCGCCCGCCGGCGCGGGCTCAGGCGCGAGCTCCTCCCCGCTCGGCGTCGCGTGATCCTCGGCCGGCAGCCCGCGGAGCAGCGTCACCGCCCCGAGCTCCTGCAGGATCATCCGGGCCTCGGCGACGGCCGCGGGCGTCCCGGGGTCCTCCGGGACGAGGGACGCTCGGGCGCGCGCGATCAGGGCGAGGTCCCAGCGCACGCCACGGGACCGGAAGACCGCGGCCGCAGCGTCGAGCCGAGAGAGACCGGTCCGGTCGCCCTCCAGGACCGCGAGTGCGCCCAGCGCCGCCTCGCGCATTGCCGCACTCAACCGGCCGGCGTTCCCGGCGCGACCCAGGGCCGCGACCACCTCACGGAGCCGGCCGGGATCCCGGGCCTCGACGGCCGCGGCGAAGATCTCCGCCGACTCCCCGGCCACCCCGAGCTCGACACTGAGCCGCTCCCCTTCCCGGCCGTTGGCGATGGCCGCTCCGAGGTCACCGTCGGCAAGCGCAATCGCCTGGCGGACGTCGCTGATGGTGATCCGCATCTGAGGATCGGTCAGGTCGGCGAACCGGCGCTGGAACCGGTCGATCAGCTCACGGGCCTCGGCGCCCCGACCGCGGAAGGCGCGGACGACGCAGACCTCGGACGGCACCGAGAACTCCCAGGGGCTCGACCATTCACCCAGCACGTCCAGCTCCGAGGCAATGTGCTCAATGCGATCCCAGTCGCCAAGGATTCGCGCGCAGCCAGCCGCATTCCCAGCCGCGCTGAGCGACCAGCCCACGTAGCCGCGCTGGCGTGCCCGGACGCTGCCGGTCCAGGCGATCTCGAGGGCGCTGGCCGGGTCCTCGCTCAGGCCGAACGACGAGAGGTTCATCCGCGAGCGCATCTCCGCGTTGAACAGGCCCTCCCGCTCGGCGAAGACCAGCGCGCCGTGGAGGATCGCCATCGCCTCGAGGCTCCGCCCGTCCCCGGCCAGTGCCCAGGCCAGGCTCGGCAGGAGCTCGGCGACGACGTTCCTGAGCCCGAGCCGCTCGGCGATCGGGAGGGTCACCTCGATGAGCTCATGAGCGGCCGCGTGGTCGCCGCTCATCAGCTGGGCCCGGGCCACCTCGGCGGTCAGGAGGACCCCGTCGGGATCCTCCAGGGCGAAGGAACCGAGCCCGGCACGGATCGCCTCCGCCTCCCTCCGGGCCTCCGTCGCGCGACCGGCGTTGAGGAGCGCGTCGACGAGAACGAGCGCGGCGCGTGCTTCGAGCGCGCGATCGCCGCGTCGTTGACCTGCCTCGACGAGCTCCCGGGCGAGGGCCTCCGTCTCCTTGATCCGGTCGGTCGCGGCCAGTGCCCGGGCGTGCGCCTCCTGGAGCCGGAGCCGCTCCGGCTCGTCCCCGGCGAGCTCGACGGCGTCGGCCAGGTAGGCGGCGGCGCTGGCATGGGCGCCGATGGCGACCGATCGGGCGGCAGCCGCCTCGAGCGCCTCCCTGGCCTGGGCGGTCAGCCCGGCCCGGTCGGCATCATCCGGAGCGCTCCGCAAGGCGTCGAGGTAATGGCTCGCCACGATGCCCGCACGCTCGTCCCCGCCCGTAGCCTCGTGGTAGCGAGCGGCCGCCAGGTGCCTGGCCAGGCGCTCTCGCCGCGGCAGACGGGCATAGGCGACCTCGCGGAGGACGCCCTGCACGAAGCGGTATTGCCCGCGCTCCGGCGAGATGGGGTCGTCGTCCAGCTCGAGGACCTCCCGGTCGACGAGGTCGTCCAGGACCAGCTGGACCTCCTCGGCCGAGCGATCGGCCAGGGCGACCAGCGCGTCGACCGTGAAGCTGAGGCCGAGCACGGAGGCCAGGCCGACGATCTCGCGTGCCCGTTCGTCGAGCGAGTCGAGGCGCGCCCCCAGGAGGGCCTGGAGCGAGTTCGGGACGGCTAGCTCGCCCAGGTCGCCCACCAGCCGGAACCGCCCGTCGGTCTCGACGAGGCGACCCTGGTCGAGCAGCATCCGGACCGTCTCGACGGCGTAGAGCGGGATCCCCGCGGCCCGGTCACGGATGGTCCGGAGCGCGAGCTGGGGGATCCCGGGCACCAGACCGAGCAGGAGGAGGTCCATCGCATCGTCGGACAGCGGCGGCAGGTCGAGGCGGGTGTGATTGCGGATCGTGGCGCCGAACGTCGGTCGCGCCTCGATCAGCTCCGGCCGGGCCAGCGCGAGGACAAGGATCGGTCGGTTGCGGCCGGCGGCGAGCAGGCCCTCGATGAAGTCGAGCAGGCCGGGATCGGCCCAGTGAAGGTCCTCGAAGACGAGCACCGTCGGGCCCCGGTCGGCGATCCGCTCGAACAGCGTCCGCCAGGCGGCGGTGAGCTCCTCCGTGCTGCCGCCGGAGGCACTCGCAAGCCCTAGCAGTGCGGCCAGCCGTGGCTCGACCCGAGCCCGCTCGTCGAGATCCGGCAGGTAGGTCGCAGCCATCTCGGCGAGCTTCGCCCGGGCGACGTCGGGCGGGTCGGACTCGGCGATCCGGGCCCGGCCGCGGATCATCTCGCCGAGCGCCCAGAAGGCCAGCCCCTCGCCATAGGCCGGCGAGCGCCCTTGGTGCCAGTAGACGAGCTCAACGAGCCCATCGACGTACTTCTCGAGCTCCCAGGCGAGCCGGCTCTTGCCGATCCCGGCGATGCCCAGCACTGAGACCAGCCGGGCCCGCCGATCGCGGGCAGTCGCGTGCAGGAGCTCCTTGAGCAGGCGCAGCTCGTCGTCCCGGCCCACGAACGGCGCCTCGAGGCGGGCCGTCCGCCCGAACCCGCCCCGTCCGGCCACGACCCGGACCGCCCGCCACGCGTTGACGGGGAGGTCCTTGCCGCGCAGCACCTGTGCCCCGACGGACTCGTAGACGATCGCGGATTCCGAGCCGCGGACGGTGCCCTCGCCGACCAGGACCGAGCCGGCCAGCGCAACGGACTGCAGCCGCGACGCGGTGTTCACGAGGTCGCCGGCGACCATCCCCTGCCCCTCGGCCTCGAGCGAGACGGCCGCCTCGCCGGTCAGGACGCCCGCTCGAACCGCGATCGGCGACCCGTCCGGTGCCCGCAGCGTGCTCGCGGCGTCGACGAGGTCGAGGGCCGCCCGGACGGCCCGCTCGGCGTCGTCCTCGTGGGCGACCGGCGTGCCCCACACGGCCATGACCGCGTCGCCGATGAACTTCTCGATCGTCCCGCCGTAGCGACCGATCCGCTCCCGTGCGAGCGCGAAGTAGCCATCGAGGAAGTCGCGGACCGCCTCCGGATCCCGGTCGTCGGACAGGGCGGTGAACCCGACGAGGTCGGCGAAGAGCACCGTGACGATCCGTCGCTCCGTCGGTCCGGAGTCCCCGACCGGCGCTGCCGAACCGGAGCCGGTCCGCGGCCCACCGCCCGGCGGAGCCCCCGCCTCGGGAAGCGGGCTCCCGCATGTCCCGCAGAAGCGGTCGCCAGGCTCGGCGGGCGCCCCGCAGGTCGGGCAGCTGGCCGCAAGCGCCGCGCCGCACGAGCGGCAGAACCGCCTCCCGGCTCGGTTCTCCGTCCCGCATCGCTCGCAGATCATGAACTTGTGGCCTTTGGCATGGGTTCCGCCGAGGATAGCGCGACTGGCCACGGTCGGACCCCCTGTCGCCGTCCGCGTGGGCAGCGCGACGGCACCTCAGCCGGCGGAGTGTCCGCTCCCCCGACGGCGCGACCGGCCACCCGACCAGCGACCGAGCGCGGCGCTCCGGGCGTCGATGGACCGCGGGTCGAGCGATGCGGCGATGGCCTCGTCATGCCGCCGGTCGACGGTTCGGACGACCTCGCCGAGCAGGTCGAGCTTGGCCCGTGCGACGTCGCGGGAAAGCCCGGCCAGGCTGCCCGACGGTGCAATCCCGATCCGCTCCTCGCCGCGTCCGCTCGACGCCGCGTAGCCGATCGCCCAGACCATGAGGGCTGGATCGTCGAGCTCCGGACGCCTGGCGTCGACAACGCCCAGGACGATCCCCCGCTCGACCGGAGCGCGCGTGATGAGCCGCCAGTTGTCCGGACCGGCGATGAGGTCGAACAGGTGGCTGTCGTAGGCGGGTCCGAAGATCGTCTCGGCACCCGCCTCGTCGGCGTTTCCGTCGTCGATCGCCAGTGAGACGTGAGGCCGCGCCCCGGGGGGCCCAAGACCCGCCAGGAGCCGAGCCTGCGCGTCGCAGAACAGCCGCCGCTCGGCCGGGTCCGACCCGATGGCCACGGCGCCGTCCTCGTCGACCTGGATGAACGGGCACCCGGCCGCGGCCAGATCCGCCAGCTCACCGGCGAGGGCGTCGGCCAGGGCCAGGGTCAGCTCGGCGCGTACCGCCGGCTCCACCGCGCCGAACCGTCGACCGAGGCTGTACGGGCCCGGCAGGCATTGCTTCACCGGGACGTCGCCGGCCAGGTTCTGGGCGAATGTCCAGGCATCGACCAGCAACGGCCGCTCTCGGGCGGGCATGGACGAGCCACCCGGCAGGAGCGCACGGCCCACCGCGTCGACAGGGTCCGGCCGATCGATCCAGCCGTCGCTGAGCAGTCCCAGGCCAGCCTCGACCTGGTCGGCCAGAACCGCCCGCAGCCGGTCGCCTCGCGACCCGGCGGACGGATCGCCGGGATCGGGCGCCGGGTATCCGCCGGCGAGCGTGGCGAACATCGCCCGATCCTAGGTCATCGGTCGTCATCGGGTACCCTGCCGACCATGCCCAGGAGCGCCAAGCGCCTGGCCGGCCGGTACCAGCTCAGCGTGGCGATCGGGTCCGGCGCGTTCGCCACGGTGTACCGGGCCCGCGATCTCCGGCTGGGCCGCGACGTCGCGGTCAAGGTCCTGCTGCCCAACCACCGGCTCGATCCGATCCTCACCGCCCGATTCGACCGCGAGGCGCGGGCGCTCGCCGCGCTCAGCCACCCGAACGTGGTGGCCGTCCACGACGTGGGGCCCGGGGACGACGACGGCTCGGAGCCGTTCATGGTCATGGACCTGTGCGTCGACGGGTCGCTGGCAGATCGCCTGGCCGACTCCGACCTTGGCTGGCTCGAGCCGGACGAGCTCATCCCGATCCTCGTCGACGTGGCGGCCGGTCTCGACGCACTCCACGCACGCGGGATCATCCACCGCGACCTCAAGCCGTCGAACATCCTGCTCGGCGACGGGCGGGCGCGGATCGCCGACCTCGGGATTGCCCTGGCCGAGCCGAGCGACCTGACGATGGCCGGGACGACCGTCGGCACCGTCGCCTTCCTTGCGCCTGAGCAGCTGGCCGGTGAGCCGGCGTCGACCGCCAGCGATGTCCACGCCCTTGGGGTCGTCGCCCACCTCGGGCTGACGGGGGTCCTCCCACGGTCGGCCGGCAGCCTGGCCGAGATCGTGGCGGCCAGCCGGGTTCCGGCGCCGCTCGTGTCGCAGGTCAGGCCAGACCTCGGAGCGTCGTTCGACGCGCCGGTCGCTGTCGCCCTGTCGCGCTCGCCCGGCGAGCGCCCGACCGCCCACGAGCTCGGAACGGCCCTCGCGGCGGCCCAGGGCCGGCGGACCGGCCGGATCGCCATCCCGCGGACGGGCACCGACCCGGGAGTGCGACCCGTTGCCGCCGCCGCGGGAGCCCTGCTCCCGGCCGGCGCGTCGGCCGGGACCCGACCGAGCTCGGTCGGGTCCGCCGGCGTCGAGGCGCCCACTCTCGGCGCGGTGGCGGTCGGGCGGACCGGCCGCGGGCGGCGTCGCGCCTGGCTGGCGGCCGCCTGGATCGGTGCCGGCGCCCTGGCGTTCACGGCAGGGGCCGTCGTCCTGCCCGCGGTTACCGGGCTCGATGCCCGGCGAGCGACCCCGTCACCGAGCCGGGTCGCCGTGATCGTCCCGAGCCCGAGCCCGACGCCGCAGCCGACCCCGACGCCGTCGCCCACCCCGACGCCGACGCCGAAGCCGTCCCCGACGCCCCGCCCGACACCCACGCCCACCCCCGAGCCGGACCCCTTCGACGTCGCGGCCCAGGCGTCGGCGGAGGCCCGGGCGGCGGTCGAGGCCGCGGCCGCCGATCGCGCGCTCAAGAACCGCGAAGCACGGGATCTCGAGGCGCGGCTCGACCGGTTCGACCAGGCCCTCGACGATGGCGATCCCGGCCGGGCGCGCGAGGAGGCAGGGCGCTTCGCAGACGCGGTGGCCGCACGGATCGACCGCGGTGCCTTCCCGTCCGACGACGCCGACCGCCTCCGGTCGGCCGCCGAGGCTCTCGTCGACGCGGCGGGCGCCCTCGAGGGCTGATCGCCGTCTTACGTTCCGCTTACATGGGGCCGGTCCCGGCGAGGTCGGCCAGCGTATCCTCGGCCCGCATGAAGACGATCCTGGTCATCGACGACGAGCGGAACATCGTCGAGCTGCTCCGCCTCTACCTCGAGAAGGAGGGCTGGGCGGTGATCTCGGCCGGCGACGGCGAGACGGGCCTCGAGCTCCACCGCCGGCATGACCCAGATCTCATCGTCCTCGACCTGATGCTCCCGCGCATCGACGGGTTCGAGGTCTGCCGGGAGGTCCGCCGGCGGGGCGACACGCCGATCCTCATGCTGACCGCGCGCGACGACGACGTGGACTCGATCGTCGGGCTCGAGCTCGGTGCCGACGACTACGTCACGAAGCCGTTCAACCCGCGAGCCCTTGTCGCCCGGGTCAAGGCGATCCTGCGGCGGACCTCCGGTGCGACGCGCGGCGGCCGGCCGATCGAGGTCGGTGATCTCCGGATCGACCCACGCCGGCGCGAGGCGACGGTCGGGGATCGCCGGCTAGAGCTCCGCTCGCGCGAGTTCGACCTGCTCGCCGCGCTCGCCCGGGATCCGGGCGTCGTGCTGACCCGCGACGCACTCCTCGAGGACGTCTGGGGAACGGACTTCCCGGGCGAGACCCGGACCGTCGACGTCCACGTCGCCGAGGTGCGTCGCAAGCTCGGCGACGACGGGCCCCGGATCGAGACGGTCCGGGGCCTCGGATACCGGCTCCTTCCGCCGGTCAGGGAGGCCGTGCCGGGTCGCGACCAGGACGCCTCGCCGAACGGCTCCGCGCCCAACGGCTCCGCCACGCCTGCCTCCGGTGCGGGCGACGACCCGTCGAGGGACGGCTGACGGCGTGCCTCGTCGCCTGAGCGCCCGGATCGCGGTCGCATTCGCGGCGGTGGCGTTCGTCACGCTCGTCGGTGTCGGGGCCACCCTGTTCGTCGCCCTCCGTTCGCTCCACGCGGACGCGATCAGCGCGGCGCTGGCGCAGACGAGCCAGCCGCTCGTGTTCCAGCTCCGTGCCGCGACGCTCACCGGCAACCTGCGGACCCTGCTCGGCGACCTCCGCGCCCAGGTCGCGGACGAAGGCGTCTCGGTCGAGCTGATCACGGCCGACGGCCAGGTCGTCGATCTCGGCGGTGAGGCGGTCCCGATCGCCCGCTTCCCGGTCGACCAGACGGCTGCGCGGGGTGACGTCGCGACGGGCTCGATCCAGGCGAGCGATGGGCAGGGCTACCTCTACGCGGTCTCCACGCTGCGCGGGCCGAACACGACCGGACCACGGGCGATCGCCCTGTTCCAGCCCGACGTCTCGGGCTCGGAGGCGATGCGCGACCTGACCCGCACGCTGCCGGTCGTCGTAATCCTCGTCCTCGTCGCCGGCGCCCCGATCGCTTACCTGTTGAGCCGATCGGTCACCGGTCCGCTGCGTCGGCTGGCCGGGGCGACCGCCGACCTCCCGATGACCGACCCCGGCCCGCTCCCTCTCGAGGGCCCGACCGAGGTCCGCGAGCTGACCGATCGCTTCAATGCGATGGCCGCCGAGCTCGCGGAGACGCGCGCCCGCGAGGCCCGCCTGCTCGCCGACCTGCGCCACGACCTGCGCACGCCCCTGACGGTCATCGGCGGGTTCGCGACGGCTCTCGCGGACGGCACGGCGGTCGGCGCCGACGCGACGAAGGCGGCCGAGGCCATCGGCGAGGAGGCGGCCCGGCTCGAGCGGCTCCTCGCCGAGCTCGAGGCGCTCGAGCGGCTGCGGGGCGGGTCCGCCGGCCGGCGGCCGGTGCGACACGACGCCAAGGCGCTGCTGCACGAGACGGTCGTCCGGTTCGGTCCGGCAGCGTTGTCCGCCGGGGTCGAGGTGGCCGAGGTGGCCGACCCGGACGAGACGACGCTGACCTTCGCCGCCGACCGGCTGGCGATCGAGCGGATCCTCGGAAACCTCGTGGCGAATGCCCTCGCGGCGGTCCGGCCCGGCGGCCACGTGTGGCTCGCCGCGCGGCCGGCGGCGGCGGTCG
>Ga0326726_10004558_pt1 | contig 12635 bp, 11 predicted proteins | sample MHFenrmetagenome_2_FD_207603 | JGI IMG/M metagenome (GOLD analysis project Ga0326726, IMG submission 207603) | Lab enriched peat soil microbial communities from Michigan Hollow, Ithaca, NY, United States - MHF15MN | ecosystem: Environmental > Terrestrial > Soil > Wetlands > Peat | place: USA...
AATGCCGCCACATCTTCCGCTGCAGCGTCGGCCAGAGGAGCTTCGTCGTCGGGCCCGAAGGGCATTTGCGGCCCTGCCTGTCCCTCCATCATCCCGATTTTCTCTACGACCTGAGAAAGGGCAGCCTATCGGACGCCTGGCAGAGGTTCCTCCCCCAGGTCCTGGCCAGGGAATCGGACAGGCCCGAATACCTGGAAAAGTGCGGGAGATGCCCGATCGTGAACCTCTGTCTTTGGTGCCCGGCCCACGCCTACCTTGAGACAGGGGCCCTGGACCGGCCCGTCGAGGACTTTTGCAGGGTCGCGGAGGCCCGAGCGGAGGCGTTAAAATCAGGTTGACATTGCCGATCGTTCGGCCTAATATACTGAGCAGGAAGCGTTTATGGAGGATCCAAGGTCATGAAAAAACAGTGGCGGACGCCGCATCTTATCGTCCTGTTCAAGGGGCGTCCGGAAGAGACGCTCTTGTGCCATTGCAAGTACAAAACGGCTCCGCCTGTGGCCCCCTACAACCACAAGGACAACTGCACGTCCAATCCTCTCTGCTGCCAGGCTTGCGCCGACATCCGCTACGCCTCTTAGCCCGGCTTGTCTCGAGCCCGCCCGCGCTTCAGCTGAACCTTACGCCGCTCGTCTTTCCGATGGCCTCCTCGGCCGCCGTCCTGACATAAGGGCTGGGGTCCTTCTTCAGCCGGACGAGGAGGCGGACCGCCTCTTCGCCGCCGATCTCCCCCAGGGCTCCGGCCGCCGCCCTTCGGACCTCGACGTTGGAGTCCGAGACCGCCGCCGCGATCCCCGGCAGGGCCTCGCGAAGGCGGCGCCGGCCGATGACCGCCAGGGCCGAGCTCCGGGCGTACCAGGGCGGCAGGCGGAGCCGCCTGACGGCCCATTCGGGATCGAGGGACGGCCGCGCGCAGAGCTCACGCACGACGACATCGCGGATGCCTTCGTTGGGGTCGGCCAGGACCTCCCAGAGGAGCTCCTCGGTCCAGGGACGGGGGACCTTGACGCAGGCGAGGATGATCCGGAGTCTACGCGTCTTGTCCGGGGTCCGGCCCAGCTTTTGCAGGAAGGCCCGGCAAACTTTGGATGGCGTCGTTTCGTCAGGCGGGCGGTGTTCGTCCATCCTCAGACCAGGTCCAGGATGTGGCCCATCTTCTCTTTCTTGGTCTTGAGATAGCGCAGGTTGCAGGCGTTCGGAGGCACCTCGAGCGGCACGCGCTCGACGATCTCCAATCCGTAGCCGGCCAGGCCGATGAACTTGCGGGGATTGTTGGTGATGAGCCGGAGCCGGCGGATGCCGAGCGCGACCAGGATCTGGGCGCCGATGCCGTAATCGCGCTGGTCGGGCTTGAAACCGAGCTCGCGGTTGGCTTCGACCGTGTCGGCGCCCTTGTCTTGCATGGCGTAGGCCCGGATCTTGTTGGCCAGGCCGATGCCGCGCCCCTCGTGGTTCATGATGTAGAGGACGACGCCCCGGCCTTCCTTTTCGATCATCTCCATGGACAGCCGCAGCTGCTCGCCGCAGTCGCACCGGGCCGAGCCGAACGTATCGCCCGTCAGGCACTGCGAGTGGGCCCGGACGAGCACCGGCTCGACGCCGCTGACATCGCCCTTGACCAGGGCGACATGATGTTCGCCGCGGATGACGTCCTCGTAGACGTGAAGGCGGAAGTGGCCGCGTGACGTGGGCAGGTCCGTCTCCTCGAGCTTGCGGACGAGCGTCTCGTGGTTCATGCGGTAGCGGATGAGCTCGGCGATGGTCAGGATGGGGATGCCGAAGCGCCGGCTGACCTCTTCGAGCTGGGGGCGGCGGGCCATCGAGCCGTCTTCGTTCATGACCTCGCAGATGACTCCGGCCGGGGTGAGCCCGGCCATGCGGGCCAGGTCCACGGCGGCCTCGGTCTGGCCGGCCCGGGAAAGGACTCCGCCCTCGACCGCCTGGAGCGGGAAGATGTGCCCCGGGCGGGCCAGGTCCTCCGGCTTGGAGGCCGGGTCGATGGCGGCGAGGACGGTCCGGGCCCGGTCGTGGGCCGAGATGCCGGTCGTGACATCGGCCTTGGCGTCGATGGACACGGTGAAGGCGGTCTGGAACCGGGCCGTATTCTCGCTGACCATCAGGGGGAGCTGAAGCGCCTCGAGACGCTCGCGGGTGAGCGGCAGACAGATGAGCCCGCGCCCGTGGTGGGCCATGAAATTGATGATCTCGGGCGTCACCTTCTCGGCCGCGACCATGAGATCGCCTTCGTTCTCGCGGTCCTCGTCGTCGACGATGATGATCATCCGTCCGGCCCGGACCGCCTCGAGGGCCGTTTCGACGGGCACCGTCTTTTTTTCTTCGGTCATGGGATTGAAGGGGCCTCTCTCAGCCCTTTTTGTGTTCTTCGGACATCCAATTATACACGTATTTTCCGACCAGGTCACACTCGAGGTTGACCCGGGCGCCGGGGCGCAGGGCGCCCAGGTTGGTCGAGGCGAGCGTCGTCGGGATGAGCTCGACCTCGAACGAGGACGGGCCGAGCGAGGCGATGGTCAGGCTGACCCCGTCGACGGCGACCGACCCCTTGGGAACGAAGAACGGGCGCAGGGCGGCCGGGAACGCAACGGTCAGCCTGCGGCCGGGAGGCCGCGCGGAGGCCCGGAGGACCGTCCCGGCGCCGTCGACGTGGCCGCTGACCAAATGCCCGCTGAGCGGCGCGGCCAGCGTCAGGGGAAGCTCGAGATTGAGGAGTTCGTCCGGCCTGAACGTGCCGAGGGTCGATCTCGCTCGGGTCTCCCGGGAGAGGTCGAAGCGGAGGGCGCCCCGGTCCGTCCCGGCGAGAGTCAGACAGACCCCGTTGACGGCGACGCTGTCGCCTGGCGCGAGATTGCCCGCAAGCCCGGGAGCCTCGACCGACATCTCCGAACGGCCCTTGCGATAGCCGCGAAAACGGCCCTGGTGGGAGATGATGCCGGTGAACATCAGAAGTATCCTTCCACAATGATGTCGTCCGCGATCGTGAATGTCCGCGTCCGTTTGAGGGCGATGGCGCCGTCGACGTGGCCGGCTCCCTCGCCGCCGATGAGGCCCGGCGCGGCGGCCCCGCCGAAGAGGCGAGGCGCCACGGTCAGGACGGCCTTGTCGGCCAGGCCCTGCTCGATGAAAGACGTGAACACCCGGCTCCCGCCCTCGACGAGCAGGGCGGCGATCTCGAGCCGGCCGAGTTCGGCGAGCACCCGCGCGAGGCTCCAGGTCTTGGCGCCGTCCGGGGGGGCGAGGACCTCGACCCCGAGCGCTTCGAGCGCCACGGCCTTTTCGCGCGGGGCCTCGGCCCCGGCGAAGACGACGATCCGGCCGCGGTCGAGGGTCGACAGGATGCGCGACGTCAGGGGAAAGCGCAGGCGGGAGTCGAGGACCGCCCGAAGGATCTTCTTCGACGGCCAGCTGGGATGACGGACGGTCAGGAGCGGGTCGTCGGCGACGAGGGTGTTGCCGCCGACAAGGAGCGCGCCCTGCTCGCCGCGGAGGAGGTGGACGTAATCGCGCGTCGCCGCCGAAGAGATCCATCTCGCCTCGCCCGACGCGCAGGCGATCTTCCCGTCCAAGGTCAGGGCCGCCTTGAGGGTGACGAACGGCACCTTGCGGACGATGTACTTGGCGTGGGCCTCGTTGAGCACGGCGTTCCTCTCCGCGAGAAGCCCGACGGAGACCTCGAGCCCCGCCTCTTCGAGCCGGCGGACGCCCTTGCCGTCGACGAGCGGGTTCGGATCGATGGCCGAGACGACGACGCGGCGGAGCCCGGCGGCGATGACGAAATCGATGCATGGCGCGGTGCGGCCCCAGTGGACGCACGGCTCGAGGGTCAGATAGAGGGTCGCGCCCCTGCACCGGCGGCCGGCCATGCCGAGGGCGAGGACCTCGGCGTGGGCTTTCCCCGGCTCCTCGTGGTAGCCGTGGCCGGCGACCGTCCCGTCCCGGACGACGACGGCCCCGACGAGCGGGTTCGGGCTCGTCCGGCCGCGGGCCTTTTCGGCCAGCCCGTAGGCCATCTCCATCCAGGCGAGGTCGTGCGCCGCACTCATGAGAGCAGGGCCTCCACGAATTCCCGGGCCGAGAACTCGGCGATGTCGTCTTCGCCTTCGCCGACCCCGAGGAACCGGATCGGCAGGCCCAGCTCGGCCGCCACGGCGATGGCCGCGCCGCCCTTGGCCGTGCCGTCGATCTTGGTCAGGAAGATCCCGGTCAAACCGGAGAACTTCAGGAACTCCCGGGCCTGAAGGACCGCGTTCTGGCCGACGGTCGCGTCGAGGACGAGCAGGGAATCGATCCGGGCGGCGGGCAGCTCCCGGACGACGACGCGCCGGACCTTCTCGAGCTCGGCCATCAGGTTCGTGTTCGTGTGGATGCGCCCCGCCGTGTCGACGAGGAGGACGTCCCCCTCTTGGGCCTTGAAGGATTGCGCGGCGTCGAAGACGACGGCGGCCGGGTCGGCGCCGTACGAGCCCTTGACGACCGGGATATTGAGCCTCTTCCCCCAGAGCGCGAGCTGTTCCTGGGCCGCGGCCCGGAACGTATCGGCAGCCGCCAGGACGACCCGCCGCCCCTCCCGCCGGTATTTTGCGGCGAGCTTGGCGGCCGACGTTGTTTTGCCGCCGCCGTTGACCCCGACCATCAGGATGACGGTCGTGACCTTCCCGGCCGCTGGGCTGCCGTCGCGGGGCGTGAGGAGCGCGACGAGCTCGTCCTTGAGCGCGCGCTCGAGCCCGGTCTCGCTTTCGGCCTTGCCCGTCTTGGCCTTGAGCGCGCCGACGATCGTCTCCGTGGCCGGGACCCCGACGTCGGCCTGGATCAGCGCTTCCTCGAGCCCGTCCAGGATCTCGTCCCGGCGCTTGCCGCTGCGGAAGAGGTCCTCGACCTTGCGGAAGGCGTTCCGGGTCCGGGCCAGCTTTTCCCTGAGGCTTCCGACCATGGTCTTAACATTTTATTTTTCAAGCGTTTAATTGTCAATGGCAGAACGGGCGTAACGGGCGGGACAGGCGGGTAATGAGTTTTTCCGGGAACGAGCTCGGGTGTTATGATGCCCCCGAAGTTGCGAACATCAGTTGACACGACCGGAGAAGGTCAAGGCCGGGTCCGTCGTCTGAGCCCCAGCCGCCTTGGGCCGGGAAGGTCTCCGCCTCATAGTTTTCGAACGAGTCCTTCGGGAGCGCCTGGGCCTGCAGCATGCCGGTCTATCCGATTTTCCGATCTTCCCAGTGCTTTCTCCGTCCAATACAGAGCCTTTTCGAGAGAACGCCAACAAGGAAACCTAAAATACCCTGATAAATCAAAAAGAAGATTCGGAAGGCACTTGTGGGCCCTTCGACGGTACCAAAGAAATACCCAAGGAGCACTGCCCAGATATAAGCCACAGGAATGACCAGTAAGTTGTAGAGGCTTCCCCAGAAGCCCCCGTCCGAGCCAAGGCGCTCGACCAATAAGCCAACAGCTATGAAGGTTCCAGCGCCGATTACACCCCATGAGGCCATGCTTCTGATCTTCATGTTGTCGCTAGATGATACCGCTGATGGCAGATCCAATTGATAATGAAACTGCAGTAGCAAATGATGTCCAACGTTCCTGAAATTCCCGCATGAGATCGAGTGTCAGTTGAGCCATTTCCATAACCTTTGACCACTCATGATAGTTTGAATACGGATCGTCGATTCCCTCATATCTAGCGCTCAAATGGCTTGAGCCGCCCATTAAAGAAACCGAAGAATGGGCAAAATAGTCCTGGATGACATGAAGATATTTGCCAAACTCCTTGGCGTTCAGCGTTGTTTCGCAGACTCGCAGTGCTTCCGCGTATCTTCCGGTAGAAATGAAGTGCCATTCCTTTAATATGGCGGGATTATCGGCTCTCCAACAGCCGGTCCCAAGATTATTATCCACATCCACGTCTGCCTGTGCGATTAGTAGAGCAACCTTTCGGGGAAATCCGGCCATGACTGCAATTCGATATGTCCAAACTCCATGAACGGTATAGCCCCATTGTCCTGAACGATCAATCATATTAATCGGATTTGATGCGCAATAAGAATAAAGATTCCACCTCTGAGGATCCGCCATCGCCTCCTGCAAAACGAGTTTCGGATCCACCGAAATAAACCTATACTGGCTTCGGTCATAATACTCGCCCCGAAGTAGTCGAGCTCCGATTCGACATCGTGCTCCTTGCCCGAGAACTTGAGCTGGGGATCGTAGGTGTTGTTCTGCCCGGTCTGCTGGATCCCCCCATACGGATCATGGACAACCGAATAGACCACGTTGCCCGATTGATCCGTTACGACCCGGGTGGTGTTGATCTGGTCCGGGGTGTAGTAGAGGAGGCGCGTGCCGACATGGTCATATTCGGCGATTAATCGGTCGCCCATATAAATATAGTCCTTGAGGAGCGTCCCATAGACATTGTACAACTGCAGGAGCTTGCCGTCGAACGAGTAGATATAGAAGTTCCCGACCGGGGCGGCGGACATCATCTTGGCCGTCCCGGACGCGGAGCCTGAGGATCCACCGCTTGCGGCCCTGAGTGAGCCCGTGTCTGTCCCAGAGGCCTGCCGGGTCGGGCTCTCGGCCGCATCGTTATCCTTCCCCTCCCGTTCGCGTCTCCGCTCATCCACGAGCCGGCTCCGGGAGACGATCTGGCCCTGAGCGACGATCTGCCCTGCGCCGATCGCGAAGTTTCCCTCGGACACGCCGAAGGGGACGCGCGAGGGCAGGCTCAGCCGCTTGGCCACGATGACCTCGCTCTTCCCGTCCGTCTCGATGAGGAGCGAGCGGAGCCCGGTCGCAGAATCGGATTCGTCGATTACGGCCTTGCCCGTTTCGAGGACCCTTTGGGCGTTAGTCGAGGGCCTCGCCTGGCCCGCTTCCTCAGCCCGTCCGGCCAGAGCTCTTCAGGACCCGAAGAGACGCAATCCTTTATCCGGTTCAGGTGCCGGGTGTTGGCGCTCGGTGATTGCGTCCTGGCAGTGAGAAGGCGCCCTTGGGCCGGCGACGCCTTGACGACGGCCATCTTCTCGGCGGGCTTATTCTCGCCGATGACGCCCATCGCTATCAGCCAAGATCGCCCCCTACGGCCTTTTCCCCCTTTTTCTTAGCCGACAATCGAAGTAGAAATATGAGAGCATAACAATCATGGGTATTATCCAACTTAGCAGGTTGAGCAGGAAACCTCCCGCGTTTTCATCTCTTCCCGGCACCAGGAAACATACGGCAATGCCAATGCTATGGACAACCAAGGAAACGATTGGCAATCTAGCAGGAGTCCCTTTTCTCTGGCAGTTATTTAGACAAAGCAAAACACCGAGATAAGAACCAAATATCAATAAGAAAAGCGGCACGCCGCTTACGGATAGCGTAACATAAATAAGTACGCTCCAGGACATCATGATATATGGCGATTGAATTGGTCCGTTAGTATTAAATCCACCGAAAAGAAACACCAAGGCTGAAGCAACAACAACATAGGTAACTAAAAGAAGAAATCTGAGAGGGAGGTTCATTTGCTTGCTGATAATCTTCATGGGACTCGTCCTAAATCCCTGACGAAAAGATAGGGGCGATTGATATCATGACCGATGCCACGTACTCCATGACTCGCTGCTGAAATTCTAGCATAAGGTCGAGAGTCAGTTGAGCCATCTCCATTACCTTTGCCCATTCATGATAGTTCGAATATGGATCGTCAATTCCATTGTATTTGCCTCCGTTGAAAAGGCCGAGAGGGTCACAATGGGACGAACCGCCCATTAACGAAACAGAAGAATGTGCGAAATAGTCCTGAATAACATGAAGATATGTCCCGAATTCCTTGGCACTCAGAGTTGTTTCACAAATCGTCAACGCTTCTATATAGCGTTCGGTTGACACGAAATGCCAATCCTTCCTTTGCTTCTCGTTCAATGTAACAGAGGATTTTCCGCTGAAGATATTGTCGACATAATTATCTGCCTCTGCGATTGCTCTCGCGGCACGTTCTGGAATTCCTGCCATAATCGCTATCTTGAGGGTCCAGTCCTTATGGACTAATTCGCCCCATCGCCCCGACGGATCTACGATATTAATGGGATCGTTCGAACAATATGAATAGCGGTTCCATCTTTGGGGATCAGCCTGGGCTATCTGTAAGATTAGTAATGGATCCACCGAGATAAACCTATATTGGCTCCGGTCATAATACCTCGCCCCGAAGTAGTCGAGCTCCGATTCGACGTCGTGCTCCTTGCCCGAGAACTTGAGCTGGGGATCGTAGGTGTTGTTCTGCCCGGTCTGCTGAATCCCCCCATAGGGATCATGCACCACCGAATAGACCACGTTGCCGCCCTGGTCAGTTATCACCCGGGTGGTGTTGATCTGGTCCGGGGTGTAGTAGAGAAGGCGCGCGCCGACATGGTCGTATTCGGCAATAAGCCGGTCGCCCATGTAGATGTAGTCCTTCAGGAGCGTCCCATAGACATTGTACAACTGCAGGAGCTTGCCGTCGAACGAGTAGATGTAGAAGTTCCCGACCGGGGCGGCGGACATCATCTTGGCCGTCCCGGACGCGGAGCCTGAGGATCCACCGCTTGCGGCCCTGAGTGAGCCCGTGTCTGTCCCAGAGGCCTGCCGGGTCCGGCTCTCGGCCGCATCGTTATCCTTCCCCTCCCGTTCGCGTCTCCGCTCATCCACGAGCCGGCTCCGGGAGACGATCTGGCCCTGAGCGACGATCTGCCCTGCGCCGATCGCGAAGTTCCCCTCGGAAACACCGAACGGAACGCGCGAGGGCAAGCTCAGCCGCTTGACGACGATAAGCTCTTCCTTCCCGTCCGTTTCGATGAGGAGCGAGCGGAGCCCGGTCGCCGAGTCGGCCTCGTCGACCGCGGCCTTGCCCGTCTCGAGGACCTCTAGGGCTTCGGTCAAGAGCTTTACTTGGCCTGTCTCTCCAGCCCGCCCGGCTAGTGCCGCCTCGGCGGCGCGACGCTTCTCCCTCTCTCCTTCCCGCGAGGATGCGTTTTTGGGCGTATCCAAGCCGATGCTCGAGGCCGGGTCCGTCGTCTGAGCCCCAGGCGCCCGCCAGCCGCCTTGGGCCGGGAAGGTCTCCGCCTCATAGCTTTCGAACGAGTCCTTGGAGAGCGCCTGCGAGACCTCTTCGCCTGAGGTCTTCGGCCTCAGGACGAGGTCCTTGTAGCGGGCCTCGAAGTCCTCGATCCTGGACGCGGCCCAGGTCGTCCGGACCAGAACCTCAGGCGCCGCCCCTACCCAGGGCCCCTGGACGAGCGGGATCCCTTCGAGCAAAGGTTTCCCGTCGAGAACAAGCGACGCCGTCAGCGTGAGGGGCCGGAGGATGAGCCCCACCGGGTGCCAACGGTCGAGGAATGTGTCGAGACCGCCTCCGTCGACTGAGGCCGCATTGAGACCGATATTGGCCGCCTTCTTGAGGAAGTCCCCTGAGAAAGTGAGGTCAGCCGTCCACGCGCTCGCCGTGAGCGGATCGGGGAAGGACGCCCGGATCGAAAGCGCCGGTGAGCCCGACTCGGTCCCCGACGGGATCTTGAGCTTGAGCCCGATCGCGAGCGTCTCGCCCTGGGCCGCGACCCCGTCGGCATCCGAGACCCGGACGAGGCACAGCCCCGAGACCTCAGGCGGCACCAGCCACTCGAAGCTTCCGGTATTGGGCGCGCGGTCGACGATCGTCCGGAAGGTCGTCCCGTTGTCGGCCGAGTACTCGATCCGGACCTCCTTGACCTCCGTGGCGCCCCGCCAGGCTATGGGCTGGATCGTGCCCGCCGCGAGGAGGTCGCCTTCGGCCGGCGAGGTCACGACGAACGCCGTTTCCTCGGCGACCTTGTTCCCGCCGATGATGCCCGTCCCGGTCAGGGTCATATCGTAGGGGTTCTCGTTCCAGTCGCTATTGACGATCGAGATCGAGGCCGTCTTGAGGCCCTCGGAGTTTGCCGAAAAGCGGACGACGAAGGTCCTCGTCCCTCCGGGAACGATAGTAACAGGCGGGGTCTCGGGCGGCGTATAGGGTTGTGTAATGACCTCAAACTCGCGCGCATCCGGGCCCTCGAGAACGACAATCGGGTCGCCGTAGAGAAGGAGGTCCTTCTCGCCGAAGTTGCGGATGGTGAAGGTCTGGTCCCAGTACTGACCGATCTCGATCTCGCCATAGTCCCAGTCGCCGCCGTCCGGGGCTTGGAGGATCTCGATCTCGGGCTGATAGTTCCCGTAGAGGTTGATCTGGTAATCGGCTTCGTCGATGTCGTTCGAGGGGACGCGGAGGAGAGCGACCTTGTGGCCGGCGCTCCGGGGATGGAAGCGGACAACGAGGCTGGTGCTCCCGCCGGGAAGGATCGGGGACGAGGGCTGGAAGACGTCGAAGTTGTCCTCGGCATCGCCTTCGATCGTGAGCGAGCCGAGGCTGAGGTTCGCGTCGCCGAGGTTGCGGATGGTCAGGGTTTCGTCGAAGCTCTGCCCCACCGCGGCCGCAAGATAGGCCTCGCCGCCCGAGGGGATCTCGACCTCGTCGTGCTTGATATCGATCTCAGGGAGGGGCGGCAGGGCCGAGAGCCGCAGGCCCCTGTCGTCGTAGAGGTACTTGCCGATGACCGTGCCGGCCGAGTTCTGGATGTATTGAAGCCGGTTCTGGGCGTCCCAATAGCAAGTGTTGCCGATCCCGGCGGAGAGGAAGTTCCCCCGGTTGTCGTAGTAGTAGCCCTGGATCCTATTGGTATCCCAATATTGGAATTGCCGGAAGATGCCATCGCCGTGCCGCACGGTGAGCATATTTCCATATGCGTCGTATTCGTAGCCGTAGCTCGTGATCGTGCCCGAGGAGTATGTGGCCGAGGTCAGGCGGTTGAGGGCGTCGTAGCCGAAGGAGGTCGTAAGCGCCGGAGCGGTCGAGGCGATGCCGGTGATATTGCCTGCGCCGTCGTAAGAGTATGAGGCATCGTAGAGGGTCGTCCCGCCCCGCACAAGGGACACCAGGGTCGGCATCCCGGCGTCGTTGTAGGAGGCGTTATAAATGGTGCCGTTCGCGAACGGGATCGCCGCCGGCATCTTGTTCGGGCCGTACGTGACGCCCGGACTCGCCACGACCGGCGAGCCGTTAAAGCTCACCGACTCGGGCATGTCCAGGGTATTGTTGGCGATGACCACGCCGTCTCCAGGATTTCCCGATTCCTTCCAGCCCTTCGGGTTGAGGTTCGGATCGTAGGTATAACTAAGCGTTTTTGACGCCAGGCCCGGGATGGTCACTCGCTCAGATGTGAGATTGCCGAACGGCCCGTAGACGATATCCTCGCGCCGCCAACCGGTCGTCATATCGACGATCGATTGGACACGGCCGGTGATGGGGTTGTAAGTGTAGCTGACGATATCGATAACCCCGCCGGTCGTCGCCGTCGTCCCGCCGAGCCGGCTCGAAGTATCGTAGTTGAAGGTGAGGGTCGAGCCGCCCCAGGTCTTGGACGAGAGTAGATTCCTGTTGTCGTAGGCATAGCTGATCAGGCCCGTTTCGGGGTGGTTCTCGGTGAGAACGTTGTCGACGGCGTCATAGGTATAGATGTGGTCCCTCGTCGTGCCATTGAAGCGAGCCAAGGTAAGCCTTCCGCAAGCATCATAAGAATAGACCGCGGCATGACCCAGCGCGTCCGTGACCATGGTGGGAAGTCCCGGGAGGTCGCCGTATTCATAAATAGTGGCGTGGTGTTCGGGATCCGTCACCGTCTTGATCGTACCCACATAGGTGATGGTGGAGGTTTGGCCTAAGGGATCCTCGATACTCGTGATCTGGCCCGCCGGGTTGTAGAAGTATGAATAAACGTGTTCTGATTCGCTGCTGGCTTTGCTCTCTGAGACGACCCGTCCCTCCGCATCGAGTGTCCTTCGCGAATAGAGTGTCACGCCGTCGCCGGTCTCGATCGAGCCAGTATCGCGGCCCATCCCGTCCCAGAACTTGGTGACCACGTTCCCTCCCCGGGTGATCGTGACCTTGTTCTCTCCGCCCGGCCGCCAATTATAGTGGCTGTCGTTATAGCTTCCCATGAGCTCGACGTCCGTGACACGGCCGAGGTTGTCATAGGAGTAGACCGCGATGCCCTCGTCCTGACGCTTCTCGCTTGTAATAGAGCTATCCCGATAATTGATGATCCGCGTGAGGCGAGTGAAGTCTGGCAGCGAATCGTTATACTTAACGCCCATGTTATAGATTACCGTTTCTTTCTGCGCCGGTCCCGGCGGGTCGACTTTGACCACCACCGTCATAGGATCGGTGCATGTATATTCATAGTCCCAAGTGAAATAGGTTCCGCCCTCTTTCCATCGCTTGACTTGCTTCAGGGCGCCCCACTTGCCCGCTTCTTCATAATAGGTCGTGTCCGTCTTTTTCATCAGCAGGCTCTGGCCAGAGAGGATGGTTTCCTGGCTCACAAAATCGAGCATATGCCTGCTCTTAAAACCGGAGTGTGCTTCGTAGAAGTAGACAAGATATGTCGAGTTCTTGAGCGGCCCCGCCGAGCCGAGATACCTGTTGATCTTTATCGGCAGCCCGTATCTTTTCGCTTCTGGGCGGTCAGGCTCATAGAGATATTCCGTCTTGCTGGAGGCATCACCAACCCTTCCCTCGATGA
>Ga0326726_10004560_pt1 | contig 12630 bp, 6 predicted proteins | sample MHFenrmetagenome_2_FD_207603 | JGI IMG/M metagenome (GOLD analysis project Ga0326726, IMG submission 207603) | Lab enriched peat soil microbial communities from Michigan Hollow, Ithaca, NY, United States - MHF15MN | ecosystem: Environmental > Terrestrial > Soil > Wetlands > Peat | place: USA...
AGACTACGAGCACGGCGCCGACGACTTTCATGGCGCGGGCGGCGAGCTGCGCGTCGAGGAGCGGCGCGTGAGCTGGGAAATTCTCGACGCCTGGCGCGACGCGGCCGAGGAGTGCGGGATCCCGAAGATCGCGGAGTTCAACCGCGGCGACAATTTCGGCAACGCCTACTTCCAAATGAATCAGCGCAGCGGCCGGCGCTGGAGCGCGACGAAGGCGTTCTTGCGGCCGGTGCTCGGGCGTGCGAACCTCACCGTGCGCACCGGAGCGCTCGTCGAGCGCGTGTCGATCGAGCCTCGCGACGGGCGCTTCGTCGCGACCGGCGTGTCCGTCTCGGGCACGGTCGTGCGCGCACGCCGCGAAGTGCTGCTCGCTGCCGGCTCGATCGGCTCGCCGCAAATCCTCCAGCTGTCGGGCATCGGCCCCGGCGCGCTGCTCGCGGAGCACGGCATCCGCGTCGTGCGCGACACGCCCGGCGTCGGCTCGAATCTCCACGACCATTTGCAGATCCGCTCGATCTACAGCGTCGAGAACACGGTCACGCTGAACCGGCGCGCGCGCTCGTTGGCGGGTCGCGCAGCGATGGGCATCGAATATCTGCTGTTTCACACCGGTCCGCTCACGATGCCGCCGTCGCAGCTCGGCGCGTTTGCGAAGAGCGATCCCGCGCAAACGGTCGCGAACATCGAGTGGCACGTGCAGCCGCTGTCGCTCGACAAGTTCGGCGAGCCGCTGCACGAGTTCGACGCGATCACGCCGTCGGTCTGCAATCTTCAGCCGACGAGCCGCGGTCACGTGCGGATCAAGAGCGCGGATCCGGGCGCGCATCCCGCGATCTTGCTGAACTATCTCGCGACGGACGAGGATCTCGCGGTCGCCGTCGCGGGCCTGCGTTTCACGCGCCTAATCATGGCCGCGAAGGCGCTCGCGCGCTTCGCGCCGCGCGAGAGGCTGCCGGGTTCGGAGCAACAGTCGGACGCGGAGCTCGAGCGCGCGGCGCGCGACCTCGGCACGACGATCTTTCACCCGGTCGGCACGTGCCGAATGGGCCTCGACGAGCTCGCGGTCGTCGACGATCGGCTGCGCGTGCGCGGCGTCGAGGCGCTGCGGGTGATCGACGCGTCGATCATGCCGCGGATCGTATCGGGCAACACGAACGCACCGACGGTGATGATCGCCGAGCAGGGCGCGTCATTCATCCGCGACCCGCGCCGCTGACGATGCGGCAGCCGGCGAGGCCAGCGAATTAGAGGAAGAACTCTCCGAAGCGGTCGGGCGGCGGCATCTCGTCGAACTGCGGCGCGGTGTCGGTGATCTCGTGCCATGCGGCTTTCGAGCCGACGTGGATGTGCACGGCCGTCGGCGAGCGGAGGCTCGTGTCGACGGAGCCCGCGGGAATCAGCACGAGCCCGAAGTCGGGCACGACCGTCGGTACTGGGCTGCCGCAACGCGCGCAGAAGTCGACCTCGTACGTGCGCGGGGGCGGGAGCCTGAACCCACGGACTCGGTCCTTGCCGCGCGTCCAGCGAAAGCGCTCGGGCGCGCAGAAAAGCGTGCTCGCGAACGCCGTGCCGCGGCTGCGGCGGCAGAGCGAGCAATGGCAGTGCACGATGCGCCCGAGCTCGCCGCTCACCTCGAAGCCGACGTCGCCGCACAGGCAGCTGCCGACGACCGTGCCGGGCCGCGCTCTCGGCTGCGGCCGCGCGACTATGGGCAACTCCACGCCGGGCGGATACGCCTCGAACTGCGTGAGCGCGTCGTTGATCTTGTAGAGCGGGGACTTCGAGCCGACGAAGATGTGCGCGCGGGGCCGGATCCCGAAGTCGCCTTCCAGCGTACCGGCAGGAACGAGCACGACGTCCGGTAAGTGCGAGTCGCCCGGCACCTTCGACCCGCAGCGTCGGCAGAACGCGCGCTCGAACGAGTCGGTCGAGCGATAGTGCACGATATCGTCTCGCCCCGTGAGCCAGCGGAGGCGGCTGCGCTCGACGCCGAGGCCGGTGCCGAACAGCGTGCCGTGATGCTTGCGGCACATCGAGCAGTGGCAGTGCGCGAGCCAGTGATACGGCGGCGTGATCTCGAAGCTCACCGCTCCGCACAGGCACGCGCCGCGAATCGGCTCGGTCGTCTCGGATTGGCGGCGAGGCATTGCACCCGCGGTTTGCGGCTCGGAGCCGCGTGCGTGACCGTCACTCATTATTGTTCTGTTGCTAGACAGGGAGCCCGCTTGAGCGGCGCGGCGGCGCATTCTCCACTGCGCTCCCGGGAGGGTCAAGCCGGCTTTCAGGCTCGGTTCAGGAACTCCGCGTAGGATACTAAGCGGGCGAACGCCCAGTGGAGTGAAAACCGGAGCACTTATGCGTACTTGGATCGTGCTAGCCGCGGCCATCGCCGCGTTCTCGAGCGTCGCGGCCCGCGCCGACCCCTATAGCGTCGTGCATGCGCAGCCGTATTTTTCGTTCGGCTTCGGCTATCCCGGCTTCGGCGGCTATCCCTATTATCCATACCGGCCCTACTGGGGCCCGTACGGCTATCCGTGGGGCCCGACGTTCGGTTTCGGCGTCACGGTCGTGCCGCACTCACACGAGCATGAGCAACAAAGCCAGCAGAGCGGCGGTCAGCAGCAGGGCATCAAGATGTACGTGTATCCGGCTGCTGGGCAGAGCGAAGCGCAGACGTCGGAGGACCGCTATCAGTGCCACGTCTGGGCGACGAACCAGAGCGGCTACGACCCGACGATGGGTGCGGGCAAGCGGGAGGACGCCGAGGGCTATTCGCGGGCGTTCTCGGCGTGCATGGAAGGACGCAACTATGTGGTCAGGTGATCAGCGCATGCGCGCCGCCTGGCGCGCCGTCGTGATCGGGGCGGGAGTCGCGGTCATCGCGACGGCCGGCGCCGCGGTCGATCTCTCGCACCTTCAGGTGACGCCGCAGCGCGGCCAATCCGCGGATCAGGTGCGCCGCGACCGCTACGAGTGCCACAACTGGGCCGTCGAGCAGACCGGCGAGGTGCCAAGCGCGAATCCCGGGCCGAGCCAGGACGCAGCGGACGCCGCGAAGCGCGCGGATCGGATCGGCAGAATCGCGACCGGCGCGGCGATCGGCGCGGGCCTCGGTGGGCTGTTCGGCGGCGGCCACAATCCGGGCGAGGACATGCTGAAAGGCGCGGCCGTGGGTAGCGTGGTCGGCGTGGCTACGGGGGCTGCGCACGACAAGAAGCAGCAGAAGCAGGCCGGTCCCGAGCCCGGCAGCGACTATCTCCGCGCGCTGAGCGCGTGCCTCGAGGGCCGCGGCTACACGGTGGCGATGCTGCCCGCCGGCAACAACGCGGTCGCGCAACGCTGATCGTCCCCGGCTGGGCGTCGCGGCTATGAGCCGCGCGCTCGAGATCGCCGGTGAGCCGCGAGCTCGAGATCACCGGTCGGGCAGCGGGATGAACTCGTCGTCGCCCGGCACCTTGCCGATCCGGCCTTCGACCCAGTCGCGCTTCGCCCGCTCGATACGCTCCTTCGAGCTCGACACGTAGTTCCACCAAATGTGCCGCGGACCGATAGGCTCGCCGCCGATCACCATCACGCGGCTGTCTTCGATGGCCGCGAGCGACGGCGAAGAGCCCGCGCGCGCTACGGCCAGCACGCCTTCGCGATGCTCGCGCCGGTCGATTCGCACGACGCCCGAGACGACGTAGGCGGCACGCTCCGAGGCGCTCGCCGGCAGCACCAAGCTCGCGCCGCGTGGCATCCGCGCCTCGAAGTAGAGGGTCGGCGAATACGTCGCGACCGGCGATTCGGCGCCGAACGCGCTGCCCATGATCACGCGGATCGTGCAACCGGAGTGCTCGAGCGTCGGCAGGTCGTCGGCGGGATAATGGATGAAGCTCGGCTCCATCTCCTCGAGCTCGAGCGGCAGCGCCATCCAAGACTGGATTCCGTGCAGCGTCGAAGTTACGGCCAAGTCGCGCTCGCTCGCGCGCTCCGAATGGACGATGCCGCGGCCCGCCGTCATCAAGTTCACGGCGCCCGACTGGATCAGCTGCGCGTAGCCCAAGCTGTCCCGATGCATGATCTCGCCGTCGAAGAGGTACGTGATCGTTGCGAGACCGATGTGCGGGTGCGGCCGCACGGCGATGCCCTGGCCGGGCGGGAAGGCCGCGGGCCCCATGTGATCGAAGAACACGAACGGCCCGACCATGCGCCGCTCCGCGGCCGGCAGCACGCGACGCACGTCGAGCTCGCCCAAGCTGCGCACGCGCGCCTCGATCGTGAGCTCGATCGCGCCGCTCGCCGCGACGCACTCGGGCTCGAGGATCGGTTGAACGCTCACGGTTCCCTCCTTGCAAGCGGACTCGACGCTTAATGTCGCACGCCGCGGGGGCGGTGCCCACCCCGCGGCGTGGTGGGCGAAGCAGAGGGCGGCCGTACGCGTCGCGTACCGCCGCCGAGAGTCCGATGAGGTGGGTCGCGGCCCGAAGGAGTCGTGGGTGTCCCTAGAACCCCACCCTAGAACCCCATTCTGAGTCCCACTCGGTAAGTGCGGCCCAACGTGTCGTAGAAGGCTCCGTTCACGCCGCCGGTGCCGAAGGTGTTATTGCCCGAGAACGGCGGATCCTTGTCGAACAGGTTGGTGATCGAAGCGAACAGCTCCATTCGCTTCATGCCGCCTCCCGACCGCAGATTGTACGAGCCGGACAGGTTGAACGTCTCATGGCTCGGCACGTCACTGTTGCTCACGCTGCCAGTCAGCCCCGGGTTGTAGCCCGGATCGCTCGGTCCGGTGTAAGGATCCAGCAGATCGAGTTTCCCCGAGCCCGTGTACCGCACCTGCCCCGTGATCGAGAACCGCTCGCGCAGGTAGCTCACGATGATGTTGGCGATCCACTCCGGCGCCGGCGCGAGGTCGGCTAGGAAGCCGAAGCCACCGCCCGCCTGGCCGGCAACGTCGCGTGACTGCAGCGAGATCGTATCCTGGTAAAGCAGATCGATCGCTCTGGTGGCCGTCAGGTTGAACGACACCGTGCCGTTCGAGAGGTGCACCGGATAGTCGAACGAGAAATCGACGCCCTTCGCTTCGTACGGCGTCGCGTTGATGTACGGGACGTGGACCTCGAAGATATTGCTCGTCGGGTTGCCGGGGATGGTTGGGGGTCCATACACGATCCGAGCGCACTGCTCCGGCAGATGCAAGTTGAAGCAGCCGTTGAGCACCACGTTGGAGTTGTCGAGCCTCTGTCCGCCCGTGATGACGATGTCGTAGTAGTCCGCGGAGAAGTGCAGCCCCTCGGCGCCGCCGCCCGGCGATATGACGAACCCATAGGTCTTCGTCTTTGCGTCCTCCGGTTTCAGCAGCGGATTTCCTTCCAGGATCAGCCACGCGGGGTCCCCGAAGAAGCCGTAGGTCCCTGGCGGAACGGTGGGGTTTTGCGCGTACCCGAAGAAGCCGCCGGGCGGGATGCTCTGCGAGTAATACAGCTCGCGGAAGCTCGCGGCGCGCAGGTCGCGCGACTCGCTGCCGCGCAGGCGGAACCACTTGACCGGGTCGTAGACGAACGCGAGCTTCCACGTCGTGAACGACTGCGTGCCGGTCTGGCCGGAAGTACCCTGGCCGCCGACGTTCTCGTAGTCCGAGTTGCGCGCGGCGGCGTTGACCATGAGCAATTGCGCGCCGGGCTTGTCGCGCAGGAACGGCATCTCGAACTCGGCGAACGCCTCTTTTACGGTGGTCTTGCCGGCGAATGAATCGCCGTACTGCAAGCTGAAGTCCGTGCGTTGCGCCTTGGGTAGGTCGCCCGCGTTGTTGAAGAGGTCCTCCTTGCGGTACTCGGCGCCGAATGCGCCCTTCAGAGCGCCCGCGCCCCAGCCCTTCCAGAGATCGCCCGTGAACGTTGCGGACAGGACTTGTTGCTGGACGTCGTCGGACTCGGTGAGATCGCCGAACGCGTAGTCCAGCGCGGCCTGCGACGCATTCGAAGTACCGAGCACGTTCAGCGGCTGGCAGCCGGCGATCAGCGCCGGATCGACGGTCGGGTCCGGCACGCCGGAAATGACCGCACGGCACACGGGCTTGCCATTCGTCGGCGAGCCGGGGCGTGTATCGATTACCGCGTCGGTCGCCATGTACATGCGCCAGTTCGTCGTGTACCCCTCCCCGATCTGAGAACGCTTCGTCTTGCCGTACTGGTAGTACGCGTCCCAGGTCCACTTCGGGCCGAGGTCGCCGCTCAGTCCGACGACGAAGCGCGTGACGCTCGTGTCGGTCGTAACGGTCTCAGCGTTCTGCCCCGCCCCCGCCCAGTCCTTGGTGACGATCGTGCCACCGGGATCGAGCGGGATCGGGAAAGGCACGCCGGGTATGGTGATGGTGAAGCCGCAAGTGACGTTCGAGGAGAACGGCGAGTTGCCCGCATGCGCCGTGAGCGCAGTGCGGGCAGCGGGCGACAACGTCCCCAAATACGCGTTGTCCGGCCGGATGCAGGTGTTCGTGAAATTCTGCGCCGGCGACCACTGATGGTTGATTCCGACCACGTTACCCCACGAGGCCTCGAGCGTGCCCCTGACCGAATCCGTGAAGTCCCAATCGGCGTGCCCATAGAAAGTCTTGCGCTCGATCTCGGGGTACAGCGTCAGGTTCTTGTAAATGGGTTCGCCCTCACCACCCGGGGTGTACCCATTGATGGCGTACCCGCCTCCGGGCCCGACCGCGAACGGGACGACGTCCGTGCCTGCGGCATTGAACTGGGACGTCGTCGTCGCGCTGGGGTTGTTGTTGAAGATCACGGCCGTAGGGCTCAATTGGTTCTGGCGCAGATTGGGCGTGATGATATTCGCGGGCTGGCCCGGGATCTTGGGCGTGTAGGGCGCGCCGACTCCGAACGCAAACGCGGTGTTGTTGCTGAACAGCCCGACGCCTTTGCCGCACCAGTCGCGCGCATCGGAGCAACTCTGAATCACGTCGGACGTCTGATATTCGCCGCCGGCGACGAAGTGTCCGCGCTCGCCTCCGAACTTAGAGCCCCCGCCGATGCCGATGTGATAGTTGTTGCCGTCGCCCCTGGTCGTCGCGCCGTAGTCGGCGTCGAGCTTCACACCCTCCATCGTCGTATTGAGAAGGATGTTGACGACGCCCGAAATCGCGCCGGAGCCATACGCGGCCGACGCGCCGCCGGTCACGACCTCGGTCCGATTGATCAGAATGGAAGGAATGAAGTTCAGATCGACGCTATCGCCCTGCGTCGTCGGAATGAAACGGCGCGAGTTGACGAGAGTAAGCGTGCGCGTGCCGAAAAACGGATTCAGGCCGCGCAGGTTGGCGAGCGTCGAGCCGATGAAGAATGCGCTGCCGCCCGTCGTCGCCGCCTGGAACTGCGATACGTTCTGCGGAACTTGGGTGATGACGTCCGAGATGTTGACGAGACCGAGGCTCTCCATCTTCTGGGCATCGAACGTGCTGATCGGGTTCGGCGACGCGTAGTCTTGGTTCTGGTGAATGCGCGAGCCCGTGACCGTGATTTCTTCGAGCCCTGACTGCTGAGCTTGCTGTTGCTGCGCTACCGCGCTTTGAACCGGCGGCAGCGTCGTCGCCAACGCTAACGCAACGCATGCCGAAAGAACGCTGACGGACGGCCCTGCGGCTGGAATCCGCGGCCGCTTGGCAGACATAGGCACCAAAGCAATGGATTGCGGGCGCGTGCGCTCGCTGCTGTTTGCGGTCATTGTTCCCCCCTTTGGAAACGACGCAACGTAGCTTTTTCGGGCCGGACCGGTCGCGATGGCTAGTTATTTCTAATTCGACCGTAAGTTTCACGCTATCAAACGGCCAACCATCGCGCAATCGTGACGTTTTTTTGCCACACGGACCGATGTCGCTCGAGTCGCGTTCGAAGCATCGTTTCCCATGAGTGGGACGCCGGCGGTCGACTGCGAGACAACTGCTGCGACTGGCGTTGCGACAGCCCCATTGCGTGGCAGCGCCCGGGCGCGGACCTGGCCGAACGCAGTCCTTGGCACAGTAATTGGATCGCGGCCGCGAACGGCGGCGAGCCGCCGCCCGAACCAAACCGAGGGTCGCCCATGGATTCGCTGCGCTCCGATCTCCGCCATGCGTGCCGCCGGCTCATCGCGAGCCCGGGCTTCGCCGCGATCGCGATCTTGAGCATCGCGCTCGGCGTCGGCGCGAGCACGGCCGTGTTCGGCGCCGTCCGCGCGGTCCTGTTCGCCGCGCTGCCCTATCCGGAGGCGCACCGGGTCGTGGCGCTGACCGATCGCGATTCGGAAGGCGGGCGCTTGCCGACGACCTACGGCACGTACCGCGAGATCGCGGCGCGCAGCCACTTCTTCGAGCGGCTCGCGGTGGCCGATCGCTGGCAGCCCGCGCTCGTAGCGGCCGGAGGCGACCCCGAGCGGCTGACCGGCGATCGCGTGAGCGCCGACTACTTTCGCGTGCTCGGCGTCGCGCCCGCGCTCGGCCGCGATTTCGACGCGGCCGACGATCCGCCCGGAGGTCCGCTCGTCGCGGTCGTGAGCGCGGGTCTCGCGGCCCGGCGCTTCGGCGGCGGCGCCGGGATCCTCGGGTCTTCGATCGTGCTCGACGGCATTGCGTACACCGTGATCGGCGTGATGCCGCCAGGCTTCAGGAACGCGCTCGCGCCGGCCGCGGAGGTCTGGACGCCGCTCCGGTATCGCGCCGCGACGGATTTCCAAGGGCCGGAGTGGGGCCATCACCAACGCATGGTCGGGCGCCTCGTGCCGGGGGTCTCGCTCGCGCAGGCGGAACGCGAGATCGAGTCGATCGGCGGCGCGCCCGCGGCGGAGTTCCCGCGGCCCGCGTGGGCGACGCTCGAACGCGGGTTGATCGTCGAATCGCTGCAGGATTCGATGACCACTGGTGTGCGCCCGGCGCTGCTCGCGATCCTCGGCGCGGTCTTTCTTCTGCTCGTCGTCGCGTGCGTGAACGTGTCGAACCTGCTGCTCACGAGGGCGCTCGCGCGACGCGCGGAGCTCGCGGTTCGGACCGCGCTCGGCGCGGGCCGAGCCCGGCTCGCGCGGCAGCTCGTGACGGAGAGCCTGCTGATCGCGCTGCTCGGCGGCGTCGCGGGCGTCGGCGTCGCGGTCGCAGTCGATCGCGCGCTGGCGTCATTTGCGCCGCCGGAATTGACGCGCACGGGCGCTCTGGGCCTCGACGCGTCGGTGTTCGTGATCGCGCTCGCCGTGAGCACGGTCGTCGGCCTCGTCGCCGGAGTCGTGCCGGGATTGCGCGGCGTCCAAGCGCACACGTACTTCGCCGTGCGCGCCGGGTCTCACGGAACCAATGCGGGTCAGCAGCTCGTGCGCCGCACCCTCGTCGTGACACAGGTCGCGCTCGCGTTCGTCTTGCTCGCGAGCACTGCGCTCTTATACCGCAGCGTCGACGGGCTGCTCGCGACTGCGCCCGGGTTCGACGACGAGGGCGTTCTCACGCTGCAAGTCGTCGCGACCGGGCGGCGCTACGACTCACCGGCCGAGCTCGCGCAGTTCTACGAGCGGGCCCTCGACGCGGTGCGCGGCCTGCCCGGCGTGGCCGAAGCGGCCTTCACGACTCAGCTGCCGCTCTCCGGCGACTCCGATAACTACGGCGTGGCGTTCGAGTCCGAGCCGCGCGCAAACGATCAGAGCTCGGGCGCTGCGCTGCGCTACGTCGTGACGCCCGATTGGTTCCGGACGATGAGGATCCCGCTGGTCGAGGGCCGACTGCTCGGCGCCGACGACCGTGTGGGCGCGCCCCAGGCCGTGCTGATCAACGAGTCGTTCGCGAAGCGCCGCTTCGGCACGCGAAGCCCGATCGGTCAGCGTCTGCGAATGGGTCCGTACGTGCTACAGCCGGACGCGCCGTGGGCGACGATCGTGGGCGTCGTCGGCGACGTGAAGCAGACGTCGCTCGCGCTCGATTCGCCGGATGCGGTGTATTTCGCGATGGGGCAGTGGCTCTGGGTGGACGTCGTGCAGTCGATCGCGATCCGCACGCGCGCCGATCCGGCCGCGCTCGCGCCGAGCGTGGAGCGGGCCATCTGGTCGGTCGATCCGACGCCGCCGCTCGTGCGCGTCACGACGATGAAGGGCCTGGTCGCGGCTTCGGAGGCGCAAAGGAGCTTCGCGCTCTTGGTCTTCGCGGCTTTCGCGCTCACGGCCGTCGTGCTCGCCGTCGTGGGCCTCTACGGCGTCGTGGCGCGCAGCGTCGAGGAGCGCGAGCACGAGCTCGGCGTGCGTGCCGCGCTCGGCGCGTCGCCGCGGCGCGTCGCTGCGTTCGTAGTCCGCCAGGGGATGGCGCTCGCCGCGATCGGGATACTGCTCGGCGCACTCGGCGCCGCAGGCGTGACGCGTGGACTGTCGTCGCTGCTGTTCGGCGTGAGCCCGCTCGACGGGCTCACGTTCGGTGCGACGGTCATCGCTCTCGCGGGCGTGTCGCTCCTAGCTTGCGGGATACCGGCCGCGCGCGCCGCGCGCGTCGATCCGGCGATTGCGTTACGAGCGGAGTGATACCGCTCACGTCGCCGAACGAGGCTTGTCGAATTTCCGAGCGCGAAAAAAAACGGCGGGCCAGTTGGCCCGCCGTTGCGAGGATCGCAAGTAAGGTCGGTTAGAAGTTGACGTTGAAGCCGAGGAACGCTCGACGGCCCAACTGGTCGTAGTAGCCACCGTTGAACAAGCCCGTGGTCTGCAAGCTCGGCGTCTGCGGGTTTGTGCAGCCCGGTGCGCCGTTGCAGACGCCCGCGAGGTTCGTCCCGATCGGGAAGCCCGCGGTGCTCGCGACGTCAAGCGGCTCCGTGTTCAAGACGTTCGTGATACCGCCGCGCAGCGACATCTTCGGGTGGAAGTTGTAGCTGAACGCGAGGTCGAACACTCGATACGAGTCCGTCTTGATCTCGGTCGAAGGCACGTAGCCCAGCACGATCTTGCTCGTGTCGCCCGCCGCCGCGGCCGCGTTGTTGGCCTTGATCGCTTGCTGGCTCATGTATCCCGCGCTGTAGACAGAGGGCAGGCCCCTCCAGCGCAGGCTCACGCTCCAGGTGTCGCGGAAGTAGCTCAACGTTTGGAACAAGCGGTAGTCGTACGCGCCACCCTGCGTGCCGATGAGGTTCGGGCCGAGCGAGCCCTTCCAGTCGGTCTCCACATCGAATTTCGCAGGCGACTGCTTCGTCTTGTAGTAGTCCAAGAACGTGCTCTGCAGGCTGTAGCTCAGGCCACCCTTCAGCTTCGACCCGAAGTCGGCGAACGACGCGCGCCAGTTCAACGCAAAGTCGAAGCCGGCCGTGTTGATCGTCGCCTGGTTGCTATACGAGATGGTCGTCGACAGCGGCACGCCGCTCACCTGGTCTCTCGGATTCAACAAGCACTCCGGGCTCGCCGCCCGGGCCGCCGCTTCAGCCGCGGTGGTCACGAGCACCTTGCCGACGCAGTTGAAGTTCGCGTTGTCGACCGAGGTCTGCAAGATCGCGTTGTCGATGCCGATCTTGTAGTAGTCCAGCGTGAGGTTGATTCCGGACAGCAGCGCGCCCTTGAACGGCGGGTTGATCACGAAGCCGGCCGTGTAAGTGTCCGCGATTTCCGCCTCCAGGTGCGGGTTGCCGATCTGGTTGATCCAGTTGAACAACGCACCGCCGCCGGGCACCGCGTTGTCGACGTTGTAGAACCGGTTCGCGCCGGCCGTGCCCATCATCGCCTGGCAGATCAGCTTCGCGCTCTGCGCGCCCGCGGCCGTCTGGCCCGGGGCCAGCGTCGGCAACGGCTCGGTGCCGAGCTGCACCGGATCTGGGCCGCTGCCGCCCGCGCCGAACGGCGCGATCGAGCGCACACCGCACGGATCGCCGTAGGCGTTGCCGCCGACCGCGAAGATCTCCTGCTGGTTCAGGTACAGCTCGCCGAGGTTCGGCGCGCGCGTCGCGCGGTTGAAGCCGCCGCGGAAGCGGAACCAGTCGTTGATCTCCCAGTTGACGAGCGCTTTCCACGTCGTCGCGTTGTCCGTGGCGCCCTGGTCGTACTTGGAGTACCGAGCGCCGAGCTCGAGCTCGAGCCTGCGGAAGCCCTTGTGGTCCGCGAGCAGCGGGACGAGGGTCTCGAGGTAGAGGTCGTCCGCGGACGTGTGCGCGTCGAGGTAGCCCGTCGGGTAGACGCCGATCACCTGGTCGGTGAACGAGAACGTCGACTGCAGGATGTCCGGCACGAACGTCGCGCTATTGTCGCGGCCTTGGTAGCCGAACGCCGCGCGCAGCTCGCCGGGCTTCATCTTCGCGAGAACGCCCTGGAAGTTCACTTCGACGATGTCTTGCTTGTTCTGGGCGCGGGTCTGCAACGTGGCGTTGATCGCGTTGAAGCAGTCGTCCGACAAGGGCTGGTCGCCGGCAAACAACGTGTTGTACATACCGCTCGTGCAGTGCGCCGTCGCGGCGCCGAAGTTCGGCCGCACGCTGGCCAGGTTGCCAGGGAGGACCGCGTTGCGTCCCCAGTCGGGCGCCTGCATCAACCCTCGGAAGCGCGCGAGCGAGAGGTTGCCGTTCGCGTTGTTGTAGGTCTGGGACTGGCCGTGCGAATAGTAGAACTCGCCGGTCCAGGTCTCGCCGAGCTTCAGGTTGAACCCGGTCTCGACTTGCCACACGGTGTTGG
>Ga0326726_10004561_pt1 | contig 12630 bp, 10 predicted proteins | sample MHFenrmetagenome_2_FD_207603 | JGI IMG/M metagenome (GOLD analysis project Ga0326726, IMG submission 207603) | Lab enriched peat soil microbial communities from Michigan Hollow, Ithaca, NY, United States - MHF15MN | ecosystem: Environmental > Terrestrial > Soil > Wetlands > Peat | place: USA...
CTTGATCGAGTCCATGAGGAGCTGCACGGCATACTTGGTGTTGTGCATGCCCCTGCTGCCGTCCTCCTTGACGAACTTCCAATTGTAGAGCGCCGCGACGACTTCGACCGGATACTGCACTTTGTTGCGGATGAATACGCCCTTGGGATCGTAGAGCGGGTCCTTCATCGTCTGCAGCAGACCCGTGCCCTGCTTGTTGATGATCCGCTCGAGCAAGCCCTCGACCTCCTCCTGTATGGTTTCGGTTTTCCCGTCGCCGTCGTAGTCGGCGGCGGCCTGCCGGTCGAAGAGGTGCTTGCCCGCGACCTGCTTCATCTCGGCATGGCAGCCCGAGCTGAGGCAGCCCGCATTGTTCAGCTTCGGCGCCTCGTGTACCTCCGCTCCGATCCGGAAGCTGTGGCCGCCGATGGTCGGCATCAGGGCGTAGCGCTGCCTGGGCTGGGTCATGTGGCAGGTCACGCAGTTCGCCTCCGGCAGCATCGCGTGCGGCGATTTGGAATAGCTCTTCCCGGGAAACTCGTAGGCGTTGGTGCCCAGGAGCATGTCGGCCTGCGGCCCGTGGTGGGCGCCCCAGAAATCGAACGGTATTGAACGCGCCTTCACCTCGTCCTTGGGAAGGAACACCGCCCGGTGGCAGTTGGCGCAGAGATTCCCCTTGCCGCGGTCGAACACCGCGCCGTTGGCAAGGGTGACCGCGCTGATCTTGCGCAGCGAGAAGTTGCCGGTGTCGTGGGGAGCGTGGCAGGTGAAGCAGCCGATCTCGGAGGGGTTGTGGACGATCGCCTTCGGGTCGACCGCGCCTTTCCTGACGAACTCGATGAAGCCCTCGTTGGTGTGGCAGCGCTGGCAGCCTTCGCTGTTCGAATAGGACGCGTGGCCGCCGGTGCGGTGGACCGAAGTGAGATACTGGCTTCGGGCGCCGCGAACGGCGAACTTGGGCTCCGAGCCGTGGCAATCGACGCAGCCCTTGGGAAACGGGACCGGTTTCGCCTGCGAATAGGCGGGAAGCGGAAGCAACACGCTCGAGAAGGCCAGCAATGCGAAAAGTCTGCTCAGGTTCGTCACGGTTCGCCGGTCTCCCTCAGAGGGCATGTGGGGAACGGCGGTCCATGATAGCGCGGACCTGCGTCATGAGGAGGATTCATGCGAGCGATGCGCCTGCACGCTCCACGGCAGCGCCTTGAACTCGACGATGTGGCCGTGCCCGCACCGGGGCCCGGCGAGATCCTGCTCGAGGTGAGCGCCTGCGGGGTCTGCCGCACCGACCTGCACATCGTCGACGGGGAGCTGGAAGACGGCCGGCTTCCGGTCGTGCCCGGGCACGAGATCGTCGGCACGGTGGCTGCAAGGGGAGTCGGCGCGGAACGGTTCTCCGAGGGCGAGCGCGTCGGCGTTCCCTGGCTCGGCTGGACCTGCGGGCGATGCGAGCATTGCCGCGCCGGAAGGGAGAATCTGTGCGGCGAGGCGCGCTTCACCGGCTTTCACCGCGACGGCGGCTACGCCGAATACGCGCTGGCGGACGAGCGCTTCTGCTTCGCCCTGCCGGCCTCCTTCGGCGACGCGGAGGCGGCGCCGCTTCTGTGCGCGGGGCTGATCGGCTACCGCGCTCTGGCGATGGCGGGGGACGCGCGCCGCGTCGGCATCTACGGATTCGGCGCGGCCGCGCACATCGTGGCGCAGGTCGCGGCCTTCCAGGGCCGCGAGCTCTACGCGTTCACGCGCCCGGGCGACGCCGCCGCGCAGGATTTCGCGCGCCGGCTCGGCTGCCACTGGGCGGGCGATTCGACGGCGCCGGCGCCGGAGCCGCTCGACGCCGCGCTGCTGTTCGCGCCGGTCGGAGCGCTCGTGCCCCTTGCGCTCGCGGCCACGCGCAAAGGGGGCGCCGTCGTCTGCGCCGGCATCCACATGAGCGATATCCCTTCGTTTCCCTATTCGCTCTTGTGGGGCGAGCGCAGTCTCAGGTCGGTCGCCAATCTCACGCGCCGCGACGGCGAGGAATTCATGCGCCTCGCTCCGCTCGCCCGCGTGCGCACCGAGGTCCGCTGCTATCCCCTGGCCGATGCGAATTCGGCCCTCCGCGATCTGCGCGAGGGTGCGCTGAACGGCGCGGCCGTCCTGGTCCCTTGACCTGGGTCAAGCTTCGGAGGGCCGCGCGAGTTATGCTATTTTCGGCCTGAACAATAAGGAGAGCGCCATGTATACGAACATCCTCGTTCCCGTCGACGGGTCGCCCCTGTCGAATAAGGCGGTCAGAGAGGCGGCGATGATCGCCAAGGAGGGCAAAGGAAAGCTGCTTCTGTTTCACGTGGTGGCGCCGTACCAGATGCCGGTGTACGCGGAAGGGATGACCATACCCAGCCTCCCCAGGGCGGCAGCCATGAAGGCGTCGGCGCGCAGAGCCGGCCGCATCCTCGCCGCCGCCGAGAGGAAAGCTCGGGCGGCCAAGGTGCCGGTGAGCCGGGCGTGGGCCATCAGCGGCGCTCCGCACGACGCCATCGTCCAGATCGCGCGCAAGCGCAGGTGCGACCTGATCGTCATGGCTTCGCACGGGCGGAGCGGGCTCTCGAGGTTCCTGCTTGGAAGCGAAACCCAGGCGGTGCTCTCCCAGGTGAAGGTGCCGGTCCTGGTCGTGCGGTAGCCACGCAGGACGATGGGGCATCTCGTCAGGTCGCGAGAGCTTCCCCGGCTTCCGTATAGGCATAGCCGAGCGCTTCGGCAACTTCCCTTCGCGTCAGCTTGCCGCGGCAGACATTCAGTCCGTCGCGCAGACCGGCGTTTGTCCGTAGCGCCTCCAGGACTCCGCGTTGCGCGAGGTCCTGGACGAACGGCAGCGTCGCGCGGTTGAGCGCGTAGGTGGATGTGCGCGGCACGGCGCCGGGCATGTTGGCGACGCAGTAATGGAGGATGCCCTCGACCGAGTACACGGGATCGGCGTGCGTTGTCGGACGGGAAGTCTCGAAGCAGCCCCCCTGATCGATGGAAACGTCGACGAGCACCGCGCCTTTCTTCATCGTCGAGAGCATCGCGCGCGTGACGAGCTTGGGCGCAAGCCCTCCCGTCACCATGGCGGACCCGATCACGGCGTCGGCCTCGCGCAATTCCCGATCGATATCCCCCGGACTGTAGACGAATGCGCGCAGCCGCGGACCTAGCTCGGCTTGCAGTCTTTGAAGCGGCGCGGGCGATCGGCTGAGCATCACCACTTCGGCGCCCATCGCCGCCGCGATGCGCGCCGCGTTCGAGCCGACGACGCCGGCGCCGAGCACGACGACGCGCGCCGGGGCGATCCCGGCCGCGCCCGAGATCAGCACGCCGCGGCCGCCGCTCGGCCGCTCGAGGTAGTGCGCGGCGACCTGGATTGCCATGCGGCCGGCCACCTCGGACATGGGGGCGAGCAGCGGCAGTCTGCCCGTCGGGGACGTCACGGTTTCATAGGCGATCGCGGTCGCGCCGCTCGCGAGCAGGTCGCGCACCTGATCGGGATCGGGAGCGAGGTGCAGGTAGGTGAACAAGGCCTGCCCGGGGCGAAGGCGCGCGCGTTCCGCGGCCAGGGGCTCCTTGACCTTGACGATCAGCTCGGCCGCGGCGAAGACTTCGTCCGGGGTCGAGGCGATGCTCGCCCCGGCCGTCCGGTAGTCCCCGTCGCTCGCTCCGATACCCTCACCGGCGCTCTTTTCCACCATCACGCGATGTCCCCGCGCCACCAGTTCGCGCACGCTCTCGGGGGTCAGTCCGACCCGGTATTCGTGAACCTTGATCTCCTTGGGCACGCCGATCAGCATGTTCAACAGGGTAAGAGCTTCGGCTCGCCGCGGATTGACCCATGTCAACTGACCGGGCGGCGAGTCAGCCATCATTCGAGGTGGGATCTCGAAGTTCGGAGGCTGTGCGATGGGCAGACCGGCTGGCGAGCTTTCAGCGGCGAAGGCAGGGGCGGTCCACAACGCCGATATCGCGCGCGCCTTCGAGGAGATCGCCGACCGGCTCGAGATCGGCGACGCAAATCCCTTTCGCGTGCGCGCCTATCGCAATGCCGCCCGGGTCGTGGGCGAGCTGAAGCTCGATGTTGCGGCGCGGATCCGCGGCGGCGAGCCGCTGCCCAAGCTCCCGGGGATCGGCGAGGATCTGGCGGGCAAGCTGAGCGAGCTCGCGACGACCGGCCGTTGCGAGATGCTCGAGCGCCTGCGCAAGAAGATGCCGCCGGCGATCACCGAGCTGCTGCGCGTACCGGGGCTGGGACCGAAACGCGTCAGGGCGCTGTACCGCGAGCTCGACGTGCAGACGCTCGAGCAGCTGCATCGCGCGGCGCGGGACCAGCGGATCCGCGAGCTCCCGGGCTTCGGCGAGAAGAGCGAGCTGAACCTGCTGCAATCCGTCGAGGCGCGGCTCTCGAAGGCGCGGCGCTTCAAGCTCGCCGTCGCCGCGCAGTACGCCGAGGCGCTCGCCGCGTATCTGCGCGAGTCCGCCGGGGTCGGCGAGGTCGTCGTCGCCGGCAGCCTGCGCCGCATGCGCGAGACGGTTGGCGACATCGACATTCTCGCGACGGCCGACGTCCGGAGCGACATCATGGAGCGCTTCGTGCGCTACGGCGAAGTGAAGGAAGTGCTTTCCCAGGGAGAGACGCGAGCCAGCGTGCTGCTCGCCTCGGGCATTCAGACGGACCTGCGAGTCGTGCCGCGCGAAAGCTACGGCGCCGCCTTGCACTACCTGACCGGTTCGAAGGCGCACAACATCGCCGTCAGGCAGCTCGCTCAGGCGCGCGGCCTGAAGCTCAACGAGTACGGCGTTTTCCGGGGCACGAAGCGCGTCGCCGGCGACACCGAAAAATCGGTGTTCGAGGCGGTGGGCCTGCCCTACATCGAGCCCGAGCTGCGCGAAGAGCACGGCGAGATCGAGGCGGCGCGCTCAGGGCGCCTGCCCAAGCTGATCGAGCTCGGCGATCTGCGGGGCGACCTCCACTCCCACAGCAAATGGAGCGACGGCCGCAACTCGATCCGCGAAATGGCGCTCGCCGCCCGGGAGCGCGGGCTTTCGTATCTCGCCATCACCGATCACTCGCGGCGGCTCGCCATGGCGCGCGGGCTCGACCCGGAGCGCCTGCGGCGGCAATGGAGCGAGATCGAGGCGACCGAGGTTCCGGGCGTCACGCTGCTGAAAGGCATCGAGGTCGACGTCCTCGAGGACGGGACGCTCGATCTGCCCGACTCCGTGCTCGGTGGGCTGGACGTGGTGATCGCCGCCGTGCACAGCAAGTTCAACCTTTCGCGCGAGCGCCAGACCGAGCGCATCCTGCGCGCCCTCGACCATCCGCTCGTCAGCATGCTCGCGCACCCGCTGGGGCGGATGATCGACGAGCGCGAGCCCTACGACGTGGACATGCTGAAGATCGTGCGCAAGGCCGCCGCCCGCGGGCGCTATCTCGAATTGAACGCGCATCCGGAGCGCCTGGACCTCCTCGATACCCACTGCCGCATGGCGAAGGACGAAGGCGTGCTGGTCAGCATCAATTCCGACGCGCACAGCGTGCTCGAGTTCGACAACCTGAGATACGGCATCGGCCAGGCGCGGCGGGGATGGCTGGAGAAGAAGGACGTGCTCAACGCGCTGCCGCCCGGCGAGCTGCGCCGGCGGCTGCCGGGCGCGCAGTCCGGTGGACAGCGCGAGAAAGGGGTCGCCTGAAAAGCTTTTCCTATTTCGAGCACGACGCCGACATGGGTATCATCGGCCGGGGTGCGACGCTGGAGAGGGCGTTCGAGTCCGCCGCCGAAGCGATGTTTGCGATCATGGCCGATCCGCAATCGCTGACGGGCGAATCGCAGGAGGCGTCGGTCTCCTTCACCGAGGACGACGTCGAGCTGGCGCTTGCCCAATGGCTCAATGCCCTGCTCGGCGCCGCGAGGGAGCGGGGCGCGGTGTTCGGGCGCTTTGCGCTCACGCGCGAGGGCTCGCGCTGGAGCGGCCGCGCTTGGGGCGAACCCTGGCGCGAGGACATGGAGCGGGGCACGGAAGTGAAAGGCGCTACGCTCACCATGCTCTCGGTCAGGCAGGCGAACGGCGCCTGGGAAGCGCGCTGCGTGATCGACGTCTAGGGAGAGACGAGTGGATCTGGAGCGACTTGAGCAAACCGGCCCCTGGGCCTGGCGTGTGAAGCGCGAGCCCGGCGCGGTGCGCGCCGACGCCGTTCTCTACGGCGACGCCGATCTGCTGCGCACCATGGACGACAAGGTGCTCGAGCAGATCACGAACGTCGCGCGCCTTCCCGGCCTCGTCGGGCCCGCGCTCGCCATGCCCGACGCGCACTGGGGTTACGGCTTTCCGATCGGCGGCGTGGCCGCGTTCGATCCCGAGCAGGGCGGCATCATCTCCGCGGGCGGCGTCGGCTTCGACATCTCCTGCGGCATACGCTGCCTGCGCACCAGCCTCACGGCGGAAGAACTCGCGCCGCTCGCGCCCAAGCTCGCCGACAGCCTCTACCGCAACATCCCTGCGGGCGTCGGCGTCGAGGGCGATCTGCAGCTCTCGATCGGGGAGCTGGATGCCGTCCTCCTCGGTGGCGCTCGGTGGGCGGTGCGCCATGGTTATGGCGAGGAAGAGGAGCTCGAATACGTGGAGGAGCACGGCTGCGTCGGGGGCGCGAAACCGCAGAATGTTTCGCAGCTCGCGAAGAAGCGCCAGCGCGGGGAGATGGGCACGCTCGGCTCGGGCAATCACTACCTCGAGGTGCAGGTCGTCGAGCGCATCCACGATGCGGCGGCCGCGGAGGCCTACGGGCTTCGCGCCGGGCAGATCCTCGTGTCCATCCACTGCGGGTCGCGCGGCCTCGGTCACCAGATCGGCACCGATTTCCTCATCAGCCTCGCCAAGGCGGCCGGCCGGCTCGGGATCGCGCTGCCCGATCGCGAGCTCGCCTGCGCGCCGGTCCGCTCGCCCGAGGGGGAGCAGTACATCGGCGCGATGAATGCCGGGATCAACTGCGCGCTCGCCAACCGCCAGATCCTCGCGCATTTGACGCGGCGGACCTTCGCGCATTTTTTTCCAAAGGTGCGCGTCGAGACCCTGTTCGATGTTTCGCACAACACCTGCAAGCCAGAGCGCCACGAGGCGAACGGCAGGCAGCGGCTGCTGTGGGTGCACCGCAAGGGCGCGACGCGCTCCCTCGGGCCGGGCCATCCCGACATACCGAAGCGCTATCGCGATGCCGGGCAGCCGGTGATCATAGGCGGCAGCATGGGCACCGGCTCCTATGTGCTCGCCGGAGTGGCCTCGAGCGAGGCGCGCGCCTGGAGCTCGGCGAGCCACGGCGCGGGACGTGCCATGAGCCGGCATCAGGCGCTCAGGCAATGGCAGGGCCGACAGCTGGTCGACTCGCTGCGCGAGCGCGGCATCCTGATCCGCACGCGCTCGATGCGCGGCGTGGCGGAGGAAGCTCCGGGCGCCTACAAGGACGTGGATCGCGTGGCGGAGGCGACCGAGGGCGCCGGCCTCGCGCGCCGCGTCGCCTTTCTGCGGCCCGTGGTCTGCGTAAAGGGCTGAAGCGGTCTCGCAGCTCGAGGCCAGAAACCGATCGACAGGAGAAGACACCATGGACTACAAGACGATTCTCGTGCACCTTGACCGGGGCGCGCGCCGCTCGGAACGTCTCGAGCTCGCGCTCACGCTCGCTGAGCGGTACGACGCGCATCTGGTCGGCCTGTTCGCAGTCAGCGAGATCAGGATGCCCTCGTACGTTCGCGCCGACACTTCCCGCGCGCTGATCGCGGCGCAAAACCGGCAGCGCGCCGAGGCCGCGGCCGAAGCCGAGGCGGCGTTCCGCGCCGCAACGGCGAGGCACGGAGGCGTGAAGGCGGAGTGGCGCCTTTCGAGCGCGGATGCGCTGGAAGCGGTGCAGCTGAACGCGCGCTATTCCGACCTGGTCATCGCCGGACAGCGCGAGCGCGAGGCCGAGGAGGAAGCCGGCATTGCGCCGGGGTTCGTCGACGAGCTGGTCCTGTCCTGCGGCCGTCCCGTGCTGCTCGTGCCCTATGCCGGCCGCTTCCCCGATGCGGGCAAGAGGGCACTGGTCGCCTGGAATGCGTCCGCCGAGGCGGCGCGCGCCATTGCAGACGCCGTGCCGCTGCTCGCCCGCGCGGAACGCGTCAACGTGATCGTGTTCGAAACCGGGCAGGCCGGCGACCACGGCGAAGAACCGGGCGCGGACGCCGCGCTCTACCTCGCGCGGCACGGCGTGAAGGCGACGGTGTCGAGGTACGGCAGCCCCGATATCGACGTCGGATCGCAGATCCTCTCTCGCGCCGCGGACATGGCCGCCGACCTCATCGTGATGGGCGCCTACGGGCACTCCAGGATGCGCGAGCTGGTGCTGGGCGGGGTCAGCCGGACGATACTCGAATCGATGACTGCGCCGGTGCTGATGTCGCGGTGAGGGTCCTCACTTGATGGCAAACAGCCAGGGCGCCCCGACGGCGAGCAGCGCGGCAAGGAATACGATGCCGAATATCGCGCCGAACTTCCAGTAGTCACCCGAGGGCAGGTAGCCGCTGCCGTAGTACACGGGGCTGGGGCCGGTCGCGTACGGGGAGATGATGCCCATGATGCCGAGGGTGAGGCACAGGAGCATCGCGAACTGCGGCATCGGAATCCCGGGAATGCTTGCGCCGACCGCGAGCATCACCGGCAGCACCGCGGTGACGTGCGCAGTGATGCTTGCGAACATGTAGTGGATGAAGAAGAACAGGGCGACCAGCACCACCATCGTCGTAATCGGCGACAGGCCGCCCAGGTGGTGCGCAACCAACTCCGCGAACCACTTCACGAAACCGACTCGGTTCAATCCGTCGGCAAGCGCAACCAGCGTCGCGAACCAGGCGAGCGTGTTCCACGCCGGCGAGTTCCTGATGATGTCTTCCCAGGCGATGATTTTCGTAATCAGCATCAGCGATATCACTGCGAGCGCCACCGTGGTCGCGTTGATCCAGTCGCCGCCGAAAATCCACAGCGCCAGGGCGATGATGACGAGGACGCCTAGCGTGACCTCGCGCGAGCTCAGCGCGCCCATCTTCGCGAGCTCTTCGGCGGCCCAGACGGGCACCTTCTCGCTTTCCTTGATCTCGGGCGGCCACAGCCAGTACGTGAGGAGGGGCGTGGCGGCGAGGAGCAGGACACCCACGGGAACGAAAGCCACGAACCATTGGATCCAGCTGAATTCGACGTGAGCGGTCTTCTTGACGAGCTCGATCGCCAGCAGGTTGGGCGCGAGCCCAGTGAGGAACATCGAGCTGGTGACCCCGGTCGCCGCGATCGCCACCCACATGATGTAAGAGCCGATCCTGCGCGCCGAAGGATCGTTCGGCTTTGACTCGTACAGTTCCGGCACGTTGCGGATCACCGGATAGATGATGCCGCCGCTGCGCGCGGTGTTGGACGGAGTGAAGGGCGCGAGCACGGCATCGGCGGCGGCGATCGCGTAGCCGAGCGTCAAGGTCCTGCGGCCCATCGCCTTCACCAGAAGGAGCGCGATGCGCTTGCCGAGCCCGGTCTTCTCGTAGCCGAGCGCGATCATGAAGGCGCCGAAGATTAGCCACACCGTGCTGTTCGAGAATCCCGACAGCGCCCAGGCCAGGGCGGCGTTGGCGGGGCTGAAGCCTGCCTTGGCGAGCTCGGCCGGACTGTAGAGAACGAAGCGGGCGAGCACGGTCGCGAGCGCGACGCCGATTATTCCGACCGCGCCTCCCGGCAGCGGCTCGAGCACGAGCCCTACGATGACGCCGGCGAAGATCGCGAAGAAATACCAGGCATGCTGGGCGAGTCCGCCGGGCGCCGGCAGCAGGGCCAGCACGATCGCGACCGCGAAGGGTATGACCGCCTTCCACGAGATCTTCATCGCCATGCTCCCTCAATGGTGATTCAGGTGTAGCCCGGCTCGTACATGGAGCGCACGGCTTCGGCGTGCAGCTCGGGCGGGCGCGGCTTGCTTGCATGGCCCTGCTCGTACGCCGTCGCCGCGACCGCCGCCGCCACGGCCGCGGCGACTTGGCGCATGCGCGAGGCGGCCGGAAAGATGCGGCCTTGCTTGAGGTCGGCCTGCGACACCTGAGCGGCGAGCGCCTCGGCGGCCGCCAAGAACATCTCGTCGGTCATACGCTTCGCGCCCGACACGAGGAGCCCCAAGCCCACGCCGGGGAATATGTAGGAATTGTTCCCCTGGCCCGGTGCGTACAGGCGATCGCCGATTCTCACGGGTTCGAGCTGGCTTCCGGCAGCGAATATCGCGCGGCCCTCGGTCCAGGCGTAGGCCTGCTCGGCGGTGCACTCCGCTTTCGACGTCGGATTCGAGAGCGCGAGCACGATCGGGCGTTCGTTCACGCGCGCCATGGCTTCGAGCACCGCCCGCGTGAACAGGCCTCCCTGGCCGGTGGCGCCGATGAGCGCCGTGGGCTTGAAGCTCTCGATCGCCGCGGGTATGTCCGGCAGGGGCCGCCGGTCCTGGGCGAACGGCCGCTTCTGCGCGGCGAGATCCGTGCGGCTCGCGATGACGAGGCCCTTGGAGTCGATGAAAAGGCAGCGCGCCCTCGCCTCGTCCCGAGACAGCCCCTCGCGCTGCATGGCGGAGGCGACCATGCCGCCGATGCCGAGGCAGGCCTCGCCCGCGCCGACGAAGAGAATTCGCTGCTCCGCCAGCTTCTTCCCGGTGATGCGCCCGGCCGAATACAAGCCGGCGAGGCCCATGGCCCCTGTGCCCTGCACATCGTCGTTGAAGCAGCACAGGCGGTCCCGATAGCGTTCGAGCAGCGGAAATGCGCAGGCGCCGTTGAAATCCTCGAATTGCACGACGACACCGGGAAATGCCGATTGCGCGGCGGCCACGAACTCCTCGAGCAGGGCGTTCCAGGGTTCGCCCGTCGCGCGCTTTTCGCGCGTCCCGAGGTACAGCGGGTCTGTCCGCAGCTGCTCGTTGTCGGTCCCAACATCCAGGGTGACCGGCAGGCAAAGCTCCGGCCGCACCCCCGCGCAGGCCGTGTAGAGGGCGAGCTTGCCGACCGATATGCCCATGCCGTTCGCTCCGAGGTCGCCCAGGCCCAGGATGCGGCCGCCGTCGGTCACGACGATGACGCCGACGTCCCGGCACGGCCAGTTGGCGAGCACTTCGGCGATGCGCCCCCGGTGCTCAAGCGACAAGTAGATCCCACGCGGGCGCTCGTAGATCCGGCTCCACTGGAGGCACGCCTCGCCGACCGTGGGCGTGTACACGATCGGCAGCATCTCCTCGAGATGGTCGAGCACGACCCGGTAGAAGAGCGTTTCGTTCTCCGCCTGCAGCGCGCTCAGATAGCGATACTTTTCCAACGCGCTCGTCTTCTCGTGCACGTTCGCGAGCGCGCGGGCTGCCTGTTCCTCGATCGACTCGACGCGGGGCGGCAGCAGGCCTTCGATGCCGAGGCGCGAGCGCTCGTCCCGGGTGAAAGCCGTGCCTTTGTTGCACAGCGAGTCGTGCAGAGAAGCAGCTTCGCCCGTCGCCGCCGAACCCGCGGAAACAGAGTTGCGCTTCATCGTCTCCGGCTTCAGGAGTGGCGGCGGTTCTCCGCGGTGCTCAAGGCGTCGTGAGTACGTGAGCGATCTCTTCGTGGCTCTCGCCGGCGGGCAGGGCTCGCACCAGACGCTTGAAGTCTGACCATTCGACCGCCGGCCAGATCTCGGAATGCGAATGCCCATAGGTGCGAACGAGAATCGACACGCGAGTGGCCGCCTCGATGTCCGGCGCGCTGAATACGTCGACATAGTCGTAGGGGCCCGATACCGCGTAGCTCGCGATCCACTTCACGGTCGGGCAGTCGTGCCGCACGCGCTCCATGACGTGGCGCTCGAGCGTTTCGAAGGACTTCGGCTGGTGCAGTGATTCGGCGGAAACCCTGGTCAGCATGATGTAAATGGGCATGATCTCGCTCCTCGGCTGTCAAGTAAGACAACTTAGCGATTCCCCGGTGCGGCGTGTTGACGTGGGTCAATCCAACGTCTTCCGGCAAACCTAAGTCGAGCTTGCGGATCAAGGGTTTGATCCTAGTCAAGTCGGCCCCGTATGGGAGTGCGAGCATGTTCGAGTCGGGAGCGATCATGAGCGAATGCCGATCGATTCGCGAACGCCTCAAGTGGCTGGTGGGGTGCATTGTGGAAACGCTGCGCGAGAGCCTGGCGACGATTGCGTTCGCGGCATTGCTGTTCGGGATGGCGCATGAGACGACGAGCCTGGCGCCCGGCTCTGACGCGGATCGGCTTCCGGCCGCGGCCGTCGACGAGGGGTCTGTCGGATCGCAGAGCGGGCCGATCTCCGTTCCATGGAATCCGAGGCATCGGATCCTCGCGGTTCATCTTTCCGGACGCTACGGCACTGAAGCGGACGCAGCGGAAGTATGGGTGAGCGCTGCCTACGTTGCGAGCGAGCGTATGGGCATCGACCCTCTGCTGGTTCTCGCCGTGGTCGCGGTCGAGTCGAGCTTCAATCCGAATGCGCAAAGCCTGGCCGGAGCGCAAGGCCTCATGCAGGTCGTGCCTAGGTACCATGAGGACAAGCTGGAGGAGCACGGAGGAAGGGGCGCCGTGTTCGATCCGACGAGCAACATCCTGGTTGGCACTCGC
>Ga0326726_10004562_pt1 | contig 12627 bp, 11 predicted proteins | sample MHFenrmetagenome_2_FD_207603 | JGI IMG/M metagenome (GOLD analysis project Ga0326726, IMG submission 207603) | Lab enriched peat soil microbial communities from Michigan Hollow, Ithaca, NY, United States - MHF15MN | ecosystem: Environmental > Terrestrial > Soil > Wetlands > Peat | place: USA...
TTCTTTACCCAATATTCCATTATTCCACCTTTCCATCATTCCGAGTGGACAGAACATGAAGATCAATCGTCGAGATTTCTTAAAGATGGGTGGAGGCGCTGGGGTCGCCATTGCGCTGGGGGGCGGTCTCTGGAAATGGTCCCAATTCCCTGTTGCGGAGAATTCATACGGGCCTGAGAGGTGGATTCCTACCGTCTGCGGACAGTGCATGGGCGGCTGCGGGGTGCTGGTCAGGGTGATTGATGGATGGGCGGTTAATATTGCAGGAAACCCTCTCCATCCGGTCAACCGTGGAACCCTATGTCCCAAGGGAATTGCAGGCCTTCAGGGCCTCTATGATCCTGACCGCATTCGAACTCCTCTAAAGAGGAAAGGAAAGAGAGGCGAAGGTCGATGGGATCCTATCTCCTGGGATGAGGCGCTGTCCACCGTCAGCGAATCATTGAAAAAACTTCGAAAAAATGGAGAGCCCCATCGCCTTGCCATGTTAGGGGGAAGATATAGAGGATTAATGAGATCCCTCTGGGAACGCTTTCTGGAGGCTTTTGGATCGCCCAATTACATTGACAACCAGTTCCAATGGGAAGGTCCGTGCGCAGAGGGCCTCTTTCTTACCCAGGGAATATACTCTTCGCCTGCTTATGATTTCGAAAATGCCCGTTATCTCCTTTCCTTTAGCTCCGGACTCCTGGAATCCTACTGGTCTCCTGTGCAGGCGCTCAATGCCTATGGCCAATTCAGAAGAGGAAATCCGGACCGCCGAGGGAAGTTGGTTCAGATCGAACCCCGTCTTTCTGTCACCGCCATCAAAGCGGATGAGTGGGTTCCAATCCAGCCGGGGACGGAAGGACTGTTTGCCCTCGGTATCGCAAATATGATGATCAAGGAGGGACTTTATAACAAGGAATTTGTCGCCAGCTTCGGTTCCGGCTTTGAAAATTGGACAGACGCAAGAGGAAAAGAACATCTCGGCTTCAAGGAATTTGTCCTCTCGGAATACGACTCTGATGTCGTGTCACGGCGGACGGGTGTCCACGTTGATTCGATCATCCGCTTGGCACGAGAGTTTGCGTCAAACCAACCCTCACTCGCCCTCGGCTTCCGGGATCGTCCTTTCCATCAGATGGCCGTCTCGATCCTCAACGGACTCGTTGGCAACATCGATACCTCGGGAGGGCTCCTCATCCCGACGGCGGTTCCCCTTCAATCTCTTCCGCCTTTCGCAAAAGATGCTGTTGCTGAAAAAGGACTACGGGTCGAGAGAATCGACGGCGGAAAAAAATCTTCCTTGATGTTCCAACCGCCCTATCCCTTTGCCAGCAATGTCATCTCTGGAAAACCTTATCGCCCAGAGGTCCTGTTTATCTATTATTCCAATCCTCTCTTTTCGAATCCAAATCCTGATCTCTTCTCAAAGGTTTTTGCAGAAATCCCTCTGATCGTCAGTTTTTCCCCTTACATGGACGACACGGCTTCGCAGGCAGACCTCATTCTGCCCGACCGGGCCCCGCTCGAGCGATGGCAAGATGATTCCGTCTTCTTGAACAAGGGCTTTCCGGTTCTTGGCATTCGACAACCAGTGATTGAGCCACTCTACCAGACAAGAGCGACGGGCGATGTGCTGCTTCAAATCACTAAATCCTTAGGGGGAGAGATCCAGAAGGCCTTTCCTTGGAATGACTTTAAAGAGGTTTTGCTTTACGGGATCAAAGGGGTTTTCGACGCGAAGAGGGGAGACACCTTCGGCCTCCAGTTCGAACAAGCGTGGACCCGTCTTCTTGAGAGGGGAGGATGGGCAGCCCCCTCCTACAAGACCTTTGAAGAATTCTGGAAACAGCTTCAAGAGAAAGGGGGATGGTGGGACCCCATCTATGATTTTAAAGAATGGGATCGGGTCTTTAAAACCCCCACAAAAAAGTTCGAGTTTTATGCGCAAGGATTAAAGCAAATTCATCCTGCCCCAAGCTCCAATGACCTGAAAGACGCCTCTTTCTTCCCCCATTGGGAGGAATCGGAAAAGACGAGTGATAAGAAAGAGTACCCATTCGATCTTAATATATTTAGAACGATGACCCTGACAGGGAGCCGCAATGCGAATCAGCCCTGGCTTCAGGCGAGCGTCGGGTCTTACGTATTTGAGAAGTGGGAAACATGGGTGGAGATCAATCCGGAGACCGCGAAGCGGCTCGGAATTGACCATGAAGACTGGGTATGGGTGGAATCTCCGAAGGGAAAAATGAAAGCAAGGGCAAGGCTTTATAAGGGAGCCATGCCCGAGGTGCTGAGCATTCCCTTTGGGGAGGGACACAAATCGGGAGGCCGTTGGTCCAAGAACCTGGGAGAAAATCCTTATCGACTTATCGATGGAGATTTGGATCCCTTGACCGGATGTCCGGTCAACAAGTCCACACGTGTGAAAATCTATAAGGCCTGATCTAATGACTAATGTCAAAGCTCAAATGCCAAAGTTCAAATCAATGTCAAATCTCAAAGTTGAAATTCCGAGAATTGAGTTCGCTGCACTTTTGACATTTGGGCTTCATTTGCCATTTGGATTTTGAAATTTGAAATTGCGGGATTAATTATGCACAGATGGGGAATGGTCATTGACTTAGATAAATGTACCGCCTGCCAGGCTTGCGTGGTCGCGTGTCAGGCAGAAAACAATGTGGCGATCATCGGACCGGAGGAGGCCGCCAAGGGCCGCACGATTCACTGGATCGAATTGATACCTTACATCGAAGGGGAGTACCCGCACATCAAGGCCAGGCTTCTTCCACGACCATGCATGCATTGTGATAATCCTCCCTGCACCAAGGTCTGCCCGGTCTATGCGACCTATATCAACGAAGAAGGACTCGTAGGACAGATCAATTACCGATGTATCGGTTGCCGGTACTGCACCACGGCATGCCCTTACACCGTCAAATCCTTTAACTGGTATCCACCCGAATGGCCAAGGGAGATGAAAGGTTCTCTGAATCGAGATGTCTCCATCCGGACAAAGGGAGTCGTGGAGAAATGCACGTTTTGTAGCCATCGACTCCTCCGCGCAAGAGAAAAGGCAAAGATCGAAGGGAGAGACCTGCTTCCCGAAGATTATATCCCGGCCTGTGTCCAGGCATGCCCGAGCGGTGCTATGTACTTTGGCGATCTGAACGATCCCAACAGCGCCGTGTCGATACTCTCACGGGAGAGAAGAGCTTTTAGACTCCTGGAGGAGCTGGGCACGGAGCCCAAGGTCATTTATTTGTCAGAGGGGATGTAATGGAAGAAAAAGAGTTAAAGCTAGAAGAAGATGCCATTCTCTTTGAACCCATCCGAAGAACAGGCAGACCTTTCTATCTTACCCTCTCCATCCTCGTGGCTGTCATCCTCTGGGCAGCTTGGGCCTACCTTCACCAATACCGCCAAGGACTGGGCGTCACGGGATTGGCCAGGCCGATCTTTTGGGGGGTCTATATCACGAACTTCGTCTTCTTCATCGGAATTAGCCATGCCGGCACGCTCATTTCTGCAATTCTCCGTCTCGCAAAGGCAGAATGGAGAAGGTCGATCACCCGGTCCGCAGAAGTAATTACGGTCCTCGTCCTCTTTTTCGGTGTGGGAAACATCCTTATGGATCTTGGAAGGCCTGACCGGATGTTCAACATCATCCGCTTTGCTCAATTTCGATCTCCCCTTCTCTGGGACGTCTCGAGCATCACCGTTTATCTCACGGCCAGCTCGATTTACCTCTTCCTTCCCTTGATTCCTGACATCGCCCTTTTAAGGGATTACAGCGGAAAGCGAAAATGGTTTTACCGAATCTTTGCTTTGGGCTGGACGGGAACAGAAAGGCAGCATCGTTTATTGGAAAAAGGAATCGCCTTTATGGCGATTCTGGTCATCCCGGTAGCTATCTCGGTTCACACGGTGGTCTCCTTTGTTTTTGCAATGACCATTCAACCGATGTGGCACAGCGCGATCTTCGGCCCTTATTTCGTCGCAGGCGCAATCTTCTCTGGCATCGCCGGTCTGATCGTCGCGATGAATTTGATTCGAAAAGTTTACCATCTGGAGGATTATCTCAGGCCTGTCCATTTCAACAATCTTGGAATTCTTCTTTTGATCATGACCCTGCTCTGGTTCTATTTCACCTTTACAGAATATATTACGGTCTATTACGGCGGTGAACCCATTCATATGACCATTTTCTGGTCAAAGTTTACGGGTAGATTTGCACCCTATTTTTGGGGGATGTTTCTGTTCTGCTTTGTCATTCCCCTTCCCCTCTTGGCCCTCAGAAAGACACGAACACCTTTTGGGACTTTAATCGCATCGATCTCCGTTATAATTGGCATGTGGCTCGAAAGATTTGTGATCGTCGTCCCTACCCTGACCAACCCGAGGCTTCCCAATGAGGCAGTCATCTATTCTCCGACCTGGGTGGAGTGGTCCGTGTTGGCTGGCTGCGTTTCCTTTTTTGTCCTTCTCTATATGATCTTCACTAAAATCTTTCCCATCGTCTCGATTTGGGAGGTAAGGGAAGGGAGGGAGAAATCGATGGCCGAAGTTCAAGAAAGAATCAAAACATACTTGCCAGGGATCGGCGTTGAATAAACATCAATGTAAAATGACCAGTTATCAACGAGCAATGACCAATATAAAGCGGATAAGTGAATTGCCGGTTTTCTCGTGAATTGCCAATTGACCATTGACCATTTTAGATCGATCTTTCCATGGAGCTCCATATGATTAAAAAAATGTTTATACTGGCCGGGGCCGCTTCCCTCCTTATTGCCTCGTCTCTTTTTGCCCAACCTCCTCTCCCCCAGGATCCGACGATAGGAGCCCGTCTCTTCGTCAACAAAGGATGCGTGAAGTGTCACGCACTGAGAGGGGAAGGGGGCAAGGTGGGACCGGATCTGGGAAAGATCGATTTGGGGGATACGCAATTGGATCTGGCTGGAAAACTCTGGAACCATATCCCCTCCATGACCAAAGGGATGGAGCGGGCCAAGATCATAAAGCCAAATTTGACTGGAGAAGAGATTACAGAAATCTCTGCTTATCTTTACTTCCTCAAATTTTTTGACGACCCGGGGAATCCAACTCGGGGGAAATATCTCTTTAATGAAAAAGGCTGCAATAACTGCCATCCCCTCACCGGCAAAGGTAAGGATGGAGAGCCGGGGCTCGACCAATTTCCTCAGAATCTCTCCCCGGTCTTTTTAAGCCAGTCCATCTGGAACCACGGCCCAGTCATGATTGCCCAGATGGTCAGGATTGGAATGAAATGGCCGATCTTCGAAGGAACGGAAATGATGGACGTTCTCGAATACATCAAAACGAATGCGAGGGGGCCGAAAGATACAGCTTTCATCACACCGGGAAATCCGAGAGAAGGTAAGCAGGTTTTTATTTCGAAGGGCTGTGTCAAATGCCATGCCGTCCGAGGCGAGGGAGGGAAAGTGGCAGACGATCTTGGGAAGAAAGCCAAAACTTTCTATAAGAGCCTCACTCAGATTGCCTCGATCATGTGGAATAAGGGTCCCACGGTCTTTGCTAAAATGGCCCAGACCGCAACGGGCATTCCGAGATTCACGCCGAAAGAGATGGCTGATCTGATGGCCTATCTCTATTTCCTCCATTTCATCGACGAGCCCGGAAACTCGATAAGTGGCAGAAAGGCCTTTACAGAACTGGGATGTTCCAAGTGCCATGGCTTAGATGGAAAGCCGGGAGAATTAATGAACATCAATCTCTCGAAATATCAGAAGGTCACCAATGCCATGGAGATCGTAGCAGGCATCTGGAATCACAGCGCGGAGATCGAGAAAGCGTTGAAGGAGAAAGGGATTTCCTGGCCTCGGTTCAAGAAAGGGGAGCTGGCCGACCTTCTCGAATATATCCGGACTCCCAGAAAGAAACCTTAGGGGGATACCTCCGCCTTCCCCCTCGAGGAGAGACTGTGTCGCAATGTCATTGCGAGGGAGTGCCTGCCTGCGGTAGGCAGGAAACGACCGAAGCAATCTCGCAACGGATTGATATCCAGAGATTGCAACGCTCCCTTTGGTCGCTCGCAATGACAAAAAGGAATTGCAACACAGTCCCGGGAGACAGCGGAGTAGAAATAGAAAGGAAACAAGATGAGACGCATCGGTATCTGGCTCTTTGTTGGTCTCCTGTTTTGGAGTGGAATCTTTTTTAGTGGTTGGGCAGAAGCGGAAAAAAAAGAAGAGTATCTTCTCCCGGGAGACATCAAAGAGGGATGGAGGATTTTCTATCAGAAGGGATGCAGTCAGTGTCACGCCATCTGGGGAGAGGGGGGAAAGGGAGGACCAGACCTGGGCACCCTTCCCCAATCGTACGTTACACAATCCCAATTGGCCGCCTTGATGTGGAACCACGGACCGGAAATGTGGGGAAGGATGCAAGCGAAGAAGATTCCCCTTCAGAAAATAGACAAAAAAGAGATGGCAGATCTTTTCGCCTTCCTCTATTTCATCCGGTACATGGACGAACCTGGAGATATTAAAAAAGGGAAGCAACTGTTAGAAACGAAAAGGTGTATGAATTGTCACGCTCTGAAAGAAGGAGAAAAAGGAGATCTCAGCCGTTGGGGAATGTATACCAACCCTATCCTTTGGGCTCAGATGATGTGGAACCACACTCCTCAGATGGAACAGGAGATGAAGAAAAAAGGGATTCCTCGAGTTGAATTCAAAGCGAATGAAATGGTCGATCTCATCGCCTATATCCGAAGTGTCAGTCCCAATAAGGAGAAGGTCTATCTCTCGCCGGGCGACCCGAGAACGGGGGAGAAGTTGTTTGTTGAAAAAGGATGCACCCAGTGTCATGGGCCCGGAAGGGAAGTCGATTTAACGAGAAAAAAAGACTTCCCAAGAACCTTGGCCCAGTTAGCTGGAATGATGTGGAATCATTCCCGTGAGATGTGGAGAAGAATGGAGGAAAAAGGGATTAGCCGTCAAAATCTTTCTTCCCAGGAGACCGCCGACCTCATCGCCTACCTTTTTTCAATCCGCTACTTCGATGAGCCCGGAGATTCGGAAAGAGGAAGAACCATCTTTATCAAGAAACAATGTAGCCTTTGCCATGTGAAGAGATCCAAAAAGCTGGATCTCTCTGGTTTGAAAGGTCAGATCTCTCCAATCTTGATGGCCGCGATGATGTGGAACCATGGGCCAGAGATGTTAGAAGAAATGAGAAAAGCCAAAGTCCCCTGGCAGAAAATCGACGGGAAAGAAATGGTCGACCTGATGGAGTATCTGAACCGTGGAACGCCCTAATTAAACTCAAACTCGAAGCACGAAATCCGAGATTCGAAACAAGCACGAATGTTCGAAGTACAAATGATCCAAACAAGTAAGAATAGAGTTTTGAATTTTGAAATTTGCATTTGTTTCGGGTTTCGATATTCGGATTTCGGATTTTGATTTTTGGGAGGTCAACATGATCTCAAAGGACTGGTTGAAAAAAACAGAATTGTTTAAAACCCTCGACGAATCCCAGCTCAGCGCCTTGCTTTCACATTCCTCGGTTGAATCTTTCCCTGAAGGCAAGACAATTTTTCGTCAAGGAGATGAAGCGAATCACCTCTACCTTCTGATCGAAGGGATGATTGATCTTTCCTTCAAAACCGGGGAAAAAATTGACTTTCTCTCTTCAAAACTTGAAAAAGAAGGAGCGGGCTTCGGGGTCCCATCTCTCATCGAACCTTTCCGTTACAACGTGACAGCCGTATGCCTCAGGTCTTCAAAAGTATTTGTTATCGATGCCGCTCGTGTTAGAATGGAGATGGAAAACGACCCAAGGATGGGAATGGAGATATTGAAGAAGCTTGTCTCCATCTATTTTAATCGTCTGAATGAGATGCGCCTAGGAATCTCTAACTTTCTCAAAGTTTTTAAATTGAAAACACCATAAGTCGACCTCTTATGGACCAATTTTACATCGAAGTCCCAAATGAACGTTGGTTTGAAGAGAACATCGGATGCGAGAATGCCTGCCCTGTCAACACCCGTGCCCCCCAGTATATCTCAGCAATCCGGGAAGAAGATTATAACTTGGCCTATGAACTCAACCGAGGAGACAATCTATTCCCAGCCATCCTGGGACGCATCTGCGTTCACCCCTGTGAAGAAAAGTGTCGAAGAGGCCTCCTCATTGACCTGCCTATTTCCATCTGCTCATTAAAGAGAGCCTGTGCCGACTTTAAAACGCCCGCCGACCGGAGCAAAGAGGTCATCCATAAAAGGGACAAAAAGGTCGCGATCATCGGAGCCGGCCCTTCTGGGCTTTCAGCAGCCAACGATCTCGCAAGGTTGGGTTATTCAGTGACGCTTTTTGAAACATTTCCCATTCCCGGCGGAATGCTCAACGTAGGAATCCCTCCCTATCGCCTTCCAAGGGAAGTGGTGCAGCAAGCAATCGAGGAGGTAGACCGATTGGGAGTGAAAATTATGACTGGGACTCCAATCGGAAAAGAGTTCAATTTAGAAAGTCTGAGAAGGCAGTACGATGCCGTCTATATTGCTGCGGGTGCACATAAAGCTGAAAAGCTGGGAATCCGGGGAGAAGAGCTCAAAGGCGTGATCCACGGTGTAACCTTTATGCGAATGGTCAATTTGAAAGCGCACCTGAAAGTTGGCGAAAGAGTCGCAGTTGTCGGAGGTGGAAACACAGCGATGGACGCCGCCCGTTCTTCCTTACGATTGGGGGCCAGGGAGGTCTTTATTCTATATCGAAGAACCAGAGAGGAGATGCCTGTTGATCCCAGGGAATTAGAGGAGGTTGAGGAAGAAGGTATTCAAGTGAATTTCCTTACTCAGCCTATACAGGTTCTCTCCAATGATGGGACAAACGTTTCAGGTGTCCGGTGTATTCGAAACCGGTTGGGCGAACCCGAAAAAGATGGCCGTAGAAGACCCTTTCCCATCGAAGGTTCTGAATTCAATATCGACATCGATCTTCTCATCCCGGCAGTCAGCCAATCTCCGGATATCTCTTTCCTTCCGGAGGAGATCGGTCTCGAAATTTCTAAGTGGGACCGTTTGTCCGTCAATCCAGAAACTTTTGAGACAAACGTCCGTGGGATCTTTGCCGGGGGAGACTTTATCACAGGCCCCCGGGACGTCATCAGAGTGATTGCAGATGGGAGGACGGCAGCCCTTTCCATCCACGGCTATCTGAGTGGAGAGCGGCTCGAAAAAAAACCTGCCTATTTCACCTCGGTTCCAGAGGTCAAAATCGATTCCACTCTGGAGAAGATCCCTCGACAGAGAATGGATCTGCTTCCAGTCCAGGAAAGAAAGTCGATTGACCGTGAAGTGGAGTTGGGCTTTTCCAAAGAGGTCGCGGTCAAAGAGTCTGTACGATGTCTCCAGTGCCATCTCTTTACCATCTTCGACCGTACGAGATGTATCCTTTGCGGTGGCTGCGTCGACATCTGCCCCAAAAATTGTTTCCGAATGGCAAGGCTCGATGAAATAAGGGGGAACGGAAACCTGTCTAAGCTGGTTGAATCCTTGTACAATGTTTCGATGGAAGAAGCTCAAAAACTCAACTTGGCCACTGTTATCTTCAAAGAAGAATCCCGCTGCATCCAATGCGGCCTCTGTGTAAAACGATGTCCCACGGGAACCATCACCATGGAGGAGTACCATCGTCAATCTGCCTTTTACAGGGGGGATACCATCTAACCCGATTCGATAGGGACAGGTCGCGCTTTTTTCGTTGTTCCCGCAGATTTGTGGTATATTGAAAAGGCATGAAGAAAAGAATTATTCAGCGCATCACAGATTCGGCATTATGGCGCTCAATCTTCCGGACCGGGATGCCGGATACGGATCTGAAGCGGTCCCTTCTCATCTACAATAACTTCTTCCTCCATATTTTCCCTGCTAAGATCAAACGCCATGGCCTCAAATTCGCCTATACGTTCTGCCTGGGGGGAATCTCTTGTCTCCTTTTCATCATTCTTACAATCACTGGCATCCTCCTGATGTTCCATTATACGCCTTCGACTGAAAGAGCCTATTTCGATATGCAGGCTCTGGCCCTCATTTTCAATGGTAAAATTCTGAGAAACTTACATCGGTGGTCCGCGCATGCAATGGTGGTAACCGTCTTCTTGCATATGGTCAGGGTGTTTTATACACGTTCCTACCGACCTCCCCGCGAATTTAATTGGGTGGTCGGAATCCTTCTTTTCATCCTCACCCTTGCTCTCAGCTATACGGGATATCTCCTCCCCTGGGATCAGCTTGCTTATTGGGGAATTACCGTAGGGACTACCATCATGAGCTACACCCCTTTTATCGGGAATTATGTTCGTTTCTTTCTGTTGGGAGCAGATGAGGTGGGCCATGAAGCCTTGCTTCGTTTTTATGTGGTGCACTGTGTGGAGCTTCCCCTGATCATCGGTGTCCTGATGGTGGTTCATTTCTGGAGGGTAAGAAAAGATGGAGGGATATCAGGGCCGTTGTAATATTGCGGAATGCCCCTCACCCTACCCTCTCCCCAGCGCCTGCCTGCCGGTAGGCAGGGGGAGAAGGGGGAAGTCGGTACGACTTGCAACCGAGGTGAGGGGGGATTCTGTATTCGATAACAGGAGTAAAATTTAGAATGGATAACAATAAGGAAAAAATTTTCGTTAAGGATCCCGACAAGACTTACGGTCTTATGGAGATTGTGGACGGAACGTCACGGATGGTGGACAAGGCTCCGGAGGACACGGTGGAAACCTTTCCCCATTACATCATCCTTCTAACGATCTGTTCTTTGGCTGTCACCTTCGTCCTTCTCCTCATCTCCCTTTTCTTCGATGCACCCTTAGAAGATCTTGCGAACCCCCTTGTCACTCCCAATCCCGGCAAAGCCCCCTGGTATTTTACAGGAATTCAAGAGTTGATCCACTACACGAATAAACCCGTCATTCCGGCAATCATTGTCCCTCTTCTTATCTTCCTGTGGCTTTTTTTGATACCCTATATTGATAGAAAACCAAGAACTCGATTTGCGTCTCTTTTTAATCGAATCTTTATTGGTGGTGAGAAGCGGAGAATCTTAATCGCCTTATTCACCGTCTTCATTTTCGGAGCCCTTATCTTTACGATCATCGGATCTCTTTTCCGGGGAGAAAACTGGAGCTTTATCCTGCCATGGAAATAAAGAATGATGAAAAGATAACGACTGATAAAAAATCCATCTCCCGAAGGAGACTGATCACTTATGCGTGGATTGGGGCTGGCGCCATTGTGATTGGGGAGCTCATCGGCGGCGTTTTCGCATTTCTTTGGCCGAGAAGGAGAAGGGGAAAAGAGGAGAAGATCTTCGTCGCCGGAAAGGTGTCTGATTTCAAGATAGGTGAGATGGTCGCTTTTCGGAAGGAAAAGACCTTCGTGGTGAGATTGGAAGGGGGATTCTTGGCCATCTCTTCGATTTGTACTCATCTCCATTGTATCGTTAATTGGAATGCCATGACCAAAAGGTTTGAATGCCCTTGCCATGGTGCTAAGTTTAATCAAGAAGGAGAAGTTCTCGAAGGTCCTCCTCCCAGACCCTTGGACATTCACAAACTTGAAGTTGCCGCAGGAAATGTCGTTATCGATACTGAGGTAATAATCGAAAGGAAAAAGTTCGATCCTTCTCAGTTAGTTAAGGTTTAGAGAAACCCGATGGATAAGAAAATCCTCTTAGCGGCAATATTGACCATAGCCATCGCCGCCTTTCTCACCGTTTACTGGCTATTGGAACCCTATCGTGTGAAGGGGGAGGCCGAAAGGATGAGATCAAAGGCCGCTGTGAAAGGGAAGATTCTCTACATGACGCATTGTGCCCGGTGCCATGGGGAGAAGGGGGGGCCTCAGAGAGGAATCAGGCCAATCAACTCAAAAGATTACCTCAAGAACGTGGACGATAGCATTCTTTACAAAATTATTGAACGGGGAATACCGGGAACGGGGATGGTTGCCCTCGGAGACAAAGAAGGAGGGCCCATCAATCCGGAACAGATTAACGACTTAGTGGCTTTCATTCGAAGCTGGGAAAAAACGGCACCCACCCTTCCAGTGGAAGAAGCCCCCCCGAAGACCATTTTCGTTCAAGAAGGAGCAGATTATGTGGGCTCCGAATCTTGCATTGGATGCCATGAAGACCTGAACAAAGAAAAAATCAATGCCTGGAGAAAGTCTCCTATGGCTACAAGAGCTTTCTCTCTTATCCAAGCCGAAAAAGACAAAACCAAATGTATCCCCTGCCATGCAACTGGGTATGATCCAGAGAAGAAAACGTACAAAGAGGAGAACGTCGGGTGTGAAGCATGTCATGGGCCAGGAGAGAAATATCAGGAGATGATGATGGGCGCAAATGCCCAAGAGGGCGGGAAAATAGCCAAGGGAAATGCCTTGAAGTCCTGCACCCGTTGCCATCATCCCCATATCGGAAAGGAAGAACATATGACGCTGGCAAGAAAAGGGCTGCTGTCCTATCCATGAGGAAAATAGAAATAAGCCGACGCTTGTTTTTTTCTTTAAGGTTGTGTTAAATAAAATATAATTAAGGGGGTGCACCGATTATGTCGGTCACCCTTCTTTTGTTATGAATTCACGAAAGGAGGATGGA
>Ga0326726_10004563_pt1 | contig 12627 bp, 11 predicted proteins | sample MHFenrmetagenome_2_FD_207603 | JGI IMG/M metagenome (GOLD analysis project Ga0326726, IMG submission 207603) | Lab enriched peat soil microbial communities from Michigan Hollow, Ithaca, NY, United States - MHF15MN | ecosystem: Environmental > Terrestrial > Soil > Wetlands > Peat | place: USA...
TCCTCGCGGACATCTCCACCGACAACCGCAACCGTACCGTAAGCGAAATCCGCCATGTCTTCGGCAAGAACAACGGCAACATGGCCGAAGCCGGCGCCGTTTCCTGGATGTTCCACAAGAAGGGCTACATCGTCGTCCCCAAATCCGCCGCCAAAGAAGACGACCTGATGAACATCATCCTCGAAAATGGCGGGGAAGACTTGAAGGATGACGGCGAGACATGGGAGATCATCACCGAACCCTCCGCCTACGAACCCGTGCTCGAAGCTGTGAAGAAGGCCGGCATCACGCCGGTTTCTTCAGCCGTCTCGATGGTCCCGCAGAACTACATCAAGCTGGAAGGCGCGCAGGCCACCCAGATGATCCGTCTGATCGAAGCGCTCGAAGAGCACGACGACGTGCAAAACGTGCACGCCAACTTCGACATCGACCAGAAACTGCTGGAAGAAGTTGCCGGCTGAGTTCTGGACTAGGTTCAAAGCTGAAGCTTGAAGCCGCCAGCAGGCGGCTTTCCTTTTTTGGGAAAATTCTTGGCAACGCCGATACACTTTTCAACATCACCGTGGAAAACTCTGTGCAAAACGTGGAAGTTATTCCTGTAACCATTTGTTAACAAATTGGTTCAGCATTCTGCACTGCATCGGGTGCTGGCACAGTAGTGGTAGGTTTCCGAACTCCAACGTGACTCCAGGCCAGTGAAAACGCGACTCGACAAATTGCTGGTAGATCGCGGCCTCACCCCTTCACGCGAGCGCGCCCAAGCGCTGATTCTCGCCGGCAAAGTCCTGGTCAACGAGCAGAAGATCGAGAAAGCCGGTGCCTCCGTCAACGCCGACTGCGCAGTGCGTCTGCTGGGAGAAGACCTCCGCTACGTGAGCCGGGGCGGGCTGAAGCTGGAAAAAGCCCTCGAGTACTGGCGGATTGATCTCACGGGCAAAACCTGCCTCGATGTAGGCGCGTCCACCGGGGGCTTCAGCGATTGTATGCTCCAGCACGGTGCGCGCCAGGTGATTGCGGTCGACACTGGTTACGGTCAAATTGCTCTCCGCCTGCGCAATGATCCGCGCTTGAAGCTTCTGGAAAAAACCAACGCCCGCTATCTCACTCGTGAGCAGATCGGCGAAGCCATCGATTTCGTCGCCATGGATGTCTCCTTTATTTCGGCGACGCTGGTGCTGCCCGCGGTCGTTGGAGCTTCCTTTCAGAATTCTGTGCTGGGCCAAGGGCAGCAGATCGTGGTTCTGGTGAAGCCGCAATTCGAAGTGGGCAGGGAACTGGTCGGCAAAGGCGGCATCGTGCGGGATCAATCCGCCCAGCAATCCGCTGTGCTTAAGGTCGAGGCCGCAGTGCGCGAACTAGGTGCGACCCGCACCGATTCCATCGAGTCCCCGATTCTGGGCGCTGAGGGCAACCGCGAATTCCTACTCCATGCGGAATGGATTCGAACCTCTGCCATCTGACCTCTCACCTCTTCCATCCCTCCACTTCTGCATTCTGACTTCGACCTTCTGACTTTTCTGTACAATCGTGAGTTCCATGCCCAAAGCCCCTCAAAGCGCCAGTCGACCGAAGACTGTCGCAATCATCTCCAAGCCCGGCCGCCCGGAACTGTCCAGCGTCCTGCCGCCGCTTCACCAATGGCTCAGCCAGCGAGGCTATAAGGTGATGACCGACCGCGAGAGCGCGGGATATTTCTCGGCTTCCGACGCGATCCCACGCAGCGAACTGGGCTCACAAGCTCCTGACCTGGCTCTGGTGCTGGGAGGCGATGGCACTCTTCTATCCGCGGCCCGCGCTGTTTGCCGGTCGGATACCCTAATCCTGGGCGTCAACCTGGGCACGCTCGGCTTCCTGACCGAACTGGCTCTCGCCGATCTTTATCCCGCACTCGAAGCCATCGAAAAGGGTCACTATATGGTGGACAGCCGGGCCATGCTCAGTTGCGCGCTGGTCCGGGGCAAGAGCGGCGTTGCCACCCACATTGCGTTGAATGACGTCGTCGTCAGCAAGGCTGCCATCTCCCGCCTGAATCACTTCGAGCTTTTCGTCGATAAGGAATTCGTTTCCAGCTACAAGGCCGACGCTCTAATTATTGCGACGCCCACCGGCTCTACTGCCTACTCACTGGGCGCAGGCGGTCCCATCCTCAAGCCCGATGTGGACGCCTTTGTCATCACCCCGGTCTCACCACACGGATTGACGCACCGCCCGGTCGTGGTGCGCGATACCGTCGAGATCGAAATTCAGGTCAAGACCGGTCAGGAAGAGGCCTATTTGAGCGTTGACGGACAGGTTGGCATGCCGGTACGCGACGGCGATTCCGTGCGCTGCGTCAAGGCTGAACATCCAGCCAAGCTTCTGCGGTTCAAGAAGACTTTCTTCGAGGTGCTCAGCACCAAGCTGAAGTGGGGCGAACGGTAGGCCGGCTTTGCGTTGTTCGTGACTGAGGTTCCCCTGTGACCTCCTGGTCCTCTGTGGTTGGATCAACACCTTGAACCACAGAGGGCACAGGGTTCACAGGGGAATTCATTGGCCACGTTGAACGGAGAACCATGAATCGTTTCCTGTCGCTGTTTGTTGCGTTCGCCTCGGCGATCCCGATGTGGTGTCAGGGGTCTCAACCCGCCGCCGACCTCATCATCCGCAACGCGAAAATCTGGACCGTGGACCGCTCTCATCCCGAAGCCGATGCCGTCGCCATTGTCGGTGATCGCATCGTCGCCGTCGGCTCCAACCAGGAGATCGACGCCTGGCGCGGCCCCAACACTCGCGTGCAAGACGGGGCAGGGAATCGGCTCCTCCCCGGCTTCAACGACGCCCACGTGCATTTCACCTCGGGCGGCCAGCAGCTCGACAACGTGCAGTTGAACGACGCCACTAGCCCCCAGGAATTTGCCCGCCGCGTGGCTGAGCGCGCCAGGAAAACGCCAAAAGATGAATGGATCCTGGGCGGCGACTGGGATGAAACCAAGTGGACTCCGGCCCAACTGCCTACCAAAGAACTGATCGACGCAATCACTCCGCAAACGCCGGTTGCCCTCGACCGCTACGATGGCCACATGATCCTCGCCAACTCGCTCGCCCTGAAGTTGGCAGGCATTACCGCCAAGACTCCTGATCCCGACGGCGGCGTGATCGTCCACGACGCGCAGGGAAATCCCACCGGCGCCCTGAAAGACGCGGCCGCCGATCTGGTCTACAAAGTCATTCCCGACCCGACGCACGACCAGCGCCGCCACTCCATCGAGCGTGCCCTGGAACATGCCGCCTCGCTGGGTGTCACCAGCGTGCAGCACATGAATCCCGACTACGCCGACATCGCCATCTACTCGGAGCTGCTCGAAGAAGGCAAACTGACCACCCGCATCTATGCCGCGCCCCTCATCTCGCAGGTGGACGACCAGGTGAAGATCGGAATCCGGCACTCCTTCGGAGGTCCCTACCTCCGCATTGGCGCGCTCAAGTCCTATGCCGATGGTTCTCTGGGTTCGGCCACCGCCTACTTCTTCGAGCCCTTCAACGACCAGCCCAATAACCGCGGTCTGCTGTCCGACGCCATGCACCCCGTGTCGATGATGCGCGACCGCATGATGAAAGCCGACGCGGCCGGATTGCAGCTTTGCACGCACGCCATCGGTGACGCAGGAATTTCCGCCATTCTCGACATCTACGCCGAAATCGAGAAAACGCACGGCGCCGCCGACCGCCGTTGGCGCATCGAACACGCCCAGCACATGGCGGCGAAGGATTTCGACCGCTTCGCCCAGTTGCACGTGATCGCCTCGGTGCAGCCCTTTCACGCCATCGACGACGGCCGCTGGGCCGAGGGCCGCATCGGACACGACCGCTCCAGCCGCACCTACGCCTTCCGCACTTTCTTAGACCACGGCGTCCGCCTCGCGCTCGGAACCGACTGGAACGTTGCTCCACTCAATCCCATGCTGACCCTGTACGCCGCCGTCACCCGCGCCACGCTCGACGGCAGGAATCCGAACGGCTGGTTTCCCGAACAGAAGCTGACCATCAAAGAGGCGATCGAGGCCTATACCATGGGATCAGCCTACGCTGAATTTCAGGAGAACGTGAAAGGCTCAATCACTCCCGGCAAACTGGCCGACATGGTGCTCTTGAGCGATGACGTGTTGAGCATCAATCCCGTAAAGCTCCGCGACGTGAAGGTGCTCAAGACCTGGGTTGGCGGCAAACTAACGTACGATGCCAAATAACCCACCCACGAATCGGTGACGCTCGTGCAGGAAGCGCTTCCAGGAATCACGGAACGGGGGTTTGACGCAGGCGAAGTGCGCCTGAATTATGCCGAGGGTCCCTCCAACGGGGCGCCGCTCGTGCTGGTGCACGGCCTCGGCCGCCGCTGGCAGATTTTTCTGCCGCTGATCCCTGCCCTCAGTATGCGCTGGCACCTCTTCGCCCCCGACCTGCGCGGACACGGCAAGTCAAGCCGCGTTCCCCGCGGTTACCACGGCACCCATTATTCGGAAGACATGGCGCGCTTCCTGCGTGAACGCGTCCCCGCTCCAGCCATTGTCTTTGGACACTCGCTGGGCGGCATGGTCGGCATGTGGGTGGCAAGCCATCATCCCGAACTGGTGCGCGCGCTCATTCTCGGCGACAACATGATCGCCGAGCCCGGCCTCCATCACCCCATGTACACTGCGCTCTTTTCCGGCCTGCGCGATCTGGCGCGCAAAGGCGGTTCGGTGGAACAGATCGCGGCGGGCATTGGCAGAATTGAAATCCCCATTCCCAGTACGAACGAATCTGTGTTCATAAGAAATCTTCCCGGCAACGATGAAGCCTATCTGCTTTCCTGGGCACGCTGTGTGGCGCAAGCCGATCCTGACACCTATGCCATGGCGGTGGATGGTTCGGCCCTTGAAGGTTGGGACGCAGAAACGGTACTACGCGGAATTACCTGCCCGACGCTGCTCTTGCAAGCCAGCAGGGAATTGGGCGGGCTGATGTCCGATGCGGATGTCACCTTAGCAACGCGCATTTTGCCACATCACACCCACGTGCGCTTTCGCGCCCTCGGCCATGCGCTCTTTATCCAACAGCCCGAGCCGGTGCTGCGGGCGGTGACCAACTTTCTGGAATCGCTGTGAGCAGGCAGTGGCCGTACCGGCACGACGCCTGCAAGCAACTACTCGTGGAGTCGACCCTCAACGCTTCGGGCGGGCTAGGAATTGGAATCAGCAGAACTTCAGCCGCGAAGCGGCGAGCTCACAACCGCTCCAGCCTCGTCTGATCTCGCAAGCTCTCGCGGTCCCGGATCAGCCGCGTCTTCTTCCCATCAACCAGCACTTCCGCCGCTTTTCCCCGCGTATTGTAGTTCGACCCTAACGCTGCGCCGTACGCCCCCGCGTCCAGAATCGCCAGCAATTCTCCTTCGGACACAACCGGCAACTCCCGGCCGCGAGCGAAGAAGTCGCCCGTCTCACAAACCGGCCCGACGACATCCGTTATTTCGGTTTCGCTGGAGGATCGCACCACCGGGACAATCTCGTGATAAGCCCCATACAGTGCCGGCCGCAACAAGTCGTTCATACCCGCATCCACGATCAGGAACCGCTTGCTGTTGTTCGTCTTCCGATAGATGACGCGCGTTAGCAGCACGCCCGCCGCGCCTACGATGGCCCGCCCCGGTTCGAGCAACAGATGCACGTCCAGCCCGCGCAACGGGCGCAACACTGCGTCGGCATACGCTGCAATCTGCTCGCTGAAGTCCTGCTGCGTTCCTTCGTAGGAAATTCCCAAGCCGCCACCCGCATCCACGTAACGAATCTCGTGCCCACGATTGCGCAGTTCGCGAACCAAGTCGGCCACGCGCTCCAGCGCCGCTGCAAACGAGCTGACGTCCGCAATCTGCGACCCGATGTGGACGCTTACGCCAGCCACTTTCAGATACGGCAGCCGCGCGGCTTCCGCGTAAAGCTCCCGGGCCTCTCGAATCGGCACGCCAAACTTGTGCTCATGTAGCCCGGTTGAGATGTAGGGATGGGTCTCCGCCGCCACGTCGGGATTCACCCGCACTGCGACCGCCGCCTTCTTCTTCAGCCGCGCCGCAGTCGTGGCCAGCCCCCTCAACTCCGAGGCGCTTTCAATATTGAAGAGCAGGATTCCGGCCTTAAGAGCCAACTCCATTTCCAGCACGGTTTTACCGACTCCGGAGAAGACTACGTTCCGCGGTGTCGAGCGCTTCACGCGTAGCACCCGTTCCAGTTCTCCGCCGGATACGACGTCGAACCCCGCTCCCGCGCACTCCACTAGTCGCAGGATCGCCAGCGCGGAATTCGCCTTGACCGAGTAACAAATCGTGTGAGGAACTGACCGGAAGGCGCGCGCAAAGGCTTTCATCCGATCGCGAATCATTTCAGATGAGTAAACGTAAAGCGGGGTTTCGTGCCGCGCGGCCAGCGGCGCGAGCGCAACCGATTCACAAAACAGTGCCAGCGGCGCGCCATGGGCTGGCGGCCGATAAGCAAACGCGGGCGCCCTGACCACCTCAGCTTGGTCCTTGCGCGTCACTTGCGTTTGCTCGGTCCGCCCGAAACATTCTTGACTCGAATGGCCACTACCGTCTGGTCGTCAAACGGATTCGCTCCCGCAGCGTGCTCGTCGACCGCCTTAAAGATGTTGGTCACGACGCAATCCGCCGACTGCGCCGCGCAGCCCAGGACGATTTGCTCCACCCGCTCCCGTCCGAACATGCGCCCATCCCGATTTCGCGCGTCCAGAATCCCGTCACTGAAGAACACGAATAGATCGCCGGGCTTGGCCTTGAAGCTGAACTCGTCATAATCGGGGATATCCTCGAACAGCCCCAGCGGTAGCCCCGTGGCCTCGATCACCTCAATCTTGCCGTCATGGTAGTAGATCGGACGCGGCAGCCCCGAATTGGCCACCTGCAGCGTGCGCCGCTCGTCGTCCCACACCGCGTAGATGATTGAAACGAACTGTCCGTCAATCCGCCGCTCGGCGAGCGAGAGGTTAACGGCCGACAGCATCTCCGCCGGCCCCGGCTCGATGGGCGCATGGGAGCGCAGAATTCCGCTGACCAGCGCCGCGTAAATCGCCGCCGGCGCGCCTTTGCCGCTCACATCTCCGACCGCAATTCCCAGCCGTGACAGTGAGTAATGGATGAAGTCGTACAGATCGCCGCCGATGGCGCGCGCGGGAACAAATTTCGCGCTGACCTCGAGATTTGGAATCTTGGGACGCGCGTGCGGCAGCAGCCGGAATTGCAGCTCATGCGCCAGGGCCAGATCGCGTTCCAGGCGCTGCTCCTGCTTGGCGATTTCCTCGTACAGGCGCGCGTTCTCGATGGCGATCGCAATCTGTGCCGCCAGAGTGGTGAGCGTGCGCTTGTGATCCTCGGTGAAATATCCGCGGCGCGTGTGCTCCAGGTCGAGCACGCCGATCACTTTGTCCTTGTAAATCAGCGGCACGGCCAGTTCCGAACGCGTCTCCGGGTTCAGCAGGATGTAGCGCGGATCCTTACTTACATCCGGAACGAGCACGGCCTCTTTGCTCTGGGCGGCATACCCAACCAGCCCGCGTCCGACCGGAATATCGTGTTTGAGGTGCAGCCTCTCCTGGAACCGCAGCGCAAAGCGGTGCTGCAGTTTGTCCGTGTCGGGATCCACCAGCAGGACGCTGAACATCTGGTAGTCGATGATCCGGCTGAGCAGTTCGCCCACCCGCTTCAGCAGTTCGTCCAGGTTCAGGATCGACGTCAACTCCTGCGCAATTTCATTCAGGAGCAGCAGGGTGCGCGCCTGGCGGGTGGTGCGCGTATACAAGCGGGCATTCTCGATGGCCACCGCCATGCGCGACGCAATCAGCGTCAGCAGCCGCTTGTGCTCTTCCGTGAAGTAGCCTTTTTCCCGCGCCTCAATGTCGATGATGCCGATGACGCGATTCTTCACGATCAGAGGAATCGCCAGTTCCGAGTGCACGTTCGGCACCGCGTCCACATAAAAATCTTCTTTGGACACGTCATTGACCAGCACAGCCTGGCGCAGCTGTGCCGCCCGTCCCGTCACGCCTTGGCCCACTTTCAGGCGTGCCCGATCCGCTACTTCCACCGGATATCCCACCTGAAAGCGGACGTACAACTCCTGTTTCTGCTCGTTAAGCAAAAGGATGGCAAAAATTTCGTAGTCGATGACTTTACGAACCAGTTCCGCGACCCGCCGCAGCGTGGTCTCCAGGTCGAGCGTGGTATTGACCACGTCGGCTACTTCCAGTAGGAACGGCTCCACCGGTGGAGGAGTTATCAATTGTGTCGAGCGGGAATTCACAGCCTTCATTCTAGCAGTCGCCTCCGGACGCTCTGCCTGCACCGGGAAGGGAAATGGACGCACGTTCCGGGTCTTCCGCCAGCGCTACGGATTTTCGAGTACGCAAATATCCGGCAGGTTGCGATAGCGCTCGGCATAGTCCAGCCCGTAGCCGACGACGTATGCATCCGGGATCGCGAACCCGATATAGTGCGCCTGGATCGGCTGCTTGCGCCGCGAAGGCTTGTCGAGCAAGGCGGCAATGCGCAGAGTCTTGGGCTGGTGCGCCAGCAGCAGCTTCTGGATGTAGTTAAGCGTCAGCCCGGTGTCCAGAATGTCCTCCACCAGAATGACATTTCGATCGGTCATGGACTGGTCCAGGTCCTTGGTCACTCGCACCTCGCCCAGCGAGTCCCACGCGGCATGGCCGGCGGGATCTTCAGCGGGCGTCGGCCGGTTTCCGTAACTCGAAACGCCGATAAAATCGAAGGTGGCGTCGAGCGGAACCTGCCGGGCAAGATCGCTCAGGAAAATCGCGGCGCCTTTGAGAACGCCGACGAAGATTACGGATTGCCCTTGGAAATCCCGCGTAATCTGCTCCGCCATTTCGGCAACCCGCTTGGCAATTTGATCGCGTGACAACAGCACTTTGAGTTCAGGCACGAGCACCATCTTATACACGAGATCAGGCAGGAGCGGAAATACCGGATTGCCCCTCGTTGCAGCGAGTCCGCCGCGCCAATAGAATGCTGTTCGCAGGAAAGGCAGCTGCGAGCCACGAGCTGCGAGCTCTGAGCAACCAGCTCGCTCGGAGCTCGTAGCCCGAAGCTCGCAGCCTTTCGATTCGAGACGTGACCCATGAATCTAAACGGCATCAAACTCACCTGGCTCGGCCACTCCACTTTCCGCATCGAGACTCCGGAAGGAAAGACGCTCTACATCGATCCCTGGATTATGGGCAATCCCATGTGTCCGGAGAGCGAGAAGAACGTCAAGAGAGCCGATGTCCTTCTCTGCACCCACGGTCACGGCGACCACATTGGTGACGCGGTTGAAGTCGGCCGCCAGCACAACTCCCTGGCCGTCGGAATTTATGAGCTCTGCCTGTGGCTGCAAAGCAAGGGTGTCAAGCAGATTTCGCCCATGAACAAGGGCGGCACGCAGACGGTTGCCGGCGTGAAAGTCACCATGGTGCACGCTGTCCACTCCTGCGGCATCCAGGACGGCGACCAGATCGTCTACGGCGGTGAAGCCTGCGGTTACGTGCTCGAATTTTCCAACGGCGTAAAGCTCTACCACGCTGGGGACACGGGCGTCTTTGGCGACATGGCGATTATCCGCGACCTGTATGCGCCGACAATCGCCATGCTACCGATCGGCGACCACTTCACCATGTCACCTCGCGAAGCCGCCTACGCCTGCAAACTGTTGCAGCCCGAAACCGTCATCCCCATGCACTTCGGAACCTTCCCAGTCTTAACCGGAACGCCCAGCGCCCTGCAGAAGCTGGTGCCCGAAGTAAGGGTTTTGGAGATGAAGCCAGGCCAGACTATTTCGTAGCGAATCGGTGTTGGAAGGAGCAACATGCCCGACCAGAACACAAATGCCTATTGGCGGATGGGTGGCATCACCGTCCAGGATATCGAGGACTACCTCTACTCTCTCCTGCCGCCACGCGATGAAGTTCTCACCGAGATGGAAGCCGAGGCCGCTAGGAACCGCATCCCGATCATTGGCCCGGCCGTCGCCCGCGTGCTCTATCAGCTGACGATCATCAGTGGTGCCAAGAGGGTTTTCGAGCTGGGCTCTGCCATCGGGTACTCGACTATCTGGCTGGCCCGCGCGGTGGGCAACGGTGGTCGCGTCATCTACACCGACGGCGACCCGAAAAAAGCCGACCAGGCGCGCCGCTACTTCGAACGTGCCGGAGTCGCCGACCGCGTCACGATTCGCACCGGCGATGCCCTCGAACTGCTCTCCGAAGAAAAACAACCCTACGACATCATCTTCAACGATGTGGACAAAACCGACTACCCGCGCGTCTTCCGGATGGCCCTGCCGCACCTTAAAAGCGGCGGTCTATTCATCACTGACAACGTCTTGTGGAGCGGCCGCGTCGCCAAGCCTAATCCCGACGCCCAGACCAAAGCTATCCTCGAACTCAACCGCCTGATGTACGACTCAAAAGATGTCTTCACGACGATCCTGCCGATCCGCGATGGCGTCTCGGTGTGCGTGAAGAAATAATGCAGTGGCAGGAGTCCGCCAGGTGTTCTCAGCGCCCTCTGCGAACGCTCTGCGTCCTCCGCGGTTTAAGATTTTGATTCGCAGCCAGCGCAGACCCGGGAAGCAACCGGGTGCTAGAATCATTTGTTTTCATCGTGCCGGAAGAGGCTCACGTGCCCGTCGAACAAATCCCCGAGACTCTGCCCCGCACCCAGGCCCACGCCCGGCCCGACTCCTGGACTGACGTGCTGGTGGTGGGCGCCGGCCCCACCGGCATGGCGTGCGCGATCGAGGCCCAGAAAGCCGGATTCAAGTCCCTCATCCTCGACAAAGGCTGCCTGGTCAATTCCATCTTCCACTATCCGACCAACATGGTCTTTTTCACCACGCCCGAGTTGCTCGAGATCGGCGATATCCCCTTCACCACTTCTCTGGTGAAGCCCACCCGCCAGGAAGCCCTCGAATACTACCGGCGCGTTGCCGAGCACTACCAGCTCCACGTCTGGCAATACCAGTGGGTCAAGACCATCACCGGCGAAGATGGCAATTTTCGCGTCACCGCCACCGATCGTCAGGGACGCATCCACGACTACTGTGCCCGCAAGATCATTGTCGCCACCGGCTACTACGATCTCCCCAACCAGATTGGCGTTCCCGGCGAGGATCTCCCCAAGGTCTTCCACTACTACCGCGAGGCGCATCCTCATTTCGACAATGACGTGCTGGTCGTCGGAGGCAAGAACTCGGCCGCCGAAGCCGCCCTCGATCTCTGGCGGCACGGCGCCCGCGTCACCCTGGTCCATCGCGGCACCCAGATGCACGCGAACGTTAAATATTGGGTCCGTCCGGACGTGGAAAACCGCATCAAGTCCGGCGAAATCACCGCCTACTTCAACAGCACGCTGCAGGAGATCGGTCCCGACTATGTCGTGCTCGACACGCCCGGCGGATCGCTTCGGTTGGACAACGACTTCGTCTTCGCCCTCACCGGATACCACCCCGACTACGATTTCCTCAGCAGCATCGGCATCGAGCTCTCCGCCGAGCAGCACCGGCCTTTTTGCGATCCCGTGACGCTGGAAAGCAACATTCCCGGGATCTATGTCGCTGGTGTGATCGTGGCCGGATCGCGCACCAGCGAGATTTTCATCGAGAATGGCCGCTTCCACGGCAAACAGATCGCCGCCCACCTCCGGCAGACGCTCAGGCCCGGCGCCAGTGGTCCGGTCAGTGTGAGCGGGAACTAACGATTGCCGGTGCGCCGTAGGCTATGCCCGGAATCATCCGCTAGCTGCGAAGCGGCTAAACAATCTCACTCCAAAATTCTCAACTTTTTCCTCTTGACAACCACCAATCTGTAACCCTATAGTTACGCATTATGCGGAACCGTTCGGTTACATATTCGGCCGAGACCACCTTTCACGCTCTCGCCGACCCCACCCGCCGGGCCGTGCTCGACCTGCTTCGCAGGGGAGCGCAGCCCGCTGGTCAGATCGCCGAAGCGTTCCCCGTATCGCGGCCGGCGATTTCGAAGCACTTGCGTCAGCTCCGCCGGGCGCGCCTGGTGGTTGAACACCGCCGTGGACGCCACCGTTTTTATCAGCTCAACGCTGAGCCCCTCAAAGCGGTAGACTCGTGGCTCCAGCACTACCGCAATTTCTGGCAAGCCAATCTGGCCAACTTGAAAGCATTTGTGGAACAGGAGTACGCCCGCGAAACGGGCAAGACCCCAGGCAAGAACAAATCAACTTCTGGAGAATGACTTATGAAGCTGTTTCGCTATGCCGTAGCTATTGCCGTGGTTCTCTGCGCAAGTCTCGCGCTCGCCCAGTCCGGCGCTAAGAAAACCTTTGACGCCCTCAAGACCCTCCAAGGCACCTGGGAAGGGAAGGACCCGCAAGGCCACCCGGTCAAAGTTACCTTCCGTGAAACCGCTGGCGGGTCCGCTCTCATGAGCGAGATCCTGGGAGAGGGCCCGGAAGACATGGTCACCATGTTCCACATGGACGGCGACCGCCTGCTGATGACCCATTATTGTGGCGCCGGCAACCAGCCCCGCATGAAGGCCGCGCTCGCTCCCGACGGCAAGACCATCGTGTTC
>Ga0326726_10004564_pt1 | contig 12624 bp, 9 predicted proteins | sample MHFenrmetagenome_2_FD_207603 | JGI IMG/M metagenome (GOLD analysis project Ga0326726, IMG submission 207603) | Lab enriched peat soil microbial communities from Michigan Hollow, Ithaca, NY, United States - MHF15MN | ecosystem: Environmental > Terrestrial > Soil > Wetlands > Peat | place: USA...
GAGCTTCTCCGCCTCCGCGAACTGCGCCTGCTCCACGCGCAGCAGTCCCAGAGCAACGAGCGCCGACCCCGCTTCGGGACTCACGGTGCCGTAAAGCGTGCGCTTCCGCTCGAGCCCGAGGCTGATTAGCGAATCGGCGCGCGCGAATTTCCCGAGCTTCTGATAGATGCCGCCGAGGGTCAGGTAGAGGTCCGCCTGCACGGCTGGCTCGCCGTCGAGAGTGCGCGCGTCCCGCACACCGCGCTCCACCAGACTCACGGCGCGTAGGCTGTCGGAGGGACCGACCGCCTTGTCGCCGCCCTCGAACAGTCCGAGGGTGAACTGCTGGATGCGGCGCGCGCGCTCGGCCTCGACCACGGCCTCGTTGCGTGCCCGCGCGAGGCGCGCCGTGTAGAACGCCACGAGCCCCACCACGAGCAGGAACGCGACGCTCGCGGCGGCGACCGTCTCCCGGTTGCGCTTGACGAACTTCCCCCACCGGTAGCGCAGGCTGTCCGGTCGTGCTTCCAACGGCTCGCCGTTCACGAAGTGGTCGACGTCGCGAACCAGCAGGTCCACCGTGGCGTATCGCCGCTGTGGGTCCTGATGCATCGCCGTCAGACACAGGACGTCGAGATCCGCCCATTCCGACGCGCTCGGCCCGCGCGCGTTGTCACCTGACGGTGAGAACCCACGGTCACGCGCGGCGGCCGAGGGGCGCGCCGGTGTACTCTCCGTGACGAGGGCCTCGAGCTCGGCCGAGGTCTTGCCGGTCGGATCGAACGGGACGCCCCCGCTCAGCAGCTCGTAGAGGATGACGCCGAGCGCGTACACGTCGGTGTGAATTCCGATGCGTCCGCCGCGCAGTTGCTCCGGCGCCGCGTACGCCGGCGTCATGAGGCGCAGGGCCGTTCGTGTCTGATCGCCCGGCGACTCGAGACTATCGAGCTGCTTGGCGATACCGAAGTCGAGCAGCTTCACGCCGCCGTCGCTCGTGACGAGGATGTTCGACGGCTTGAGATCGCGGTGAATGATCAGGTGTTGATGGGCGTGTTGCACCGCCTCGCACACGCTGCGGAAGAGGCGCAGTCGTTGCTCGAGCGACGCCGCATGCGTCGTGCAGTACTCGGTCAGCGGAACGCCCTCGACGTACTCCATCACGAACCACGGCGTGCCGTCGGCGAGCGTGTCGGCGTCGTAGAGGCGCGCGATCAGCGGATGGTTCAACTGCGCGAGCGTGCGCTGCTCGGCGGCGAACCGCTCGCGCCGCGCCGGCGAGAGCCAGGCGTCGCGCATGATCTTGACGGCGGCGAGCGTTCCGAGATCGTCGCGCTCCGCCAGGTACACCACGCCCATCCCGCCTTCGCCGAGCACGCGCGTCACCCGGTACGGTCCAAAGCGATCCGAGTCCGGCGAGTACGTGCCCGCCGCCCGGAACACCTGCTGCGCGACGCTCGCCACGCCGCGATCGAGGAGCGAGCCGCCCTCTGCATCTTCGGCGAGCAACGACAGCGTCTCGTCCACCAGCGACGGATCGTCGGCGCATCGCTCGCTCAGAAATGCACGCTGCTCCGCCGGCGGCAGGTCGGCGGCCGCGTGAAAGAGGCTCTGCACGCGCTCCCAGCGCGCCGCGTCCATGGGCTAGCGAAGCTCGTGCGCGAGCCACGCCTTCGCGGCGCGCCAGTCGCGCAGCACGGTGGACTCCGACACCTCGAGCAGCTCGGCCGTCTCCGCGACGTCCAACCCGCCGAAGAACCGGCTCTCGACGAGCGTCGCCTGCCTCGGCTGGATCTTGGCGAGATCCCGGAGCGCTTGATCGAGCGCCAGCACGGCATCCGCGCCGCTGGCGGCTTCGTGGAGCGACTCGTCGAACGTGACGATGGCGACGCCACCTCCCCGCTTGGTGGCCCGCCGGCGGCGTGCGGCCTCCACCAGCACCTGGCGCATGGCGCGGGCGGCGACGCGCTTGAAGTGCACGCGGGACAACCGCGCCACCTCGGGCGACTCCCGCAGCTTGAGCCACGCCTCGTTCACGAGCGCGGTGGGACTGAGGGTCGCGCTCGGATCACCCCGGCGCACGGCCACTGCAAGTCGTCGCAGTTCCTCATAGGTGACGCTGAACAGGTCGTCGAGCAGCCTCGCGTCCTCGAACGGCGCTCCCAGCTCACCAAGATCCCAACCGTGTGACACGCGGTCTCCTACTCATGACGGTTTTCGCGGCGCCTCTGCGCAATGCAGGTAGGCTCGCCGCCATGGGCGTCATAGCGTAGCACCCAGGACGAGGCTCTGGCAAATTGGGCCGGTGTCCCCACCCCTGTCCGGGACACGGAACGCCGTAGTTCCCTCACCCTCATCAGGAGAGCTAAACATGCGTCACTCCCCGCTCGGAACGGTCGCTCGCGCCGTTGCCGCCTTCGCGCTCGTCGCCGTCGCCGGGCAATCGGCATCGGCGCAAGCCAAGGCGAGTGGCGGCTTTGGACTCGGGTACACGGACATCGGCCCAGTGATCGGCCTGGGCGGCATCGGGAGCGCGAGCGCCTCGTTCGGTGGACGCTTCGAGCACGCGATCAAGGCGCTGCCGGATATGGGCAACGGCGTTCTCGGGATCGAAGCGGGATTCGACTACTACTCGTGGTCGAACTCCTTCTACAGCTACAAGTACATCCCGATTGGCGTCACCGCTAACTACCACTTCAAGCTCGATGAGCCCAAGTGGGATCCGTTCATCGGGCTGGGCCTCGGATACCAGATCATCTCGTGCGACTTCTCCGGTCTCGGCGGGAATCTCTGCTCGAACAGCGCCATCTATTTCATCGGGCGGGCGGGTGCCCGGTACTTCTTCACCCCGAGCACTGCGGCCTACGTGGATGCCGGCTCCGGCTCGGGAGCGTTCCACGTCGGTGTGACCTTCAAGATGTGAGCTGTCGGGAGCGACGCGCGCTGCGCCGGTGGATCACGGCGTCAGCGCGCGGCCGCTGCCCGCTCGGCCTCCCGCCGCGCGACGCGGAGCGCCTCCGACCGGATCAAGAGAATTCCGGGCGAGAAGATCGACCAGTAGCGCCTGAACTTCGCGCGTGACGCATCGTCGGTCGCCACGGCCCGCGTCTCCGTCCAAAGACGGGATGCACGCGGGCCGAGCGAGTCCGCGGCGAGCGTCACCACGATCTTCACGTAGCCCGCCGAATCGAACGCGGCGTAGTCACGCGCCGGGATCGCGCGAAAGACGACGTTCGCCTCCCAGGGCTGCGTCACGGCTCCCAACACGATCCGCCGTCCCGGTGTTTCCTCGAGGACGCCCCAGCCGATCGAGCGCAGCTCGCTGACGAACGATGAGTCCGTGCGTCGCGGCGGCGTTGCACGAAGCAATACCTCGCGCGCTCGGAAGATGGCGTGCACGACGCCGGAGCCCTGAAGGTCCATCTCGTACGCCGCCTGGTACGTGACCGCCGCCGGCGCGGCCACGCGCGTTTGGTGCAGCTCGGCGATATCATACCGCGGCATGTATCGCATCATCGCCGAATCCGGCGCCGCCCGAATCGGCACGCGGCCAAAGCTCGACCACGTTACGACCGCGTACGCCGCCCATCCGAGCGGCAGCGCGAGAACCAGCGCGCACAGCCCGATTGCTATCCAGCGACGCACCGTCTGGCGTGTCATAGTCACATGATGTATCACGGTCCGCGGCGACACGATCATCCGATGACCCAACGTGCGTCCGTGGAAGCCGCACACCGCGGGCCGCGATTGGCTGTCGTGCGCCTGATGGCCGGGCCAATCGGCCTCGCCCTCCTTGCCGCCTCCGCGTGCAACGGATTGGACGCGCGTGCACCGCGCTTCGTCGGCTCCGAGGCCTGCTCCAGCTGCCACGCGTCGGAGTTCGACGGGTGGCGCGGGTCCCAGCACGCCAACGCCATGCAGGAGGCGACGCCCCCCGCCGTACTCGGCCGCTTCGATGGTGGGCGCTTCACCAACGGCGCGGCGACGTACACGTTCAGCCGGCGTGGAGACACCTCGATCGTCAACGCCGCCGGCGCGGATGGAACGCCGCACGATTACGCCGTCCGTTACACTTTCGGCGTCTGGCCACTGCAACAGTACCTCGTCCAACTCTCGAAAGGGCGCCTCCAGACATTCCCTGTCGCTTGGGACGCGCGGCGCGCCACCGACGGGGGCCAGCGCTGGTTCTCGCTGACCCCGGGCATGGAAGCACCGCCGGCGGACCCGTTCCACTGGACAGGCGCCCAGTACAACTGGAACTACATGTGCGCGGACTGCCACTCCACGGCGGTGCGCAAGCGGTATGTCGCCGATTCCGACGCGTTCCACACGACGTTTTCCGCGATCAACGTCGACTGCGAGGCGTGTCACGGGCCCGCGTCGGGGCACCTCTCGTGGGCGAAGTACCCGGCCTGGCTTCGACGACGACTCTGGCCGGACAACCGCCTCCCGTCCCGCCTCACCGAGCGCAGCGGGGTGCGCTGGTCCATCGACTCGACCACCGGCAACGCGCATCGCTCGGTACCGCGCACGAGCGATCGCGAGATCGAGACCTGCGCCCAGTGCCACGCTCGTCGCAACCACATCGCCGACGGCTACGTGGCCGGCGCGCCGCTGCTCGACTACTACGCGCCGTTGCCGATTCTGTCCAGTCTGTATCATCCCGATGGCCAGCAGCTCGACGAGGTCTACACCTACGCGTCGTTTCTCCAGAGCAAGATGTACGGCGCCGGCGTCACCTGTTCCGATTGCCACAACCCGCACACGCAGAAGCTCCGCGCGCCCGGCAACCTCGTCTGCGCGCAGTGCCATCGTCCCGCCAAGTACGACACGACCACCCATCACTTCCATCGCGCGGGCGGCGCCGGAGCGCAGTGTGTGTCGTGCCACATGCCCGACACGAACTACATGCAGATCGACCGGCGGCGCGATCACAGCATTCGAATTCCCCGCCCCGATTTGACCGTAACCCTCGGCACGCCGAACGCGTGCAACCGCTGTCACACGGACCGCGATGCACGGTGGGCGGCCGCGGCGATTCGTCGCTGGTATCCGACGCCGAATCCAGGCTTTCAGCGATTCGCCGGATCGTTCGCCGCCGACGATCGCGGCGCGCCGTCCGCCGCTGATTCGCTGGGCGCGATCGCGAATGACGCGACGCAGCCGTGGATGGTCCGCGCGTCGGCATTGGCGCGGCTCGCCGCGCACCCGGGTCCGGTCGCCGTAGCCGCGGCGCGGGCCTCGTCGCGCGATCCCAATCCGACCGTGCGGCTCTACGCCCTCCAGGCGCTCGAGAATGCCGGTGAGCAGGATCGCCTCAGCGTGGCGCCTCCGCTCCTCGCCGATTCACGCCGTGCGGTGCGCCAGGAAGCCGCGTGGATTCTGGCGCCCGTTGCGCGCTCGCTTTCCGATCAGACTGCACGCACTGCGTTCGACTCCGCGATGCGGGAGTTCATCGGCAGCCAGTCGTACAACGCCGACCGTGCGCCAAGCCGGCTTCGGCTGGCCACCTTCTTCGGAGAGCTCGGTCGCTTCGACGACGCGGCGACGGAGATTCACGCCGCGGAGCGACTCGATGCCGATGCCGCGGCCCGCTTCATCGCGGCGCTCACAGCCGCCGCTCCGACGAATCCCACCGCGGCGGCTCTGTTGCGCGCGGTCAACGCACCGCGCCCGCGGTGATCATGCCCTAACCCTGGTACTTCTCCCCGACGGCGCCGGCGACCGCGAGCGCCCCCGGCTGCTCGATCACATTGTCAATGAGACCATACCGCTGCGCCTCGGCCGCGGAGAACCACCGGTCGCGCTCGAACTCGCGCTCGATGCGCTCGAGCGGCTGGCCGGTGTGCTTGCCGAGCAGCTCAAACAGCTTCGCACGGTTGTAGATGATCTCCCTCGCGACGATCTCGATGTCCGCCGCCGAGCCCTCGGCGCGCGTCCCCGACGGCTGGTGCATCATGATGCGTGCGTGCGGGAGCGCGGAGCGTTTTCCCTTCGCTCCGGCCGCCAACAGAAAGCAGCCCATGCTCGCCGCCATCCCCACGCACGTCGTGCACACCGGAGACGTCAGGTGCTGCATCGTGTCGTAGATCGCGAGCCCCGACGGAACGCTGCCGCCGGGCGAGTTGATGTAGAGCTGAATCTCCTTTCCGGGCGCGTCCGCCTCCAGAAACAGTAGCTGCGCGATCAGGATGTTGGCCACGTCGTCGTTCACCTCCGATCCGAGGAAGACGATGCGGTCCATCAGCAGGCGCGAGAAGATGTCGTAGGTGCGCTCGCCGCGCGGCGAGCGCTCGATGACGTACGGAACGTGCAGCATCGACATGTGAATTCTCTATTGTTTCGAAACGTGAATGACACGCAGCGCTTCGGCGAGTGCGCGCACCAGCTCGTCGGCCGCCGCCGGCGACGAGTGGGCGGCATGTGATGCGGGCAGCACGCACCACGCCTGCTCCGGCAGAGGAATGATCATCGCCTCGATGGCGGTCGTGCGGTGTGCCGCACGTCCCGCGCGGCGTCCCTGCAGCGGCCGCGCCGGGGATGCCGCGATCGCCGGCGGCAGGTCGCGCGATCGAACGGTCTCACGCGCTCGCGCGTCGGCGACACGCGCCGCGAGAAACGCGATCAAACCCGCCTCGCTCGTTCCACGCATCGCGGCTCTCGCCTCGGCCAGCGTCACGAGACCCAGATATCCCGCGAGCCGCGCGCCGGCGATCTGCCACAGATGGCGAACGCCATAGCGCGCCGCCGCCGTGCGGCCGTCGGGCGGATCGATGATGTCCTTGCGGCGATAGTAGTGGACCGTGTTCACAGTGAACCCGCCGGCGATCGCCGGATCGAGCCCGAGCGCCGAGATACTCTCTCGCAGCAGCCGGACCAGGTCGCCCGCGTCGAGCGGCGCGGAATCGGGGATGGCGGCGGCGCGCCAACTCTGAAGCTCGCGCGATGCCTGTCGCTCAGCGGCCGCGCGCTCCGGCCCGTTCGGCGCGGTCAGAGCCGTGGCGTGCATCACGCGCGCGCCGGACAGGCGTCGAGACGAACGGTTCGCTCGCATCGCGATCTACGGACGGGCCGCTGGACGCGCCGGCTCTCGCACATCGGCGAGCGGGCGCGCCGGCTGCTCGGCAATCGCCGCCTCCGTCCCGATGACCAGTCGCAGGCGGATCGTCGTCGCCTCCGCTTCCAGTGGCCCGAGCTGAATCGGAACGAATCGCTGATCGGAGTGGCCGGTGAGACCGGTGCCCGCGGCGCGTTCCACGGCGTCCTCCACCCGCGGACTCTCGAATACGTCGCCGAAGGGCGACATCGACGCGATCGCCGAGATGCTCGGCGGCTCTTCATTGAACCGCGACCGTGGCGATCGACCGAAGGAAGCCAGCGGCTCGGCGTCGGGCAGCGGTCGCGCCCTCGAGCTGCCTGGTCCGTACCGGTCGGGGCGCGTGTCGCGCTCGCGAGGCAGTTCGCGCCGGAACTTGGCTTCGATCAAGCCGAGCGCCGGATTGTCGCGGCCACCGTCGGGACCGAAGACCGCCTCGTCCCCCTCGGCGATCACGGTGAACCGACCGTCTTCTCCCGCGTCGATCGGCCGCTCGAGGTCCGTCGTGCTCCACGGCGCGAGGACGAGTCCGTTGGCCGTCACCACGCTGTCGTCAATGCTGACGTTCGCGACGCAGTACAGCGGCCCCATGTTGCGCAGGCGCAGGCAATAGACCTGCCCGGGTCGGGCCAGCACGTGACCTGTGTCCAGCTCACGAACGCGCCCCCGCCCGTGGGGCACCACTTCGACCACGAAGTCTCCGACTCGCATCCTGCCTCCCGGTGTTCTGGCTCGTGGCGGCCGGCGCCCTCAGCGCGAGACCAGCCATCGTCACCCAACCGGGATGGAGTCTAGTAATGGTACAACAATGGTGTCAATGGTGCCTTGGCGCGCCCCCCTGGCGCTCACTCGTAGCGCAGGGCCTCCACAGGGTCCACGCGCGCGGCGCGCCGGGCCGGGAGATAGCTGGCGACGAGCGCGATCACCGTCAACAACACCGAGACGCCGACGAAGCTCACCGGGTCGAACGGCGACACGCCGAACAACATCGATCGCAGGAGTCCCGTGACGCCGAGCGCGCCGGCCAATCCAATTGCGATGCCGATGCCTCCGAGGAATGCCCCGTGGCCGACGATGAGCCGCAACACGTCACGCCGCTGCGCGCCGAGGGCCACGCGCACGCCGATCTCCTGCGTTCGCTGCGACACGGCGTATGAGATGACACCGTAGACGCCGACCGCGGCGAGCACGAGCGCAATCGCGGCGAACGCCGTGAACATCTTGCCGTACAGCGCCTGCTGCCAGTACGACTGCTCGATGTTCGCGTCCATGCTCATGATGCGGAACGCCGGCAGGAGCGGGTCGCCCTGCTTGAGCGCGGAAAGGACCGTCCCTGTCGCCTGCGTGGGCTCACCGCGGGTGCGCACGACGATCGCCGAGCTGCTCCATCCACCCTGGCGGTACGGCATGTAGCCTTGAAAATCGGGCTTCGCGGTGAGCTGCCTGTGCTTGATGTCCGCCGCAATGCCGATCACGGTGATCCACCGATTCAACGTGTCGGTCGCGGCGCCGAACTTGAATCGCTTGCCGATCGCCTCTTCGTTCGGCCAGAAGCGCTTCGCCATGAACTCGTTGATCACGGCCACGCGTCCGGCCACGCCGCTGTCCGCCCATTCCTGCTGCGTGAACATCCGGCCGCGGCGCAGCGGAATGCGCATCGTCTCGAGATAGCGCGGCGACACCCAACGTATCTCGAGCAGCGGCTCTTGTCCCAGCTGCGCCGGCTGTCCCTCGACGCCGAAGAAGCTGTTGTTGTTGCTGCCGCCGAGCGGGATGTTGTTCGTGATCGCCGCCGACACGATCCCCGGACGCGCGTTGAGCTGCGTGAGAAATCGGTCCCAGAACGCGAACCGCTTGTACGACGAGTCGTACGCCGGTCCGCTCAACGTCACGCGCATCGTCAACAGATTGTCCGGATCGAATCCCGGCTTGACCGACTGCATGCCGAGGAAGCTCCGGATCAGCAGCGTCGCGCCCACGAGCAGGACGAGCGACAGCGCGACTTCTCCCACCACGAGGCTGCTTCGCAAACGCTGTCGCGCCCGGCCGGCGCTCGACCCTCTCGCTCCGGCGTCGCGGAGCGTCTCGGTCAGATTGGGTCGCGCCGCCTGCACCGCCGGCGCCACACCGAACAGCAGTCCCGTCGCGACGGCAACCGCCGTCGTGAACGCGAGCACCTGCCAGTCGATCGTGAACTTCATCCAGAACGGAATGCCGGCGAGGAGGCTCGCTTTGATCCATTGCAGGAATGCGTAAGCGAACCCGATGCCGAGCGTGGCGCCGGCGAGCGCGACGATGATGCTTTCCGTGAGAAGCTGTCGCATGATGCGCGCGCCGCTCCCGCCGAGCGCCACTCGCACCGCCATCTCCTTCGACCGCGCCGCCGCGCGTGCCAGCAACAGGTTCGCCACGTTCGCGCACGCGATCAGCAACACGAAGGCGACCGAACCCATCATGAGCATGAGCACCGGCCGGATCTGTCCGACCTGAAACTCGCGGAGCGTCTCGACGTCCACGCCCCATGCCGTGTTCGAGCTCGGGTACTGCGCCTCGAGCGCCGTCGCGATCGCGCCGAGGTCGGTCCGGACCTGCTCGATCGTCGCGTGCGGCTTCAGCCGGCCGATCACCTGCCACGAGTGATTCCCGCGATTGTCGAGCGGATCCATCTGCATCGTCGTCCAGGCGCCGGCGTTGTTGGGGAACTCGAAGCCCGGCGGCATGACGCCGATCACGCGATGGCGGACGCCGTTGATCATCACGTCCTCGCCCACCGCGCTCGGCCGCGCGTTGAACCGGTCGCGCCAGATCCGATCGCTCAGGATGATGACCTTCGGTGAGCCAACGCGGTCTTCCTCCTCGCGGAAGTCGCGGCCGAGCACCGGCGCGACGCCGAGGGTATGGAACATCGTCCACGATACGTTGCCGCCGAGCACCCACTGGGCGCCGTCCTCGCTCGCCAGGTTGAACGACGTGCTGGTGTAGATCCCCATGCTCTCAACGGTGCGCGCCCCGGCTTGCCAACTGCGGAAGTTCGGGTACGACACGGTGTTCATGTGCCATCCGCGCTTGAGGCTCGATTCGCCGATCGCCACGAGCTCGTCCGGATTCCGGTACGGGAACGGCCGAAAGAGCAGCGCGCGCATGCAGCTGAAGATCGTCGCGTTGACGCCGATGCCGAGCGCCAGACAGAGCACGGCGGCGACGGTGAACGATGGGTTCTTGACGAGGGTGCGGAGCGCGAAGCGGATGTCTTGCAGCATGTGAAGGCGCCTGGAGGGCGGGGACGCAGATTGGACAGCCCCATCCGGCCGCGGGTTTGATGAGAACGTCGCACCGAGCGCGGGAAGCCGCCATCGCGGGCCGCCGCGGGAGGGACTGGCCCCAAGTCCACTGTCGACACACCAGGGTAACGGGCGAGGCTCAGATGCCGCAAACCAGTTACCGCTATGTGGTTTCACGCTCCGATCGCCGCCCTGCTCCTGCAGGCTGCTCCACTATCGCAGCCACGACTTGCCGCGTCCGCACGCGACTCCGCCGCGCACTACGACGCACGGACCGACGCCGCCGGCTACGCCGTCCTTCGCTTTCTCTCGACCTGGCGCACGATATGGCTCGAGACCGGCGACTGGGGCGGCCTCGGACATACCGACATTCGCTTGCGCGACGTCCACTGCCACTGGGACGGCAGCTTCGGCAACACCGGGACTCGCGGCAACTTCCGGCCGCCGAGCCTGATCCATAACTCGAGCCGCCGCTCGATGTGTCCGGATTGGTTCCCCGCCGACGAGCGCGTGCCGCACGATGAACGGCTCGACCTCGATGTGTCCCTCGGACTCGCCGGCCGCGATCGCGTGCGCGCGGCGCGCGCCGTGCTCATCGACTCGCTCGCGATCCTCGACAAGCTCCATCCCGGCGACGCGTGGATCACGGGAGAGCGCGTGCGCTTCCTCATCGACCAGGGAGAGCGCGCCGCCGCGATCCAGGTGGCCCGTGAGTGCTCGGCGGATCGCGTCTGGTGCGCGAAGCTCACCGGATTCGCGCTCGATGCCGCCGGCGATTTCGCCCGCGCCGATTCCGCCTTTGATGCCGCGTCGTCCGCGATGACGGCCAAGGCCCAATGCGACTGGACGAGCATCCGCCTGCTGCTCGATCCGGACGGCCGATCGGCCTACGACCACATGAGCTGCGACGAGCGCTACGCCGCCAACGAACGGCTCTGGTGGCTGTCGACGCCGCTCTTCTCGGACTCGGTCGACGACCGTCGCAGCGAGGACTTTTCGCGCAAGGTGCTCATCCAGCTGCACTCCGCGCTTCCGTGGGACGAGCGCTACGACTGGCGCGAACGCTACGGCGGAGAGGCCGTATCGGAGATGCTCGTCCGCTACGGCTGGCCCTCATTCTCGGCGTTCGGCGGCAAGCAGGAAGAGCTGTCCCACGCCGGTTGGATGAACTTCTACGACAGTACTCGCACCGCGACCGCCGAATACCCGCGCGACCGTCTGCATCTCGTTCCCGACTGGCGCGCGGTGGCTGATCCATTTCATGCGTCGGGCGATGCCTGGCAGATCAACATGCCGCCCCTGACCGACGACGACGAGCCGGCGGCGCAGTGGTGGCCCGCCGAGCACTACGCGCGCGCCGGCGGTGGGATCGTTCAGCTCCCCGAGCAAACGGTGATGCTGCGACGCGACGACGATGTCCTGCTCGCGACCGCGTCGGAGCTGCGGCACCAGGGCGCGGCGTTTCGCGCGGACACGACGGCGGCCGTGCTCGTCCGCACGACGGCGCCGCATGACGTGAAGAAGCTGCCGCATCAGACTTTCAGAAACGAGACGTCGATCGTGCTCACAGGGCACATTCCGGCGAAGCCGGCGATCGTGGGAACGGAGTTGCCCGCCGCGCGACGTGGGGAGCTGTCCGCCCGGACCCGCCTCGGCGTCGTGCCCCCCGCGCCGCTGACAGCGCTCCGGCCGGGCGAGACCGCCATCTCGGATCCCGTTCTCATCGCCACGGACGACGCACCGCCGCCGGGACCGGACGGTGCGCTCGAACGCATGCTCGGCTCCACGCACGTGCGCGGACCCAAGGTGGGCGTGTACTGGGAGACGTACGGCTACGCGCCCGGGGACTCGGTCGACGTGGCCGTCGTCATCGCGCGGCACGAGCCGCCCAGCAAGATCCGGCGACTGGGCATGTTGCTGCACGTCGCGCACGACTTGAACGGATCGGTCGCCGTGCGGTGGGGCGAGCCACAAGCGGGGCACAGCGCGTGGACCGTGCCCGGCGTCGTGCCGATTCAGGCGCGAAGCATCCGGATCGACCTGTCACGCGTTGAGCCGGGACACTATTCGGTTCAGGTGCTCGTGGGGCGACGCGGTGGCGTGCCGGTCAGCTCGAGTCGCGACTTCGTGTTCGAAGGGCCGTGAGCGTCGTGAGTATTGAGACCTGAGAACGGCAACGCTAGGGTGTGCTCCCTCTGGATCCCGACGTCGAGAGCGAGACCAGTTGCGAGCATCCAGGGGCGAGGAGCCAGACGTGAGGCTCTCTGCGAA
>Ga0326726_10004565_pt1 | contig 12623 bp, 11 predicted proteins | sample MHFenrmetagenome_2_FD_207603 | JGI IMG/M metagenome (GOLD analysis project Ga0326726, IMG submission 207603) | Lab enriched peat soil microbial communities from Michigan Hollow, Ithaca, NY, United States - MHF15MN | ecosystem: Environmental > Terrestrial > Soil > Wetlands > Peat | place: USA...
CGATTACGGCGAGACCCGCGGGGACCCACCTCGGCCCGGACCCGGGCAATCCGCAAACCCGCATCTACTACGTCGGGACCGGAAGGTACATCGGCAACTCCGATCTCACCGACCAGGGCCCGGGGAATGTCGCCTGGCAGCAGTCGATCTACGGGATCAGGGACCAGCTCGACAAATCGCCCGTCTATGGCGGCTCTTTCGTACCCCAGGCGAAGTTCCGCGACGGGAACGTCGTTCAACAGTTCCTGGGGCCATCAGGTGCGAACCGGACGATCACCAAGAACCCGATCGATTGGACCACGCAGGACGGGTTCTTCATCGACCTCAATCCGCATTTCCCCGGCGACCCGCCCGAGGGGAATTCGCCCGGGGAGCGCGTCTTTCTGGACGTCAGGCTCATCCTCGGCACGCTGCTCATCACGTCCAACTTCCCCCCCACAGGGGGCGCGTGTGTCGCCGGCGGCCACAGCTTCCAGTACGGGCTGGATTTCAGGACCGGCGGCTATGTCGGCAACGACGCCACCGCGCCCGCGGGACTGTACGTCAAGGAGTTCCTGGTCGGATCGGCGATCGAACAAACGTCCGACGGCACTCTCAAGGCCTTGAACAAGTCCATCACGGGCCAGAACCTGACGACGCCGATACCGACCGACGTAAACTTCACGGGCAAGCGCTTCTCCTACCGGGAGCGCTAAGGGCGGGCTTCCGCGCCGGGGCTTTTCTTTCAGCGCCTCGGCGCGGCGCGCGCAGACAGCCCGCGCGGCAGCGTGAACACCACGCCCTCGCTCACGCCTTCGAGCTGGCGCACGCTGCCCGCGCCCAGTTCCTCGAGCCGCGCGATCAGCTCGGTGACCAGGATCTCGGGGGCGGAGGCGCCGGCGGTGATCCCGACCCGCCGCTTCCCCGCCACCCATTCGGCCTTCAGCTGCTCGGCGCTTTCGACCATGTAGGCGGGGATGCCGCGGGTCTTCGCGACTTCGCGCAGGCGGTTCGAGTTCGAGCTGTTCGGCGAGCCCACCACGATCACCACGTCGCATTGCGGCGACATGATCTTGACCGCGTCCTGCCGGTTCTGGGTCGCATAGCAGATGTCGTTCTTCTTCGGCCCGGTGATCGAGGGAAAGCGGCCTTTCAGCGCGGCGACCACCGCCGCCGCGTCGTCCACCGAGAGCGTGGTCTGCGTCACGTAGGAGAGCTTCTCCGGATCGCGCACCTCGAGGAGCGCCACGTCCGCCGCGGTCTCGACCAGGTGCATGCCTTCCGCGGCCTGCCCCATGGTGCCCTCGACTTCCGGATGGCCGCGGTGGCCGATCATGACGATGTCGCGGCCCGCGGCGCGCATTTTCGCCACCTCGACGTGCACCTTGGTGACCAGCGGGCAGGTCGCGTCGAACACGCGCAGGCCCCGCGCCGCGGCCTCGGCGCGCACCGCCTTCGACACGCCGTGGGCGCTGAAGATCACCGTGTTTCCGGAAGGGACCTCCGCGAGCTCCTCGACGAACACCGCGCCCTTGCTTCTCAGGTCCTCGACGACATACTTGTTGTGCACCACCTCGTGGCGGACGTAGATCGGCGCCCCGTGGACGGCGAGGGCCTGCTCGACGATGCTGATGGCGCGCTCGACGCCTGCGCAAAAGCCGCGGGGATTGGCCAGCAGGACTTCCATGCCGTTCATTCTAGGCCTTCCGCGCGGCGCCGGCCGGGCGCAGCCCGTCGAGAATCAGCAGTCCCGCTCCGACGGTGATCGCGGAATCCGCGAGATTGAAGGCCCAGAAATGCCAGCCGAAAGCGTAAAAATCGAGAAAATCGACGACGTAGCCGAGAGCGATCCGGTCCCAGAGATTGCCGAGCGCGCCCCCCAGGATCAGGGCGAGGCCCGCCGAGAAAATGCGCTCGCCCGAATGCCGCGCGAGCATGGCCACGATGACCGCTGTGGCGAGGACCGCGATGGCGATGAACAGGGCTCTTTGCCAGCCGCCGGCGTCCGCGAGGAAGCTGAAGGCCGCGCCGCGGTTGTGCGCGAGCACCAGATTGAAGAACGGCGTGATCCCGCGCACCTCGCCCATGCGCAGGCTGGCGCTGATCGCGGCCTTACTCGCCTGGTCGGCGAGCGCGAGCAGCGCGGCGAGCGCGAGCCACGGCGCGATGCGCTTCAGAGCGGACGTCATGCGAAGCGACGCGGCTCGCCCGCCCCGAACAGGTTCGACACGCAGCGACCGCAGATCTCGGGATGCTTGGGATCCGCGCCGACGTCCGCGCGCCAATGCCAGCAGCGTGCGCACTTGGGGTGCTTGCTCGGCGCGGCGCGGATCGCCTCTGCCTCGGCGCTCGCCGCCGCTGTCACGTCGGCGCGCGAGGTGATCAGGACAAATCGCAGCTCCTCACCCAGGGTTCGCAGCAGCTCGAGCTTTTCGCCGCTGGCGGCGATGTCCACTTCGGCCTGAAGCGAGGATCCAATCGCGCCCGCCGCGCGGTGCTGCTCCAGCACCTTCTGCACCTCCGAGCGAAAATCCCGCAGCTGCCGCCATTTTCCCAGCAAGGGCTCGGCCGCGGAGATCTCGGGAAAACGGTAGTAGGTGTGAGCGAAAATGGTCGGCTCGCCCGGCCGGAACACCTTCCACGCCTCCTCCGCCGTGAAGCTCAGGACCGGCGCCATCAATCGCAGCAGGCCGTGGACGATGTGATGGATGGCGTTCTGCGCCGAGCGGCGCGCCGGCGAGCCGGCGGCTGTTGTATACAGACGGTCCTTGAGGACGTCGACGTAGAAGGCGCCGAGGTCTTCCGAGCAGAAGGTCTGCAGCTTGGCGACCGCGAGATGGAACTCGTAGCGCTCGTAGTCCTCGAGGATGCTCCGCTGCAGCTCCGCGGCCAGCGCCACTGCGTAGCGGTCGATCTCCACCCACGTCTCCGCCGGCACGGCGTCGCGCTTCGGATCGAAGTCCGAGGTGTTGGCGAGCAGGAACCTGAGCGTGTTGCGGATGCGGCGGTAGGTCTCCACCACGCGCTTGAGGATCTCATCGGAGATGAACAGCTCTCCCGAGTAGTCGGTCGCCGCGGCCCACAGGCGCAGGATCTCCGCGCCCAGCGTCTCGGAGATCTTCTGCGGCGCGATGACGTTGCCGAGCGACTTCGACATCTTGCGCCCCTGCCCGTCGACCACGAAGCCGTGAGTGAGCAGCGCGTCGTAGGGCGCCCTGCCGTTCAGCATGCAGGACACGAGGAGCGAGGAATGGAACCAGCCGCGGTGCTGGTCCGAGCCCTCGAGATAGAGATCGGCCGGGAATTTGAGCTCCTTCGCGTGCGAGCCCCTGAGCACGGTCTCGTGGGTCGATCCCGAGTCGAACCATACGTCGAGCGTGTCCTTCACCTTCTCGTACTTCGCGGCATCCGCGCCGAGCAGGTCCTCGGGGCGGACCTGCTGCCAGGCCTCGATTCCCCCCGCCTCGACTTTCTTCGCCACGGCCTCGAGCAGCTCGGCGGTGCGCGGATGCAGCTCGCCCGTTTCCCGGTGGATGAAGAACGGCATCGGCACGCCCCATTGCCGCTGGCGCGACAAGGTCCAGTCGGGCCGGTTGGCGATCATGCCGTGCAGCCGCGCCTGGCCCCACGACGGGAAGAAGCGCGTCGCCCCGATCGCGCGCAGCGCCGTGGCGCGCAGGGTCTCGGCCGGCTTCCTGCCCTTGTAGCCGGGTACTGCGTCCATACCTGCAAACCACTGCGTCGTCGCGCGGTAGATGACGGGCGTCTTGTGGCGCCAGCAATGCATGTAGCTGTGCTGGTGCTTCTCCGAGTGGAACAGCGCGCCGGTTTCGCGGATCTTCTCGACGATCTTCGAATTGGCCTTCCAGATGTCCAGCCCCCCGAAGAACTCGAGCGAGGCGGCGTACTTGCCGTCGCCCATCACCGGCGTGAGCATCTCCTCGTCCTTCATGCCGTAGCCGCGGCACGAGACGAAGTCCTCCACGCCGTAGGCCGGCGCGCTGTGGACGATGCCCGTGCCCTGTTCGAGCGTCACGTAGTCGCCCAGATACACGGGAGCGAGCCGGTCGTAGAACGGGTGGCGGAAGGCGATCAGCTCGAGCTGCTTGCCCTTGCACGACGCGAGGGTCTTGCCTTTGAGCCCATAGCGTGCGAGGCAGGCTTCGCGCAGGTCGGCGGCGAGAATGAGCAGTCCGCGCTCGGTCTCGACCAGCTCATAGACGAGCTCCGGGTGGACGTTGAGCGCCTGGTTCGCCGGAATTGTCCACGGTGTCGTGGTCCAGATAACGACCCAGCCCTTGCCGGTCGGCAGTCTCGACAAGGCGAAGGCTTTCGCAACCTTGTCCGGCTCGGCGAAAGGAAACCCGACGTCGATCGCAAAATCGGTGCGATCCAGGTACTCGACTTCCGCCTCGGCGAGGGCCGAGCCGCAGTCGAAGCACCAGTTGACCGGCTTGAGGCCACGGTAGACATAGCCCTTTTCCAGGAGCTTGCCGAGGGTGCGTATCTCGTCGGCTTCGCTCCGGTAGGCCATGGTGGTGTAGGCGTGGTCCCAGTCGCCGAGCACGCCGAGGCGCCGGAAGTCCGCCTTCTGCCGGACGATCTGCTCGGCGGCGTAGGCGCGGGCCAGGCTCTGGGTCCTCTCGACCGGAATGTTCTTGCCGTAGGTCTTCTCGATCTGCACCTCGATCGGCATGCCGTGGCAGTCCCAGCCCGGAACGTACACGGCGTCGAACCCGGCCATGTTGCGCGATTTGACGATGATGTCCTTGAGGATCTTGTTGACCGCGGTGCCGATGTGGATGTCGCCGTTGGCGTAGGGCGGGCCGTCGTGCAGGATGAATTTCGGCCGGCCCAAGCTCGCCTTGCGGATCGCTTCGTAGATCTTCTCGTCCTGCCATTCCTTCACCCATTGCGGCTCGCGTCTGGCGAGGTCGCCGCGCATCGGGAACGGGGTATCGGGCAGGTTGAGCGTGCTCCGGTAGTCATTTTTTTTCTCAGGCATTGCGGCTTTCCAGCAGGAACGTTCTTGCGGCTTCGCAGTCGCGCTCGATCTGCGCCCTGAGCGCGTCGAGATTGGAATACTTTTCCTCGTCGCGGATCTTGTGCAGGAACTCGACGCGCATGTGCGCGCCGTAGAGATCCGCCGAGAAATCGAACAGGTGGACTTCGAGCACGGCGCGGCCGCTCGCCGTGATCGTAGGCCGCACGCCGAGGCTCGCCACCGCGGGGCGTGAGCTCGTGCCCACGCCGCGGACCCGCACGGCGTAGATGCCCGTGAGCGGCGGCCGGTTGTGCTTGAGCTGCACGTTCGCGGTCGCGAAGCCGAGCTCGCGTCCGAGCTTCCTCCCGTGGACCACGCGCCCGCTGATGCTGTAGGGCCGGCCGAGAAGCTCCTCGGCGCCCGCGAGATCCCCGGCGGCGAGCGCCGCGCGCACCGCCGAGCTCGATACTCGAATGCCCGCCCGCGCGACCGCGGGAAGGATTTCGACTTCGAAGCCGTACCGCGGCGCGAGGCCTTTCAGGAGCGGGAGATCGCCGGCGCGCCTCGCACCGAAGCGAAAGTCCTCGCCGATGAGGAGCCATCGGGTCCTGAGCCGCTTCGCGAGCACCTGCTCGACGAAAGCTTCGGGCGCGAGCGAGGCGAACGCACGATCGAATCGCTGAACGTGCGTGCGCTCCACGCCGTGCGCCGCGAGCAGCTCGAGCTTTTCGCGCAGCGAGGTCAGGCGCGTGGGCGCGCCTTCAGCGGCGAAGAATTCGCGCGGATGGGGCTCGAAGGTGAGCACACAACTCTGCAGGCCGCGCGATTGCGCGGCGGCGAGCAGGCGCTGCACCATCGCCTGATGCCCGCGATGGATACCGTCGAAATTCCCCACGGTGAGCGCGACCGGAGGCAGCTGCGCATCGGAGGCGCCGTGAGTCAGCAGCATGAAAGGCAAGGAATGGCGTAAAGTTTTGAATTATAGCGGCAAGATAGGGCGGCAAACGGAGCACCTGGTGAAGACGCTCGACCAGCAGATGGCGGTCTACGCAGCCTACCATCGCGACCGGCGCAACCGGCTGACGCACTTCATCGGCGTTCCGGCGATCGTGTTTGCGGTCCTGATTCCGATGAACTGGGTTCCGATCGGGGATGGCGTGACCCTCGCGCATGTCTTCCTCGGCGCCGTCCTGGCTTACTATTTTCTGCTCGATGTGCCGCTTGCGGCCGCGACGGCGGCCGTGACCTGCGTGCTTTTCTATGCGGCGAGGCTCGTCGCCGGAACCGGTTTCGTCTCGGGCTGGATCTGGTTCGGCGCTTTCTTCGTCGTCGGGTGGATCTTCCAGCTTGTCGGCCACGCGTTCGAGGGCCGGAAGCCGGCGCTTGCCGACAATCTCTTCCAGATCTTCATCGCGCCGATCTTCCTCATGGCCGAGTTGTTCTTCGCGCTGGGCCTGAAGCGCGACCTGCGGGACAAGGTCGAGGCGCGCCTGAGAAGCGGCGCCTAGTTCAGGCGCGCTCAGTTGAGCCGCGTGGCCGCCTGCCTGAGCTCCACCATCTTCTCGCGGATGTCCGCGGCATCGGGCGCGTCCGGCCTCCTCCGCAGGTAGTTCTGCAGGTCCGACAGCGCCGGACGAAAACATTCGAGCTGACGGTACACCAGCCCGCGATCGCGGAGCTCCTCGGTGGATTCAGGCATCACCAGCAACATGCGGTGCATGACCGAAAGCGCCTGCTCGAGCCTGCCGGTCTGCATGTAGATGTTCTTGAGATTCCGCAGAACCCTGGCGATGATCTGGCGGGGCGTTGCCGGCTCGAGATACCGGTCGAGCTGCGCCTGCTCGGCCTTCCCGGAGGGCAGCACTTGCGCCAGGCGCTGACGCAGATCGGCCTCGGATTGGGCTTCTCCCCCGGTGAAGGGATCGAGGACGAGCTGTCCGCGCTTCACCGCGAGCTTGACGAGAAAATGCCCGGGAAAGGACACGCCCTTCAGGTTGAGGCCGAGGCGCTTGCCGACCTCCAGATAAAGGATCGACAGGGTAATGGGGATCCCCGTGCGGCGCTCCATCACTTCGTTCAGATAGCTGTTGCGCGGATCGTAGTAGTCGACCAGGTTTCCCGAGAAACGCATCTCGTTGAACAGGTAGTAGTTCAGCGCGAGCACCCTCTGCTCGGAGAACGCGTCCCCCGCAAGGCGCTTCTTGATCGCGACCGCGATGCCGTCGAGCTTGGAGAGGTATTCGGGAATGTCCAGATCCGGATAGATGTCCTGCGCGAGCATGAGGCTCGCCTCGGCGAGATTGAACTGCTCGCGCGAGACGATTTCCGCGAAATGCTCGAGGCGCGCGTTCATGGGCTTCTAGGCCGCGCGCCTCGCGAAATCGCCGAGCCTGAAGCCGAGCAGCCACAGGCTCGCGAAGTAGGCCGCTCCCCCGAGGAACACCAGCCCTGTCACCGCGGCCACGCGCGTCCATCCGGAGGCGCCCAGCCACCAGGCGGCCGGCCCCATAGCGAGCCACAGGGCCAAGGCCATAGCCGCCAGAGCCGCCGCGACCTTGAGCAAGAACGCGCCCCAGCCGCGCTGAGGACTATAGATACCGTGCTGCCTCAGCTTGCGATAAAGAAGGCCCGCGTTCAGACATGCGCCCAAGCCTATGGCGAGCGCGAGGCCCGCATGCGGGCCGATGCCGGTCGCGGACTCGAGCCCTCCCTGCTTTAGAGACAGGACGAAAAGAGCGTTCAGTGCTTGGGTGAAGATCAAGGTCAAGACGGCGATCCGAACGGGTGTAGCGATATTCTGCCGCGCATAAAAGCCCGGCGCCAGCACCTTGACGAGGATCAGACCGAGGAGGCCAACGCTGTAGGCGACGAGCGCCTGGCGCGTCATCCAGACATCGTGCTCGCCGAACTGCCCGTAGTGGAACAGCGTCGCGACCAAGGGAACCGACAGCAACGCGAGCGCGACCGCGGCCGGTGCCGCCAGGATGAAGGTGAGGCGCAGGCCCCAGTCGAGCAGCTTCGAATATTCGCCGTCGGAGGACTCCGCGTGATACTTCGACAGGCTGGGAAGCAGCACCGTGCCGAGCGCCACGCCCAACAGCCCGGTCGGGAACTCCATGAGGCGGTCGGCATAGTAGAGCCAGGACACGCGGCCGTCGCCGAGGAAGGACGCGATGATGGTGTTGATGAGAAGGCTCACCTGGGCGACCGACACCCCGATCACCGCCGGCCCCATCAGGACGAGAATCCGCCTCACCCCGGGGTCGGAGAAGCCGAGCCGCGGCCGCGGCAGCATCCCGATCCTCGCCAGCGCCGGTACCTGCAATGCGAGCTGCAGCACGCCGCCCGCGAACACCGCCCAGGCGAGCACCATCGCGGGTGGATCGAAGTAAGGCGCCCCGAACAGGGCGCCGAAAATAAAGGATAGATTGAGCAGCGTGGGAGTGAGCGCCGGTATCGCGAAGCGGCTCCAGGTATTGAGGACGCCGCCGGCCAGGGAAACGAGCGAGATGAACAGAATGTAGGGAAATGTGACCCGCAGCATCGCCACGGTGAGGTCGAACTTCTCGGGCGAGGCCGCGAAACCGGGTGCGCTCAGGTAGATGACGATCGGCGCACCGAGGACCCCGAGGGCGGTCGCCGAGAGAAGCGCGAGCGCGAGCAGGGACGCGGTGCGGTCCACCAGCAGCCTGGTCTCCGCATCGCCCCGGCGCGTCCGGTACTCGGAAAGCACGGGAACGAAAGCTTGCGAGAACGCGCCTTCGGCGAACAGGCGCCGCAGCAGATTGGGGATGCGGAAAGCGACGAAGAACGCGTCGGTCGCGACCCCTGCGCCGAACAGCCTCGCGATCAGAACGTCCCGGACGAACCCCAAGACCCGCGACACCAGCGTCATGCTGCTCACCGTCGCGAGCGCTTTCAGCAGGTTCATGCATGGATTATAACTTTCGCGGCCGGAAAACCTTGCGCCGCCGGGGCGCAGCGACTACAATTTCGCCCTTTCGTCCGGGTAGAGAACATGGCCAACACGAAGGGCGCGCGCAAGGCGGCCCGTCAAGCCGAGAAACGGCGCATGCACAACGCGAGCCTGCACTCGGCGCTCGGCACCGCGATCAAGAGCGTCACCAAGGCCATCAAGACAGGCGACAAGGCCGCAGCGCGCAAGGCCTTGAGCGAGGCGAGCGGCATCATCGACCGCATCGCCGACAAGCACATTATCCACAAGAACAAGGCGGCCCGGCACAAGAACCGACTCGCCCTGCGATTGAAGGCGATGGCCGGATAGGCGAGAGCAAGCACGGAAAGAGGGGCGGCTGCGGCCGCCCTTTTCTTTTTTGAGCGCCCTCCTTGCGTATCCGCGCGCTTGCCGCAACAATCGGCGTTTCGTCCGCGCACGCCCAGTGAAAAAGCCCCTCAGCCGGGTCCTCATCATCAACGATGAGCCCCTCGTTCTCAAGGAGTTCGTCAAGGGCCTGAACGCCGCGGCGCGCTCGCTCGACAATCCCCTCGGCATCATCTTCTCCGGCGTGACCACGGCGCGCGAGGCGCTCGCGGCGATCGAGGAGGACGGCGACCTGCAGGCGGTGGTCGTGGACGACAAGCTCTACACGCTGAATCAGAAGAGCACCAGGAAGGACATGTCGGCGCTCGAGCTGGTGCAACGGGTCACGCGCTTCCGGCCCGAGCTCGACGTCTACATCCTGATCGCGCAGGAGCACGAGGACGAGATCGTCGACGCGCTCTTCGCCGAGGCGGTCGACGGCTACTTCTACCGCGAGGAGCGCGACTACCGCGGCATGTACCGCATTCTCAACGCGCAGATCCAGGAGCGGTCGCGCACGCCCTTCTACGACCAGCTCAAGAACTACGTATGGATGGCGAAGGACTCCTGGCACACCCCGGGACATTCATCGGGCGAATCGCTGCGGGACAGCCCCTGGGTCAACGACTTCTACGAGTTCATGGGCGAGCACATCTTCGACGCCGATCTTTCGGTGTCGGTAAAGATGCTCGACTCGCTGATGGAACCCACCGGGGTGATCGCCGAGGCGCAGACCATCGCGGCCAAGGCGTTCGGCGCGCGGCGCACCTTCTTCGCGACCAACGGCACCTCGACCTCGAACAAGGTCATCTTCCAGACGCTGCTCGCGCCCGGCGAGAAGCTGCTTCTCGACCGCAACTGCCACAAGTCGGTCCACCACGGCGTGGTGCTCTCGGGCGGCCACCCGATCTACCTCGACTCCTCGGTCAACGCCAAGTACAGCCTCTACGGTCCGGTGCCCAAGAAAACGATCCTGGCCGCGATCCGCAAGCATCCGGACGCCCAGGCGCTCATCCTCACCTCCTGCACCTACGACGGCCTGCGCTACGACCTCGCACCCATCGTCGAGGCGGCGCACAAGAAAGGTATCAAGGTGATCGTCGACGAGGCCTGGTACGGATTCGCGCGCTTCCATCCGGCCTTCCGGCCGACCGCGCTGGAGGCGGGCGCGGACTACGCCACGCAGAGCACGCACAAGGTGCTCTCGGCCTTCTCGCAGGCGTCGATGATCCATGTAAACGATCCCGGGTTCAACGAACATCTGTTCCGGGAGAACTTCAACATGCACACCTCGACCAGCCCGCAGTACAGCATGATCGCGAGCCTCGATGTGGCGCGGAAACAGGCGATGATGGAGGGCTACAAGCTGCTCTCGCGCACTCTCGCGCTTTCGCAGGAGTTGCGCGCGCAGATCAACTCGAGCGGGGTGTTCCGGGTGCTCGAGCTGGAGGACCTGCTCCCGGAAGAGGTCAGGCGGGACAACATCCGCCTCGACCCGACCAAGGTGACCGTGGACATTTCGAGCTGCGGCTATACGGTGGAGGATCTGCAGCGGGAGCTGTTCGACCGCTACAATATCCAGGTCGAGAAATCCACGTTCAACACCCTCACCCTGCTGCTGACGATAGGCACCACGCGAAGCAAGGTCTCGCGTCTGTACGATGCGCTCATGCGTATCGCCCGCGAGCGCCGGGCGCCGCGGCGCCTGTACCGGTTCCCCGAGATCCCCGGCTTCACCAGGCTGCGCTACCTGCCGCGCGATGCATTCTACTGCGGCGGCGAGCTGGTTCCCCTCGTGAACGAGAAGGACAACATCAGGCGCGAGCTCATCGGCCGGGCGTGCGCCGACCAGATCGTCCCCTACCCCCCGGGAATTCCCGTGCTCGTCCCGGGGCAGGTGATCACGCGCGACATCCTGCAGTATCTGGTCGGCCTGCTGCGGTCGCAGAAACGGGTCGAGCTGCACGGGATCGTCTACGACGGATACCTCCCCTGCTTGCGCGTATTGAAGCCGGCCGAGGAGCGGGGGCTGCGGAGCATCGGCTGAGCCCTTCGCGCCGGGCCGGAGCCGCTCCGGCCTTGTCACCGGAAAAACCTTATGTTATACAGCCGGTCCCGGGAGGATCATGCTGCCGTCATTGAACACGACGAAGTTCGGGTTTCGAATCCGCACGCGGCAGGGGCTGATCGTCGAGCACCTCATGATCCACGGACGCGACGAGGCCGATGCCGAGCGCAAGCTTCGCCAGATGTACCTGCACTGCGAGATCCTGGAGCGCAGCGTCATGCAGCCCGCGGTGATGCAGCCGAGCCTTGCCACCCCTTCGGGGACCGGCGACGGCACGAGCTTCGAGGAGATCATCTCCCTGATCAGCAAGTAGCTAGGCCGCGGCCTGCGGGCGGGCCTCGGTCTGAAGAAATCCCGAAGACAACAGCTCCTGTAGCAGGCTTTCGTAGTCCTGCGCCCCGCGGCTGTCGGGCGCATGGGCGAAGACGTCCTTTCCCACGGCCGGGCTCTCCGCGATGCCCACGGCCTCGGTGATGCGCGTCTCGCACACCTCCGAGCCGAACTTGGCGCTGAGCTGCGCCGCGATGTCGTGTGACATGCGCCGGCGGGAGTCGAACCGCGTGAGCACATAGCGGCGCTCGACGCGCCGTTTCAGCACGTGCTCAAGCGCCCGCAGCGTGTTGTCGAGCGCGAGCGCCCCTCTCAGGGCGAGATAGTCGGTGGAGATCGGGATCAGGACCCTCTCGGAGGCGAAGATCCCTGAAAGAGAGAGCACTCCCAGCATCGGGCAGCAATCGATCAGTATCGGACGCGTGCCGTTCCAGCCCACGTCAAGCCCGGCCTTGAGCTTTTTCAGTATGTCGGGCCCCTTCCCGAAGAGGCTATCTACCTTGATCAGCTCGGTGTGACCGGGAATCAGCTCGCCCCCGAAGCGAATCGGCCGCACCACCTCCCTGAGCGGCCTGCCCGCGTTGAAATACGCGAACAGGCTCTCGCCGCTCGCGGCGCCGGGGTTGAGGATCGAGCTCAAATGCGATTGCGCGTCGAGATCGACCAACAGGGGGACGACGCCGCGGCGCGCCAGCGCCGCGCCCAGATTGAGGACCGTCGTGGTCTTGCCGACGCCTCCCTTCTGATTGAAAACGGTCAGCCGCGTTCGCATGCCTGGATTCGTTATGCTAAGCTATTGGCCCTTCAGAGAAATTCAATTATCGCACAGGGCGACACGATGACCTTTTTCCGGCCCACGCGCCGCCAAAGCGCCACGCCATCGCCCGTCCGGCCCGAACCCCGACGACGCCGCACTCAAGTATAGGCGCAGGTGCGCGCCT
>Ga0326726_10004566_pt1 | contig 12622 bp, 11 predicted proteins | sample MHFenrmetagenome_2_FD_207603 | JGI IMG/M metagenome (GOLD analysis project Ga0326726, IMG submission 207603) | Lab enriched peat soil microbial communities from Michigan Hollow, Ithaca, NY, United States - MHF15MN | ecosystem: Environmental > Terrestrial > Soil > Wetlands > Peat | place: USA...
TAATGAGGCAAGACCCCAACAGCCAAGGGAAGGGCGTGGTTTCGGCGGAGGCAGGGGCGGATTTGGACAGGGCAGGTCATCAGGTTATGGAAGAGAGAGGAGATAAACCATTATAGAGATAAGAGTCGTCGGCAATGATATAGAAAAGGCCATTAAAACCCTAAAACGCAAAGTTCAGATTGACGGTCTTCTCAAAGAAATCAAGACGAGAAGTTCCTATGAAAAGCCTTCAGTAAAAGAAAAACGAAAACGCGCAGAGGCGCGCAAGAAAAGGGCGAAGGCCCAGAAGTACGGAAGGTCTTGATAAGATTCCAAAAGGGTATATTAGTAATCTTTTTCCATTAATGTGTTACACTGCCGTGGATATTGTCGCGTTCAGGGTCTGTTGCCCGGGCTGTCCTGGGCTCCTACCCGTAAAGAATACCGAGAAAAAAGGAGAAACGAACAATAACTAATCAAAGACGAGTGATGCCCAGTAGGGTGGTCGACCACACGCGCGTAAACAACCAAATCCGGCTTCTTAAAGCCAAACAGATACGGGTCGTTGCCGATGAGGGGCAGATCGGCATCATGGATATTGAAGCGGCATTGAAATTGGCAGGGGAACGAGATCTGGATCTCGTGGAAGTCAGCCCCGATGCTGATCCGCCGGTCTGCAAGATCATGGACTACCAAAAGTTCAAGTTCGACAGCGGCAAACAACTTCAGAAGTCAAGAAAAAAACAGGCGACGCAAAACCTCAAAGAGATCAGGATGCGCCCGTTGATCGATACCCATGATTACGAGTTCAAGAAACGTAATGCACGGAAGTTTATCGAGCATGGGGACAAGGTTAAAGTGACAATCCGTTTTAAGGGGCGGGAGTTGAATCGCCAGGAACTGGGGGCGAAGGTTCTGCAGAGGTTGCTGTCGGAACTGGAGGATATCGCAAAAGTGGAAATACAACCGAAGATGGAAGGCCGCCAGATGGTGATGATTCTGATGGCCCTGTAAGTTTTTGGTATTTCCCGGCTCGAAGTTTATTGAATGTGTGTTGTATTGCTGGACCACCGTGGAAAGCAAGCTTATACGAAAAAAATAATTTTCTGCCCACATAATGAAAACTGATGGTAACGAAGATATGAAAGAACGAAGAGACCGCAAGAGAATCCCTTTCAGAGAACACATCCTGATAGACGATATAATTAAATGTGAGAGTATTGATATAAGTGAAACCGGTCTTTATGTTTGTGCAGTCCAACATTTTGAAGAAAATAGTGTTATTGATATAACTATTCCTCTGAAAGAAGAAAAGCTGAAGGTCAAAGGACAAGTCCTGTATTGTCAATTAGGCATAGGAATGGGCATTAATTTTATTGACTTGAACAATGAGCAGAGAACAAAAATTCAACAATTTATAAAAGGTGTGACGGAAAAGCCCACTGAACCTGAGGGTATAAAAAAGATTATCCTTTTGGTTGAAGACGACGATATGTCGAGTCAAGAGCAGAAGAGCAAGCTTGTTACGGAAGGATTCTCTGTTATTCAAGCGAGGGATGGAATAGAAGCCATAAAATTTCTTGCGGGACAGACACCTGATCTCATAGTACTTAATCTCTATATGGAAAAAATGGATGGATTTAAAGTGCTGTCAATCTTAAAATTACATCCTATTTGGAAAGAAGTTCCGGTAGTAGTTTATTCTGTGCGCGGTACACAAGATGTTATGCAAAAAGTGATAGATGGCGGTGCAGATGAGTTTCTTCGTAAAATGGTAATATCTCCTTCTCAATTGGCTGAAACCGTAAAGGCGATTCTGCCGCGAAGGTAACGGAAAACAGTTGTGCTCTGTTTTAACCAATAATCTTTACTTCTCAAACCTTCCCATAAGTGAGAAAGTGCGGATTTTCTTCACGACAATAATCATTTCTCAAAAGTTAAGCCTACTTTATAATGTCCTTCACGAATCTCTTCAATCCATTCTACCCTTGCGGATTGAGAGGCGAGATCAATACCGGCCCTTATGAAGATCTCCTGCCCTATGTTAAGGCAGGTGGATGTTACAAGAAGACAGATTCCCGAAGCGCTCATATTGATGACAACGCCTTCAAAGATTTCCTTATCAGAAAGATCTACGGTAAATTCTATTTTTGTGTCGTCATAAAACTCGTGACGAAAATCTTTTCTTCTCTCAAATGAAAAAGACACTGTCAGGACTCCTTTCATGAAGAATCACTATACTCATTCTACCAAATTGAGGGAAATCTAAAAGGCCGGGGGTCGCCCCGGGGACTTGCATGAATTACTTCGTATATCTTATAGTTGATGATTGACAAACGGTATATGCTCAACAAAAAATGAGTTTTATGCGAAAGTTCGAATATTGGTTTCCGGTACTTCTCTGGATGAGTTTTATATTCTGGATGTCGACGGGGACATTCTCCGCACAAAACACATCCTTGATCATTGAGCCTTTACTCCGTTTTTTAGTACCTTCTATCTCACCGGAAACGATGCGTATGGTTCACGGGGCAATTCGGAAATTGGGCCATGGGATTGAGTATTTCATCTTAGGTATTCTTTTGTTTCGCGCTTTTCGTAATGGCTCAACAGAAACGCGGGTCTGGCGATGGGCTTTTTCCTCCCTTTTAGTTGCGGTGCTTTATGCTGCAAGTGACGAGTTTCATCAATCCTTTGTATCCACAAGGACTGCATCGCTGTTTGACGTCGGTATAGACACAGTGGGAGGAATTCTTGCTCAAGGTGTGAGCGTTTTGTGGCACTGCGTCCGTCAGCGATAAATGTCCTCGAATTCTACAAGGCCAGAGAAACAACAAAAACCAACTCGTATACTTCGGCATAGAAAGGGCACACTCCGGCAGTTGATCACCCTTGGATAAAATTGAATACCAAGTTGTTTGACGAAAGGCAAAATAGGCTTGAAAAGCTGATTGAGGTTGCAGCGTAAAAACCAGACATTTTCATTTTGCCTTGACATCTGCAATTCGGGGACTTGATAAATTCATTATCTTTTGATATAAAAAATCAACCGTCAGTTAAGAGGCACAAGATGCAAGCGGAAAAAAGAAAGTATTCAAGGTGCGATTTCTCCCAAATAATTCCGTATTCCCTCCCTCCTCATATTGATGATGAAATTACAACGGGATTGCTTCAAGATTTCAGTTATTCCGGATTGTGTATAAGAACGCATCATCCTCTTCAAGAAGGTCAAGAGATACTGGTAAAGAGTAGTCTAATGAGCAATTCAATAACTGCTGTAGTTCGCTGGTGTAGCCATATGGGTAATACTACGTATAAAGTGGGATTAGTGTTTTAAGAATAAACAAATGAATTGCAGGTAGGCGCACATCTTTATTTCAGCCGTATCAGAGTCAGGCCGTATCTAAAATCTTTAAGGTCCTGATTCTCTTTGGATGTTTGAGTTTTCTTATTGCATTAGCTTCTATTTGTCTTACCCTTTCGCGCGTAATAGAGAGATGTCTTCCCACCTCATCGAGGGTATGGTTTCTATCGCTTCCGATACCAAACCTCATCCTTATGACTGTCTCCTCTTTGGGAGAGAGGGTATGAAGGACTTTTACTATCTGTTCGGAGATCATATTCTTCTCTGCATTCGAATACGGAGAGAGACCGGTATTGTCGCCAATAAAATCTCCAAGCGTCGAATCATCTTCCCCTATCGGGGTTTGAAGGGTTATCGGATCCTGGATTGCCCCTAAAATGTCTTCGACTTTCTTTACGGGGAGTCCTAATCTTTTAGCAATTTCTTCTGTTCCTGGTTCCCTGCCAAGGTGTGACATCAGCTCCTTGGCAATTCTGGCAACTTTATTATACAGTTCGATCATATGGACGGGTAGTCTGATCGTTTTTACCTGATCCACGAGTGCCCTCGTAATCGCCTGTCTTATCCACCATGTCGCATAGGTACTGAATTTGAACCCTCTTGTGTAATCAAACTTGTCTATAGCTTTCATCAGACCGATATTGCCTTCCTGAATGAGGTCAAGCAGAGAAAGGCCTTTTCCGCTATAGTGTTTAGCGATATACACGACGAGTCTCAGGTTGTGGATTATCAATTCATGCTTTGTTTTTGTAAGAAGCTCAATTGCTTTTGTGATTATTGCATAGTCTTCTTTCAATATATCAATTGTCATTCCCGTCTCTAATTCAACATACGTATATTCATCCTGATTCTCTGTGTTCATCATGATAGTATCGAGCATTTCCAGGGTCTTGCTTAAAGCTTCATCTTGCTTTTCTTCGTCTGCGGTATTCAAGTCCTCTTGTTCGCTGCAATTCAGAGTTTCTTCAACTTTTTTATAGAGGGGCATTGACATGATGGTTGCTTTCAGGATTTCTTTTATCTCTTTCAATTTTTTTGCAAGCCTTATTTCCTCGTCTCTGGTAAGTATTGTAATATCCCCCATCGAGTGGAAATATGCCTGAATGAGGTCTTCTGATTTTTCGTCTTCTTCTTCCTCTTCTTTTCCCGACAGCATTTCCTCTTCAAGGCCGGGTTTCCGAACGTCCATAACGTTGAGTCCGATATCCCGTGGAAGGTCCGAAGGGTCTTCTAATTCATCGTTGTCAGGAGAGCCTCGAAGGAATGCGTCGTCAATTTCACCATAGGTGAGTATCTCGCGCTTCTTACCCGAAGCCATGAGCTCGTCAAAAATATCCGGTTCCCTCATTGTATTACCTCTGCGGGCGTGCCTCTCGGAGGTGCCATAGACAAAGACAACGTCATAAAATTCCCTTGCCGGACATGCTATTCACAATCTCTATAACTTTCTCGAATTCTCTCGACTTATCGAAAAAAAAATCTGCGCCGGCATCTAGGCACTTGTTTCGATACTGGGAGTGCGGATAGTTTGTCAGCATTATGACTACCGGCATCCGGTTTCTTTTCTCTATCGTTTTCAGTACATCCATACCACTCCCGCCGGGCATTCTGATGTCAAGAATTACCACATCAGGATTGAGTTTATGGATGCTGCTTATTGCGTCCTGAACATTTTCCGCCTGCCCGATCATGTCAATTCTTTCTACATCGGAAAGCATAGCTATAATCCTTTTTCGAATTTCAATCGAGTCATCGGCAATAAAAACTTTCATGCCATTTCAACTTCCTGCATCGAGATATTATCAAGAGAATTCAATTACTATTACTATTTCCTTAATTTTTTTGTAATATAGACACGGACTTTGCATTGACAAAAGAATATCCCGCCGTAATGGATAGAGAATTTACATTGCAACGGGTCGTCTATCAGACAGGCAACAAACGACTCCAACCCAATATCTTTTGCTTTGCAGAGATCCTTCAACCCGGATGTATAACACGAGAATTCTTTTGGGCATTGCAGTCCGGTGATCATTTCCTCCATATGTTCTTGAATGGCTCTTTCCATATTGTCCTTCTTTTTACAGGTCCTACGGCTTGTTATCAAATGGTTCACCCGTTAAATACTGACTATTGATTTCCCCTGGTTATCCTTTTTGTGTAATCCATGATTTACTTTATCAAAATGGATATGATAAAAATATCAGCGGTTGGCTCTTTTTTCTGTCGGATTTCCGTCTCTATTTTTGTAGGTATTAGTCCTACATCCGGCAGGTATGCAAAAAAGGAAATGACTGAAATTTCTAAGGATCAATAAATGAAGGTGGATTGAATCAATGGAGTCTTCTACTCATATCTCAAAGCATCTATCGGATCAAGGAGCGACGCTTTGTAGGCAGGATAAAATCCGAAGAATATTCCTACCATCCCGGAAAAACCGAAAGCCAGCAGAATTGAAAGCGGCGATATGACAGTGGACCAGCCCGCAAATACCGATATCAACTCTGAACCTGATATGCCGAGGATAATCCCGGCCACTCCGCCGATCAGGGATAAGGTGAGCGCCTCAATTATGAACTGCAGTCTTATGTCCCATGTTTTTGCACCTATGGCCATCCTTATTCCTATCTCTCTTGTCCTCTCCGTGACCGATACGAGCATAATGTTCATGATGCCGATTCCTCCAACGAGGAGCGAAACTGACGCAATGGCGCCGAGTAATAAAGTCATTACCTTCGTTGACTGTTCCGCTGTTTGCATTATCTGGGTGAGATTTCTTACGGTAAAATCATTCTCCTGTTTCGGGCCGATATGGTGCCGCTGCCTAAGTAACTCGTTTACCTGTTTTTCGGCAGGCGCCAAGTCTTCTGTGCTTTTTGCCTTAACCATTATTGTTCGTACCATCCCGGGGAAGGAGGTCCCGAAAAGTTTTTTTTGTGCCGTTGTAACCGGGACCAAAATGGTATCGTCCTGATCCTGACCCTGTGCAGACTGTCCTTTTGGTGCAAGGACACCTATAACGGTAAAAGGAAGATTTTTGATCCTGATAAATTGACCTATAGGATCCATATCTCCAAAAAGGTTGTCCACCACGGATTGCCCCAATAAACACACTTTTGTAGCGCTCTTGACATCCTGCTCCGTAAAATTTCTGCCCGCAGCGAGCGTCCAGTCTCTGACAATCAGCATACTCGGAGTTGTACCAACTACTCCTGTTGACCAGTTTTGATGTCCATAAATAACCTGTGCGACTCCGTTATGAACCGGTGCAACATCCGATACGGCAGGACATTCTTTCTGGATGGCATCTGCATCTCCCAAGGTCAAGGTTGGTTGGGTTCCCGCGCCCATTCTGACGCCTCCCGCTGTTGTTGCTCCGGGAAGAATTATAAGGAGATTGCTTCCCATGCTCGAAATCTGCTCGGCGATTTTCTTGCTTGCTCCCGTACCCACGGCGAGCATGGCAATAACTGCGCCGACACCGATAATAATCCCTAACATGGTAAGGGCTGAACGCATCTTGTTCACTCTTAAGGCCCTGAATGATATTCTAAATGTCGAAGGTATGTTAATCATGATCTTCCCACCTGTTCATCGCTGATAATCAGTCCGTCCAGAAATTTTATTATCCGCTTGCTGTAGGCGGCTATGTCGGTTTCATGCGTTACAAGTATTATCGTAATGTTTGATTGAGTATTCAGTTTTACCAATATCTCCATTATCTCAGCGCTCGTCTTTGTGTCGAGATTGCCGGTCGGCTCATCCGCAAGTATTATGGGCGCACTGTTCACCAAAGCCCTTGCTATTGCAACCCTCTGCTGCTGTCCGCCTGAAAGCTGGTTGGGATGATGGTCGCCCCTTCCTTCCAAGCCTACATTTTTAAGGGCTTTCAAGGCCAGTTCCCTTCTCTCCTTTGCAGGGATACCGTCATAAAGCATTGGAAGTTCAACATTTTCGAGGGCGGATGTCCTCGGAAGCAGGTTAAACCCCTGAAAGACAAAACCTATTTTTTTGTTCCTTATAGCCGCTAGTTCATCCCTGTTGAGATCACCGATATCAATATTTTCTAAAAGGTACTTGCCGCCCGTCGGTTTATCAAGACATCCCAAAATATTCATAAAAGTAGATTTTCCGGAGCCGGAAGGACCCATTACCGCGAGAAATTCACCCTCTTTTATTGTTAAAGACACACCGCCGAGTGCATTCACATCGATATCACCGAGCCTGTAGACTTTCGTGATTTCCTGCGCCTCAATAATTGCCATGTTAGAACATCCTTGGACCTGAAGGCGTTGTTGCCGTCTTTGCCTTTGTGAGAGATTCGAGGATCAGTTCCTGTCCTTCTTTGATCTCGCCTGATACAAGCTCAGTATAATTCCCGTCACTTATGCCTAATGAAACCGGTATGCGTTTTGGTTTCCCCTGTTCAAGTATCCAGACCCCGGACCCCTTTTGTTGCGCCGCTTTCTTAGTCTTTTCAGCAGGCTTGAATCTCAGAGCAGCATTCGGTATTTTCAGAACGTCCTTTTTTATTGATATGATTATGGATACATTGGCGGTCATCCCCGGTTTAAGTTTAAATTCCGGATTACCGACCTGGATCACCACATCATAGGTCACGACATTCTGGACTGTTATCGGAGCATTCCTGACCTGAAATACCTTGCCCTTGAAGGTGGTGTCCGAATAAGCATCTACGGTAAATTCAACATCCTGTCCGACTTTTACCTTCCCTATGTCCGCTTCAGCCACATTCGTATCGATCTGCATCTTTGTGAGGTCCTGTGCAATACTGAACAACGTCGGTGTCTGAAAGCTGGCGGCAACCGTCTGCCCGACATCCACATTTCTCGAAACAACTATACCGTCTACAGGAGACACTATCGTTGTATAATAAAGATTTGTCTCGGTAAGGCTCAAGGCTGCCTCGCTCTGGGCAACCTGAGACTTTGCCGCGCTGACCGAAGCCTTTGAGGTTTCATAATTCGTTTCTGCTGTATCGAGATCACTCCGTGCGACAAGATTTTTTGAGAACAGTTCCTTATTCCTGTCCATTGTTCTTTTTGCGTCAATCAGTGTTGCCTCGGCTTTCTCCAGATTTGCCTTAACTGAAAAGAGATTTGCCCTCGCCTGATTCACCTGTGCCTCAAATAGGGCCGGGTCTATCCGGGCTATCAGCTGGGCTTTCTTTACAGGAGAATTGAAATCAACGTAAATATTCTTTATTGTCCCGGAAACCTGGGTACCCACAAGGACAGTGGTCACAGGGTTTACCGTACCTGTAGCGGTGACCGCCATTTCTATATCGCCTCTGGCAACCTTATCAAATCTGAATAGCGGTTCATTTCCTTTGCCCCTGAATAAAAAGAATACGGCTACGGCGATCAGTATTAGGATGACGCCGCCGATCAGTATTTTCTTCATCTTTATCTTTCACCCATCGCTTTCTCAAGACTCGCCCGTGAGACCCTATAATTATAGAGGGTCTGTATGTAAGACAGCTTTGCGTTCGACAGTAATACTTCCGCATCGGTGACCTCGATGGGATTTCCAACGCCTGCAGCGTATCTTCCGTTTGCTATCTCAAAATTTTCCTCTGCCTGCTTTACACCAAGTTCCGCCGTAGGGATACTCTCTTCCGCTTGCTTAAGATTAAGGTATGCCTGCTGTACGTCCGAGAATATGCTTTGCCTTAGTGACTCTTCATTTTCTTTCAGGATACCCAGATTTGCCTTTGCTTCCTCCACCTGGTATTTTGTTAGAAAGCCGCTGAATATAGGGAACGAAAGGGCCGCCCCTACATTCCAGCCATGGTCAAGAGAAGAGACTGTTTCTCCGGACCAGCTGTAACCTGCATTTCCCGTTAAGACAGGATAGTAATTTGTCTTTGCGAGGTCAACGGATTTATCCGCAGCCTGTCTTCTTGAAATGGTTGATTTTAAATCGGGCCTGCTCTTATATGCTTTATCCAGTGCTTCTTCGAAAGTTATATTGTATTTCTGAAATGAAAGATTGTCATCGAGAATATATTCGGGTGCCTCGGGGACGCCCATTGCATTATTCAGGGCCACTACCGCCAATCTGAGGGCATTTTCAGCCTTTATCAGATTCAGCTTCGCGTTGCTTAGGTCTGCCTCTGCCTTTGTTACATCAAATTTCGGTTTTGTGCCGACCTCATAAAACCCTTTTGCCTGATCAAGGTGTTGCTGGAATTGTTTCAGCGTATCGGCGGAGACATCTCTGTTCCGCCTCGCCTGCAATACTCCTAAGTATGCCTGCTTTACATTAAAGACCACCTGTTCGGCAACGTTTTCAAGGTCTGAACGTGAAGAATCAAGATTAAAATTTTGTATCTTCACCTGAGACGGCGTCTTGCCGAAATCATAAATGTCCTGGCTGAGACCGAAGCCTGTGACATATTGATCAAAGGAACCAGTTCCGCTGACGGAGCCCGTTCCGCCTGATGACGTGGATGTACCACCTGCAAATGAGAAGGAATTCGCAGATCTTGAGGACGAGATTCTGTTATAGCTTGAGTTCCAGTTTATCTGGGGGTAATAATTGGACTTTGCCTGGCCGACGCGGCTCGCATTCGCATTGACATTATATGCCGCCGCAGAGATGCTTGGTTGCATCTTCCCGGCTATCTCAATACATCGCTCCAGATTGAGGGACTCACCCTTTTTTATAATTTCCTCTGCATTCACTGTGAGTGGGAGTGCGCATATGAGTAGTGCCATAAAAAAAATAAATCTTTTCATTCTAACCTCCTATCTGGCTCTTTATAATCTCAGGTTCTTTCTTATCTTTACGTTTGCGAAGGGCGATAACCTTTGCCTGTAACTTGTCCATGTAGTAAAACACTACAGGGGTTATGTACAGCGTCAGGAGCTGGGAAACGATGAGGCCGCCGACAACGGCAAGACCCAGCGGACGACGCGACTCGGCGCCGGCGCCGAAGCCGATAGCGATGGGTAATGTCCCCATCAGTGCTGCCATAGTTGTCATCATAATCGGCCGGAAACGTATCACGGCACCTTCATATATTGCTTCAATCGGTGCTTTTCCTTCCTTTCTCTGTGCCTCCAAAGCAAAGTCGATCATCATGATCGCGTTCTTCTTGACTATCCCCAGGAGCATGATGACACCCACAAAAGCATAGATATTAAGGTCCTTCTGGAAAAGCATAAGGGTTATGAGTGCCCCGAACCCTGCAGCGGGAAGTCCTGAAAGAATGGTCAGAGGATGGATAAAGCTTTCATAGAGGATCCCCAGAACGATGTAAATAACCAGGAGGGCCATTATCAACAGCAGCCAAAGCCCTTTCATTGAAGACTGAAACGCCTGCGCTGTCCCCTGGAAGCTGGTGCTGACGGTCTGTGGCAAAGTTGTACGGGCAAGTTTTTCCACGATCTTCACGGCGTCCCCCAGTGATATTCCGGGCTTAAGGTTAAAAGAGATAGTAGCCGCAGGGAGCTGGCCCAGATGATTTACGGTCAGGGGGCCGACGTTCCGTGTCAGATTCGCCAACGTATTTAACGGAACCAGTTGGCCGGTGTTCGAATGGATATAGAGCATTGACAGAGCCGAAGGATCCGTCTGGTACTTAGGGTCAAGTTCAAGAATGACCTGGTACTGGTTATTTGGCGCATAAATAGTCGAAACCTGACGGGAACCGTAGGCGTAATAAAGGGCGTCCTCCACCTGTTGTGCCGTTATCCCAAGGGCAGACGCCTTATCGCGGTTGATCTCGACGTTGACCTGGGGATTCTTTATCTGAAGGTCACTGGTCACATCCTGCAGTTGGGGCAGTGCCCGCATCTTATTTTCCAATTCCATGGCCGCGCGATAAAGTTCTCCTGTTTCGGGGCTCTGCAGGGTGAACTGGTACTGGCTCTTGGTCAACTGACCGCCGATGCGAATGGAGGGCAGATTCTGCATGAACATCTGGATGCCCGGCACCTGCGAGACCTTTGGCCGCAGTTCCTGGATGATCTCGTCCGCGCTCAGTTTACGTTCGCTGCGGGGCTTGAGGCGCATGAAAATCCTGCCGGTATTATTCGCTACGCTTATACCGCTGGCACCCACAGCGGACATGAAGGCGGCAATATTGGGGTCTTCGGAAACTATGGCGGCCAGCTCCTTTTGGTGCTTCACCATGTCTTCGAAGGAAATGCCCTGGGCCGCTTCGGTAAAGGCAAAGATCTGGCCGGTATCTTCTGAGGGGAGGAATCCCATCGGAATTTTTGTGAACAAAAAGCCCGTCACCACGGTGAGAACAATAGTGATCACCAGGGTCGTCCGGCGATAGTTCAGGACCAGTTTAAGGGTCCTTTCATAGGTGTGCCGCATTCCGTCAAAGAAACGCTCCATATAAAGATAAAGACGGCCGTGCCGCTCCGTAGCCTGAGGACGGATGAAACGGCTGCAGAGCATGGGGGTGAGCGTCAGGGAGACAAATCCGGATATCAGGATCGCCATGCTTATAGTCACCGCAAATTCGTGAAGAATCCGCCCGAGAATCCCGCCCATGAAGAGCACCGGTATGAAGACTGCAACAAGGGACAGTGTCATGGATAAAATAGTAAAACCGATTTCTCTTGAACCTGTCAGAGCAGCCTGGAAGACCGGTTCCCCCTTTTCTACATGACGCATAATATTTTCGAGCATAACAATAGCATCGTCCACTACAAACCCGACCGAAAGGGTCAGGGCCATAAGGGAGATGTTGTCCACGCTGAATCCCATCAAATACATCGCGGCGAAGGTGCCGATGATGGAGAAAGGCAGCGCAAGGCTTGGAATAATGGTGGCAGAGATATTGCGAAGAAAGAGAAAAATTACCAACACTACAAGGCATAGTGCGAGAAGAAGGGTGAATTTGACGTCCCGGACCGATTCCCGAATGGAGACGGAGCGGTCGTAAAGGGTCTCCAGCTTAACCGAAGGTGGTATCTGCATCCTGAAGGTCGGCAGGACATTTTTGATACTGTCCACGACTTCTACGGTGTTCGTGCCGGGCTGGCGCTGAATTGCCAGGACCACAGAGCGTTCATTATTGTACCAGTTTGCGACCTTGTTATCTTCAACACTGTCGATAACCCTGCCCAGCTCTTCAAGGCGGACCGGAGAGCCACCGCGGTATGCCACAATCAGAGGACGATAGGCCGCGGCATTATAAAGCTGTCCGGTAGCCTGAATAGTAAATGCCTGCTTTTGTCCTTCGAGAGTCCCTGTGGGAAGGTTTACGTTGCCCAGCGCAAGCGCGTTTCCTACATC
>Ga0326726_10004567_pt1 | contig 12621 bp, 13 predicted proteins | sample MHFenrmetagenome_2_FD_207603 | JGI IMG/M metagenome (GOLD analysis project Ga0326726, IMG submission 207603) | Lab enriched peat soil microbial communities from Michigan Hollow, Ithaca, NY, United States - MHF15MN | ecosystem: Environmental > Terrestrial > Soil > Wetlands > Peat | place: USA...
GCTCGCGCATGAGCGCCATGATCTCGTGGGCGGTCTTGGAATCCAGGTTGCCCGTCGGCTCGTCGGCCAGGATGATGTCCGGATCGTTGACCAGCGCCCGGGCGATGGCCACCCGCTGGCACTCCCCTCCCGAAAGCTGGGACGGCCGGTGGTCCATGCGGCCGGCGAGGCCGGCCAATTCGAGCATCTGGGCGGCCTTCTTGAGGCCGTCGGCCGCGCGCACGCGGGAGTATTTCAGCGGCAGATACGTGTTCTTGAGCGCCGTGTAGCGCGGCAGCAGGTTGAAGCTCTGGAACACGAACCCGAGATGCTTGTTGCGCGTGTAGGAGAGCTCGTCGTCGTTGAGGCCGCTCACTTCCCGGCCGTCGAGGAGATAGGACCCCTCGGTCGGCTTGTCCAGGCACCCGAGGATGTTCATCAGCGTCGACTTCCCCGAGCCGGACGGGCCCATCACGGCCACGAATTCGTTCGGACGGATATGGAGGTCGATCCCGTTGAGGGCGCGAACGGTCGTCTCGCCCATCTGATAGAACTTCGTCAGGGCGGTCAGCTTGAGCATGCGTCGGTCACCCCGCCGATCCCCGGGGATCGGCCCCGCTCAGAGCATCTCTCCGACACGGCCTTGTTCCCTAAGGCCAGGATGGACGACCGGTTACGCTTCTTGGTTGATTCCCTTCAGTCTCGTCGAATGTCGCTGCATAAAATATGCCAAGACTTTAGACCCCCTCGTCGCCTGGCGCGCTGCCCGACGGGCCGGAGCGGCCTGTAAACGCCGCAAGTATCTTTACATGGATTAATACGCCGATCCCCCGATCACCGTTGCGGATGATAACACGGTTCGATAGCCGCGGCAATGCATATCTATCCGGCCGGCGCGCCGGCGGCTCGGGCGGTGGGCGAAACGGCGATCGCGCCCCTTCGAGGAATTTGACAGCACGGCCGGCGCGGAGTACATTGCCAAAAAATAAGGAGAACACATGTCCCACCGCGCGTACCGCTCGATGCCCCCCGATAACGCCGTCGGCCGCCGCGACTTCATCCTCAAAGCCGGAGGCGCGATCGGCGCTGGCCTGGTCATGTCGGGGCGCAGTCTTTTCGGGGCCCAACAGACCCAAGACCAGCAGCAGGCGGCCAAGCCGGCCGGTCCGCCTCCCCGGCCCAAGACGAACATCGAGGACGCCCTCAAGACGCCCAGGACGAAGTGGAGCCTGCCCGGACCGTTCCCCGGCCGGGTCATCGAGGTCTATGATGCCGCGGCCATGCCCGACGGCAAGGTCGACGCGGCCGTGGTCAAGGCCATGTTCGAGAAGGGGATCACGCAGCTGACCGGCAAGAGCCTCAAAAAGAGCTTCGGCCTGTTCTTCACGAAGAAGGACATCGTCGGCCTCAAGGTCAACCCGGTCGGGCCCGGCCTCATCAGCACCCGGCTCGAGCTCGTCGACGCGGTCATCGACTGGCTGACGTCCTGCGGCCTGCCGCGCCAGAACATCGTCATCTGGGACCGCTTCGACTACATGCTCAAGGACGCCGGCTTCACGGCCGAGCGCTACCCGGGCATCGGCATCGAGGGCCTGCAGACGATGGACGAGGCGGCGGCCGAGGGCAAGACCCAGGACAACAGCAAGTGGCTCAATCCCGACGGGACCCACATCAGCGTGCCCAACTTCGACCAGCAGGTCTTCTACTGGGCCGACGTCGAAGGCCCCAAGGACCTGCCCTACCTCAACCAGCACGTCTTCAACGGCAAGTACTCCTACTTCGGCAAGCTGGTGACCAAGAAGCTGACCAAGATCGTCAACCTGCCCGCGTTCAAGAACACCGGCAACGCCATCTCCATGGCCACCAAGAACATCGGCTATGGGGCCGTCTGCAACACGAACCGGCTCCACGCGCCCCTCGGCTTGAACGTCAACACCGAGGTCTCGGCCTTCTGGCCCGTGCGCGACAAGATGGTCCTCAACATCACGGACGGGCTGCGGTCGCAGTACGACGGCGGCCCCGACAAGAACGCCAAGTTCGCCTACATCGACAACCGGCTCTATTTCGCTTCCGACCCGTTCGCCTTGGACATGATCTGCCATGCGCGGATCGCGGCCAAGCGCAAGGAGATGGGGGTCGCGGTCAACGAGAATCCCCGCTTCACGGAGTACCTGCGCTACGCCGAGAAGCTCGGACTGGGGATCGCCGACCCGGCCAAGATCACCCATGTCCGGGTCTGACCGCCCGCGCCGGCTGCGGACGCTCGTCCGCGCCGCCTCGCTGTCGGCCGTCGCCGTAACGATCATCCTGGCGGGGCCGGCCGCCGCGGCGGCATCCGCGCCTTCGTGGCCGGGACAGGCTCCGTCCGCGGCGGCCATCCCCGGGCCGGGGTTCGCCGCGGGCTGGGACCGATCCGGCCCGCTCCGTACGTTCACCGGCCAGGACCTCTTCAACCAGATCGACGGCGGGGCCGAGCTTTTCCTGGAGTTCGGCTTCGTCAAGCTTCGCCTCCAAACCTACGCCAAGAGCGGATCGAAGCTGACCCTGGACGCTTACGAGATGGAAGGCCCGGCCTCCGCGCTGGGCATCTACCTGATGAAGATGGGCAGGGAAACGCCGTTCCCCGATGTGACCGCCCGCAACTCGAGCGAGGAGGCCCAGCTGACGATGGTCAAGGGACGGTATTTCGTCCAGATCGACAACCTGGATGATGTCCCCGCCACGAAAGCCGAAGCCGTGGCCCTGGCCAACGCCTTCCTCGCCGGCGTCGCGGGGGAAAGCGCGGCGAATCCCCTCGATGCTCTTCCCGCCGAGGGCAGGGTCCCCGGCTCGGAACGCCTGATCCGCGGGCCGTACGGACTTCAGCCCTACTTCACGTTCGGAGAAGGGGACAGTCTCTCGCTCGGGGGACGGATCTTCGCGGCCCTGGCCGAGTATCGGATGCCCGACGGAAAGACCTTCACCCGATTGATCGTGCCCTATCCGAGCGCAGATGCGGCAGCCGCCTCTCTTGAGCGCCTCAAAGCGAACCTTGATACATATCTGAAGGTCACCGGCGACCGGCCCGACGGCCTCGATTTCGTCGATTTTCAGGGCAAGAAGGGGACCATCGTCCGCTCCGGCGCGCTCCTCGAGGCCCGCTTCAAGATCATCGATTAGCGCGTCCTTCCCGGCTTGATATCCGCTGTCCCTTCGGAAGTTCCCGAACTCGAGGATCAGGAGCGCAGATTCTCGAAGAGGGCGAAGAGGGCGTCCGGCGACAGATCTTCGGCCCGGATGTTCCGGGCGATGCCGAGCCTTTCGTAAGACGCCGTGAGCGCGGCCGGGGTGGCGCGCCGCGCCAGGTTCTTCCAGAGCATCTTGCGGCGCTCGGCGAAAGCGGCCCGGAGAAAGGCGCGGTACGGCTCTTCCGCCGCCCCGGGGTGGAGAGGGGAGGGGCGTTTCCGGAGTGCCAGCAGCGCTGACTGGACCTTGGGCGGCGGCGAGAACGAGCCCGCGGCGACGGAGAAGGCGATGTGCGCCTCGAATTCGTTCTGGAGCAGGATCCCGAGCGGCGCGTAGCTTTTCGTCCCCGGTCCGGCCGTGACCCTCTCGGCGACCTCCTTTTGGAGGAGAAAAACGCAATCCGAGAGGACGTCGCGGTCGTCGAGGACGAGGAACAGGAGCGCCGAGGAGATGGAATAGGGGACGTTGCCGACGAGGCGGAGCGAGGCGACGCCCGCGCTCTTCGCGATCTTGCGGAGATCGAGCCTCAGGATGTCGCCGTGGATGGTCTCGACCTTGGCCGGCATCGAGCTCTCGAGCGCCGGGATGAGCCGCTCGTCCTTTTCGACGGCGATGACGCGTCCCGCGGACCTTGCCAGCTGGGTCGTGAGAGCGCCGCGCCCGGCCCCGACCTCGACGATGACGTCCCCGGCCTTCGGATCGATGACCCCGACGATCCTCTGAAGGACGGCCGGGCTGGCCAGGAAGTGCTGTCCGAGCGCGTGCCGGCGGGATTTAAGCATGGTGCGGGCCTATCATAGCTTTTTTTAGCCGGGCGAAAAAGCGGGAGGGAAGCGAAGTTGACCTCGGGCGCGCGATTCCTTATAATCGCGTTTCGATTTTTCGCTCAGGACCGGGAATCATGAAGCTCAAGAAGATCCTTCTCTTCGCCCTGGGCGTCGCCGCCGTCGTGGCCGCCCTTATGGCCGTTAAAAAGCGGCAGAAATAGCGTTTTTCGCCCCGAGGCCTCCCTCGGGACCGGGCGCGGGAAACCCGAAAAGGGAGGAGTCCGCAAGGCCGAGCCCCCGGGAACGCCGCCCGAACGGCCCCTCCCCCCTTTGGGGTTTGACAGGGCCATGGCATTCCCGTACCATTATTGGGCATTAGAGCCATGGCCGAAAAGAAGATCCTCCTCGTCGATTATGACGCCAAGAGCCTGGCCAATACGGCCAAGTTGTTGAAAACGAATAAATTTCGTGTGGTGACCGCGGCCGACGGCCAGGCCGGCTACGACGCCTTCGTCTCCGAGAAGCCGGACCTTGTGGTCATCGAGGCCATGCTCCCGAAGCTGCACGGCTTCGACCTGACCCAGAAGATCTCGCGGGAGACCCAAGGCCGGGTCCCCGTCGTCCTCGTCACCGGGCTCTATAAGGGGCCCCAGTACCGGCAGGAGGCGCTGAGCGCGCTCGGCGCCGCCGAGTACTTCGAGAAGCCGCTCGACGCCGACGCCTTCATCGCGGCGATCAAGCGCCTGCTCCGCGACGACGACGAGTTCGAGGAGGTCCTCCCCGACTCGAACTCGGTCATCGAGGCCCTGAGCCGCCGCGGCCGCGCGCACGCCTCCCCGCGGGGAGAGGGAAAATCGGCCCATAAAGGACAACGCCCATGACAAGCCTTTGGACCCGTTGTAACAGCTGCCAGCGGATCCTCTATAAGCAGGACATCCTCGACAACCTCGCCGTCTGCCCGGCCTGCGCCTTTCACTTCCGCCTTTCGGCCGAGGAACGCCTGCAGATGCTCTTCGACGAAGGCGCCTACGAGGTCCTCGACGCCAATCTCCATTCCGTCGACGCCCTCCACTTCGTCGACGTCAAGCGCTACGCCGACCGGATCGCCGAGTACGAGCGGAAGACGGGGCTCTCCGAGGCCATCATCACCGCCCGGGGCACGCTCGGCGGCATCCCGGTCTACATCCTGGCCATGGAGTTCGGCTTCCTCGGCGGCAGCGTCGCCTCGGTCGTCGGCGAAAAGATCGCCCGGGCCTGCGAGCGCGCCCTGGAAGACCGCCGGCCGGTCATCATCGTCTCCTGCTCCGGCGGCATGCGCATGCAGGAAGGCATGCTCTCGCTCATGCAGATGGCCAAGACGAGCGCGGTCATCGCCAAGCTCGGCGAGGCCAAGATCCCGTTCATCTCCGTCCTGGCCGACCCGACGACGGGGGGGACGACGGCGAGCTTCGCCATGCTCGGCGACGTCAACGTGGCCGAGCCCCAGGCCCTGATCGGGTTCGCCGGGCCGCGCGTCATCGAGCAGACGATCAAGGAGAAGCTCCCCAAGGGCTTCCAGCGCTCCGAGTTCCTGCTCAGCCATGGCATGCTCGACGACGTCGTGGAGCGGAAGGCCCTCAAGCCCTACCTCGTGCGGGCCCTTCGCCTCTTCCTCAACCGGCCTCAATGACGCCGTCCGAGAGCCGGGATTATCTCGGCCATCTCCAGCACTTCGGCATCAAGCTCGGCCTCGAGAATATCGCCGCGCTGTGCCTGGCCCTGGGCAATCCCCAGAACCGCTTCCTGTCGATCCATGTCGCCGGGACGAACGGCAAGGGCTCGGTCTCGGCCATGCTCGCCGCGATCATGCGCGAGCACGGTCTCCGGACGGGGCTCTATACGTCTCCCCACCTGGCCCGGGTCGAGGAGCGGATCCGGGTGGACGGCGCGCCGGTCGCCCCGAAGCGCTTCCGGGAGCGGCTGTCCCGGCTGAAGACCGTGATCGACCGCCTGATGGCCGAGGGCAAGCTCGTCTATCATCCGACCTACTTCGAGGTCATGACCGCGCTCGCCTTTCTCGAGTTCGCCGAGCGCGAGGTCGACATCGCCGTCCTCGAGGTCGGGATGGGCGGACGGTTCGACGCGACCAACGTCGTCCGCCCTCTCGTCTCGGTCATCACCACGATCGCCAAGGACCACGAAAAGCATCTTGGAGCGACACTCGGGAAGATCGCATTCGAAAAAGCGGGCATCATCAAGCCGGGGATCCCGGTCGTCTGCGGAGTCAAGGGAAGCGTGGCCCTTCGCGAGATACGGCGGGTCGCTAAGCGGAAGAAGGCGCCGTTCATCGAGGCCTTCGGACTGGGACGGGCCCTTAAAACAAGCCTTAGCCGCGGAGGATACCGGTTCGTTTATGAAGGAGAGGGCGGCCGCTACGCGTTTTCGCCAGGCCTGGCCGGCCGTCATCAGGGACAGAACGCCGCCGTGGCCATCGCGACCGTGGAGGTCCTGTCCAGGGTTTGGAAGGCCTTCGATAGATCCAAAGTCCTCAAGGCCATCCTCGACGCCCGTTGGGAAGGCCGGCTCGAGACGGTCAGCCGGCATCCGCTCGTCCTCCTCGATGGCGCCCACAATGTCGAAGGCGTCACGGCCCTCGTCGCGCATATCAGGGAGGTCATCGGCCGTCCCGTTGTCCTCGTTTTCGCGGCTATGCAGGACAAGGATATCCGGTCCATGTCCCGCGTCCTTTTACCCGTCGCCTCGACGGTCGTCCTGACCCGCGTTCCCTACAAGCGCTCGGCGACGCCCGAGGAGCTCCTCGCCGCCGCCCCGCCCTTCAAGGGCCCCGTATTTCTTGAGCCCGATACCCGCCGCGCCGTCGAACTGGCCTTATCGGTCTCGGGCGGCCGCACACCCGTCGTCATCGCCGGCTCGCTCTTCCTGATTGGAGAAATCAAGAGGTTGCGCTTATTCGGCTATTGCCGGTAAAGGGCACATGGGATCGTTTTGCCTAGCCGCCCCAGCCTCGGTCCATGCGTCCGAAAATGCGAACATCAGTTGACACGGCCGCCGCCAAGGCCTACTTCAACTCCAAGCGCTTCGTCCAGGTCATGCCGTATCCAGAGACGCAATAGCCTGAGCCGGTAGGCAAATCAGTCAGTCGGGCTCCACGGCTGAGCGGTACAGCTCAACTTGGAGGGTTCACGAAGATGCTCGCCTCATTCTCAGAATGACTCAGGTCAAATAACCTATTTGTTATTTGTCCTAGAAATTAGTCTGGTCAGCCAATAACCTAATAGGTATCCTACGATGCCCATGTACAACACACCTACTGCCTGATAATAGGCTACGGGGGACTCGACACCTCCAAATAAAAGGATTGAAAGGGCCGCGCCTAAATAGAGAGCTGGAAAGCAAAACGCATCTATTATTCGTCCGCAAGGACCATCGATTAAGCCAGGTCTAAGACACAACATCGTAATAATAGTCAAAAGCATGGAACCCACTATTCCGTGGATGAAAGCCCTTTTATTTTTCATGTCGGTTCTAATTTCCGGTTAAATGCCTGCGCACATAATGGCTACAGATACCGCTACAGCAGTCAAGAACGCCATGCGCCGTTCTTGAAACTCTATCATAAGATCCAGTGTTAGTTGGGCCATTTCCATCACCTTTGACCATTCATGATAGTTTGAATATGGATCGTCTATTCCATCGTAATTCGCACGATTTGACTAAGGCATCGGCCGGCTATCTTGCGAAAACGAAATTGAGCTCGCATTGAAAAGTATGTGACTCTCTAATGCTCGCGACCGCCTATTGCCAGACGCCAATCAACTAGAATGTAGCCTAAGGTTAAAGAACAAGTCAGCGCGAGGTAAAATACGAATGTGCCGGCTTGCTCATCGATTAGTAGAGGCCCGCTGCTCAATGCGACAACAATCACGCCCAAGCAGTGAATAAGGATAGGGACCATGGACCCCCACGTCCTTTTCAATAAGGCCATGAGGGTATTAAGGGCCAGAAGGAGGAGAAAATAGATAAAATGAACAATCAGGACAATAGGAATATACCCTTCTGATATGCGGCTTATCAAGAACGCCCACGAATAGAAACCGATTATGGGCCCCGAGCTTCCATGCCCCTGGCCCGCCACAACCACCATGAGCGCATTGGACAGGAGGATGAAGACGGTTAGAAAGACAACCCTTTTTTTGATCATTCCATATCTCTTTAATGGGCGTGATTATTGGCGACTATCTTCCTTTACTGGGCCCACATCATTGGGTGACCAAGTCAGATTCGGAGACAAGTCAATGCAACCGTGACTGCTGCGATGACCTTCCGCAGGACGCGTTGCCTATACGCCTTGAGGATATCTAGTGTAAGCATCGCCATATCCACTGCCTTATTAATATCGGATTTTGGATCATCTGGATCCCGACCCTTCCCAAACTTGGACATTACGGTTGCAAGAACATGGTTGGTTTCAAAACCAAAATGGCTGAAAGAATCCTGGATAATGTGAAGGTTTTCGCCCAACTCCTTTGGATCGTATGTGCTCAAAGCGACGTCCACCGCGTGCGCCAATTGATCACCGCTAGGAAAATGCCAATCTTGAGCAATCCCGGTGACATTGTTGAATATGGTAGCTGCCAAGCCCTCTTGAGAATCCATCGAAAAACTCGTTGAATTCAAATTGTAATCAACCATCATATCCGCTCGGGCTATCGATTCCGAGAGTCCGCTTGATAAGCCGGCCATTTCGCCGATCATTAACGTTAAGCTGTAATGGACGCTGACGCCATATCTTCCTGTCTCATCAACGACGTTAACGGGATTATTTAGACAATAAGCATACAGGTTCCATCGTTGAGGAGATACTTGCGCTATCTGTAACAAGATAAGGGAGTCTACCGAAATAAACCTATACTGACTCCTGTCATAATACCTCGCTCCAAAGTAATCGAGGCCGGATTCCTGGTCCCGCTCCATGCCCGAGAACTTGGGCAGCGGATCGACGGTGCCCTCCGAAGTCCGAATTCCTCCATAAGGATCATAGGTCGCCGAATACACGACGGTCCCAGCTTGGTCCGTCACGACGCGCGTTGAGTTGATCTGGTCAGGGGTGTAGTAAAGGACGCGAGAGCCGACATGGTCGTATTCGGCAATGAGCCGGTCGCCCATGTAGATATAATCCTTTAGGAGTACCCCATAGACATCGTACAACTACAGGAGCTTGCCGTCAAAGGAGTATAAAGTCGAAGCGCCCAGGGAAACAGACCCGGGGCACAGCTCCCCCAGAGCGATTGCAATTTAGCGGGCTTCGTGCTAGAGTTTCCTTTACTTTTCCCCTGGGAAAGTCATCTGATGCTGTCTATAAACGCCACGGCCTTGGTCGTCTTCGCTGTCGTATGGATCCTTGTGTTGGTCCTCACCCGCATCTTTTTCAAGCCGATCCTGCGCGTCCTCGACGAGCGCGCGGCGCGGATCGCCAAAGACAAGGAGGCCGCGGAAGGCGCCCGTAAAGCCTCTGAGGCCGACCTGAAGCGGATCGAGGACGGCCTCAAGGAAGCCCGCGCCTCCGCCGCGGCCATCCGCAATACGGCCGAAACCGAGGCCCTCAAGGACAAGAGCCGCCTTGTCCGGGAGGTCCAGGCCGAAGGCCGGGCCGAGGTCGAAAAAGCCAAGGCCGAGCTTGCCCGAGAGATAGAAACGCTCAAGAAGGAGCTCGATAAGCATACGGAAGAGATCGCCGAGACCATAGAAAAGAGGATCTTGGGAGAATGAGCGCCCCCCCGTCCGCGACGATGGACTTCCTCGGCAAGGTCGTCAACTCCCTCATTCTCTTCGGCGGGCTGACGTTCGTCTTGCGCAAGCCGCTCAAGGCCATGCTCGCGAAGAGGACGATCGACGTCGGCGACGCCATCCATCAGGCCGAGGCGGGGCGGACCGAGGCCGAGGCGAAGGCGGTCGCGTCAAAGGGCAAACTGGCCGGTCTCGAGGCCGACGTCCGCGCTCTCAAGGCCGAGGCGGAAGAAGAGGGAAGACGCGAGACCGCACGCATCTCGCGGGCCGCCGCGGAAGAGGCGGAGCGCTTTAAAAAGCTCACCAATCAGGAGCTCGAAGAACAGGTCCGGAGGAGTGTCGGCGAGCTCAAAGCCTATGCGGCAGGCCGGGCCGCCGATCTCGCCCGCGAAAGGATCCGCCGGCGCCTAACGCCCGAGCTCCAGTCCGTCCTCATCGACAAATCCATCGACAGGCTGTCCAAGCTCCATGAAAAACCTGGTCCTCGTTAAAAAGTACGCCGACGGGCTGGCCCAGGCCCTCAAGAACGACGAGGAGTACAAGTCCGTCGGGGACGAGGTCCGCGCCTTTCTCGAGCTTTTCCTCTCCGGCGAGGACCTGCGGCATGCGCTGGTCAGCCCCTTCGTCAACGCCCGGAAGAAGGCCGCGATCCTCGAAGAGATCCTGCCCCGCCTCGGAACGGGCCCGAAAGCGTCACGCTTCCTCACGCTCCTCCTCAGTCATAAGAGGATGCGGATCCTTCCGGAGATCGTCGAGTGGCTGCCCGAGGCCTGGAGCGAGAAGCAGGGCATCGTGACCTACGAAGTGGCCTCGGCCGTTTCCCTCACTCCGGCCCAGCAGAACAGGCTGGCCAAGAGCCTCGAGGCCTCCGAGAAGAAGCCTGTCCGCCTCGTTTTCAAGGCCGATCCCGGCCTCGTCGGAGGCCTGGCCGTCCGCAAGGGCCACATCGTCTATGACGCGTCCGTCGAGGGCGAGCTCTCCGCGCTCAAAGAGCGACTCGGACACGTGAGCACACATTGAGGTTGATATGAGCATCAAAGCCGACGAGATCACCAAGATCATCCAGCAGCAGATCGAGGGTTACACCAAAGAGGTCGACATCCGCGAGGTCGGCACCGTCACCTCGGTCGGCGACGGCATCGCCCGCGTCTACGGCCTCGACCGGGTCATGTCCAACGAGCTCCTCGAGTTCCCGCACGGCGTCTTCGGCCTGGCCTTGAACCTCGAGGAGGAGAACGTCGGCGTCGTCCTGCTCGGCGAAAGCCACCTCGTCGGCGAGGGGGACGTGGTCAAGAGGACCCGGCGGATCATGCAGGTCCCGGCGGGCCCGGCCATGATCGGCCGCGTCGTCGATCCTCTCGGCCAGCCCCTCGACGGCAAGGGACCGATCACGACGGACACCTTCATGTTCGTCGAGCGCCTGGCCCCCGGCGTCGTCGACCGCCAGCCCGTCCGCGAGCCTCTGCAGACGGGCATCAAGGCCATCGACGCGATGATCCCCATCGGCCGCGGCCAGCGCGAGCTCATCATCGGCGACCGCCAGACGGGCAAGACGATCATCGTCATCGACACCATCCTCAACATGAAGAATTCCGACGTCGTCTGCATCTACGTCGCCATCGGCCAGAAGAACTCCACGGTCGCCCAGATCGTCAAGACGCTCGAGGACGCCGGGGCGATGGAGTACACCATCGTCGTCGCCTCCTCGGCCAGCGACCCGTCCCCGGTCCAATTCCTGGCGCCTTTTGCCGGCTGCGCCATCGGCGAGTACTTCCGGGACAACAAGCGCCACGCGCTGATCATCTATGACGACCTGTCCAAGCACGCCGCGGCCTACCGCGAGATCTCGCTCCTCCTGCGCCGGCCGCCGGGCCGCGAGGCCTACCCCGGCGACGTCTTCTATCTCCACTCGCGGCTCCTCGAGCGGGCGGCCAAGCTCAACGACGAGCTCGGCGGCGGCTCGCTCACGGCCCTGCCCATTATCGAGACCCAGGCGGGTGACGTCTCGGGCTACATCCCGACCAATGTTATTTCCATCACCGACGGCCAGATCTACCTCCAGCCCGAGCTCTTCAACGCCGGCGTCCGGCCGGCCATCAACGTCGGCATCTCCGTCTCGCGCGTCGGGGGCAACGCCCAGATCAAGGCCATGAAGCAGGTCGCGGGCAAGCTCAAGCTCGACCTGGCCCAGTACCGCGACCTCGTCACCTTCGCCCAGTTCGGGACCGAGCTCGACAAGACGAGCCAGGCCCAGCTCGACCGCGGCGAGCGGCTGACCGAGATCCTCAAACAGGGCCAGTACTCGCCTATTCCGGTCGAGAAGCAGGTCCTCATCATCTACGCCGGCAACCGCGGCTACCTCGACGCGTTCCCGGTCGCGGCGATCCGCGGCTACGAGAAGAAGCTCTATGAGTACTTCGATAAGGATCATGCCGACATCCTGACCAAGATCCGCGAGAAGAAGCACATCGACACGGCCCTCGACGGCGAGATCAGCGCCGCCATCAAGGCCTTCAACGTCGTCTTCCAGGAGGGTCTGAAGTAGCATGCCGACCCTCATCGACCTTCGCCGGCGGATCCAGAGCGTCCGGAACAGCCAGCAGATCACGCAGGCGATGAAGACCGTCTCGACGGCCAAGTTCCGCAAGGCCCAGCGGACGGTCCAGGAGGCGCGGCCATTCTGGCACCTTTTCCCCGAGCTCATGAGCCGCCTGGCTTACTGGGCCGCGGCGGGGACGCACCCCCTGCTCCTCCGGCGGGCCGAAAAGAGGATCGCGGTCATCGTCATCACGTCGGACAAGGGGCTGGCCGGGGCCTACAACTCCAACCTCCTGGCGGCGGCCGACGCTTTTCTGGCCCGGCA
>Ga0326726_10004568_pt1 | contig 12621 bp, 10 predicted proteins | sample MHFenrmetagenome_2_FD_207603 | JGI IMG/M metagenome (GOLD analysis project Ga0326726, IMG submission 207603) | Lab enriched peat soil microbial communities from Michigan Hollow, Ithaca, NY, United States - MHF15MN | ecosystem: Environmental > Terrestrial > Soil > Wetlands > Peat | place: USA...
TCTCGATATTCTCAGTCGTCGCGCCTTGCCATCCGGGCGCCTCGCCCGACTCGGTGCAACGCGGGCCTTTCACCACGGGCTGCTAGCGCCGGTGTTCCTCGGTGTGCTTGCGACCTTCGCGCTCCTCGGTGCGCTCGCGCTCCGTGCGTTCGTGCGGCGCGTGCCGTTCCGGCGCACGCACGGGGACACGATACCGCGGAACCGCGACGAACGGATGGACGTAGGCTGCGCGATTCACCCACGTCCGCCGCCAGGGCGCGCCGTTGACGATCAACACGCGCTCCCCCCAGCCGAACCTGGTCGTCCCCCAGCCCCACGGCCCGAACGCCGCCCCGATCCGCACGCCGAAGCCGAAACGGACCGCGCCGCCGACGAAAATGCCGGGGCGCGGGCGCACGAAGACGACGGCGGGATTGTAGTACGGCACGACGATGAAGCCCGGATCGACGGGGAGGACTTCGATGAACGGTCCGTTTCGCACGACCATCTGGGCGTTGGATCGCAGATAGCTGTAGCCATACGCCACGCGCCGCTGCCGCTGGACGGCGTCCATCATGGCCTCAGGCGACGCGAGAAACGCCGCGCCGATTTCCTCGGTCCATGGCATGTCGCCGGCCATCATGCTCAGCACCTGCGGAAACGGCAGCAACGCCTGCACGCTCGGCTGCCACGGCAGCTGATCGGCGGCGATCGCCGCGGGCAGCTGCGCCGGCGGCACGTAGTGGTGCTCGTCGGCCCAGCGCGCCGCGTCGGGAATTTCCGGAGAGAAGGTCGCCGCCGTGAGCACCTGTCCGAGCAGCGGATCGGGATACAGCGCGATCGGCGACACGATCCGATCGAGCTCCTGAGGCGAATAGCTCTGCGCCACTTGTGGGGGCGCCGGCAGCGGCGCGCCTTGATCGTCGGGGGGCGGCGCCGGCAGCGGTGCCTGCGCCCGGGCGGTCGAACCGAACACACCCGCCAACAGGAGTGCGAACACAAACTGTCTCATCTGATCGGACCTCGTTCGTCAATGCTACAAAGCGCGTCTCAGAAATTCGTAAGGGTCTGAGCTACCTGGTCTGTGGTGGCCTTTCATTTGACATTCAAATAGAACCGCTGTATTCGTGTGCCGTGTCCAATCGCGCTTCGGCCAGGACGGACGTGCTGCAAGGCACGCTGGACCTCATGGTGCTCCAGACGCTGGACACACTCGGCCCGGTCCACGGCTACGCCATCGCGGCCCGGTTGGAGCAGGTATCGCGCGGCTCGCTCAGGCTGAACATGGGCACGCTGTACCCGGGCCTGATGCGGCTCGAACAGCGAGGACTCGTGCGCGGCAAGTGGGGCGTCACCGAGAACAACCGGAAAGCCCGGTTCTATTCGATCACCGCCGCCGGACGCCGCCAGCTCGCCACGGAAAAGGCGGACTGGGACCGAATGGCGTCGATCGTGTACTCGCTCCTCCGCGAACAGCCATGACTCGCCGGTCCCTTCCAACGGCCACGCTCCGCGAATGGATCACTCGCGTCTGGGGCACGTTGCGCGCGCGGCCCGACGACGATGATCTGGAACAGGAACTCCGGTTGCATTCGGACCTGGCGGCCGCCGAGGCCGGTCGCCTCGGGGGCTCACCGGAGGACGCGGCGAGGGTCGCGCGCATTCAGACAGGCGGTGTGATGCAGGCCATGGAGGCGCTGCGCGACCAGCGCGGCCTGCCCTGGCTCGCGGACCTGCTGGGCGATCTGCGCTTTGGGTGGCGGATGCTTGCACGCAACCCCGGCTTCGCCATCGTCGCGGTCGTGACTCTGACGGTCGGAATCGGTGCGAACACGGCGATGTTCACCGTCGCCGACGGCCTGCTGCTTCGGCCCCCGCCGTTCGATCATGCTGAACGCCTGCAGTGGATCTACGACGTCAACGACAAGCTGCACCTCACGGTCAACGACGCGACGCCGCCATCGCCGGCCAACTTCGTGGATTGGCGCAGGCACAGCCGCTCGTTCGACTACATGGTGGCCTGGCGAAACTGGTGGTTCTCCGTGGCCGGGCCGGGCGGTGACGGCCTGATGCCGGAGCAGGTGCGGGGAGTCAACGTGTCACCCGCGTTCTTCGACATGCTGGGTGTGCACGCGGCGCTCGGCCGGACCTTTCGACCGGACGAGGAAGAAGCGGGCCGCGATCGTGTCGCCGTGCTGACTGGAGGATTCTGGCAGCGTCACTTCGGAGGCGATCCCAACATCGTGGGAAAGACCGTCTCCATTGACGGGCAGCTTTTTTCGATCATCGGCGTGCTCCCGTCGGATTTCTATTTTCTGTGGCCGGATTCCGCGATGTTCATGCCGATGACCGTCGACGGAGATTTCCGGACTCGCCGCGACACGCACTCAATCGTCGTCCTGGCACATCTCGCCCCTGGCGTCGCGCCGGCGGAGGCACAGGCGGATCTGGGCCGGATTGCTCGAGACATGGAGCGGGCGTACCCGGCGACGAACGACGGATGGAGCGCGACGCTGTCGCCGGTCTTTCCGTTGAACAAGAACCTCCGGCCCGCGTTGCTCGTGCTGATGGGAGCCGTCGGCTGCGTGCTGCTCATCGCGTGTATCAACGTCGCCGGGCTGCTGCTCGTGCGCGCCGGTGTCCGGCATCGGGAGATGGCCGTCCGAGCCGCGCTTGGCGCGTCCCGCCGGCGACTGGTCCGCCAGATGCTCGCGGAGAGCGCTCTTCTTTCAGCGCTAGGAGGAGCAGGGGGCGTGCTGCTTGCCGCCGGAACGCTTCGCGTGCTGGCGCACATGGTTCCGCAGGTTCAGATTGCGCGGACGCCGTCGATGACGATCGACGCACGTGTCCTGCTCTTCACGATGGCCGCCACGTGTCTGACCGCGATCGCGCTGGGCATCGCGCCGGCGTTTCAGGCCGGCCGAACGGAAGGTCTCCGGGTGGCCGCGCAGCCGGGGCATCGGACGAGCGTCGGACGCGCGCTGTTGACCGTCGAAATCGCGCTGTCGCTGATGCTGGTCATCGCGGCGACGTTGCTCGTGCGGAGTCTCTGGAAGCTTCAGCAGGTGGATCCCGGATTTCGCGCCGATCGCCTGGTGACGATGCAGGTCTGGTTGCCGCCAGGCAAGTATCCGACTCGTTCGAGCGTGTCGGGGTTCTACCGCGAAGTGCTGCGTCGCCTCCACCAGTTTCCCGAGGTGCGTGAGGCCGCCGTGGTGAACACGCGACCGTTCCTGGGTTGGTCGCTTGGCGCGAGGCTCCACATTCCAGGCCGTCCCTCTCCCACGGACGACGACCCGATCGTGGGCTATCGAATCATCAGTCCGGGTTACCTGTCTGCTCTTGGCACGCGGCTGATTCAGGGCCGGACCTTTGCGGACAGTGACGGTTCCGGGAATGCGGCCGTCGCGCTTGTCAACGAGGCGATGGTTCGACGTTTCTGGCCGGCTGACGACCCGATCGGACGAGCGATCGAGGCGCGACCCCTGGGATCCAAGTCGATCGCGCCCTGGTGGCCCGATCAGATGACCGACAAGTTCACCATCGTTGGCGTGGTCGGCAACATCATAGAGAACCGGTTGAACGAGCAGGTCGAACCGGTTGTCTATCTGTCCTATCTGCAGAACGCTTCACGCTATGCGCATCTTCTCGTGAAGACCGACTCGACGCCGGCGAACGTCACCGGTGTCGTGCAGCGCGAGATCCGAGCCGTCGATCCCGATCTCGGGATCTACGACGCCCAGACGATGGAGGCTGTGCTCGGTCAGGCGGTGGCTGCGCCGCGACTGAACTCGTTCCTGCTCTGGGTATTCGCGACGCTGGCGATCGTCCTGTCGGCCGTCGGTGGGTATGGCGTGATGTCGTACGCCGTCACGCGGCGGACGCGGGAGTTTGCGATCCGGATCGCGATGGGCGCACCGCCGGGATCGGTGTTTCGAATGGTGACGCGTGAAGGCTTCTCGGTGGCGATCGCCGGTATCTCGATCGGTCTGGCAGGGGCGCTGCTCATCGCGCGGATGCTGGCCAGCCTGCTCTATGGCGTCGTGCCCACTGACGGACTGACGCTGTCGGGCAGCGCCGGCGTGGTTCTCGTGGTGGCGCTGCTGGCGTGCTGGCGTCCGGCATGGCGCGCGACGAGAGTCGATCCGATGCGAGCTCTTCGCGTCGAGTAGCGATCCCAGGTCAGTCACGCATTGGTGCGTCGACGGTGGCTATCCCTCGGTACATCTTCCAGGTCCCATCCGGCTGACGCTGAAGAATGCGCATCAACTTGCCGCCGGTACGGACCGTCTCGCCACCCGCGCGCGGACGCATGCCGTAGTGGTACGTCCCCCATTCGAAAGCATGGTCGCCGAGAGCCTTGATCTCCTGAATGTCGAGCACGTACTCGACGATTTCTGGACTCTCGACGCCCTTGAACGCCTCCGCGATGACGTCGCGCCCGCGCAGGATGGGCCCGGCCGGCGGAAGCAACACGAAGTCATTCGTCCACTGCGACATCATCAGGGCGGCGTCATTCGCCAGCGCGAATTGCACATCCCGCTGGTTGACGGCCTCGATGGCACGCAGATCGTTCTCCACAGACGACAAATCTGACATAGAGACCTCCGAGTGAGACCGGAAAAGGAAACGAGCGGAAGTGAACGCGCTGAGGGACTTGTGACCGGTCGGTGAAGTGATCGGTCGGAGGGACCGCAAGTCTAACACGAACGAACACGGTCGCAGAGGTGGGCGGTGTAAGATTCCGCGGAAGGAGACTCGAGATGAAGCGACTACTTGCACTTCTCGCCGTGCTGGCAATCGTGGCGCCGGTGTCCGCGGCAACGGTCGACGGCATGCGTATCCAGTCTGCCGTCGCCGGGGCGGGCAATCAGACCGTCATCCTGGTGCACGGCTGGACGTGCGATTCGTCGTCGTGGGATGCGCAGGTGCCTGTGCTGGCCGCGAGGTATCGCGTCGTCACCGTTGACCTTCCCGGACACGGGAAGAGCGACTCGCCGAAGGACGGGAAGTTCTCGATGGACCTGTTCGCGCGCGCGGTCGAGGCGGTGCGCGCCGAGGCCAATGCTGACAGAGTCGTCCTCGTCGGCCACAGCATGGGCGCGCCGGTCATTCGTCAGTACGCGCGGCGGTTTCCCTCGCACGTCACTGCGCTTGTCGCCGTCGATGGCCCGCTCGACATGCGCGGCTTCGGCGCCGGCTTCACGCCGCCGAAGATGACCGGGCCGGAAGGGCTCAAGGCGCGCGAGGGCATGATCCGCGGCATGTTCACGCCGCAAACGCCTCAGCCGGTGCAGACGCACGTGCTGGCGATGATGCTGGCGGCGCCAGAAGCCACCGCCGCGGGCGCGATGCAGTCGATCCTCGACCCCTCGCTCCGCACCGACGAGATCACGCCGATGCCGGCGCTCGCCATTGTCGCTGGGACCGGTCAGTTGCCGAACGTCGCCGAGACGCGCAAGGTCCTGCCGGCGTTCGACGCGACGCAGGTGGCAGGCACCGGCCACTTCGTGATGATGGAGAAGCCGGAGGAGTTCAACCGGCTGCTGATCGCGTTTCTGGAGAAGGTGAATGCTCCCGCCAGCAGAGTGGGATTCGCACAAGCCCCCGGACAAGTCCCCGCGGGCCCGGGCGGTGGTCGCGGCGGCTTCGCACCGGTGGTGATCGGACCGCCCGCTCCGGTGCCGCCCGAAGTCGCGATACCTCGGCCGACTCCGGCGGAACTGGAACAGGTCAATGCGGCCTTCAAGCGGTTCGTCGAGAGCGACCGGTCATCGTCCCAGCTGCTGCTGAAGAAGTTCGAGACGCTGATGTTGCTCCAGCCGCCGCGCCTGAACGTCGCCGCGACTTTCACCCAGACGAACCAGCGAATGGGACCGAGGCACGAAGGGTTTGTCGCCACCGCGAAGCAAGGCAACATCGACCTGCTCCTGCACGGCGACTCCATCACCGACTGGTGGCTGCAGGAGGCGAACAAGCCGGTCTTCGACAAATACTTCGGCAACAGCAGAACGGCCAACTTCGCGGTGGCCGGAGATACGACGCAGGGCGTGCTTTGGGGCCTGAAGAACGGCGAAGGCCAGGGATTTCAGCCGAAGGCCGTGATGCTCATGATCGGCACGAACAACACCGGCGCGTCCACCGGGCCCGAGATCGCCGAGGGCGTCGGCGCCGTGGTCCTGGAGCTCCGGCGGGATTTTCCGGACGCGAAGATTCTGCTGCTTGCGATCTTCCCGCGCAGCACACCGGGCGATCCCGTGCGCGACAAGATTGCCGAGGTCAACCGGATCATCGCGAAGCTCGACGACCAGCGGCACGTGTTCTATCTGGACATCGGCCGGAAGTTCCTCGACGAGAAGGGCGTGTTCCTGCCCGACTCATTCCGAGCCGACAATCTGCACCCGCAGGCGAAGGGCTACGACATCTGGGGAGAGGCCGTCAGCGCCAAGCTCGCCGAGCTGATGAAATAGCGAGACGTTCCAGAGGTTCCAAGGGTGCCACGGGTTCCAGAGGTTGGTTCAGCGAACCACTGGCACCTCTGGAACCCCCGGCACCTCTGGAACCAATTGAAGGATGACCTTGCCCTCGTGATTGGCCGCCAGAAAGTGGCGAAAGGCCTCCCGCCAGTCGCTCAGCTTGTACGGCCCATCGATGACCGGCACCAGGTGTCCCGCTTCGAAACGTTCGCTCAGCTCCGCGAGATGCTTGTTCTGTTTCAGCCCGATCAGGACGACTCTCTTGCCAGTTGTGAGCCGAATCCACCAGCCGACGATCAGGACCTGCAAGAGCTTTGCGGTGACGCCACCGACCGTCGCGTAGGTGCCGTGAGGGTTGAGCGCGCGGGCATATTCGAAGGGCGAACGATTGGTTTTGGTATCGACGATCAAATCGTAGCGCTTGCCGCTCTTCGTGAAGTCTTCCTGTTCGTAGTCGATGACGTGGTCGAAGCCGAGGCTCCGCATCATCTCGAGCTTCGACGCGCGATCGACGCCCGTCACCTCGACGCCCTGCGCCCTGGCCACCTGAACGCCGATCGTCCCGACGCCGCCGCCTGCCCCGTTGATCAGAATCTTCTGGCCGGGGCGAAGCGGACCGTTCGCCAGTAGACCCTGCATGGCGAGCACTCCGGCCTGGGGCAGCGCTGCCGCCTGCTCAAACGTCATGCGAGCCGGCTTCGCGACCAAGGCCTGTTCGGGAGCGCAGACATATTCCGCAAACCCGCCGAAACCGCCGATATGGGAGATGTCGCCGAAGACCGCATCGCCCGGACGCCATCGCTCGACGCGACTTCCGACCGCGGTCACGGTCCCGGCGATGTCACATCCGGGAATCGTGACCGGTGGCGGTGCTTTCGCAGAGACCGCGCGCCAGAGCGAAGCCAAGAGGCGAATAAGCAAGAAGGGCTTGAGTATGAAGAAGTCGAAGTCGTTGATTGACGCCGCATGAACGCGGACCATCACTTCGTTCTCTTTCGGCACCGGCCGGTCGATGTCTCTTAGGTCGAGCACATCGATCATCGCGCCATCGGTCGAAGCGTATCCGTCGCGGACGAGGGCTCTCATGGCAGGTCACGCCGCGCCATCCCCCCGGATCATCTTGATGGCCTCTTGAACGGTGGTCATGAATTGAGCCGGGAAGATAATGGTGGAATTCTTTTCGATGCTGATCTCGGCCATGGTTTGCAGTGTCCGCAGCTGCAGCGCCACGGGGTGCTGCGAGATGATGTCTGCTGCTTCACCAAGCTTGACCGCCGCCTGAAACTCTCCCTCGGCCGCCACAATCTTCGCGCGCCGCTCGCGCTCGGCTTCAGCCTCTTTGGCCATGGCGCGCTGCATGTTATCCGGGAGCGTGATGTCCTTGATTTCAACCGCCGTCACCTGGGCACCCCACGGCTCGGTATGCCCGTCGATGACGTCCTTGATCTTCGCGTTGATCGCCAGCGTCTGTGAGAGGAGCTGATCAAGGCTGAATTGCCCCACGACATTCCGCACGGTCGTCTGGCTGATCTGGTTGATGGCCGCGTTCACGTTCTCGATGGCGATCACCGATTTCTTTGGATCGACAATGTGGTAATACGCCACCGCAGCAATGTCGATAGAGACGTTGTCCTTTGTGATGATTTTCTGCGACGGAATGTTCATCGTAATCGTGCGCAACGTCACCCGCGTCATCCGCTCGAAGACCGGAATGAGGATGATCAAGCCGGGGCCGCGAACGCTCGTGTACTTGCCCAAAAAAAAGATCACGCCCCGGTCGTACTCCTTCACGACCCGAAGCGAGAGAAACACCAGCACGAGAACAACCGCAAGGACGATCAGGAGAGTAGGCATGGTGTTTACTCGGCGCGTCGCTCCTGAATCACCTGATAGGTCCACCCGTCGCGCGGTCGGCGCACTTCCTTCAATCGAACCAGCTCGTGTGACGCCGGATCACGCGATGGCGCCCCACTGACAATCACGTGATCGCCAACTCTTAACGTCGTCAGCGTCACGTGCGCATGGTATTGGAGCCATGACGCCGCTTGCCATTCGGCGGAGTAGACGACACCCTCGGCGGTCCGAATCTTCAGCACGACATGCGGATTGGCGTACCTCAGTTCCTCGAGGTTGCCTTCGACCGTGACCTTCTGATCCAACAGGAAGTCGGTGTGGCCATGGTGGGCGCGCGCGGAGATACTGGCCAGAACCAGGATCGCAATGACAGCCGGAAGCGTGCGTTTCATGTGTCGCCTCCCTCCAGCTGTAAAGAATACGCCTGTTCCGCGCCGAAGCGGGGGGCGTTTCGGACTGTGGCGGCAGAAGGCGAGGCAGCTCGAAGATGAGGACCGCGCGGCGGTTACATGGCGCGTGCGAGCTCGGTCGCGGCGTGTTCGACGCGCTTCGGGCCGAGCGGCATCCCTGCCCGCAGAACCTCTTCAACGGCGCGCACCGGGATCGGACGCGAGAAGAGGTAACCCTGGGCGTGCGTGCAGCCCAGGCGTTCGAGCTCCCGCGCCTGCACCTCGGATTCGATTCCTTCGGCGACGACGCTCGTGTTGAGCGTTCGCGCCAGGCTCAGGATGCTCTCGACGATGGCCGAGCGTTCGGGGAGCAGGAGGCTCTTCACGAACGAACGATCGATCTTCAACGCGTCGACCGGAAGCTTGTGCAGGTGGCTCAGCGACGAGTACCCGGTACCGAAGTCGTCGAGATAGATCTTCACACCGAAGTCGCGCAGCTCGCGGAGCACTTTCGCGGCGACGTCCGGGCTGTCCATCAACGCGGTCTCGGTGACCTCGATACGGAGGTCGCGCGGCTTCAATCCGGACTTCTCGACCGCGTGCTCGACGACGCGCGCGAAGTTCGGCTGCATCAGCTGCCGGCCGGACGCGTTCACCGTGATGCAGTCGAGGCCGGCGCCCGGAAACCGCCGCTGCCAGTTCGCGAACGTGCAGGTCGCCTGCTCGAGTACCCACGTCCCGAGCGACTCGATGAGCCCCAGTTCCTCGACGATCGGCACGAAGATCGCCGGCGAGATCGCTTCGCCGTTGCGGTTCCAGCGGACGAGCGACTCGAACCCGACGCACATCCCCGACGCCAGCAGCACGATCGGCTGGTAGTGCACCTCGAAATCGTTGGCGGTGATGGCGCGGCGCAGGTCGTTCTCCAGCTGAAGGCGTGTGCGCGCGCGCGCGTGCATGTCCGCGTCAAACAGCTCGTGCCGTGCCTTGCCGCGCGACTTGGCGTGATACATGGCCGTGTCGGCGTCGCGCATGATGTCGTCGGGGCTTTCGTAATCGGCCACGCCGAAGGCGATGCCGATGCTCGCGGTCGTGAACACTTCGCGGCCGCCGATCGAAAACGGCGCGCTCAGCGCGGCCTGAATGCGGAACGCGATCGCCTTGGCCTGCTCGTGCGCGTCGAGGTGATTCAGGAGAATTGCGAACTCGTCGCCGCCCAGGCGGGCGAGGGCATCGTCGGCTCGCAGGCACGACTCGAGGCGCCGCGAGACCACCACCAGCAGTTCGTCTCCCGCCAGGTGACCGAGGCTGTCGTTGACCACCTTGAAGCGATCGAGGTCGAGATAGAGGACAGCGAACCACCCGCCGGCGCGCCGCTGCTTCATGTCGTCGAGCCGGCGGCCGACCCGCTCAACGAACACCGAGCGGTTGCGCAGCCCCGTGAGCGGATCGACAAGCTCCACGCTGCGAAGGCGCTCCTGTGCGACCGCCGCCTCCGTCGTATCGGTCAACGAGCCGGCGATGCGGACCGGACGGCCATCGCTGCCTGCGGCGGCGAGGCCGTGGCAGAGGAACCGGCGGTAGCCTCCGTCTTCGTGACGCAGGCGGCACTCGTGATGGAGATAGTCGGTTTTGCCCGAGAGATGCGCCGCAATGGCTTCTCTGAGCGCACCGATGTCCTCCGGATGCACACGGTCCGTCCATTCCTGCGGCCGCACGATTCCGCCTGCCAGCGCCGAACCCAGCATCGCGCGCCACCGGCCCGACACGTAGAGTTCCCGGGTGCGCAGATCCCACTCCCACCAGCCGTCGTTCGCGCCCTCCGCCGCCAGCGCGAGCCGCTCTTCTTTTCGTTTGAGCTCGCGTTCCGCGTCGGCGCGCGCGGTCGCGTCGTGCCAGAGCAGCGTCAGGCCGCCGTCGGCGGGCAGCACCTTCACGTCCAGAATGCGCAGGCCGGCGGCCGAAGGCAGCGAGACGACCACCGTCCGCGCGCTCCGGGTTGCCGACACCGCGTCGAATACCCGCTGCACATCGGTGTTCGCGAGCGCCGGCACGACGTGCGCCAACGGAGACCCCAGCGCCCGGGCGCGCGGGCACTCGACGATCGCTTCGAGCGCATCGTTCCAGAGAATCACATGGCCCAGGGTGTCCACGACACACATGCCCTCGCCGAGCGATTCGATCACCTCGTGTCGGCGGGCGTCGTCGGCGGAGCGACTCAGATCGTTGTAGTACGCGCGATACAGCAGAAGGAGCGGGACGCCGACGACGGCGAACACCTCCCATGCACGGCGATCCATCGTCTCCGCGAGGCCAACCGCGATGGCGGCCCCGATGACGTAGCTTGGACCGACGCTGAGCAGGGATTTCGGCCATGTGCGATCGATCGGCTGCTCGGCAAGCACCGGCAGCATGAGATCCGTCGAGGCGCTCGCCACGATGCAGTACGCGAGCAGCGCGGCCGCAATCGGGGCGGCGTGCCATGGCCAGTCGAAGGAGCTCGCCGGACCGCCGAGGGTCTGATACACGAGTGCCGCCACGAGCGTCGCGATGACGGTCGCGACGTTCGCGATAAGCCGGTGGAATGGATGGGCGTGCCGCCACTGCACGAATGCCGCGGTGGCGGCGCTGGCGGCGGCCACGAGGGTCGCGGCATCGCCACCGAAGAACAACAGCACGGCGAACGTGAACACGAACGACGGAGGCATCGTCGCGGAGACGTTGGGACCCGACCGCGGGATCGCGAACGCCGACGCGAGAATGGCGGCGAGCGTGAGACCGCAGAATTCAGCGACACTCCGCGCGTTCAGCGCACCAGCGAAGCCGAGAAGGATGCCCACGCCGCAGGTGAGTGCGGTGCCGGCGGCAGCGAGCGCCAAACGATGCAACGAGCGCATTCAGACGGACAGCAGGAGCAAAGAAATGACCAAGGGCGGTCGCGCGACGAAGTGGCGATCTGCTAATCAGTTAGAGGGTCGTCCGCAGAGCCGGCCGGCGCGCCGCGTGTCCCAGGTCGGCACACGCGGCGCCAGAAACGGCTGAGCGGGGACGTGAAGCCTAGGTCGGATTCGCGGCGGCCAGTCGACGACGCTTCAGGTTTTCGCGATAGTTCTGTTCGAGATATTCGACGCCCGCGCCGGTGATGACCGTGCGCGAGTCGTCCGTGCGGTCCACGAGTTTCTTCTGGATCAGGAACCAGAGCGCGAACTCGATGTGCTCGCGCGGCTGTCCGATGAGCCCTTCGAACTCGGTCGGGTAGATGCCGGGAGCCCCCGGCTCCACTCGCCGTTTCGTATACAGCGCCTCGAGCACGGTCAGGCGCAGAATCTGCTCGGACTCGAAGTCGTGTTCCGACTGATTTCCACTCGACACGAGGCGCCATCGCCGCTGTTGACGCGCCGCGTGCTGGACGTCGTATCGCGCCCGGGATTCTGGTTCGCTCAGCACGCGATACGCTTCCGAGATCATCCGGAAGCGGCTCGCGTCGCCGGTTTCGGCATTGTCCGGATGAAAACGCTGCGCGAGGAGACGGTACACGCGATGAATCGTGTCCAGCTCAGCGTTGGCGCTGATCTGCAGGGCCTCGTAGTGATCGACGGCTGCTTCGTCGTCTGATGACATGGCCACGAGGATACACGAGAGTGTCAATCCTTAGTCACCAGTCACCGGTCCCCTAGAGTTTGCGGCGGGCGAGGTTGACGTTCGTGCACGCGCTCATCACGTCCACAAACTTCTGATACACCGCGGCGCCGACGACAAACGGGTTCGGGTCGCCCTTCTGGCGTTTCGCCAGCAGATCGAGCTTCTCCTGAATGGGCACCATCAGCATGTGGTTCTGCAGCAGCACGTCGACCTTAGCGGCGGCGGTCGCCGCGCGGAAGCGGGCGACCGACGAGAAAAACGTCTCGAGGGCCGCATCGCTC
>Ga0326726_10004569_pt1 | contig 12620 bp, 9 predicted proteins | sample MHFenrmetagenome_2_FD_207603 | JGI IMG/M metagenome (GOLD analysis project Ga0326726, IMG submission 207603) | Lab enriched peat soil microbial communities from Michigan Hollow, Ithaca, NY, United States - MHF15MN | ecosystem: Environmental > Terrestrial > Soil > Wetlands > Peat | place: USA...
GAGGCTATGGGCGCGTCGGCTGAGGAAGTCTCGATCCATTTTCTTCACGTCTTGCGTCATCCGACGGCAAATGTCGGTCGCCTTGCTACCATCGGCAACAGTTCGTATTGCACAACACAAGGCGCGTCCTTGACAAGGTAGCACCGCCCCCACACCATGGTGTGAAAATAACCCGGCGCGAAAACAACCCCTCATTCGCAGGACTCCCGCATGAGCACATCGCCGCGTTGGAAACGCCGTCCGGAAGGCTCAACGTGGGGCAACTGGGGGCCCGACGACCAGCTCGGCCGCCTCAATCTGCTCACCCCCGAGAAGGTCAAGCAGGCGGTGGCAGAAGTGAAAGAGGGGCTGAGCTTCTGCCTCAGTCTGCCGCTCGACTATCCCGGCGGCAACGTCCTCAACCCCCGCAGGTACCCCCCCGTCTTGCGCCCGACGATTCGCGGCCAGCAGCCGAACTTCATCTACCAGGTGCGCAACGACAATCCAGACGCGACCGACGTAGTCAACGACGATGTCGCCATCCTGCACCTGCAGTACTCCACGCAGTGGGACAGCCTGGCACACGTTGGGCAGTTGTTCGACGCCGATGGCGATGGCACGCCCGAGCCGGTCTTCTACAACGGGTATCGACCGGGGGTCGATATCATCGGCCCGAGCGCCGTATCGGACGCGGGCGGCATCAACATGGTGCCGGCCAAGTCCACGTCGCGTGCGGGTGCGCTGGGGATCGAAAACATGGCGGTCAAGTGCGTGCAGGGCCGGGGTGTGATGATCGACCTGCACGCCCATGTGGGCCGCGAGCGCGTCGCCGTGGGGTACGACCAGCTGATGCGCATCCTGGACGCGGACAAAGTCCAGGTTGAGGCGGGCGACTTGGTGTGCCTGCACACCGGCTTCTCCCAGCTGCTCCTGGAGATGAACCGTCAGCCCGACGCGCACTCGCTCGAGAGCTCGTGCGCGGCGCTGGACGGTCGCGATCAGAAGCTGCTCCAGTGGGTCACCGACAGCGGACTGGTGGCATTGATCGCCGACAACTACGCGGTGGAGGCGCATCCCGCCGTGTCTCATCGCGGCCGCTGCGCCGCGCTGCCGCTGCACGAGCATTGCCTGTTCAAGCTCGGGGTGAACCTGGGGGAGATCTGGTATCTGACCGAGCTGGCCGATTGGCTGCGCAGCCACGGGCGCTATCGCTTTCTGCTCACCGCGCCGCCGCTGCGGCTGCCCGGTGCCGTGGGCTCGCCCGTCACCCCTGTGGCTACCGTCTAAGCATGAGCTACGTGACCGGTGTCGGGCTGACGCCGTTCGGTAAGCTCCCGGGGCGCACGACGCTCGACCTCATGAGCGAAGCGGCAGCCGCCGCGTTGGCCGATGCCCAGCTCGAGCGCGCCGATGTCGACGGCTTGTTGTGCGCGTACTCCACGACCTTTCCGCATCTGATGCTCTCGACCACGTTCGTCGAGCATTTCGGGCTCAGCCCGACCTACGCGCATTCGATCCTGGTCGGAGGCGCCACCGGGTTCGCCATGGCGATGCTGGCGCACACCTTGGTGGAATCGGGCGTGGTGCACAACGTCCTCGTCGTAGCGGGCGAGAACCGTCTCACCGCGCAGAGCCGCGACGCTGCTGTGCAGACGCTAGCGCAGGTGGGACATGCCGAGTACGAAGTCCCGCTGGGCGCGACCATCCCCGCGTATTACGCGCTCGTGGCCTCACGCTATATGCACGAGCACGGGACCACCGAAGCGGACTTGGCGGAGCTGGCCGTGCTGATGCGCCGCAACGCCATGAGCCACCCGGGAGCGCAGTTCCGCGAGCCGATCACGGTGCAGGACGTGCTCGCGTCCAAGCCGATCGCGTCCCCGCTCAAGCTGCTCGACTGCTGTCCTGTCTCCGACGGCGGTGTTGCATTCGTCGTAGGCCGCGAGCCGACGAGCGGGTCGCGCGTGCGCATCCGAGGCGCGGGACAGGCGCATACCCACCAGTACGTGACGGGTGCGCCCAGCCTGACCGCATTCGGTGCGAAAGCCAGCGTCGAGCGGGCGCGTGAGAGCGCGGGGATAGCGCTGTCCGACGTGCGCTACGCCGCCATCTACGACAGCTTCACCATCACGCTCACCATCCTGCTGGAGGAGATCGGCCTGGCTCCGCGGGGGCAGGCCGGCAAGAGGGCGCGCTCGGGCTATTTCGATCGCGACGGTCGGCTGCCGCTCAACACCCACGGCGGCCTGCTGTCCTACGGCCACTGCGGGGCGGGTGGCGCGATGGCGCACCTGGTCGAGACGCAGCAGCAGATGACCGGCCACGCGGGAGCGCGTCAGGTGAAGGATCCCTCTCTCGCGCTGCTGCACGGCGACGGCGGCGTGCTGTCCTCTCATTGCAGTCTGGTGATGGAGGCGCAATGACGCCCGCATCGCCGGTGCTGGACTGGACCAGGGGCGGCGCGGGGATCGCGTTCCAGAGCTGTTCGGCCTGCGGCCACCATTGGTATTTTCGCCGCGACTTTTGTCCGCGCTGCGGGTCCGGTTCGCCCGTTGATCGGCAAGCCACGGGGCTGGGCACGGTCCACGCGGCCACGCTGGTAACGCGGGCCCCGAGCGAAGAGTTGCGTGCGCACGCCCCGTATCTGATCATCTTGGTGGATGCGGACGAGGGTTTCCGGCTGATGGCGCACGGGGCGCGGCAGCTTCGCATCGGCGAGCGCGTGCGCTGCCGCTTCGTCTCCTTCGGAGGCAGACTCATCCCCTTCTTCGATCCGGCATGAACCAGGCCGCCGCAGCGCGCCTGCGCACGGTTCTCGATCCAAAGTCCGTCGCCGTCATCGGCGCGTCCGAAAATCCCAACAAGATCGGCGGCAGACCGCTCGCGTACCTGTCGCGGTTTGGCTTCAAGGGCAAGGTCTATCCCATCAATCCTAAGCGCAGCGAGGCGCAGGGGTTCAAGGCCTATCCGAACCTCGCCGCGCTGCCCGAGACTCCGGAGGTCGCCGTCATCGTCGTGCCGGGCGAGCTCGCTGTCCAGGGCGTGGAGGAGTGCGCGCGTAGTGGTGTGCAGGTTGCCATCGTCATGGCCTCCGGCTTCGGCGAGACCAGCGATCCGGACGCACGCGCCAACCAGCAACGCATCGTTGAGCTCGCTCGCGCCAGCGGCATGCGTGTGATCGGGCCCAACTCGCAGGGTGTTGCCAACTTTGCCTCCGGTGCGGTGCTCAGCTTCTCCACCATGTTTCTCGAGGCCTCGCCTCAGGACGGGCCGGTGGCGATCGTCAGCCAGAGCGGCGGCATGAGCGTGGTGCCCTACGGTCTGCTGCGCAGCCGCGGCATCGGCGTGCGCCACGTCCATGCCACCGGCAACGACTGCGACGTGACCGCCGGCGAACTTGCTTCGGTGGTGGCCGAAGAGCCGGACCTGAAACTGCTGTTGCTGTACCTGGAGAGCGTGCGCGATGCCGCTCCGCTGGCAGAGATGGCGCGCGTCGCGCATCGTCGCGGCCTCCCCATCGTCGCGCTGAAGGCTGGGCGCACCCCGGCGGGACAGGAAGCGGCGCGCTCGCACACCGGCGCACTCGCCAACGAGGACCGCGTCGTCGACGCGTTCCTCGCGCAGCATGGCATCTGGCGTGCCCGAGACATGGTCGAGCTGGTCCACGCCACCGAGCTGTATCTGAAGGGATGGCAGCCGCAGGGGCGACGGCTGGTGGTGGTCAGCAACTCGGGCGCGCTTTGTGTGATGGCCGCGGATGCAGCCAGTGCGACCGGAATGCCGATGGCGCAGTTGAGCCAGGAGACGCGTTCGGCCCTGGCTGGAATCCTGCCCAGCTTCGCTACTACTACCAATCCAGTCGACGTCACCGCCGCCCTGCTCACCAACAGCCGCCTGTTGAGCGACATCTTGCCGGTGCTCTCACGCGACCCGGCCGCAGACGCTTTCCTCATCGGGATCCCGGTGGCGGGGCAAGGCTACGATGTGGAAGCGTTCGCGCGCGACTCCGCGGCTGTCGCGGCGCAGACCGGCAAGCCGCTGGTGGTGTCCGCTCCGCAGCCGAGCATCGCGGCCAAGTTCAGGGAAGAGGGCCTGCCCGTGTTCGCCACCGAGAGCGAAGCGGTCGCGGCGCTGAACCAGTTTCTGTCGCACTTGGAGCTGATGCGAGCTGCGGTGCAACCCGGCTTTGGCATTCAGAGTTTTTCGGGGCGCGCCCGCGGCAAGGCGAGGATGCTGAATGAGGCGGACAGCCTGGATATGCTGAAAGGATTCGGCGTGTCCGTCGTCGAACACAGGCTGTGCCGCACTGTGGACGAGGCGACGCAGGCTCTGGTCGCCTTAGGCCCGCCGGTGGCCGCGAAGGGGTGTTCGGCCGACGTGGTACACAAGTTCGAGCTTGGGCTGGTGCGCTTGAACCTGCGCACACAGGAGGACATGCGAAGCGCATTCGTCGATATCGAGCGCCGGCTGCGAGAGCGTGGCTCGCGCTTCGACGGCATGCTGGTGGAGAAAATGGTCGCGGGCCGGCGCGAGCTGATGATCGGCGCGCGCATCGATCCGGTGTTCGGCCCGGTCATCGTGGTTGGCGACGGCGGCAAGTACGTGGAGGCGATGCCCGATGTCGAACTGCTGCTGCCGCCCTTCGACACGGCGACGGTGCGACATGCGCTGTCTCGATTGCGCATCGCGCCGTTGCTCGGTGGCGTGCGTGGCGAGGCGCCGATGGACGTGGATGCTTTCAGCGCGTCCGCGGTTGCGGTTGGCCACCTGATGGCTGATGACAAGTCTGGAGTCACCACCCTCGACGTCAATCCGGTGGTCGTGGGCAGTGCCGGCGAGGGGTGTCACGCGGTGGATGCGGTCGTCTACACGATCGCATAGCGTTGGCTTGTGACGAAAACGGTACGCCGTCCGAAACGGCGATGGTGAGTTGCACCGTGGGCCCACCATCGCTCTGGCTTACGCGCCCCTGATCGCACCAAGCGGTGCAGTGCTAGTTCACCTGAATTTTGCAGTTGCCGTGACCTTCGCGGTCCCGAATCGATTCGCGAGGACGCGGCTGCACGTCGACGGCCGACCAACCGGGGCCTTGCGACGCCGCGGGCGCGGGACTTGCCTCGCTTGCATCCACGTGCCCGCACAAGGCATCGATCCGAGACCCTCATCCGCGAAGACATGGCGCTTGACGACCTATCAGTCGCTCCTCGACGACAAGCCTCGCGCACAGAGCGCCTCAGGAGCCACGTCGTCGTGTTCACCGCGATCGTGGCGCTCGCACTGCTGCTGTCGATCTTCACCTATCTGCACGGGCGTTCGGTCAACCTGACCACGACAGGGTTCGTGGATCACGATTTGCCCAGCGTCGCGACGCTGTTCGACCTCAAGCTCGCCGTCGTCAGCGAGGAGCCCATTCTGTATGACTACTACGCGAGTGGAGACAGGGCGCGATTCCGGGCCAGCCACGGAGCGAACGCTCGCAGAATTGAGAGAGGGCTCTTACAGCTCAAGCAATTCGGTGTCAGCCCGGAGCGGGTCACCGAGATCGAGGGGCACTATCGAGACCTGAACCGGCTTGCTGCAGAGCTGGATGCCACGCTGGGCCGCGCTCCAGTGGATCCGCTCAAAGCCCAGGGGTTGCTGGCAGCGGTCAACCATCACGCCGCGGAGATCAACGCGGGTGTGGACAAGACGTTGGCGGTGGTCAGCGGCGACGTCAACAAGCGGGGCAGGGTCGTGCAGGAGGAAGTGGCCACGATCGTGAGCATGGTGGTGGCATTCAGCATAGCGACGCTGATCCTGCTGGTCCTCACCGGCTATTCCTTGCGTGCCTATGTCGGTGAATCCGCCAAACGCAGGCAGCTCGCCTTGTTCCCGGAGCGCAATCCACATCCGACATTGAGCGTGTCGAGCGAGGGCAAACCGCTGTATGCCAACCGCGGAGCGCTGCAGATGCTGGCCGATTGTGGGGCTCCCAGCGCAGATGCGACTCGTCTGCTTCCCACCGATCTGGTCGAGCGCCTGGACGCGTTGCGACGCTCGCGCCGCGATATCGACCGCTTCGAGTACGAGGCGCTCGGGCGCCAGCTGGCGTGTGAGATTCACCCCCTGCCGGACCAGGACCTGTTTCACGTCTATCTTTCGGACATCACGGAGCATAAGCGGGCCGAGCAAAAGCTCATGTATCAGGCGTACCACGACGCGTTGACGGATCTCCCGAACCGTCACGAGTTCCACGAGAGGCTCTCGCAAGCCATCAGCGCGCAGGCCAGCGGGGCCGTCTTGCTCCTGAATCTCGACCGCTTCCGGCTCTTCGTCGACAGCTTTGGCCACAACGTGGGAGACGAAGTGCTGAAGGCCGTCGCCGCACGCCTGAACCAAACCCTGCAGGGTTCATGGTCCGAGTTCCTGGCGGCCCGGCTCTTCCGCATGGACGGCGCGCGCTTTGCGGTTTTCGCCCCCGGCGTGCGCTCGCCTGCTACGCTGGATGCTCTGGCCCAACGCATGCAGGAGTCGGCCCGGGAACCGATCCGGGTGAGGGACCGCGACCTTCTGCTGAGCTTCAGCGTGGGAGGAAGCCTGTTCCCGCTGGACGGCAGGGATGCCGAGACGGTGGTGCGCGGCGCGGACCGGGCCATGCAGAGCGTGCGCAAGCAGGGCGGCAACGCCTACCGGCGATACGGCAGCGAGCTGGACGCCGAGTACTCCGAGCTCCTCGAGCTGGAAACGGACCTGCGGCTCGCTCAGGAGCGCGGCGAGTTTGCATTGCACTTCCAGCCCCAGGTCAACATCCGAACCGGCGCGCTGATCGGATTCGAAGCGCTGCTGCGCTGGAATCATCCCGAGCACGGGATGATCCCGCCCAACCACTTCATCCGGTTGGCCGAGGACACGGGGCTGATCGTGGAGATCGGCGAGTGGGTGCTGCACACCGCCTGTGTCCAGGCCCGAGCCTGGTTGGACTTCGGACTACGGGGGTTTGCAGTCGGTGTGAACGTCTCCGCTCGTCAGTTCGCCAGTGGCGACCTGGCTCAAAGGGTGCAACGCGTAGTGCGGGAAACAGGCCTCGATCCAGCTTATCTGGAGCTGGAAGTCACCGAAAGTGTCGCCATGCAAGACGCCGAGCAAACAGTCGAGACGCTCGACGCGCTCAAGGACATCGGCGTTCGGATGTCTATCGATGACTTCGGGACTGGTCACTCGTCGCTGTCCTACCTCAAGCGCCTGCCCGTTCACCGGCTGAAGATCGATCAGTCCTTTGTGCGCGACATGACATCGGATCGCAACGATGCGGCCATCACGCGCGCGGTGATCGCTCTGGCGAAGAGCCTGAGGCTTAAAGTCATTGCCGAGGGCGTTGAGACCGAGGAGCAACGAAAGATGCTCGCCCGGTACGGCTGCAGGGAGATCCAGGGCTATCTGATCGCTCGCCCGTCGTCCGCGTCCGACCTGGTGCCTTTCGTCACCAGGCATCTGCAAAGCAACGCCAAGAGCCCGAGATCGGACCAGCGCAAGCTGCGCGTCGCCTGACGCTAGTCGAGCGGGTCGGTGGTGCCACAGCTCCACGCGGGTGCAGACACTGCTGCCCGCACCCCGTGATGAGCCTCAGGCATTAGGCGGCCGGTACTTCACTTGTTTCTTCACCGCCTGGTCGACCTCTTCGGGTGTGAGCAGCGCAGTGGTCTTGGTGCGGGCTGCCCCGCTGGCGGTTACGGCGAGCGAGAGCGCGGCGGCGGACACGTGGTCCGGGAGATCGATGATGGCGAACGCGTCATAGTCCCCCAAGGCGAAATACTGCACCTCGAGTTTGCCGCCTACGCTCTCCGCCGCTTGCTGCACGGATGCGCGCCGCGCCGTCCCGCCTGTCTTCATGATGCCCTTCAGGCCGTCCAGAGTGTACGATGCTTCAATCAGATACTTCGGCATGGGCTACCTCCTCCAAAGGATAGTGCGATTGACAGGTTATCGCGTCGCGTCTCGTTCGACGCAGCGACGACCGCTGACGCGGCGCGCTGCTCGCCTTGGCGATACGGGCGAGGAGAGGAATGTGTTCACATGACGGTACGCTGCGAGGTTGCCCATGTCAACCGATGCGTGCAGCAATCAACTGTGCGGACCCACAGCGCTCACGGACGGAATTCCGGCTTCAGCGTTTGGTAAAGGCGGCGAAACCGTTCGCCCGCCGCGCGATAGGCGTCTACCAGAGCGGGCTCTGGTTCCATCACTTCGTTTACGTACGGCACTGTGCAAACTTCGCCGACCGGTTCGCCGCTCACGGCCAGCCGCGCCAGGCGGGCTGCCCCGAAGGCCGGACCCGTGGCGCCCTCACGATACAGCATGACGGGTCGATCCAGCGCGCTGGCGAGGATGCGAATCCACAAACGGCTGCGGCTCCCACCCCCGATCGCCGCGACGCGCTGTACCGTTGTTCCTGCGGCCGTCAGGCAATCCTGGGCTTCGGCGAGAGACAACGCCACGCCCTCCAGCACCGACTGAATCAGCGCCTCGGTCGACGTTTCTGCGTCCAGTCCGAAGAATACGCCCCTGGCGTAAGGGTCGTTATGGGGTGTGCGCTCTCCACTCAAGTACGGCAGAAAGATGACGCGGCCCGCACCCTGGTAACTCGCTTCCACGCGCGCCAGGAGCGCGCTGATGTCCTCGGCGCCAACGAGCTTCGCGGCCCACGCGAGACAGCTCGCGCCGTTGAGCAATGCGGCCATCTGGTACCAGCGCCAGGGCACGGCATGGCAGAAGGCGTGGACGAAGGCTTGTGGAAAGGGCCGGTAGGCTGCTGTGGTCACGAAGTACTGACCCGAAGTGCCCAGCGAGACGAACGCGTCGCCGTCGGACACGGCGCCGATGCCCACAGCGCCGGCCGCCGCATCCCCCGCGCCGCCCGCGACCACGACATCAGCCGGCACGCCCCATTCGCGCGCAACGTCGGGCCGCAGGACGGCGGAGGGTTGTGAACCTTCTACCAGACGCGGCATTTGCGTCGCAGACAGTCCGGTCGCCGCCAGGATCTCCGGCGACCAGCTGCGAGCGGCCTCGTCGAGCCACAGCGTTCCCGCGGCGTCGGACAGGTCAGTGACCAGCTCCCCGGTAAGCCGAAACCGCACGTAGTCCTTAGGCAATACCACCGCACCAATGCGCGAAAAGATCTCCGGCTCGTGCTGCGCGATCCAGAGCAGCTTCGGCGCCGTGAAACCCGGCATCGCGCGCACGCCAGCGACGATTCCAAGCCGCGGGACCCTCTGCTCGAGAGTGATGCATTGTTCGTGCGAGCGCCCGTCGTTCCACAGGATGGCAGGGCGCAGCACGGCGCCGCTACCGTCGAGCAGCACCGCGCCATGCATCTGCCCTGAGAGCCCTATCCCGCGTAGCGCGGCAAAGCTGCGGGGCGCGCCCTGCCTCAGACTCGAAACCACCCAGGCGACGGCGCTCCACCAGTCTTCGGGATTCTGCTCGGACCACAGCGGTTGCGGCCGCGATATCGGCAGCTCCCGTGTTGCTTCGGCAACCACGTGCTGACGCTCGTCGGCGAGCAGGGCCTTCACCGCGGACGTGCCGACGTCGATACCAAGAAAAACTCCGGTCATGGGCAGATACCGTCGTTGCGTTGTCGCTCGTGGCTCCCGCGCTCGTTGACGTGGGTCGTGCACGTAGAGCAAGCTGTGGCCATCGCGCTGGTTGCCGGCGTCATCCTCATGCCCTTGGGTACCAGCGGCGGGCGTTCGACTACATGGATTAAGGGAGACTAAACTAAAGCGACGTGATTTAGTAATATAGCCGGCGGGAGGAGAGTGGCGGCCGCGGTATTCGCACCTGCACCGGAGCACGGTGCCGCGGGGTAGAGACACTCAACTGTTCTCTTCTCTCAGCTCTTCTGATGCTATTGCTCATTCGAACCCGGGGGAGATTCCCACATGAAAGCCAAGAAAGTCGTCTTGCTGTGCCTGCTGATGTGCGCCGCAGCATTCGCATACGCTGCTGACCAGATTGTTGTAGGCCTCATCACGAAAACGGAAACCAATCCGTTCTTCGTGAAGATGAAGCAGGGTGCGGACGCCGCCGCCAAAGCGGACGGCGCCACGCTGATGTCCGCCGCCGGCAAGTTCGACGGCGACAACGCCGGCCAGATCACCGCCATCGAGAACATGGTCACCGCCGGCGCCAAGGCGATTCTGATCACGCCCAGCGATACCAAGGCGATCGTGCCGTCGATCAAAAAGGCGCGCGCTGCCGGGGTGCTGGTGATCGCGCTCGACACGCCGACCGATCCTCAGGATGCGACCGACGCGCTCTTCGCCACCGACAACTTCAAGGCCGGCGTCCTGATCGGCCAATACGCGAAGGCCGCCATGGCCGGTAAACCGGCCAGGATCGCGACCATGGACCTGGCCCCTGGCATTACCGTCGGCCAGCTGCGCCACGACGGATTCCTGAAGGGCTTCGGCATCAAGGCCGGCGACGCCAGCATCGTTTGCAGCCAGGACACGCAGGGCGACCGGGCCAAGGGTCAGACCGCGATGGAGAACTGCCTGCAGAAGGCGCCGAACATCAACGTCGTCTACACCATCAACGAACCTGCTGCGGCTGGCGCGTACCAGGCGCTCAAGGCCGCTGGCAAAGAGAAAGGCGTGCTAATCGTGTCGGTCGACGGCGGCTGTGAAGGCGTGAGGAACATCCAGGCAGGTGTCATCGCGGCGACTTCTCAACAGTACCCCCTGAAGATGGCGCAGCTGGGCGTCGACGCCGGCGTCGCATATGCCAAGACCGGGAAGAAGGCATCCGGTTACACCGATACGGGTGTGACCCTCATCACCGACAAGCCCATGAAGGGTGTCGAAAGCAAGGACACCAAGTTCGGCTTGAGCGCCTGCTGGGGGTAGCAGCTCTTTCCCTCCCCTGCTTGCGGGGGAGGGTCGAGGGAGGGGGAGTCTAGTGAGCACCCAGACAGCTGCAACCGCCAGTCCCGGTTTGCGTGGCCTGTTTGCGCACATGCCGCCGGTCGCGACATTCGGACCGTTCATCGCACTCGCCATAGCGTGCACGTTCTTTGCCTTTCAGTCTGATCGCTTCCTGGCGGGCCAGAACTTCTCGCTGATCTTGCAGCAGGTGATGGTGGTCGGTGTCGTCGCGATTGGCCAGACCTTGGTTATCCTCACCGCAGGAATCGATCTGTCGTGCGGCATGATCATGGCGTTGGGCTCCATCGTCATGACCAAGTTCGCGGTCGACCTCGGGATGAATCCCTACCTCGCGATCCTGTGCGGGCTGCTGATCTGCGTCGCCTTCGGTTTTTTGAATGGCTCGCTCATTACCTATGTGAGGCTGCCGCCTTTCATCGTCACCCTCGGAACGCTGAACATCGCCTTCGCGATAACCCAGATCTACTCGAAGTCGCAAACCGTCGCCGGGTTGCCCGACGCCATGTTGTTCTTCGGCAATACCTTCAAGATCGGAGACACGTCGGTGACCTACGGCACGGTTCTGATGCTCCTGATGTATCTCGGCGCCTGGTTCGTGCTGCGCGAAACAGCACCGGGAAGGCATGTGTACGCGCTCGGAAACAATCCGGAAGCGGCGCGGCTGATGGGCATTCCCGCGCGGCGCATGCTCGTGGGTATCTACACGATCGCCGGGCTGATCTACGGCATCGCTGCGCTGTTGCTGGTTGCGCGCACCAATGTCGGCGACCCGCAGGCGGGACAGACGGACAACCTGGAGAGCATCACCGCCGTCGTGCTGGGCGGCACCAGTCTGTTCGGTGGACGCGGGATGATTCTCGGTACGCTGATCGGCGCGCTGATCATCGGCGTAATCCGCAACGGCCTCACGTTGATGGGTGTTCCGTCGGTCTACCAAATTCTGATAACCGGTATCCTCGTGATTCTGGCTGTCGCCACCGACCAGATGTCGCGTCGCAAGGCTTGAGACCATGGCCGCTACCGCTCCCACCCCCGTCATCGAAGCGCGCAAGCTGGTCAAACGCTACGGCCATGTCACGGCACTGGATGAAGCGGACTTCGAGGTGCTGCCCGGTGAGATCCTCGCCGTGATCGGGGACAACGGCGCGGGCAAGTCGACGCTCATCAAGGCGTTGTCGGGCGCGCTCATCCCGGACTCGGGCCAGATCTTCGTGGACGGCCAGCTCGTTCACTTCCACAACCCGGTCGACGCCAGAAGGCACGGCATCGAAACGGTCTACCAGGATCTGGCCGTGGCCCCCGCGATGACCATCGCCGAGAACCTCTTTCTCGGACGCGAGGCCACGCGGGGCGGCTGGCTGGGATCGATGCTGCGGCTGCTGGACAAAAAGAGGATGCAAGCCGAGGCGAGCGCGCACATGAAGGATTTGCAGATCGGCATTCGCTCGATGAAGCAGGCGGTCGAGACGCTGTCGGGCGGCCAGCGGCAGGGTGTGGCGGTTGCCCGCAGCGCGGCGTTCGCGCGCCACGTCGTGATCATGGACGAACCGACCGCCGCTCTGGGGGTGAAGGAATCGAACATGGTCCTCGATCTGATCCGTCGCGTGCGCGAGCGGGGATTGCCGGTGATTCTCATCAGCCACAACATGCCGCACGTATTCGAGGTGTCCGACCGCATTCACATCCAGCGCCTCGGCCGGCGCGCGGCTCTGG
>Ga0326726_10004570_pt1 | contig 12620 bp, 11 predicted proteins | sample MHFenrmetagenome_2_FD_207603 | JGI IMG/M metagenome (GOLD analysis project Ga0326726, IMG submission 207603) | Lab enriched peat soil microbial communities from Michigan Hollow, Ithaca, NY, United States - MHF15MN | ecosystem: Environmental > Terrestrial > Soil > Wetlands > Peat | place: USA...
ACAACCCTACCTCACACAAGTTTTATCTACAAAACCCACATTGAGCCATAGCAGAACATACAAGGACCTAACCAACCATGAAGGCAATCGACATCGCACTCATAGCCATCTGCGCAGCACTCTACGCAGCCATCGGACGCCTAACAGACTTCGGCTTCACCTTCATAGGCGTCGCATTCTGGCCCGCCGCCGTCATCCCCGCCATATTCGCCGCACTCTACGGACCATGGATTGGCGGAACAGGCGCAGCCATCGGAATCTTCGCAAGAGATATGCTCGCTCATGGCAACCCAGTCTTAAGCCTGATGGCAGGAGTCCCACCAAACTTCATAATGTTCTTCATAATCGGATACATCTCAACCAGACGATTCGACACGAAAAAACTTACGATAGGCGCCTTAATATCACTCATTGTGTTAGTATCTGGCTTGCTTCTGCCCACGATCGTATTACCAGCGGAATTTGCGGCTTGGACGCAAGGATTATCAACATTAACTATCGTTGCCATTTTTGTCGCAACAGTTGGATCAAGCTTAGCCGCAATCGCGTACGTTTCAAAGCGTTGGCCAGAATGGCGAAGCTATAGCATTGGCTCCATAATAGGGCAGGGAGTCGGAGCCGCAATCCTCTCCGTAATGTTATGGCTATACACGCAACTCTTCTTTTCAACAATCTTTCCAGTACCACTACAAGCCTCTCTAATTCCAGCAATCTTCATCTGGACCTTCGCCACGGAAATCCCCTTCGTGTTGCTTGTCGGTCCACCCGTCATAAAAGCATGCTACGCGGCATTTCCATCTCTCCGCCGAAAGCAACCCATAAACGGAGAACAATAAGTGCCAACTAAAACCGTACGAGCATTCTCGCCAGGCGGAATCTCCAGCTTCTTCCAAATCTGCGACACCACCGCAGATGGCAAACCCATAATCCAAAGTGAAAGAATAGGCGCCACAGGAGGAGGATTCGTCATTCAAAAAGGCGTCCGCACACACGTCGAAGTCTCCGACTCGGAAAACACGACAATCCGAGTTTTCATAAACGGGAAACTGGCACCTGAAGCCGAAACTACACGGACCGTCGCAGAAACACTCCTAAACAAAACCAAAACAACACACAAAGTCGCCATAAAACACGAAATAGAAATCCCAATCGGCGCAGGATTCGGCACCAGCGCAGGCGGAGCGATCGGCACCGCACTCGCCCTCTCCAAAGCGATTGGACTCAAATTCACGTACAACGAGCTCGGAAGAATCGCCCACGCAGCCGAGATCAAATGCAAAACCGGGCTAGGCACAGTCGGACCTATCATGCTCGGCGGATGCATACTCACCGTCGAAGCAGGCGGACCAGGAATGGGAGTTGTAGACCGCATCCCCATCACAGAAGATTACATGATAGTAGCTGGAACGATCGGCCCCACCGCCACAAAACAAGTCCTATCATCACCCGAAAAAAGACGCCAAGTCAACCAATGGGGAAAACGAACCCTCGACCAAATCTTGGAGGAACCATCCCTCGAGAATTTCCTGCAACGCAGCCTAGAATTCGCCGAAAAAACCGGCTTCATGACCAACCAAACTAAGAAACTCGTGCGATTAGCTCAACGTGCAGGCGCAATCGGCGTGGCGCAGAACATGGTCGGAGAAGCCGTTCACGCAGTGGCACGTGAAGAAGACGCAGAAAGAATAGTAGAGGCTTTTAAGGAAGAACTCCCAAAGGAAAAGGTGCTTGAATCGAAGATTGATTTTCAAGGCGCCAGGCTGATTTGACAATGAAAGAGCTTAGGAAAGTAGCGGTCGGCGGAACCTTCGACGAACTGCACAGAGGACACAAAGTCTTGCTGATTAAAGCTTTCGAAACCGGAGAACACGTTCTCATTGGACTGTGCTCCGACGAGTTCGTCAAAAAACTCGCCAAACCACACATGACAGCGTCCTATGAAGAAAGGCTAAGAGACCTTAAGAAGTTTCTATACAACCTGAGCGTTTCGGAAAGAGCAGAGATAATCCCGCTAAACGAACCCTACGGTCCGTCATCAACCGACCCCACCATCGATGGGCTCGTCGTGAGTCAGGAAACGGAATCAACGGCTAACAAGATAAACGAGCAACGCAGGAAATCTGGACTACCTCTGCTGCAAATCGTGACCGTGAACATGGTTCCTTCAGACAACTGCGGTCCAATCTCCACGACAAGAATCCGCAGGGGAGAAATGGACCGTGAAGGAAGACTGCTCAAATCGCGCAAATTGCAGTCTCTTAGAAATTAAAGCGATGTGGGTTTGTAGTTGTGTGCAAGCAACCAAATGGGTTTAAATGCAACGACTATTTGTTTTACGTCTCGCAGGTTCTGGTGAGATTGCAGTGACGAAAAAGGCTGCTCTAGCTGCACTTTTGGTTCTTACCCTGTCTTTCTCGATGTTTGCAGTAGTGGATGCTCAGACAACCTCGGACTACGAAGTAGCCCTCGAGGGACCGACATGGGGTCACTCGGTCATCACAATTCTTGTGCTCCCGTTGTACAGCCAAACGTGGTGGAACCCCTCGTATCTAAACGCAACCCTCCGAGCCATTAGTCAATGGAATGACGCCTTCACCTACTTCGCCTCGAACTACTCAGACTTGGCTTACGTCTCAGGTGTCCAGTTCTCTCCCGAAGTCTCGAACTTTACGCTTCCGGGCTTCGACTCCTACCTCACATGGGTCGAGCAGTTTGGCAACGAGACATGTGAGGCAGGACTTACCCAAACAACGTACAGTTCACTGAACGTTATTAGCAACAGTTCCATAAGGTTCTCAGCCTACGATTGCCAAGGAAACATCCTGACCGAAGTGGATATGCAAAACGTTGCCCTCCACGAACTGGGACACTGCGTCGGTCTTGGACACGCAAACTACACTGACGACACGATGTACTACGCGTACACTCTAGGCAGCTCTGTGAGAGAGCTCTCAACCCTCGACATCTACGGAGTCGCCACGGTCTTCCGATGGATGGCTGCCTCGCCGCAGTACGATGCAGGCAACCAAGGAGAGCCAACCTACTCCGTAACACTGCCACCCAACATCGAATACAAGTACATGCCCATACCTGCAAATGATACGCCACCCAAATCGGCGGTGGCTCAAATCTTAACGTTTCTCAACGCCTTCACGCAGTTTGTCCTGCAACCAGAAGTCCTGCCCCTCATAGTACTCGCCGTAGCCACGGTCGTCGCGTACTCAACGATAACTCGAGGCCGCAGAAGACGCCCAATCCAAAGATAACATGAGATGTGCGCATAAGAACACTGGAAAGTAATGTTTCAAGAACCTACAAAAACAAGTCTCCATGCTTCCAGAATAAAGCTGACTTGGTTCCTTCTTTTTGAGAAAGTGTGATCCCCGAGCAACGCAGAGCCATTGTAACCATATTCTTGTGAGGCGTTTAGGTTGGGAGAAGCGGGCCCGACGGGAATTGAACCCGCGGCCTACGGATTTCCTCGTCCTTTTCTTGGGACTTAAGAGTCCGCCGCTCTGGCCTGACTGAGCTACGGGCCCGTGTTTTTTCTCTGAAGAGTGTTTTTGTTTGGGCATTTAGAGGTTTCGGTTTTGGGTTTGTGGTTTTTGAATCTGGAGTCGTGTGTAGTAATGTTTAATATGTTTGTTTGAGGTTTTTTGTTTTGGTGTGTTCGGGTTGAAGTCTGTTGCGAGCGCGTTTCGGTTTGTTCCGTCAGTTGTAGCTGCGTGTGCTTTGGTGTCGTTGTATGCTTTCTCGCAGGTTGATTCGATTGTGAATCAAACGTTGTATGATTATAGGCTTCAGTTTAGTTATGCTTGGGCTAATCCTTACTGGGATATGGCTCACGTTTTGATTGCGATGGGCTGGCTGATTGCTGGGTTATCTGTTGCTTTCCAAGTGTACTTGCTCCTGCCAAAGAATTCTGCGGTCAATGATTCAGCTGAGCAACCTGAGTTACGTGAGGAGGAACGTTGGAGCACGTTTAGGCTGGGTGATGGTTCGACGATCAAGGTGAAGCTAGTTGTGAAGGGCGCGAAGCGTTTGAACAAGTATTCTGACGACGGGTTGCCAGTTTACACGGTGGACACTGAGCCGGTTGTGATGGTCGTCGATGTTCCTGAAGCGTTGAAGGTTGCTGCTAAGTAGGCTTTTTTCCATTTTTCGTTTTTTGGTTTCCTAGTTTTGCGGCTATCTTGTGTTTTTTCTCTGCGGGCAAAACTAATATCTCAGTTCGCCTAACTGTGCGTAGGTGTTTTTGTGCAAGCAAGTGGGGAAGCGGATGTTTTCCTGCTCAAGACCAGTGATCGAAATTTTGGGGTGAAGAAGCTTCTGGGGAAGTTTGGGCTTCGCGGTTTCTCTGGGAAATGGGTGGCTTTGAAGGCGAATTTTAACAGCGCTGATCCGTTTCCTGCTTCTACGCATCCTGATACTTTGCGGGTGATCGTTGAGGTTTTGAAGGAGGCGGGTGTTGCTGAGGTCACGCTGGCTGAGCGGAGTGGGATGGGGACGACGAGGCGTGTTTTGGAGGAGTTGGGGGTTTTTGAGATGGGCGAGAAGCTGGGTTTTGACGTTGTGGTAGGTGATGAGTTGGGGAAGGGTGAGTGGGTGCGGTTTGGTCGTGAGGGGACGCATTGGTTGAAGGGTTTCTGCGTCGCGAAGTGTTTTTTTGATGCGGATGTTGTGGTGCAGACGTGTTGTTTGAAGACGCATAGGTTTGGGGGGCATTTTACGTTGAGTTTGAAGAATTCGGTGGGGTTGGTGGCTAAGCGTGTTCCCGGGGAGATCTATGACTACATGTGGGAGTTACATACGTCGCCTTTTCAGCGGCAGATGATTGCGGAGATTAACCAGCGTTACAGGGTGGATGTGGTTGTGATGGATGGGATTCGCGCGTTCATTGATGGTGGTCCTGAGCGGGGTGAAGTAGTTGAGCCGAATCTGCTGCTTGCTAGTAATGATAGGGTTGCTTTGGACGCTGTAGGTGTCGCTGTCCTCCGGGTTTACGGTGCGAAGGGAAACGTTGGGAAGGGCAGGATTTCGAGCTGGAGCAGATTCGCCGTGCAGCCGAACTCGGAGTAGGCGTGAAATCTGTCAAGGAGATTCGGCTGAAACCATTGAACGATGAATGCAGGGAGGATGTGGACAAGATTCAGCAGGTTTTTGTGGCTGACGGTTAGCGGCTGAAGATGCCGAGTTTGTGCTGTGCTTTGCAAATCGGATCTTCTATGCGCCTTTGAAGTGTAGGTTTTCTTTTTCTAGGATTCCGAGTGCGTTTGTGTGTTAGGAAAGGTTTGGAAAGTCGGGACTGTTATGCTCGTGTTTGTCTATACCCCCTTATTTATACTACAAATAGTCTGGAAGTCAATTCGGGTTTTTGAAGGGCTTGGGTAAGGTTTTTTCTGCGATTGTTTCGGGAAGGTGGTCTCTGTTCTGGTGTGTTACTTCGAAAATCTCTGCGTCTTTTCTGGCTTTGACTTCACTGATTAAGATGTCCCGTGCTCTTGCATGGACGACTGCCATGACGGCTTTTTGGCTTTGCAACGAAGCATTGACAGCGTCTTTGAACCTCTTGGAGAAGAGCTCCATGGGTCCAATCTCATCTATCGCGACGATGTAGCAGTTTTCGATGGCGTCGATGATTGCTTTGGCTCCGACATCATCCAAATCGATAATGTTGACGCGGTACTTGCCCACCCGGGGACCAGTCTGCTGGTTGACGTGTGCGAGCCAACCGTGCTTCTCGCTGCTTATATCTATGATTTCGAAGCCGACGCGGACGCCGTTTTCACGGACCTCGCGGCTCAGCATCCCGCCCACCGTGAAGCCCTTTTCCCTGAGGATGCCGACGGTTTTCGTGAGAACCGTGGTTTTCCCCACGCCCGGAACTCCAGTGATGAGCAGCACACGCTTCATGTTCTCAGCCTCAGGACCAGAAGGGTAATATGCTCATAAATTTCTTGTCATACACCCTCGGAGACAAGGCGCTTGGCGACGAAACCGTTTGAACCCGACTTCCCCACAGAAACAGTCAGAGAAGGCAGGGTGACGGTGCTCGTGCCGAAACTCTCGGCTTTTGTGACTGAGCCGTCGGAGTATGCTCCGTCAAAAGCGCCCGTCTTCTACAACCCCGTCATGGAACTCAACCGCGACCTGTCCGTGTTGGCGCTGCAGGCTTACCAGAAAAGAAGTGGCAGAGACATCACCGTTTGCGAACCGTTGACGAGTTCAGGCTTAAGGGGCGTAAGGTTCGCCGTCGAAATCCACGGCGTCGCCAAAGTCGTCGTAAACGACATCAACACCCGAGCCGTCAACGTCGCCAAACACAACGTCGCCCTCAACAACCTTCAAAACCGCGTCAAAGTCAGCCAGAAAGACGCCAACTGCCTTCTGAGCTACCACGGCAAGCCGCGGCAACGTTTTGACGTTGTGGATTTGGACCCATTCGGCTCGCCAGTGCCCTATCTCGACTCTGCGATTCGCGCGTTGCGGAATGAGGGGCTGTTGGCTCTGACGGCGACGGATTTAGCTTGTTTATGTGGGGTTCACCCACGCGCCTGCTTAAGGAAGTACGGCGGGAGACCGCTACGCACGGAGTACTGTCACGAACTCGCGGTTCGTCTCGTGGCTGGTTGCGCGGCGGCGGTGGCGGCGAAGTACGACATCGGCATCCACGTCAGCTTCTGCCATTCGACGGCGCATTACGTTAGGGTTTACGCGGAAATCGGCTATGGCGCCAAAAAAGCTGACGAAAGCCTGCGCAGCATGGGCTACGTGCTGCACTGCTTCAACTGCCTCCACCGAGAAACCACGGCAACGCTGCTCGGCAGAAACGTCGATTGCCCCGAGTGCGACTCCCGAATGGACCATGCTGGACCCCTCTGGCTGAGTGGCATCTTCGATAAGCAGTTCTGCGAAGCGATGGCGGAGGAGAACGGGCACAGGACGTTCAGGAACAGCGCTACTATCACGAAGCTTCTTTCATTGACCGTCGGTGAAGCGGAAGCGCCCCCGACTTATCACGTGCTGGACAAGCTCAGCGCCAAAATGACTTTGCCCGCGCCGCCCGTCGTGGGAATTCTCTCAGCTTTGAGGGAAAAGGGCTACCTCGCGGCTCCGACCCATTTCAACTCCCGCGGCATCCGCACAAACGCATCAGCCAATGTCATGAGGGAAATGTTGAGGAGCCACCAGTCCTCAACGTAGGGAATGTTTTAAGCCCAAAAACGATGACATTGAAGACGAGGACTGCAAATGAGTGAGATAATCACGCCAGTCGTCTGGCAACTCGGCTTGGGTGGTGTCGGCGGGTTCGTCGTCGGCTTCGCACTCAAGTAACTCACGAAGCTCTTCATCGTCATCATCGGTTTGTTCGTGTTGGCTCTGCTGTACCTGAGCATCAACGGCGTCATAAACATCAACTACACCGCGCTCTGGAACACCATCGCAAATGGGCTAGGAGTCGCGGGCGCAGCTGCATCATGGGTTGTCGGGGTTGTTGCGGTTTTACCGTTCATCGGCAGCTTCGCAGTCGGCTTCCTGCTCGGCTTCAAAATCGGCTAAATAGAAACATAAAAAAGGGAGGGATATTTCCACGGGCTCCCCCGCAGTTCTCGTAGGCTAGCTGAAAACGGTCAGTGTAACGTTGTTGGAGTTTATCACTTGACCTACTGAATCGGTGACTCTGCAGAAGAAGCTGTAGGTTCCAGGCGCGTTCTTTGCCATTGGCAGTAACATCGATGTTTGCCCCGTAAGCGGCCCTGCTACATCATACCATTGATACGTAAGCGCTCCGACGCCTCCGGTGCCCTGCACGAAGAACCACCAAGTCCATCCCGGCAATACTGCTACATTGGTGAACGCTCGGGCTTGCACCGCAGGTAGCAATGTACCAGTGCCGACACCAACTTGACTCCATCCGCTGGGGACGTCTTGCTGAGACGCAGGCGGGAAAGCTATAACGCCGGCAGAGGGGTTGCTTGCATCATAGACCGCGATTCTGATCGCGTTGACCATTTGAAGGCTGACTCCTTGCTTCTCTATTTGGAATTCAGTGATCCAGTGGGCAGTGTTTTTCAGTGTGGAAACGTTTAATGTCTGAGCCACTTTTATGCTGCTGGTTATATTAACGGGGGCCCAACCTGTTCCAGTTCCATTGTACGTTACTACCGTCCCGTTGTGTCCGATAATGTCGATCCGAAGATCTCCTGGTTTGGGAGCAGCTGCGCCGGTTGCGTTGTTGTCATAGCATATTTGGACGTAATCGCCAGCGTCATTCGTGTTGTCAGTGAAGAACTCTATAAGGGAATTTTCATAAACTTTCAAAGCTCCCCCAACAAAAGCAACACTATACTTGTCTCGGAATGTAAAGCTTGCAGGAATACCCGCGGGTGTTGCAGCGTCGATCCATTCAGCCATGGCGCCAGGTGTCCAGTATCCATCAATAGTCGGCGCGGTCCCACTGTAAATGGTGGTTGGGTACGACGGATTGTAGGCTATAGCCAGTTCTGTGCACATCAACGAAAGCATACTACACAAAGCAAATGCTACGAATAACTTACTTTTCATTTCTGATTTCTCCTCTTTTTAGGAACAAACGATATTTCGTCTCGTACCGCTTAAAAGTTTTTCCTAAGCAATTCTGAACGCCGCAAAAGTAGCTGAACCTTAACATGGCACACCCTAAGATTTCCAGTTAAGCCATGAATCTTCAACCCCGACAAAGAGAACAGAACGCCCCAGGCAGAGCAGGCACCTGAATGTTCAGCCAGAAAAGGAAAAAGGGAAAGGGTTGCACGTAGGTGACTTCGCCTATTTTTGTGTAGCGTTTAAATCCGTGAACCCCATAAACCCCTTCGAACGGAGTGGCACGTAACTTGCACAGTTTCCCAGCCGAAGAGTACGCACTTCCCTTCTTCAAACAGGAGGGCTTCGTCAGAAAACTCTGCCCCAAATGCGGAGAATACTTCTGGACCCAGAACGCACAACAAGAAACGTGCGGCGAATCCACCTCAGACGAATGCGGCTACTACACATTCCTCGGCGACCCACCCACCAAACGACGCTTCAGCCTCTCTGAAATGCGCGAAGCCTTCCTCAACTTCTTCGAAAAACACGGACACACACGAATCTCACCATACCCCGTCGTGGCACGGTGGCGCAACGACATATACCTCACCCACGCAAGCATCATAGACTTCCAACCCTACGTCACCGAGGGCATCTCGCCACCCCCAGCCAACCCGCTCGTGATTTCACAGCCTTGCATCAGAATGACGGACATCTCCAACACCGGACCCACGTTCGGGAGGCACTTGACGATTTTCGAGATGGGTGGCGCCCATGCCTTCAACACACGCGACAAGGAGGTTTACTGGAAGGACCAGACCGTCCGCTACCACCACCAGTTCGCCACCGAAGCCCTCGGCATACCGTCCGAAGATGTGGTATACAAGGAAGGCGTATGGATAGGCGGCGGAAACGCAGGCCCAGACGTCGAATGCATCGTCCGAGGCTTAGAAGTGGGCACGCTCGTGTTCATGCAGTACAAAGTCGTCGGCGAAGACTTCGTCGAACTGCCCATCCGCACCGTGGACACGGGCTACGGCATCGATCGCTTCACTTGGGTGAGCCAAGGCGTCCCCAGCCTGTTCCAAGCCACCTACGGAGACCTCGTTGACAAAGTCCTCACGATGGCGGGCATCTCAAACGTCGACGACGAATTCCTCCAGCGTATCGCCAAATATTCAGGCTTGGTCAGCGTAGACAAGATGGCAAACCGCATGGTCACCCGAAAACGCGTCTCGAAGCTGTCGGGCGTGGACATGGAGACCATGGACAAGGTCCTCATACCCATCGAAAACGCATGGGCAGTCACCGACCACACAAAAACCCTCAGCTTCATCCTCTCGGAGGGCGTGGTCCCGTCGAACATTCACGAAGGCTACTTGGCGAGGCTACTGTTCCGCAGGGTTTACCGCCTCATGCGCACGCTGAACATGAAGCCCGACCAACTCTACGACATCATCAACATGCAGGTCGACCACTGGGGACACGACTTCCCACACATTCGCACCATGCAGAACGAGATTCTCGAGATGCTCAAGGTTGAAGAGGAGAAATTCACAGACACGATCAAGCGCGGCGAAGGCATGGTCAAACGCTTAGCCGACGACCTCAAAGCGAAAAAACTCACGACGCTACCCGAGGACAAGCTGTCCGAACTCTACGATTCCCACGGGCTGCCACCCGAGATCGTGAAGCAAGCTGCCGAAGTCGAAGGCGTCAAAGTCGACATCCCCGACAACTTCTTTGCGCTCGTCGCCAAGCGACACATGCAAGCCTCGAAGCCTGCCGAGGAGGAAGCCAAAGCAGAGGAATCCCTCGAAACCGAAGTTCAGGGATTGCCCGCAACCGAGCAACATTACTACGCGGAGCCTTACGCGAAAGAGTTCGACGCCCAAGTCCTCAAAATCACGAGCAGCGGACACGTCGTACTGGACAGGACATGCTTCTACCCCGAGGGCGGCGGGCAGCCCGCAGACCACGGCTTCCTCACCTTCTACGAACTCACAGCCGAAGTTGTCGACGTCGTGAAGGTCGGCAAAGTCATCGTCCACAAGATCACTGGTTCCCTGCCCAAAGAAGGCATGGTCGTGAGAGGACTTCTGGACTGGGACAGACGATACGCACTCATGAAAGCCCACACCGCAACCCACCTCGTCAACGGCGCGGCACGGAGGGTTCTGGGCGAACACGTGTGGCAACACGGCACCCAGAAGGGCGTGGAGACATCGCGCTTGGACATATCGCACTACCGACGGCTCACGCCCGAGGAAGTGCACAAAATCGAAACCCTCGCCAACCAAGCCATCATTGCAAACATGCGCGTGGACACGACGTGGCTGACGCGGAACGAGGCGGAGTCACGCTACGGCTTCAGGCTCTACCAAGGCGGTGCCGTGCCGGGCAAGGACATCCGCGTCGTAAAGACGGGCAACTGGGACGTCGAAGCCTGCGCTGGCACGCACCTGCGAAACACGAGCGAGGTTGGCTTTCTCAAAATCGTCTACACCGAGCGCGTCCAAGACGGCGTGGAACGACTCGGCTACGCGATAGGATTGGAAGCGTTGAAGGCGGTGCAGCATCAAGAAAGCATCCTCTGGAGCGTTTCAGGCACGCTCGATGCACCCGTGGAGAAGATAGATAAGACCGCCGAAAAACTGGTCGCCGAACTTAAGGAGGCAAATATCGAGAAACGCAGGCTAATCAAGGAACTCGCCGCCAAAGAAAGCACAGCAGATACTGCTGCAACGTCGGGCACGGTTCAGGAAATCAACGGCGTCAAGCTCACGAAACGCGACTTCCAAGAATCCATCGACACCGCACGCATGGTACAGACCGCTAGCGAAACCATAAAACGCGATGAAGCAACCGTTGCCCTGTTCTACGGTTCGGATGAAAGAACAGCGCGAATCGTCGTCATGGCGGGCAAAACAGCCGTCGAAAGAGGTGTGAACGCGGGCGCCGTGGTCAGGCAGGCTTCCCCGCTAATCGGCGGTGGAGGCGGGGGACGCCGTGATTTCGGGCAGGGCGGCGGAACAAAACCAGAAAAACTCGCAGAAGCCGTAAAAGCCGCCGAGGAAGCTATTCAGAGACAGCTTCGAGGATAGGCTCTCCGAAATCATCCACTTCTTCCTTCGAGCCTCGGAAGAAGTCTTTGGCTGACCGGTGGATAATGACGATGATGAGGACGGAGGCTATGCCGATGAGGACACCCACGATGATGTTGAAGACGAGGGTGCCGTAGCCTAAGGTTGGGTCGATTAGGATGTTGCTCGTAGCGTCCAGAATCCAGCGGGTCCAGACAACCGACACAATCAGAGCCGCGTTCCTAAGGATTCTAGCGTCTCGTTCAAAGTACCATCGCAGGCTTCTTCCAACCAGAACCGCGCAGATGCCCACGATCATAAGGTCGACGGTGCCCTTGATGACGTATCCTGATATCGCAGGGACGGCTCCAAGCCATTCAGTGAAATTCTGAGGGGCTGTTTTTAGGAAATCGGCTGAGTTCATGAAGCCGATTGCGTTGGTTACACCCAGGTAGACGCTTACTGCCATGCAGAGGATGCCTGCTATGGCGACGTAGCTGGAAATCTGCACACGAATGGGCGGAGGTGAGTATTCTCTCACCCAATGGTACAGGTCAATGGCTGCCTTGTCGATTCCAAACCCTTTGATGAACATGAAACCACCAAGAACGATAACGACGGTTCCTAGATAGTAGACGATTGGCAAGCCAGGAGTTAGATAGAGAATCCCGAAGAGCAAAAGCAGCAGCCCAGGAATCCCCAATGCTATTCGCGAGTATCGTGGGTCGTCGAAGAGCATTCGGAAATATCTTGTGAAGACGGCTGCGGTTTCTTCGATGGATTCGCTGTGTTTGATGACGACGCGTCGGATGGATGAGACGGGCACGCGGGATTGGACGAGTGGCAGGATTGCTTCGTCGGTGAAGCCGTCGGTGACGAGGATGACTTCGGTGGCGCTGAAGGAGTCGATGACTGAGTTGAGTTCGTCGACGAGTTTTCTGTCGGCGCTAACTCCTCCTAGTTCTGAGCCTG